>Ga0207699_10000095_pt1 | contig 64018 bp, 58 predicted proteins | sample LARL51metaG_FD_184344 | JGI IMG/M metagenome (GOLD analysis project Ga0207699, IMG submission 184344) | Corn, switchgrass and miscanthus rhizosphere microbial communities from Kellogg Biological Station, Michigan, USA - LAR L5-1 metaG... | ecosystem: Host-associated > Plants > Roots >...
TGAGCTGGTGGGCCACGCTCTCCGCGTTGCCGGCGCCGCCCTGCCTGGCGGGCGTGTCGTCGACGAGCAGGGTCGCGGTGTGCGAGCCGCTGGTCGCGTCGCGGGTGAACATGGCCGTGCCGACCGCGCCCAGGGTGAGGCCGACGGCGAGCATGGCGGCACCGGTCAGGTACATGGGGCGACGCGGGTTGGCCACGCCGTCCGGCTGCGCCGCGGGCGCAGGCGGAGTCCAGACGGGCGGCGGCGCGCCCCAGCCGGCGGGCCAGCTCGACGCCGCCGCGAAGCCCGCGGCAGGCGGCGCGGCCGCGGGCGGCGCCCAGGGCTCGGGCTGCTGGAACGGTGGCTGCGGCTGCGGCTGGAACGGCGATTGCGGAGGCGGCGGCTCCTCTCCTCCCGCGGCGGCCGGCTCCGCTGCGCCGGCGACCGGCGGGGTGCCCGGCTGCGCTCCCGCCGCGGGCTCGGCAGGCGGCGCCTGCTCCCCCTCGGCGGGCCGGGGATCTTCGGGCGTGGAGGAGGAGGACTCCGTCATCTCAGGCTGGTGTTCCTCAAACGATTCGGGGGATGCGCCGGTCGGGATCGGCGACCGCGGTGGCACGCTCGCACCCTCGCCCGAACCGTAGTCGGGCACGATAAGCCTTTCGTAAATGCCCGCCGCCGCGCCCGCCGCGCCGTGCGGGGAGGGAGCGGATCTCGTGGCCCACTGCACCCTGGCCCTCGGTCCCGACTCGGCCGGTGCCGTGCTGCACGGCCTCATCGACCGCGCCCGCACCCGACTCGACGCCGCCGTCTACGAGGCCGGCCCCGGCTACGCCACCCATCTCGCCGCCGCCGCGCGCCGCGGCGTGCCCACCCGCGTGCTCCTCGACGCCCACGCCGGCGCCAACACCACCGCGGCGGAGATCCTCGCCGCCAATCGCGTCGACTGCCGCGTGCTGGGCGGCCACCCCGGCGTCGAGGCGCACTGGAAGCTCCTGCTCACCGGCGAGGCGGTGGCGGTCGGCAGCGGCAACCTGCTGCGCCGCGACGCGCCCGATCCCGGGCAGGCCGGCACGCGCGAGTGGTGGGTGGTGGCCCGCGACGCGCCGCGGCTGCACGCCGAAGCGCTGCGCGCCGTCGACGCCGCCTGGCGCGAGGCGAACCGGCCGCCGGCGGCCTGGCGCCGGCCCGCCGCGCTGCTGCCGCCCGCCATCCCGCCGGTCGGCGTCCCCAACCCGCACGTCGAGCCTGTCGACCTCGACATCCCCGAGGCGCGCCTCCACCTGGCCACCGGCGGCACCGCCGTGGCCTCGCTGCTGCACGAGCGGCTGGCCGGCGTCCGTGAGCGCGCATTCGCCACCGTCCCGTACACGCACACCCACGTGGTGGCCGTCCGGGCGCTGCTCGACCTGCTCGACGCGGCAGGCGGACGCGGTGCCGACGTCCGCCTGCTCCTCGGCACCCCGCCTGCCGCCGAGGACGCCGCCGCACTGCTGGCCACACCTCTCCGGACGCGCGTCCGCGTGATGGACCCCGAGCGCTGCACCACCGGCCACGCCAAGGGCCTGGTCGCCGACGGCGCCGCGCTGGTCGGCTCCGCCAACTGGAGTGGCACCGGCCTGGGCGGCAACCGCGAGAGCGCGCTGCTGCTCGACGACGGGCGCGCCGCGGACTGGTTCGCCGCGGCCTTCGAGCACGACTGGGCGGTGGCCCGCCCGCTCGGCAGTCCGCCGAAGGGCTGACGTTTGGCGCCCCGGGCCGGGGGTATGCTCGGCCGTACCCCGGGGGCTCGGAGCCGCCCGGCATCCCCGCATCCGTCTGACGAGGCATCAACTCATGGATCTGCGCGACCAGGTTCGCGCCACCAACCCGAACAGCACCACCGGCGGCGAGAGCGCCATCGAGACGCTGCCGCTGGTTCCCCTGCGCGAGAACGTCGTCTTCCCCCACCAGCTCGCTCCACTCGGCGCCGGCCGGCCGCGCTCGGTCGCGGCGCTGGAGGCCGCGGTGCAGGGCGACGGGCGCGTCGTCCTCGCGGTGCAGCGCAATCCCGAGATCGACGAGGTCGGCATCGACGACCTGCATCCCGTGGCCGTCATCGCCAACGTCGGCGCCCTCCGCAAGCTGCCCAACGGCGGCGCGCACGCGCTCGTCGAAGGACAGCGCCGCGTCCTGCTCCGTTCGCTCGACAGCGCGGGCGAGAGCTGGCTGGCCACCGTGGCCACCGTCGACGAGGCCCTGGAGTCGAGCGCCCAGAACGACGCGCTGATCGGCTCCGTCAAGTCGCTCTTCGGCGACTACGTGAGCGCCGGCGCCCAGATCCCGCCGGAGGTCGTCGTCGCGCTGACCCGCAGCAGCGAGCCCGCGCGCGTCGCCGACACCGCGTCGGCCGCGCCCGACCTGGCCGTCGCCGACAAGATGACGCTGCTGCAGGAGATCGACGTGGCCAAGCGGCTGCGCCTGCTGGTGCCGCTGCTGGCCAAGCAGGTCGAGGTCGCCCAGCTGCGCAGCAAGATCAACGAAGACGTCCAGAAGACGATCAACAAAGGACAGCGCGAGGCCATCCTCCGCGAGCAGCTGCGCGCCATCAAGCGGGAGCTGGCCGAGCTCGAAGGCAGCAGCGAGGACGGCGAGGAGGATCTGGCCACCCGTGTCGAGAACGCGGGCATGCCGGAGGCCGTCAAGACGCGCGCCTTGAAAGAGGTGTCGCGGCTGGAGCAGATCCCCAGCGCCTCGCCCGAGGTGGGCATCGTGCGCACCTACGTCGACTGGCTGCTCGACCTGCCCTGGGCCGACCCGCCCGCCGACGCCGTCGACATCAACCGGGCCAAGCAGATCCTCGACGAGGACCACTACGGCCTGCCCAAGGTGAAGGACCGCATCCTGGAATGGCTGGCGGTGCGCCAGCGCGCCCAGGCCAAGCTGGAGGCGAAGGCCGCCGCCGACGCGGCCGCCGCTGAGCAGGCCGCCGCCGACGCACCCGCGCCTGCGCCCGCCCCCGCCTCGTCCGACGCGGCGAGCACGCAGGCGCCGCAGGTCGAGGAGCCGCGGCCGCGGCGCACCCTGCAGACGCCGATCCTCTGCCTGGTCGGGCCCCCCGGCGTGGGCAAGACCTCGCTGGGCCGCTCCATCGCGCGCGCCATGGGCCGCAAGTTCGTGCGCATGTCGCTGGGCGGCATCCGCGACGAGGCGGAGATCCGCGGCCACCGCCGCACCTACATCGGCGCGCTGCCCGGCCGGATCATCCAGTCGATGAAGCAGGCGGGCACGCGCAACCCGGTGATCATGCTCGACGAGATCGACAAGGTCGGCGCCGACTTCCGCGGCGACCCCTCGGCCGCGCTGCTCGAGGTGCTCGACCCCGAGCAGAACCGCGAGTTCAGCGACCACTACCTCGAGGTGCCGTACGACCTCTCGCAGGTGCTCTTCATCACCACCGCCAACGTGGCCGAGACCATCTCGCCGCCGCTGCGCGACCGCATGGAGGTGATCCGCATCAGCGGCTACACCGAGGAGGAGAAGCTGGGCATCGCCGAGCAGCACCTGGTGCCGCGGCAGCGCGAGCAGCACGGCCTCGAGGAGTCCGAGCTGTCGATCGAGCGCGAGGCATTGGTGGAGCTGATCCGCGGCTACACGCGCGAGGCGGGCGTGCGCCAGCTCGACCGCACCATCGCCCAGGTGGCCCGCAAGGTGCCGCGCAAGCTGGCCGAGGCCGGCGAGTCGCTGGGCACCGTGGTGGTCACGCCCGCGGAGCTGCACGAGTACCTCGGCCCGCAGCGCTTCGAGTTCGGCGAGAAGGAGTCGGAGGACCAGGTCGGCGTGGTCACCGGCGTGGTGGTCAGCGACATCGGCGGCGACATCGCCACCGTCGAAGCCCTGGCCATCGAAGGCCGCAACGACCTGCTGCTCACCGGCCAGCTCGGCTCGGTGATGGAGGAGTCGGCGCGCGCGGCGCTCTCCTGGGCCAAGGTGCACGCCGTCGAGTACGGCGCGGCCAGGGACTTCTTCGACACCCACGGGCTGCACGTGCACGTCCCTGCGGGCGCCATCCCCAAGGACGGCCCCTCTGCGGGCGTGACCATGACCACGGCGCTGGTGTCTGTGGCCAGCGGCCGCCCGGTGCGGCGTGATCTGGCCATGACCGGCGAGATCACCCTGCGCGGACGCGTGCTGCCCATCGGCGGAGTCCGCGACAAGCTGCTCGCCGCGCACCGCGCGGGGATCACCACCTTCGTGCTGCCGCGCAAGAACCTGCGCGACCTCGAAGAGGTCGACAGGGAGATCCTCGACAAGGTCGAGGTGGTCGCCGTCGACAACGTCGCCGAGGTGCTCGACCATGCCCTGCTGCCGGTGGGCGGCAAGCGGGCGGCCGAGCGGCAGCGCGTCGGGTTCGTGATCGCCGCCGCGGGCACCAACAACTGATCGCGAGAACGGTGGACCAGCGGAGATGATGGACCCGACGGGCGGCTGGTCCGCCGGCATGCGCTGGTTCCGCCGCGAGCAGCTGCCCCCGCGGAAGCTGGCCAAGGGCACGGTGAAGCGCATCGCGCGATTCGCCGCGCCCTACAAGCGCATGCTCGTGTCCTTCCTGGTGCTCATCGTCATCGACGCCGTGGTCGGCGCGGTCAACCCGCTGATCTTCCGGCAGATCATCAACAAGGGCATCATCGGCCACAACTCCGGCCTGATCATCGCCCTCGCGCTGCTGGTGGCCGCCCTGGCCGTCTTCGACGCGGGGTTGTCCCTGGGCATGCGCTGGTACTCGGCGCGCATCGGCGAGGGGTTGATCTTCGACATGCGCAGCAAGGTGTTCCGCCACGTGCAGCGCATGCCGCTGGCCTTCTTCACCCGCACCCAGACCGGCGCGCTGGTGACCCGTCTCAACAACGACGTGCTGGGCGCCCAGCAGGCCTTCACCGGCACGCTCTCGACGGTGGTGAGCAACATCATCGGCGTCAGCCTGGTGCTGGTGGCCATGTTCGTGCTGTCCTGGCAGATCACACTGGTGTCGCTGGCCATGCTGCCGGTGTTCATCTTCCCGGCGCGCTGGGTGGGCCGCAAGCTGCAGGCGATCACCCGGGAGAGCTACGGCCTCAACGCCCAGATGAACACCACCATGACCGAGCGCTTCAATGTCGCCGGCGCGCTGCTGGTCAAGCTGTTCGGACGCGCCGGCGACGAGGCGCGCGGCTTCGAGCAGAAGGCGGGCCGGGTGCGCGACATCGGCGTCACCCAGGCCATGTACAGCCGCGTGTTCTTCGTCTCGCTGCTGCTCACCGCGTCGCTGGCGACGGCGCTGGTGTACGGCTGGGGCGGCGTGCTGGCGGTCAACGGCGCGCTCGACGTCGGCACCGTGGTGGCGCTGACCGCCTACCTCAACCGTCTCTACGGTCCGCTCACCGCTCTGTCCAACGTCAACGTCGACATCATGACCGCGCTGGTCTCCTTCGAGCGCGTCTTCGAGGTGCTCGACCTGCCGCCGATGATCGACGAGACGCCGGGCGCGGTCCCGCTGCATCGGGGCTCGGCGCGCATCGAGTTCGACCACGTCGACTTCGGCTATCCCACCGCCGAGGAGGTGTCGCTGGCCTCCCTGGAGTCGGTGGCGGTGCTCGACCACGCACCCTCCAAGCAGGTGCTGTTCGACGTCAGCTTCGTCGCCGAGCCGGGCATGCTGGTGGCCCTGGTGGGACCGTCCGGCGCGGGCAAGACCACCATCAGCCACCTGGTGCCGCGGCTCTACGACGTGCGCGGCGGCGCGGTGCGCGTCAACGGGCTCGACGTCCGCGAGGTCACCCTCGACTCGCTCAAGGACGCGGTCGGCGTGGTCACCCAGGACGCCCACCTCTTCCACGAGACCATCCGCTCCAACCTGCTCTACGCCAAGCCGGACGCGTCGGAGGACGAGCTGCGCGAGTCGCTGCGCGGCGGGCAGATCCTGGCCCTCGTCGACTCGCTGCCCGACGGGCTCGACACCGTCGTGGGCGACCGCGGCTATCGGCTCAGCGGCGGCGAGAAGCAGCGCCTGGCCATCGCCCGCCTGCTGCTCAAGGCGCCCGACATCGTGGTGCTCGACGAGGCCACCGCCCACCTCGACTCGGAGTCCGAGGTCGCCGTGCAGCAGGCCCTCAGCGCCGCGCTGCGCGGCCGCACCTCACTGGTCATCGCCCACCGCCTCTCCACCGTGCGCGACGCCGACCTCATCCTGGTGGTCGACGACGGCCGCATCGTCGAGCGCGGCACCCATGAGGACCTGCTCGCCGCCGGCGGCCTCTACGCGGAGCTGTACCGGACCCAGTTCGAGGGGCAGGCATCTTCGCCGGTGCGCCCCGTGTCCCCGGACGGCGGTGACGTGGAGCCCGAGCCGGAGCAGCTCTCGCCCGGCGAGCTCGAGGATCTCGCCGCACTGTCCTGATCGGCTCCGACCGGGGGGCGAGAGGGTCGCGCCGCTAGACTCGTTTCTCAGAGATGACCGAGACCCTGCGCGACCTCGTCGAGCTGGCCGTCGTCGTCGACGAGACGTTCGACCAGAACTGCTACGTGCTGCATCGCCGCGACACCGACGCGGCGCTGGTCTTCGACCCGGGCCTGCAGCACCGGCGCACGCTGGCACTGCTGGAGAAGCACAGGCTGCGCTGCGAGCGCATTCTGCTCACCCACGGCCATCCCGACCACGTCAACGGCGTGCCCGCGGTGCGCGCCGCGCATCACTGCGACGCGGCCATCCACCCCGAGGACCGGGTCATGCTGCCCCACGCCACCCGCCTGCCCGGCGTGCCGGCCGACCTGCCCGAGGTGGTCGCCGAGGTCGACCTGCATGCCGGCGAGGTGCTGCGCTGGCAGGACCTCGAGGTCAAGGTGCTGCACACCCCCGGGCACACGCTCGGGTCGGTGTGCTTCCTGGTCGGTCGCGACCTCATCGCCGGTGACACGCTTTTCCAGCGCAGCGTCGGCCGCACCGACCTGCCCGGCGGCTCCTGGGAGACGCTGATCTTCTCCATCGAGAACCAGCTCTACGCGCTGCCGCCGGAGACGGTGGTCTACCCGGGACACGGGCCCAGCACCACCATCCGCGACGAGATGCAGTACAACCCCTTCGTCGTACATCCGCGGTATCGCTAGTCGCGGCGTCCCAGGCGTGTCAGCAGGTCGTGCAGGATGGCCGCGCTGGCGCCCCAGATGACGCGCCCCGCAGCTTCGTAGAAGTACACCTCGCGCTCCATCGGGTCGCCGGGGATGCGCCGCGCGGTGAGCGGCGCGCGCAACAGCTCGGCGAGGGCGATGCGGAACCAGTCGCCCACCTCGTAGGGATCGACCACGGGATCGACGGGCCGCCGCTCCACGGCGACGATCGGAGTCAGCCGCCGGTACGAGGTTGCGGTCAGGACTGGCCGAAGCTGGCCGAGCACCTCGACGTCGCCGGGCGCGATGCCCATCTCCTCCTGCAGCTCGCGCAGCCCGGTGGCGACGACGCCGCTGTCCTGCTGCTCGACTCCGCCGCCGGGGAAGGCGATCTGCCCACGATGGGTGCGCACCAGCCGCGAGCGGCGCATGAAGAGCAGCGGCAGATCACTGTCGGAGGGATCGAAGAGAAGGACCACCGCCGCAGCGTCCTCGGGCTGCGGTTGCCCGTCGGGAGCGGCGGGGGAGACGGCGGCGCGGAGCCGGTCGAGCAGGTCGCCGGCGGACGGCGCGCCGTGGGTCGCGGCGGTCATGCCGCGAGTGTGACGCGACGGGAGGACCGGCTGCGGCTCAGCGAGCCCGCTGCAGCTGGATCTCGAGCCGGGTCATCGCCTCCGCGCGACGGATCGCCTCGGCGACCAGTGCGTGGAACTGCTGGCGGCGCTGGTAGCGCGCCGCGGCGTCCGCCTCCTTGGCGTCGGCCAGGACCTGGATCTCCTCGGGAGCCATTGCGGCATACTCCTCGGCGTGGTGGGCGGCTCTCCAGGAGAGGGTGTCACCGGCGGGTCCCTGGGTGATCCACGGGCCCGGCGGATCGACCTCCCTTTCGATGAGGGAAACGTACGACGGGTCGGCCTGGTTGCGGTGACGTAGCCAGTGATTCCTCATGACAGAACGTGAAAGCGGATGCACGCTGACGCAACGCCGGCTGGACGCGTTGAAGGAATGTGAAGGCCGTCGTGCCTGCTGACGCATCGCCACCACCTCCCTCGCCACGTCCCTGCCGCGCCTGCGGCGGCGCGCTGCGACGTTCACACGTCGCCTACCTGGGACGCGGCCAGGAGGCCACCGTGTTCCGCTGCGCCTCCTGCGGCGCCACCGAGCAGGGGCCGCCGCGTGACCGGGCCGAGGCTGCGCAGCAGCGCGCGGAGCGGGGGAGGGGAGGTCGCGGCGGTCGCGAGCGGCGGACGCTCGACCAGGGGACGGTGGAGAACCCGGTGTTCGACTCCGAGATGGCGCGGCTGCTGCGCGAGCGGTTCAGCGGCGACTGAACTCAGGTCGGCCGGCCGCCTGCCCTGGCGGAAGGGCGGCGGGTGCGTCGCGGTCGTGGCGGCTTTGGGTCCGCCGTGGCCGCGGGGGCCGGCGCGGGTGTTGCGGCCGGGGGTGGCACGAACCGGTCGAACCAGGCCAGCACCCGGGCGTTGATGTCCTCGCGGTCGACGTCGACGCTCATGCCGTGCCCGCTGCGCGTGTAGGTGTGCCGCTCCACCTGTGCGCTGCAGACCAGCCCGCGCTCGATGTCGACGGCGTTGCGCGGGTCGATGGTCCGGTCGCGGCCGCCGTGCAGGATCAGCACCGGCTGGCGCACCAGCGGCAGCTCCCCCCGTACCGCTCCCACGAAGAGGTTGAGCTGGTGGATGGCGCGGGTCGGCCGGCGGCCGTAGGAGTACAGCTCGTGCACCGAGTCCGGCCAGAAGAGGTCCACATCGTCGCCCGGCATCTGCCAGCGCAGCAGGTGCTGGGCCACCGGCAGCAGCCGCAGCCGCCAGTCCTTCAGCCACACCGGCGCCGCCAGGGTCGCCACGGCCCGGATGCGGTCGTCGCGGGCCGCCAGGTGGAGGGCCAGGCTGCCCCCCATCGACTGCCCGGCCACGACCACCTCGTCGCACTCGGCTTGGAGCCGCTCCAGGGCCTCGCGGGCGGAGGCGGCCCAGTCGCGCCAGGTGGTGCGCTCCAGCTCCTCGGGCGTGGTGGCGTGGCCGGTCAGGGCAGGAGCGTGGCAGCGCCAGCCGTGGGCGGCCAGGTGCTCGCCCAGCCGCCGCAGCTCCGGCGGCGTGCCCGCGAAGCCGTGGAGCAGCAGGGCGCCACGGCGTCCCTCGCCCAGGGTCCAGGCGCGGACCACCTCGGGGTCGAAGGGCAGCAGGGTGCGCGCGGTCATCGTGACATCGGCTCCTGCTCCCCAGTATAGGGGGGCCTCCCGGCGGTGACGGGAACGCTCCGAACCGGTCAATCTGTCGCGCCGATGTCACGCTGCCAGCACGATGCGGTCAATCCCGTCCGGTACTGCCCGTACTGACAGAACGTTCCGGTCACAAGCTGTGAATTCAGACGATTCGAGCTCGACAGCTCCATAGGATCTGTGCCGTGCAAAGGGTAGAGGCGCTCGACGCCTCCCAGTCGATGTCCCGCGGCGTCGGTTCCTCCGCAGGAAGCGCGCTCCTCCGTCTCTGGACGCGGCTGGGAGCTCTCCTGACGCAGGGTGGGGAAGCGGCCGTACCGGTGAAGTACACGCGCCCCCTGGTCGTGTATGTCGCCGGCACGGCCTCGGTCGCCGTGGGGCTGGCGGCGCTCACCGTCCGGCGTCCGGCAGACGGACTCGGTGTCGCTATCGTCTCTGTCGCCATCTTCCTGCTGGCCCTCTTCAGCGTACGGTTCGTCAGCGGGCTCGACACCGCGTTCAGCGTCTCGACGTTTCTCCACCTTGGCCTGGCCCTCAGCGTCGGGCCGTTCGGTGCCCTGGCCGGCTCCCTGTCAGAGGGAACCGCCATCCAGCTTCGCTACAAGACGGGGCTGTTCCGAACCCTGTTCAACACACCCATGTGCTTCCTGTCCAACCTGGGCGCCTGGGCGACGTACCGCAGTCTGAGCGGCCTCGGCCACGGCGCGGTCTTCGCCGGGTTGGCGGGCACTGCCACGGGGGTGGTCCACTGGGCGGTCAACTATGGCCTGCTCAGCGGAATCGTGGCGGTGGCGGCGGGTCGTCCCTTCTGGCGGCAGCTGCGCGACTCAATCTCGATCGCGCCGTACAACCTCTGCTACGGATACGCCGCCATCGGGTACGTTGCCCTGCACGACCGATTCGGGCCACTGGGCTTCACGTTCGCTCTTGCGCCCGTGGCAGCCCTCCAAGTCTTCCTCATCATCCTGGCCCGCCGGACCCGCATTCACGAAGAACAGCGCAACCACCTCCTCGACAAGCTGAAGGAGGAGAGCATTCGAGTGGAGCGGTCCTATGACGCCACTCTCATCGCTCTCACACACGCGCTCGACGCGCGCGATAAGGAGACCGAGGGACACTCGCGGCGCGTGGTCGAGTACACGCGTCTCGTGGCGGTTCGCCTCGGTATCGAGGGCGAGGACCTCAAGCTCCTCTGCCACGGCGCGCTGCTGCACGACATCGGCAAGATCGGCGTGCCGGACGCCATCCTCCACAAGCCAGGGCCTCTGACCGAGGAGGAGTGGCAGATCATGCGCCGGCATCCCGAGATCGGGGCGCTCATGGTCGAGGAGGTCGAGTACCTCACAGAAGCCCGACGGATCATCCTCCACCACCACGAGCGGTGGGACGGCCGCGGCTACCCGCTGGGTCTGCGCGGGATGCAGATCTCCCTGGGAGCCCGCGCCTTCGCCATAGCAGACACCGTGGATGCCATAACCCAAGACCGTCCCTATCGGCGCGGCCGCTCGTTCGACGAGGCTCGCGAGGAGCTGCTGAAGCACCGCGGTACCCAGTTCGACCCGGACGCCGTGGACGCCTTCCTCACGCTTCCCGAGGCCGCACTGTCGGAAATCGCAGCCATCCGCGCCCGGGTCGGACTCGACCTGCTGGTCTCCTCAGAGCCGACGGCCGTTCAGGTCACCGCGGGCATTCTGGCCGCCGCTCAAGTCTGAGCGGCCCGGCCGGGGCTGGCGGGCCACTGATGCCAAAGGCGCTTGCGCTGGTTTCGAGCGGTATCGCCCCACCGGCTGTAAAGGCCTTCGGGGTCATCGTTAACCGCTCAGGCACCCACGTGCGGAGGCTTGTAACGAGCCGATGACACGGCGAGTTTAGTGATTGACGCGGAGTACAGGGTGCCGTTACCCTTACGCCATCAACGCGACGGGCCCGTCACCACGACGTGACGGGTGAGGAGCACAAACCGGAGAGGGCGCTCCGGAATGTCGGGTTCCCTGGTGTTGCAGCACCGGGATCCCGGCAACGATGAATCTGCCCGGAAAGGAGGTGTCAATCCCCTATGGCTACCTGGACTGGCCACGAAGGCGGTAACTGGGTCTAATCCATCGTCGGCACTGGGTGCAGGCTAACGGTACCCAGGACACGATGACGCTCAGGTGGCGCGAGTGTCGCGAGGTGATCACACCCGCGGTACTCGCGCCACTGGCTTTTTTAGACCCATCCAGGACGCGACGAGGCCGAAGACGCGACAATGGCGATCGGGCACCCCGCCGGGGTTGTCACGGGACGGGCCGCCAAGGCCGGGCAGGTGGTAGGAGTGGAGCCCGAAGTCGTCATAGCCCAAGCAGGCGTTGCGGTGCGCGGTCGGCCCGTTGGAACGGGTGGAGCCCCCCTGGGCTCACGGTTCGTCCGATATCTGACGGCGGCCACCCTCTCGTACTACGGTGACTGGTTCACCACGGTCGCCCTGGTGGTGCTCCTCTACCGCCTCAGTGGTCCAGCGGCGCCGGCCGGCTACATGGTCGCCCGCGTCCTTCCACGGCTGCTCAGCGGCACTCCCGGGGGCGCGCTGGCCGACCGCTTCCCGCAGCACCACGTGGTGGCCTGCTGCGCGGTCTTGCAGGGTGCCGTCACTCTCGCCATCATCCCAGCGGCTCGGATCCATGCGGTGTGGGCCGTCTTCGGTGCCGTGGTGGTGGCCCAGTTCGCGGGCGGCCTGGCCAAGCCTGCCCTCACCGCTCTGGTGCCCTGCGTGGTCCCGCCGCAGCGGCTCGACAGGGCCAACCTGCTCTGTGGGCTCGGCATTGGCTCCAGTGTGGCCATCGGGCCCGCCCTGGCGGCGCCCCTCCTCGCCGTTGCCGGTCCCGAGCCACTGCTCGTCGTCGATGCCATGACCTTCTTCATCGCGGCGGTCCTGGTGGCGACCTTGCACCCCGCCCGCAGGGACAGCGACGACAGCTCGGCGGGGCGGGGAATGGCAGCGGGCCTTCGCGTGGTCTGGAGCGACCCGTCGCTGCGCGCCACTGCCGTCTCCTGGCTCGCCAGCGCCACGGCGGTGACGTGCGCTTCAGCGGTGCTGGTCCTCATCGCCAGCAATGTTAACGCCGCCACCAAGGTGGGATACCTCTACACCGCGGTCGGCGTGGGCTCGGTCATCGTCGGGCCGCTCCTGCTCCGTTTGCGGCCGAGCCGTATCACTCGCGATTCGATCGTCGCCATCGCAGTCGTCGACATCCTCTGCTTGGCGGTGGTGACGCTGCGAGGGCCATTCTGGGCGGTCCTGCTGCCGCTCGCCCTGAATGGGGCAGCCGGCACGGCATGGCAGACTCTGGGCACGACGGACATGCAGCAGCGGACCCATCCCGCCGTCCTTGGTCGGGCCACTGCGGTCGCGGTCACCGCGTCGTCGCTGGGTATGCTCCTGGGTGCTGTCCTCGCTCTCGCGCTGGCGCCGGCGGTCGGCTGGCAGCACACGCTGTTCATTGCCTGCTGCGTCTCCCTCGCGGTGCTGATTGCCGGGGTATTCCTCGGGCCCCAGCAGGCCCCCACGCGCGCCACCGACTGATCGCGACCTGCCGGCCCGGACGTGGTACCGTCCGGCCGCGATGACGGACGGCGACACGCTGCTGCGCGACGCCCTCGACCGGGTCGTGCGGGGTGGGGATCTGGACATGGAGACGGCGCGCGCCGTGATGGACCGGATCATGGAAGGAGTGGCGACGCCGGCGCAGATCGGGGCGGTGCTGGCGGCGCTGCGGACCAAGGGGGAGAGCGTCGAGGAGCTGGCCGGCTTCGTGGCTTCGATGCGCGAGCACGCCACGCGCGTGCAGCTCGACGTGCAGGCGGTCGACACCTGCGGCACGGGCGGCGATGGCAGCGGCACCTTCAACATCTCGACGGCGGCGGCGTTCGTCGTCGCCGGGGCCGGTTGCCCGGTGGCCAAGCACGGCAACCGGGCGGCGTCGTCGCGCTGCGGCAGTGCCGACGTGCTCGAAGCGCTGGGCGTGGCCATCGCGCTGCCACCGGACGGGGTGCGTCGCTGCGTCGAGGAGGCGAACATCGGGTTCCTCTTCGCGCCGGCCTACCACCCCGCCATGCGGCACGCGGCGCCGGTGCGCAGCGAGCTGGGCATCCGCACCGTGTTCAACGTCATCGGCCCGCTGGCCAACCCGGCGCACGTGCGGTACCAGGCGCTCGGCGTCGGCGACGTGGCGCTCGCCGGGAAGATGGCCGGCGTGCTGCACCGGCTCGGGCATCGCAAGGCGATCGTCTTCACCGGACCAGAGGGCCTCGACGAGCTGGGCCTGTCCGGCCCGGCGCACTGCCATGAGGTGAACGGCGACGGCGTGCGTCCCTTCGATCTCGACCCGCACGCGCTCGACCTGCCCCACGCGCCGCTCAGCGCGCTGCGCGGCGGCGACGCCGCGGACAACGCTGCGCGCATCCGCTCCATCCTCGACGGCGAGCCCGGGCCCGGTCGCGACGTGGTGGTGCTCAACGCCGCCGCGGCGCTGCTCGCCGCCGAGCGCGCGCCCGACTTCGCCGAGGGGCTGGAACAGGCGCGCGCCGCCATCGACTCCGGGTCGGCGCGGCGCTGCCTCGACGACCTGGCGCGCGTCTCGCAGGCCGCGGCCGCGTGACCGAGCCCCGGCTGCCCCGCCGCCTGCGCGCCCTGCTGGCCCTGCTGCCGCCGGCCGCGTCGGTGGCCGACGTCGGCGCGGGGCATGGTGCGCTGGCGGTGCACCTGGCGCACGCCGGGGTCGGGCGGGTGATCGCCACCGAGGCCGGCCGCGGGCCCTTCGAGGAGCTCTGTCGCAACCTCGCGCAGTGGGGCGCGAGCGAGCGCGTCGAGGCGCGCCTCGGCGCCAACCTCGACCCCATCGCGCCCGGTGAGGTCGAGGGTGTGGTCGCGGCGGGGATGGGAGCGCGCAACCTGATCTCGATCTGCGCGGGCGCCGCGGCGCGGGGCGTGCGCTGGGCGGGGCTGCAGTGCATCCAGGACTGGGAGCGCGTCGAGCCCTGGCTGGCCGCCGAGGGCTGGACGGTGCTCGCCTCCTGCGTTCCGGTCGAACGTGGCCACAGCTATCCGACCTGGCTGGCGCGCGTGCCGGTCGCCGCACTGGTGTCGGCGTGAACCGCGCCGCCGAGCAGCTCCACGAGCTGCAGCTCGCCGACGACGAGGTCGACCGGCTGACCAAGGAGGTGGCCGCGGTGGAGACCGCGCTCGCCGGGGATCCGGAGCTCGACCGCGCCCGCTCGACCGCCGATGCCGCCGCAGCGGCGCAGCGCGAGGCGGAGCTGCGGGTGCGTGCACTCGACGGCGACGTCGAGTCGCTGCGGGCGCGCACGCGCACCGTCGACCGGCAGCTCTACGGCGGCTCGGTGCGCAACCCGGCCGAGCTGCTCACCCTGCAGCACGAGCTGGAGGCGATGCGCACGCAGCTCTCCGACCAGGAGGACAGCACCCTGGTGGCCATGGAGGAGGCCGAGGCCGCCGCCGCGGAACGCACCCGCGCGGACGAGGCCGTCCGCGCCATGGAAGCTCGCCGCGCCGCCGAGCAGGGGCCGCAGACCGAGCGTTTGGGCCGCCTCCGGCAGCAACTCGCCGACGCCGTGTCCGCGCGCGACGCGCTCGCCGCGTCGGTGCCGGAGAAGTCGCTGGCGCTCTACCGGCGCGTGGCGCAGCGGCACGTTCCCGCGGTGGCGCGGGTGGTGTCGGGCACCTGCGGTGGCTGCCACCTGCCCCTCGGTGCGCACGAGGCGCACGAGGCACGCGTCGGCTCGACGCTGGTGCAGTGTCCCAACTGCGACCGCATCCTGGCGCCGTGAGCGACGACCTGTTCACGGTCGTCGTCTACACCGACGGCGCCTGCTCGGGGAATCCCGGCGCGGGCGCGTGGGCGTACCGCGTCGAGTGGCCGGACGGGACGGTGGAGGAGGCCGCCGCCGCCGAGCCCGACACCACCAACAACCGCGAGGAGCTCAAGGCGGTGCGCGAGGGATTGAAGGCGGTGCGCGCGCGCATCGACGGCGACCCGCACTGGCGCATCATCGTGCGCACCGACTCGCTGGGCGCCATCAGCTGGCTCACCGGACGCTGGAAGCGCAACAAGAACCTCGACCTGTTTCCGGGCATCGACCCGCTCGTCGACAAGCGCGTGCGCTTCGAGCACGTGCGCGGGCACAGCGGTGACATCGGCAACGAGCGCGTCGACCAGCTTGCCGTCGCCGCGTACAAGGCGCTGCAGCGCGACCTGGGGAACGGCGTGAGCGCGTAAGCGGCTCAGCGCGGCCTCGCGCCGCGCCGCCGCGGAGTCGCGGCGAGCAGGGGGTGAAGCGGAGGCGGGTTCATCCCGCCGGAGCGGGAAGGGGGACGCGACGTCCCCCTGGAGGAAGGAGGGGGACCCCGCGGTGCGCGAGCGCGCCGTGGGGAAGACCCCGCGGCGCGCGAGCGCGCCGTGGGGCCACAAGTCGGCCTGTAAGCCGGGTTCTGTCCCCACCCCGAGGGGTGGGGGACGGCCATCCATCTGGAGCGCCGGTTGCCCGGCGCCTCGAGCGGCCAGACCCGGGACACGGGGCGAGCAACCCCTGGACCGCCGCGTCGCCGCGACGGCCCGTCCCTGCTCGGCCTTGCTCCGGACGGGGTTTACCTGGCCGGCCGGTCACCCGGCCGCCGGTGGGCTCTTACCCCACCATTTCACCGTTGCCCGCACTCGCCGAGGCGAGCCGCTGGCTGTGTGATTTCTGTGGCACTCTCCTTCGGGTCGCCCCGACTGGGTGTTACCCAGCGCCCTGCTCTGCGGAGCCCGGACTTTCCTCGAGCCGCGCGGAGCGGCCCGCGGCCGTCCGGCCGACTTGCACAACGCAGTGTACCCGCGCCCAGCCGCAGGCATGCGCCAGCGGCGGGACAGGGAGCGTAGCGGCAAACAGATGTTCGTGGCAAGCCCTCACAAAGGTCGCCGGTCACAACATCCTGGGACCATTCCCCACCAAGCACCACCATCCCTGGGATAGCGCCCGGATTTCCATTGCTCTGCCTAGTTTTTGCCAGCCCAGACCCGATGTGACGGCCGCGTTACGGCACAGGCGTTCGCGTTGACGCCCACGGTCGCCGCTGCTACTGTTCCGCCATCGGTGGATTGAAGTGGTGAAAAGTGGGGCTTAATGAACTGCACGAGCCAGCACCCCGGAGCGACAGCGGGACACCCGTCGCTCCCTGGGTGGGTGGTTGAGCCATGTTCATCGGCTCCTACCGCCACCAGGTGGACGCCAAGGGTCGCGTCGCCGTCCCCGCGCAGCTCCGCAAGGGGATGCCGCCGGGCAGCGTCGTGGCCATCGGCGCGGAGGGCAGGCTGGTGATCCGTCCGCCCGACGAGTGGTCCGCCATGGAGCAGCGCTTCCGTCTCACCGCCGACACGCCCGCGGAGGAGCGCCGCTACCTGCGCGCCCTCTACGCCTCCGCGCGCGAGGTCGACCTCGACGCCCAGGGGCGCCTGCTGCTCGGCGACGAGCACCGGCGCTGGGCGGGCATCGCTGACCGCGCCGTCTTCGTCGGCCTCGGCAACGTCGTCGAGGTGGTCGGCGAGGAGGCGTGGGACCGGGAGAACGCGGAGCTCGACCCGGCCGCGTTCACCGCGCTCGGCGACCGGGTCGGCACCACCAGCAGCGCCGGCGCAGGGCCGGCACAGCGGCCGCAGGCGTGATCGCCGGGCCGTGCAACCCCTTGACCTCTGATGGCCTCCATGCCGACCGTGGCGAGCATGGACCCCAGGCTCGACACCACGCCCGGTCCCTCCGCCCCTGACGGGGACGGCGGCCACCGGCCGGTCCTTCTACACCCACTCATAGAGAGCCTGCAGCCCAGGCCGGGACAGATCGCGGTCGACGGCACCCTCGGGGGTGGCGGCGTGACCGCGGCGCTCGTCGAGCGCGTGCTGCCCGGCGGACGGGTGATCGCCATCGACCGCGACCCCGCGGCGGTGGCCCGCGGCCGCGAGCGCTTCGCCGATCACGGCGACGCCGTCACCGTGGTGCACGGCGACTTCGCCGACATCTCGCCGATCCTGCGCGAGGCCGGCGTCGACGCCGTCGACCTGGTCACCCTCGACCTGGGAGTCTCCTCACTGCAGCTCGACGCGCCCGGGCGCGGCTTCAGCTTCCGCTTCGACGGACCGCTGGACATGCGCATGGACACGTCGAGCGGCGATCCCACCGCCGCCGACCTGGTCAACACCTGGTCGGAGGCCGATCTGCAAAGGCTGATCAGGGATTTCGGCGAGGAGCGCTTCGCCCGCGGCGTCGCCGCCGCCATCGTCCGTGAGCGCGCCAAGCAGCCCATCACCACCACCGCGCAGCTGCGCGAGCTGGTGGAGCGCGCCATCCCGCGGCGCTACTGGCCGCGGCGCATCCATCCCGCGACGCGAACCTTCCAGGCATTGCGCATCGAGGTCAACCACGAGCTGGACAGCCTCGAGCGCGGACTGCAGGCAGCCATCACCGAACTACGGCCCGGTGGGCGTCTTGGGGTCATCGCCTTCCACTCTCTCGAGGACATCCTTGTCAAGAACGCACTCCACGTCGCAGCACAGAATTGTGTATGTCCGCCCCAACAGCCCATCTGCACCTGCGCCCACCGGGCCTCTCTCTTCCTGCTGACCCGCAAGGCGATCAAGGCGGACCCCGCCGAGATCGCCGCCAACCCGAGGGCCCGCTCGGCACGTCTGCGGGTCGCAGAGAAGTTATGAGCCACTCGAAGCTCCCGTCCATCCGGGCGCTGACGCGCCCCGTCGGGGGCCTCCCCCAGGCCATCAATCGCCGCTGGAGTGCGGCCGACTGACAGCCTTCCCCCTCCTGAGCAATTCCCTCTGCCCCTAGGCGGCGGGTGACCCGTGCCGGTCCCCGCCGCCGCCAACCTCCGCCGTTCGCAGCCGACGTCCATCCCCCGCCGGAGAAACCCGGGCCGTGCCCGCCAGCAAGAACACCCCACTCGACTCCTTCGACGATGTCTTCGACGCCTTCGCCGCCATCGAGAGCGCGAGCGCCGATGACGTCGAGGCGCAGCCGTCGCGCCGCCGCCGCCCGCGCACGCGTCGCGGCGGTCCGCGCACACCCCTGCCGCTGCTGCCGATCATCGGCATCTGCGCGGGCATCGGCATCGCCTACGTGTCGCAGACGGCGCACATGACCCAGGCCGGCTACCAGGCCAACAGCCTGGCCGCCGAGCAGCAGCGCTTGCAGCAGCAGGACCAGCAGCTCAGTGACGAGCTGGACCGGCTGCGCTCCTCCTCGCGCATCAGCCAGGCGGCGCAGGAGCTGGGCCTGAAGCCGCCCGCCAAGTGGGCCTACGTGACCGCCTCGGCGCAGCCCGTCGACGTGCCGCCGGGGAGCGACGCGGTAACGGCCAGTGCCGGCAACAACAGCGCCGACCCCGTGCAGCGACTGGTCGCCGCGCTGAGCGGCTCGTTCGGGCCGTCGGAGGCCGAGGCCGCCGGTCGATGAGCACGACCGTAGGGAGTGCTCCGGCGCGTCACCGCCCGACGCGGGCACGCGCCGAGCGGGGGGAGGAGCGGAGCGCGGCTCTGCCGTGCGGAGCGGCAGGGGGGCGCGATGCCCCCCTCTGGCGATGAGCAGAGGTCGGGTCCGCGGCAGTTCCGCGTCCCGGCTGCGCGGGTGGTTCATCGGAGAAGAGCCGGACTTCCGCGTGCGCGGCATGTGGCTGCTGCTCGCCTTCGCGGCCATGGCCCTGCTGCTCAGCGCGCGGCTGGTCGACGTGCAGCTCAAGCAGGGTCCACATCTGCGCGCCATGGCCGCGACGTCGCACGAGCTGCAGATCACCCTGCCGGCGCATCGCGGCCGCATCTTCGACCGCGACGGACGCCTGCTCACCGGCAACGTCGCGGTCTACGACGTCTTCGCCGATCCCAGCCTGATCCCGCCCTCGGACCGCCACGACGTGTCCGTCAAGGTGGCCCCGGTGCTGGGCCTCGGCCCGGGCAAGGTGGAGGAGCTGCTGGCCAAGCCCGGCCAGTTCGTCTACCTCGCCAAGCAGGTGAGTGACGGCGTGCGCGCCAAGCTGCAGGCACTGCAGATCACCGGCATCGGCACGCTGGAGAGCGACGCGCGCCAGTACGCCTCGAGCGCCGTCTCCGGCCTGTCCTTCGCCTCCAACCTGATCGGCTTCGTCGACCACGACGGCAACGGCCAGTACGGCCTCGAGCAGTATTACAACGACCTGCTCAAGGGGAAGAACGGCAGCGAGTCGACGCTGCGCGACGTCGAGGGCAATCCCATCGTGTTGAGCCAGCAGGACCGCGTCGCGCCGCAGGACGGCCGCGACCTCAAGCTGGGACTCGACTCGCAGATCCAGTACTGGGCGGAGCAGGCGCTGGCCAAGGGCGTCGTCGACTCCAAGTCCGAGTCGGGCACGCTGCTCATCATGGACACGCACACCGGCGCCATCCGGGCCTGGGCCGACTACCCCAGCTTCGACGCCAACAGCTACGCCACCGCACCCTACAACCTGCTCAAGGACGAGGCGGTGAGCGGCCTCTACGAACCGGGCTCGGTGATGAAGGTGGTCACCTTCGCGGGCGGGCTCAACAACAAGGCGATCACCCCGCAGACCACCATCAACGAGGGCCCGGTGTCGATCGGCGGCTACACCATCGGTGACTGGGACGGCCGCGCCCACGGCACGGTGAGCATGCAGTGGGTGCTCGACGACTCGCTCAACGACGGCGCCATCCGGGTGATGCAGATGGAGGGCGAGCACGCCTTCTACGAGAACCTGGCCAACTTCGGCATCGGCGCGCCCACCGGCGTGGACCTGGCCGGCGAGGTCAACCAGCCGCTGGCCCAGGAGCGCAGCTGGAAGGACGTCGACTTCGCCACCTCCGCGTTCGGCCAGCACGTGCAGGTGACGCCGCTGCAGATGCTCGCCGCCATCAACGCGGTGGGCAACAACGGCGTCTGGGTGCAGCCGCACGTGGTCGACGCCACCGTCGATCCGAGCACCGGGCGCACCACGCCGTTCACGCCGACGACGCGCACCGTGATGACACAGGACGCGGCGCACACCCTGCAGAAGATGATGACCGGCGTGGTCGAGGACCACGGCGCCTCGGGGTATGCGGTGCGCATCCCCGCCTTCAAGGGCCAGATCGCGGGCAAGACGGGGACGGCCAGCGTGGCCGTCAACGGCGCCTACCGGGGCGACGTCATCGTGTCCTTCACCGGCTTCATGCCGGTGAGCAATCCGCAGTTCACCATGCTCGTGGTGCTGCGCCTGCCCAAGGAGACCAAGGTGGCTCGCGAGGGCGCCTACCTGGCGGCGCCGATCTGGCACGACATGTCACTGGTGATGATCGATACATGGAAGATCGTGCCGTCGTGAGCGCCGCTCCGGGCCTGCGGTCCCCGGTCGCTACCATTGGCGCGATGCATTCGCCCACGGACCTCGCACGCCTGTTCGGGGGGCGCCTCGACGGCGGCGGCGAGCGTGATCGCCCGCTGGCGGGGCTGAGCAGCGATTCCCGCGAGGTGGTGCCGGGCGGCGGCTTCGTCGCCCTGCGCGGTGAGAGCGACGACGGCCATCGCTTCGTCGGCGCCGCCACCGCCGCGGGCGCCGCGCTCGCCGTCGTCGACGAGGCGTTCACCGCGCCGCCCGAGGGTGCCCCGCCGCTGCTGCTGCGCGTGCCCGACACCGCCGCCGCGCTGCGGGCCGCCTGCGAGCGGCACCTGCTCGAACTCGGCTGCCACGTCGTCGGCATCACCGGCAGCGCCGGCAAGACCACCGGCAAGGAGCTCTGCGCGCTCGTGCTGGGCGGCTCGCTGCGCGTCGCCAGGACGCCGGGAAACCTCAACACCTGGACGGGTATTCCGCTCAGCGCGCTCGCGCTCGAGGCGCCGCTCGACGTCTTCGTCTGCGAGATGGCCATGTCGGCGCCGGGCGAGATCCGCGACCTCACCACGTTCACCCATCCGCGCACCGGTGTGCTGCTCAACGTCGGTCTCTCCCACATCGAGCTGCTCGGCTCGCAGGAGGCCATCGCCGACGCCAAGGCGGAGCTGCTCGAAGCCCTGCCCGAGAACGGGCTGGCCGTGTGCAACGCCGACGACGAGCAGGTGCGCCGCGTAACACAGCGCACCCGCGCGCGCGTTGCCTGGTTCGGCATGAACGCAGCCGAGGCGCAGTTCCGCGCCGTCGACGTCGACGCGCGTGGCATCGACGGCACCACCTTCACCCTGGTCGGACCCGACGGCTCCGCGCCGGCGCGCCTGCGAGTACCCGGTGCGCACGTCGTCGTCGACGCGCTGGCCGCCGCGGCGGTCGCGTCGGAGTTCGGCATCGGCGTCGCCGAGGTGGCCCGGCGGCTCGAGGAGTTCGAGGCGCCGCCGCAGCGCGGGCGCGTGGTCCGCGGCGTCAGGGGTGCGCGCATCTACGACGACAGCTACAACAGCAGCCCCGCATCGCTGGAGGCGGCGCTCCGAACGCTGGGCGCCACCCGGGCCAAGCGGCGCATCGCGGTGCTCGGCGACATGCTGGAGCTGGGCTCGTACACCGCCATGGCGCATCGCCAGGCCGGGCGCCAGGCGTCGCAGTTCGCCACCACATTGATCGCGGTCGGCGAGCAGGCCTTTACGACGGTCGCCGCCGCGCTGGCCGCGGGCATGGCGCCCGAGGAGGCCTTCGCGGCGCGCAGCGTCGAGCACGCCGTCGAGATCGCCCGTGCGCGCTGCGACTCCGATACCGCCGTGCTGGTCAAGGCCTCGCACGGCGCGGCGCTGGAGCGCGTGGTGGAGGCGCTGCGCGCATGATCCACGCCGCCGCCGCCTTCGTGATGTGCCTGGTTCTCGGCGTGGCGCTGTACCCCATGGTCATCGGCGCGCTGCAGCGGGCGCGCGCGGGCCAGCGCATCCAGTCGTACAACCCGGTGACGCACCTGGCCAAGGCGGGCACGCCGACCATGGGCGGACTCTTCTTCTGCCTGCTCGCCGTGAGCGCCTGGGCCATCTTCGACCACACGCGCGCCGGCTTCGTGCTCGCCTTCGCGGTGGCCGCGGGCGCGGCGCTGGGTGTGCTCGACGACGTCGCCAACGTGCGCGGACGCGGCGCGCTGGGCCTGCTGCCGCGGCAGAAGCTGGTGCTGCAGGCGCTGCTCGGCGTGCTCATCGGCATCGGGCTGCACCAGGTGGGCGCCACCAAACAGGTGTTGCCCGTGTTCGGCAGCGTCGACCTGGGCTGGGGTGTGCTGGTGCTCGCCGCGCTGGCCGTGGTGGCCACCAGCAACGCGGTCAACCTCACGGACGGCGTCGACGGCCTGGCCGGCTGGTGCAGCGTGCTCGTCTTCAGCGCGCTCTGGGCGCTGGCGCTGCACCTCGGGGTGCGGCCCGCGGCGGTGGTCAGCGCCGCGCTGGTCGGCGGGGTTCTGGCCTTTCTCGTCTACAACTGGTGGCCGGCGCGGGTCTTCATGGGCGACACCGGGTCGCTGGCGCTGGGCTGCGCCCTGGCCGCGGTGGCGGCCGAGGTGCGCATGCTCTGGCTGCTGCCGCTGCTCGGCGCCGTCTTCCTCGCCGAGACGCTCAGCGTGATCATCAACGTCACCGCCATCACCCGCTACCAGCGGCGCGTCTTCCGGGCCAGCCCGCTGCACCACCACTTCGAGGAGCTGGGGCTGCGCGAGCAGCGCCTGGTGCTGTGGTTCGGCGCCGCCGCCGGGTTCGGCGCGCTGCTGGCGGTGCTGGCCGCGCTGCCCTCGGGAGTCGGCTCCTGATGCCGCGCGCGGTGGTGATCGGGCTTGCCCGCAGCGGTATGGCCTGCGCCCGCGCACTGCGCGCGGACGGCTGGGACGTGCTCGTCGTCGACCGCAAGGACGACGCTGCGCTGCGCGAGCGCGCCGCCTCGCTGCCCGAGGGAGTCAGCGTGCAGCTCGGGGGCTACGCGGAGGACGTGACCGCGGATGCCGACATGGTCTGTCCCAGCCCCGGCGTGCCGTGGGACGCGCCCGAGCTGGCGCGCGCTCGCGCCGCGGGCGTGCCGGTGCGCAGCGAGATCGACCTGGTCTTCCGCCGCTGCCCCGCGCCGATCGTCGGCATCACCGGCACCAACGGCAAGACCACCACCACCACGCTGGCCGGGGCGGTCATCGCCGCCGGCGGTGCGCGCGTGCACGTCGGCGGCAACATCGGCGAGCCCATGCTCGACCGTCTCGGCGAGGTGCGCGACGGCGACTGGGTGGTGCTGGAGCTGTCCTCGTTCCAGATCGAGTCGGCCGAGGACCCGCGCTGCCGTCTCGCCGCGGTGCTCAACGTGACGCCGGACCACATCGACAGGCACGGCAGCTTCGAAGCCTACGCCGCGGCCAAGCGCCGCCTCGTCGAGCACGCCGATCCCGGTGGCGCGGTGGTGCTCGGCGCCGACGACGTCGTGACACGCGGCATGGCCGCGGCATCGTCCGCGCGGGTGCTGCTGGCCGGACTCGACGTCGACTCCGCCGACGGCGCCACCGTGCGCGACGGCGAGGTGGTGGTCATCGAGGCGGGCGGCGTCGCGCCGGTGATGCCGGTGCGCGACATCCCGCTCTTCGGCGAGCACAACGTCCTCAACGTGCTCGCCGCGGTTGCCCTGGGGCGCGCCGCGGGCGTGCAGAACGCCGACATCGCGCGCGCCGTGCGCGCTTTCCGCGCCGTGCACCATCGCCTCGAGCCGGTGCTGGAGAGCGACGGCGTGCTCTGGGTCAACGACAGCAAGGCGACCAACGTCGACGCCGCCGTCAAGGCGCTGCGCTCCTTCGCGGATCGTCCCATCGTCTGGATCGGCGGGGGGCAGACGAAAGGAGTCGGACCGGAGGCGCTAGCGGACGAGGTGAGCCTCCGGGCGCGCCACGCGGTGCTCAACGGGGCCACCGGCCCCGAGGTGGACGCGGCACTCGCGCAGCGAGGCTACACCTCGCGCATGCTGGTCGCGACCCTCGCCGACGCGGTGCGCGCGGCGCACGAGATCGCCCGCCCGGGCGACGTCGTCCTGCTCGCCCCCGGGTACACCAGCTTCGACCAGTTCGAGAGCTACGAGCAGCGCGGCAGCGCCTTCGCCGACCTGGCGCGCGATGTCTGCGGCGCGGCACGGGGGAGGGCATAGCCATGGCAGCGCGCAGTCGCAGCGTCCGCGGCGCCACGGCCGTGCCCGGCAGCGTGCGCGGCCGCGCCGTGCAGCGCCGCAACGCGGTGGCGCCCGTCGACTCCTTCCGCCGCAGCGCCGGCGCTGAGATGCGCGCGCAGAGCGAGCGGGTCTCGCTGGCGCGCGTCGACGGCTGGCTGCTGGCCACCATCGCCGCGCTCTGCGCCTTCGGGCTGGTCATGGTCTACAGCGCCTCGGAGGCGCTCGGCTACCAGGCATACGGCAATCCCAGCTACTTCTTCGAGCGCCAGCTCGTCTGGCTGGGGCTGGGCATCGTGCTCATGGTCGCCGCCGCGCGCGCCGACTACCACCGCTGGCGCGGCTGGTCCGGCAAGCTGGCGCTGGGTTCGCTGGCCCTGCTGCTGCTGGTGCTCATCCCGCACTTCGGCACGCAGGTGCTGGGCGCGCGGCGCTGGTTCACCATCGGGCCGCTGTCCCTGCAGCCGTCGGCGCTGGCCACGCTGATGTGCATCGTCGCCTTCTCGCGCTGGCTGGTCGACCGTGGCCCCGCGGTGCGCTCGCGGCGCATCGTGCGCGACTACGGGCTGCTGCTCTTCGGCTTGCTCCTGCTGGTGCTGCTGGAGAAGGACCTGGGCAGCACCATCATCCTGGCCGGCATCGGCGTGGTGCTCATCGCGCTGGCCGGGGCGCGCAAGCGACACCTGGTGCTGCTCGTCGCGCTGCTGGTCGGCCTCGGCTACCTGGCCATCAACCTGGAGGCGTACCGGGCCACGCGCATCGCCAGCTTCCGCGACCCCTTCGCCGACCCGCTCAACACCGGCTACCAGATGGTGCACTCGCTCTACGCGCTGGGCAGCGGCGGCTTCACCGGCGTGGGGCTGGGCAACTCGGTGGAGAAGTTCCAGTGGCTGCCCGAGGCGCACACCGACTTCATCTTCGCCATCATCGGCGAGGAGCTGGGACTGGTCGGCACCATGAGCGTGGTCGGCGGGTTCGTGCTGCTGGCCTGGCGCGGCGTGCGCGCCTCGCTGCGCGCGCCGGACAGCTACGGTGCGCTCGTCGCCGGCGGCATCACCGCCTGGATCTGCGTGCAGGCGTTCCTCAACGTCGCCGCGGTGACCGACGTGGTGCCCACCACCGGCGTGCCGCTTCCCTTCATCAGCTACGGCGGGTCGTCGCTGGCCATGACCCTGCTCGCCGTGGGCATTCTCTGCAACATCTCGGCGCAAGGACGCCGGCAAGGGGTGACGCGCCGTGCGCACGTTGATCGCTGGAGGGGGGACGGGGGGTCATCTGACTCCCGCGCTGGCGGTCGCGCAGGCGTTGCGGCGCGCTGACCCGGGCGGCGACGTCCTCCTCGTCGGCCGCCGCGGCGGCCTGGAGGAGACGCTGGTCCCGAGCAGCGGCCTGCGCCTGGAGACCCTCAGCGTGCGTGGCATCGACCTCGGCTCGCCCGCCAGGCTGCCGGGCACCGCGGTGAAGATCGCCCGCGGCACGCTGCAGGCGCGCGGCATCCTGCGTCGCTTCAAGCCCGATGTCGTCGTCGGCGCGGCGGGATACGTCTCGGTGCCCGTCGTGGCGGCGGCGCTGCTGCAGCGGATTCCCGTGGTGCTGATGGAGCAGAACGCGCATCCCGGGCGCACCACGCGGCTGTTCGCCAAGCGGGCGCGCGCGGTGGCGGCATCGTTTGCGGAGACGGCCGCGCTGCTGCCCGGCGCGCGCGTGGTGCACACCGGCAATCCCGTGCGCGCCGAGGTGAGGGCACAGGCGGGCGCACCGCTGCACGAGCACTGCGAGCACCTGCTGGTGATGGGCGGCTCGCAGGGCGCGCGGCGCTTGAACGACGCGGTGGCGGGCTCGATCCGCGCGCTGCTGCAGCGCTATCCGGGTCTGCGCGTGACGCATCAATGCGGTGCGCGCGACGCGGAGTGGGCCGTGCCGGTGCGTGCCGGCCTGCCCGAGGACATGCGCGAGCGCTACACGGTGAGCGCCTTCTTCGACGACATCGGCGAGCGCATCCGCGACGCCGACCTGGTGGTGATGCGTGCGGGCGGATCGTCGCTGGCGGAGACGACGGTGCTGGGGCGGCCGATGATCCTGGTGCCCTATCCCTACGCGGGCGCGCACCAGGTCGACAACGCCATGCCCTACGTCGAGGCGGGCGCGGCGCTGCTGATTCCCGACGAGGAGTGCGGCGCCGAGCGCTTCCGCGAGGACGTGGACCGCGTCGTCGACGATCCCGCGCTGTGGCGGCGCATGGCCGAGGCCAGCCGCGCCGCGGGGCGGCCCGACGCGGACGAGGCGGTGGTGGCATTGATCCGCGAGGCGGCGCCGGCATGACGGCGCGGCCCCGCCACGTCCACTTCCTCGGCATCTGCGGCTACGCGGTGAGCGGCGCCGCGCTGGTGGCCAAGCAGCTCGGCTACGTGGTCAGCGGCTCGGACGAGGACGCCTACCCGCCGACCACGGACATCCTCACCGCGGCAGGGATTCCCTGGGTCAACCACCACGCGGCGGAGAACCTCGACATGGCCGGGACGCCCGATCTCGTCGTCGTCGGCAACCAGGTGCGCGACGGCAACGTCGAATGGGAGGCGGCGGTGCGGCGCGGCCTGCCGATCAGCAGCGAGGCCGAGTTCTACTACGAGCTGACGCGTGACCGGCTGCGCATCGCGGTCTGCGGCACGCACGGCAAGACGACCACCTCCTCGCTGCTGGCCTGGATGCTCGAGTGCGCGGGCCTGTCGCCGGGTTTCCGTCTTGGCACCACCTCGCGCGACTTCGACGCCACGGCCCGGCTCGGCGAGGGGCGGCCCTTCGTCTTCGAGGGCGACGAGTACACCACCGCGCCCTGGGACCCGCGGCCCAAGTTCCTGCACACGCATCCCTTCGCGGCCGCGGTGACGCGACTGGAGCTCGACCATCCCGACGTGTATCCCACCTTCGAGAGCTACCGCGCGCCCTTCGTCGAGCTGGTGCGCGCGATGCCGGAGGACGGTGTGCTCGCGCTCTGCGCCGACGATCCGGAGTGCGTGGGGCTGCGCGGCGACGCCTCGTGCCGGGTGGTCACCTACGGGATGGCGCGCGACGCGGACTGGCATGTCGAGCCCGGCACGGCCGCGCAGGAGTTCACCGTCGCGCGGCGCGACGGGGTGATGCTGCCGTCCGTGCGGCTCAGCATGCCCGGCGTGCACAACATGCTCAACGCCACCGCCGCGCTCATCCTCGCCGAGGCCGCCGGCGCACCGCTCGACGCGTGCGTCGCCGCCTGCGCGACCTTCAAGGGACCCTCGCGCCGCTTCGAGATCCTCGGCGCGGGCGGCGGCGTCACCGTGGTCGACGACTACGCGCACCATCCCACCGAGGTGGCCGCCACCGTCGCCGCGGCCCGGCAGCGCTTTCCCGAGTCGCACATCTTCGCCGTGTACGTCCCGCACACCTACTCGCGCACCCTGGCCCTGCTCGACGACTACGCCGAGGTCTTCCGCGGCGCCGACACGGTGCTGCTCGGCCCCATCGAGCCGGCGCGCGAGCGACACCTGGCCCACACGGTCAGCATCCACGACGTGGCCCAGCGGGTGCGGGGCGTCGACGACGTCCGCGTCGTGGCCGGCAGCGACGAGGCGCTGGCGGTGATCCTCGGTGAGAGCGGGCCGGGCGACGCGGTCATCTGCATGTCGGTGCGCGGCTTCGACGGCCTGGCCAAGCGCGCCCTGCGCGCCCTGGGAGAGCGCGATGGGCGCTGAGTGGCTGGACCGCGAGCCCGGCGTGCGCCGCGACGAGCCGCTGGCGCGGCACACCCAGTACGGCATCGGTGGCCCCGCCGACTTCTTCCTCACCCTGCACGACCCCGAGCGGCTCGCCGACCTGATGCCGCGCTGCAAGGACACCGGCGTGCCCTTCACCGTGATCGGCGCGGGCAGCAACACGCTGGTGCTCGACGGCGGCATCCGCGGCCTGGTGGTGCGCATGGCCGACCGTCGCCTGCGCCTCGTCGACGACACCACCATCGAGTTGAGCGGCGGCTACATGATGCCCCGTGCCGCCCTCGACCTGGCCCGCAAGGGCGTTGCCGGCATGGAGTTCGGCATCGGCATCCCCGGCACCACGGGAGCCAGCGTGCGCGGCAACGCGGGCGCCTTCGGGACCGAGATCAAGGACGTTCTGGTCGACTGCGACACCATCGCCGCCGGCGGCGAGCACCACACCTTCGCCAGCGCCGAGTGCGGCTTCGCCTACCGCCACTCGCGGTTCAAGGAGGAGCTGCTCGACCACGTCGTGGTGGCGGCGCGCTTCCGCACCCACCGCGACGACCCCATCGAGGTGCGCCGCCGCACCGACGCCATCCAGGCGCAGCGCAAGGCCTCGCAGCCGTACGGCATCCGCAGCCTGGGCAGCGTCTTCAAGAACCCGCCCGGTGACTACGCGGGACGGCTGGTCGAGGCGGCCGGGCTGCGCGGGCGGCGCGCCGGCGGGGCGCAGATCGCCGAGAAGCATGCCAACTTCATCGTCAACGTCTCGCACGCCAGCGCCGCCGACGTGCTGGCACTCGCCGAGCTGGCCCACGACACGGTGCTGGAGAGGTTCGGCGTGGACCTGGAGCGCGAGATCGTGCTGCTCGGCGAAGCGGAAAGGGCGGCGCGGCGATGAGCCGGGACAGCGCGCTGCGCATCGCGGTGGTCTGCGGCGGGCGCAGCACCGAGGCCGAGGTGAGCCGCACCAGCGGCATGCAGGTGCTGCAGGCCCTGCGTGCGAGCGGACACGACGCCGAGCGCGTCGAGGCCGACGACGAGCTCTGGGACGCGCTGCGCGGCGGTGGCTTCGACGCGGCCTTCCTGGCCATGCACGGCCGCTTCGGCGAGGACGGCACGGTGCAGGGCGTCTGCGAGCTGCTCGACCTGCCCTACACGGGCAGCGGTGTGCTGGCCACGGCGCTCTGCCTGGACAAAGCCATGGCCAAGCGAGTTCTGGTCGCGGAAGGCATCAAGACGCCATCGTGGCGGCTGCTGCCCCGCCACCTGTCGAGCCACGATCTCGGCAACGAATTGGCGCTGGTGGCGCGTGAGCTCGGTCTGCCGCTGGTGCTCAAGCCGAACCGGGGCGGCTCCACCATCGGCCTGACCGTGGTGCGTGAGCAGGCAGAGCTGGCCGGCGCGTACCACGCCGCGGAAGCCCACGACCAGGTCCTCTGCGAGAGATTCGTCGAGGGATTGGAGATCACCATCGGCGTTCTGGGGCATAATCCCCCCGAGGCGCTGCCGACCCTCGAGATCGTCTCCCACCGTCCCCTCTACGACTATGCAGCGAAATACACCGCGGGTCAGAGCGAGCACATCATCCCGGCGCGGCTCCCCGAGGAGCGGCGCCAGGCCGCTCAGCGTGCCGCCGAGCGCGCCCACGCCGCGCTGGGCTGCTGGTCCATGTCCCGCGTCGACGTCATCGTCGACCGCGCCGGGGAGCCCTGGGTGATCGAGGTGAACGCCATCCCCGGGCTCACCGAGCTCTCGCTGCTGCCCGACGCCGCGCGCGCCGCCGGGATCTCCTTCGAGCAGCTCTGCGACCGGCTGGTCCGCGAGGCGCTGGTTCGCCATGACGAGGAGCGCGCGGGATGACGCCGAAGGTCGAGGAGCGCGTCCGGCGCCAGGCCCGCGCCCGCGCCACCGCGGCGTCGATCCTCGACGCGCCGCGCGTGCCGCGCCGCTTCGGCGTCACCGAGGACGCGCCGCTGCATCCCGGGCAGCGCCGCCGCCACCACCGCCACGTCGCCCCACGCCTCACGCTTCCCGGCGGTTCGCTGTCGCGCCGGCGGATCGCGCTCAGCGTGCTCGCCGTGCAGGTGGTGGCGCTGCTGGCCATCCTGGTGCTGCCCACCTTCCGGGCCAGCAACGTGCTGATCAGCGGCAACCACCTGCTCGACCGGGCTGCCGTCCTCTCGGCGGCGCACATCTCGCCGTCGCAGAGCCTGTTCACCGTCGACGGCGAGCAGGTGCGCCAGCGCATCGAGAAGCTGCCCTGGGTCCGCAGCGCCAGCGTCGAGACCGAGCTGCCCCACACCGTGCGCATCACCATCCGCGAGTGGTCGCCGGTGCTGGTGCTGCACCGCGGCGACCGGGTGCTGGCCATCGCCGACGACGGCAGCCTGCTCGACATGGGACGCGTGCACATCCCCACGCCCGCGGGCGTGCCGCTGCTCGTCGACTCGCGTCCCGAGCTGGCCGCGGCGCACAGCGGCAGTGTCGTCGAGCCCTCCATCGACCCGCTGCTGGTGCGCACCCTGGTGATCACCGCGCAGCGCTTCCCCGACGTCTTCGGCGTCGCCGTCAACCACTTCGAGTGGCAGCCGGACGGGCTCTTCGCCATCGTCACCACCGCGGGTTGGCGGGCCATCCTCGGCCACATGATCACCGACGACGACATCGGCGCGGTGCCGGATCAGCTGGCAGCGCTGGTGTCGCTCAAGGGCAAGCTCAACTTGGTCAAGCCGAACTTCGGCTACATCGACCTGGAGAATCCCCAGCAGCCTGCCGTCGGCGGCAAGCCGTCGCCGCCCGATCCGCTGCCCAACACGGGCGGGACACAGCCGGCGACGCAGTCAGCGACGCCGACTCCACACGCATCGCCGACGCCGCAGCCGACTCCGACGCCCACACCGAAACCGACGCCGATCCAGTTCGTCATCGGTCCGCCGCCGGGGCACTGATGCCGCCGGCGGTGATCCGGCCCTGCCGCATCGAGGAATGCGAGGCGGTGCTGCAGGTGTGGCGGCGTGCAGGCTCCGTGCCGACGGTGACCGACGACGTCGTCTCGGTGCGACGGCTGGTCGCCGAGGGTCCGGGAACGCTGCTGGTTGCCGAGCGAGATGGTGCCATCGCCGGCACCATCGTGGCCGGCTGGGACGGCTGGCGCGGCGCCATCTACCGCGTCGCGGTGGTGCCCGAGCAACAGCGTGGTGGGCTCGGCGGCGCGCTCGTCGAGGCCGCGCTGGACTGGCTGCGTGAACGCGGCGCGCGGCGCTGCACCGCCGTGGTGCACACCGACGAGCTGCATGCCATGGCCTTCTGGCGCGCCATGAAGGCGAAGGGGTTCGCGCAGCAGCCGGTGGCCACCCGCTTCGTCCTCAACTTCGATTAGCGGGCGCGTTCCCAGGGCCGCGAGGCCAGCAGCGCGGAGAGGATGGCGCGCGTCGCGGGCACGCGGTTGAGCGTGTAGAAGTGGATCCCCGGCGCGCCGCCGGCGAGCAGCTCGGCGCACTGCAGCGTGGCGTATGCGGTGCCCAGCGCGACGATGGCCTCGGGTTCGTCGCGCTGCCGCTCCAGCTCGGCGAGCAGCGTCGCCGGGACCTCCGCGCCGAACAGCGTGCCATCCGTGCGCGAGAGGCGCGCCAGCGAGGTGATCGGCATGATGCCCGGGATGATCGGCACGGTGATGCCCGCGGCGCGCGCGCGGGCCACGAAGTCGAAGTAGTGCCGGTTCTCGAAGAACATCTGGGTGATCAGGAAGCTCATGCCGCTGTTCACCTTGGCGACAGTGTGCCGCATGTCATCGTCGAGCGACGGCGACTCCAGGTGACCCTCGCAGTAGCAGGCGCCGCCGATGCAGAGGTCGTACTCGTCGCGGATCATCTCGGCCAGCTCGGAGGCGTGGGCGAAGCCGCCTTCCACCACCTCGAAGCGCTCCGACCCCTTGGGTGGGTCGCCGCGCAGGGCCAGCACGTTCTCGAGGCCGGCGTCGCGCAGGCCGCGCAGCATCTCGTGGAGCGCCTCGCGGGTGGCGCCGGCGCAGGTGTAGTGGGCCATGGGCTCGACGCCCGTCTCGTTGCGGATGCGCGTCACCACCTGCAGGGTGCGGTCGCGCGAGTGGTTGCGGCAGGTCACCGAGACGAAGGAGGGACGCAGCTCGCGGAGCTGGGCGATGGCCTGGAACAGCCGCTCCTCGCCCTCGGGCGTCTCCGGCGGGAAGAACTCGAAGGAGAAGACGGGGCCGTCGCGGCGCAGCAGCTCGTCGATGCGCATGGTTGCGGGTATGGTGCCGCACGCGTCGCATCGCGTGCGCTGCGGCGTCCGCCTCTGCTAGCTTGCCGGGCCGATGCTCGCCGCCTACGCCGCCCGCACCGACAGGGAGAACCCGGTCGCCGCGCTGGAGGTCGGCGAGGTCACCCAGCCCGAGCCGCCGCCCGGCTGGGCGCTGGTGCGCATGGCCGCCGCCTCGCTCAACCACCACGACCTCTGGACCCTGCGCGGCATCTCCTCGCGGCCGGTGCAGCCGCCCCAGGTGCTCGGCTGCGACGTGGCCGGCACCGTCGCCGCCTACGGGCCCGACCGGCCCGCCGGCGCGCCCGCCGAGGGCACGCGCGTGGTCGCCCACAGCGTCATCGGCTGCGGCGCCTGCGCGGCCTGCCGCGACCTGGAGCCGCTCTTCTGCCGCGACATGGGCATGTTCAGCGAGGGCTCCACCCAGGGGACGCTCGCCGAGTACGTGCCCGTGCCGGTGGCCAACCTGGTGCCGCTGCCGGACGGCGTTGGCTTCGAGGCTGCCGCCTGCCTGCCCACCGCGTACCTGACCGCCTACCGCATGCTCTTCACCCGCGCGGCGCTGCGGCCGGGCGACACCGTGCTGGTGCACGGCGCCACCGGCGGCGTGGCCACGGCCACCATCCTGCTGGCGCGCTGCGCGGGGGCCGACGTCATCGCCACCTCGCGCGACGAGGAGAAGCGCCGTGTGGCGCTGGAGCTGGGCGCCACCGCCGCGATCGGCACCGACCGCGACGCCTCGAAGCAGGTGGCGGCGCTGACCGGCGGCCGCGGCGTCGACGCGGTCATCGAGACGGTCGGCGAGGCGACCTGGGAGTTCAGCCTGCGCGCGGTGCGCATCGACGGGACCATCGTGGTCGCGGGCGCGACCAGCGGCTTCAACCCGCCCGCGCAGCTCAACCGCGTGTACTGGCGCCACACCCGGATCCTCGGCTCGACCATGGGCACGCGGGCGGAGCTGCTCAAGGTGGTGGCCATGACCGCGTCCGGGACGCTGCGGCCGCTGGTCGGCGCGACCTTCCCGCTGCCGCGAGCCCGGGAAGCCTTCGAGATGCTCGCCGCCGGGGAGCGCAAGGGAAAGGTGGTCGTCGTCGCCGCGTAGGGGCTCGGCATTTTGGTTGCTTTACAGGGGCAGACCCCGGTGCTACGGTTGCCGGGCTCACGCGGCCCGATGGGGCCGCAGCCGACAGGGCTTCGTCAGCCAGGTGCAGTGGCGAGGCCCTGTTCGTGTGTCTGGGGGGATGCGGGCACCGGCGGTGTCACGGCGATCAGGACTGGATGCTGCCCGCCGTGCCGCCGCCGGAGTCGCCGCCCGAGAAGCCCGACGAAGGGCCCGGGTCGCAGGAGCCGCCGAAGCCACCGCCCATGGAGCCGCCATCGAAGCCGCCGGGGGGTGCGCCGGGGCCGCAGTCGGCCGACGCGAACGAGTCGGGCTGCGGGCCGAAGCCGGGTGCCTGCACGCCGGGGTCGGGGCCGTAGGGGCCGGTCGGACCGTACGGGGGGCCGCTCATGGAGTTCCAGGGCTGGTTGGGTGGCATGCCGGGCCGTTGGTTCCACGGGCCGGGGCCCCAACCCCAGGGGCGGTTGCCCCAGGAGCGGCGCTGCGAGTTGGTGATGCCGTAGCGCGCGCGGAGGACGAAGTTGCCGATGGCCAGGCCGATGGCCACGACGAAGAAGAGGACGAACAGGCCGCTGGGATCACCGCTCAAGACCGGGCCCTCCCTCTGCAAAAGGATGGATGTGGCACCGCCGTGACCGGACGGTGCTGCTGCACGGTTTGACGGGTGGGGCGGGAGTGAAATTGCGCGGCGCGGGCGCTCTGTGCCAGGGGTCACAGACCGGGCGAACGGGCGTGCGGGAGGCTCCACATGTTGTGCCGTCCTGCCGGCCCAAACCCAGCATGTTGCGGTTTTGTGCCCGCGAACCCCTATCCGAACTGATCGTCCGTCGCTATACTCGACCCCCGATGTGACCCGTGCCCGCCGCGTTGCCGCCCTCGATCTCGGCACGACCAAGGTCTGTTGCGCCCTTGCCGACGTGGAGGTGTCCCCGTCCGGAGGGCTCGAGCTCCGCGTCCTCGGCGTCGGCCTGGCCGCCAGCCGGGGGCTGCGCAAGGGCGCGGTGGTCGACATCGAGCGGGCCGCGGAGGGCGTGGCCGAGGCGGTCGACGCCTGTGAGCGAGTTGCGGGGGTGCCCATTCAGGGCGCGGTCGTCGGCCTGGCCGGCGGGCACATCCAGTCGCAGAACAGCCGCGGCGTGGTCGCCGTGGGTGCGGGGCGGCGCGAGGTGCGCGGTGACGACATCACCCGCGCCGTCGAGGCAGCAAGAGCGGTCAGCGTGCCCAGCGATCGCGAGATTTTGCACGTTCTGCCCAGAACTTTCACGGTCGACGGGCAGGAGGGTGTGCGCGAGGCCATCGGCATGGCGGGCACGCGGCTGGAGGTCGAGACGCACATCGTCACCGGCGCCACCACGGCGATCCAGAACGTGGTCAAGGTGATGCACGAGGCCGGTCTCGACGTCGACGACCTGGTGCTGCAGGTGCTGGCCAGCGCCGAAGCCGTGGTCACCGAGGACGAGCTGGAACGCGGCGTGGTGGTCGCGGACGTCGGCGGCGGCACCACCGACGTCGCCGTGTTCTGCAACGGCGCCATCGTGCACACCGCGGTGATCCCCGTCGGCGGCAGCCACGTCACCGGCGACCTCGCCGTGGGACTGCGCTGCGACCTCGACACCGCCGAGGTGGTCAAGCGCAGTTATGGCCACTCTCTGCAATTGACGGTTCCCGCCGACGCCACGGTGACGCTCACCCCGATGGGCTACGACGAGCCCGTCGCGGTGCCGCAGCGCTACCTGGCCGAGGTGATCGGGCCACGCGCCCGCGAGATGGCCACCCTGATCGCCATGGAGGTCGAGCGCAGCGGCGCCACGGTCCTGCCCGGCGGCATCGTGGTCACCGGCGGCGGCTCGATGCTGCGCGGCTTCGCGGAGATGTGCCAGCAGGTCACCGATCTGCCGGTGCGCGTCGCCGCACCCATGGGCACGACCGGCATGGACGACGAACTGCACGGACCGGATTGCGCGACCGTGGTCGGGCTGCTCCGCTGGGCGGCACGGACGCGGGCGCGGAGTGTGGTGCGGAGCAACGGACACGGGGCAAATGGACACCACGGTATGAGCGACCGATTCAGCAGGTGGCTGCGTGAACTTTTCTGACCGCATGAAGATGTATGGCCTGGATTCCGGCGACGACCGCGGGGAGGCACGCCCCCGATCCTCGTCGGAGCGCCAGGGTGACCACGGAATCCCCGCGCGCACCAACGGCGACGGCCGTGCGGCTGCTCGCGCTGGCTACGAATCTCTCCGTCCCGGAAACCGACAGCGTGAGGAGGCGCCCATGGAGCTGGACCGGACACTCGAAGGCAACGCGCGCATCAAGGTGGTGGGCGTCGGTGGCGGCGGCAGCAACGCCGTCAACCGGATGATCCGCAGCAAGCTGCGGGGCGTCGAGTTCATCGCCATCAACACCGACCTGCAAGCGCTCAACAACAGTGAAGCGCAGCTCAAGATGCACATCGGCCGCAAGCTGACGCGCGGGCTGGGCGCGGGCGGCAACCCCACCGTCGGCGCCGAGGCGGCCGAGGAGTCGCGCGAGGAGCTGAGCAAGCTGCTGCACGACTGCGACATGGTCTTCGTCACCGCCGGCATGGGCGGCGGCACCGGCACCGGCGCCGCGCCGATCGTCGCCGAGATCGCCAAGCAGCAGGGCGCGCTGACCATCGGCGTGGTCACCAAGCCCTTCCGCTTCGAGGGCGTGAAGCGGCAGAAGTCGGCGGAGGAGGGCATCGTCTCGCTGCAGCAGCGCGTCGACACCCTCATCACCATCCCCAACGAGCGGCTCATGGCCGTGGTCGACAAGAAGACGCCGATCACCGACGCCTTCAAAATCGCCGACGACGTGCTCCGCCAGGGCGTGCAGGGCATCTCCGACCTGATCGTCTTCCCGGGACTGATCAACCTCGACTTCGCCGACGTCAAGGCGATCATGAGCGGCCAGGGACAGGCGCTCATGGGCATCGGCTTCGGCAGCGGCGACACCCGCGCGGCCGACGCGGCCCGCGACGCGGTGGCCAGCCCGCTGCTGGAGACCACCATCGCCGGCGCCAAGGGCATCCTGCTCAACATCACCGGCGGCCAGGACCTCACCCTCTTCGAGGTCAACGAGGCGGCGCAGATGGTCGCCGAGTCCGCCGACCCCGAGGCGCAGATCATCTTCGGCACGGTCATCGACGAGCGCCTGCAGGGCGAGGTCAAGGTGACCGTCATCGCCACCGGCTTCACCGGGCACATCGACGTGCACGGCACGGTGGCCTACGAGCCCGTCGTCCGCCCCGTGCAGGAGCGGATGCCGAGCTACTCCACACTGCGCGCCGACGACCTCGACATCCCCGCCTTCCTGCGGGATCGTCGCTGAGTCGGTGAAGCCCCGGGGACGGTGCGCTCATCCGTCGTCCCCGGGGCGCCAACCTCATGAAGTGTCCCTACTGCGCCCACCTCGACAGCAAGGTGGTCGACTCGCGTGACACCGAGACCGGGGCCATCCGCCGCCGCCGCGAGTGTCTGAACTGCCACAAGCGCTTCACCACCTACGAGCGCGTCGAGTCCGTGCCGCTGCTGGTGGTCAAGAAGGACGGCCGGCGTGAGGAGTTCGACCGCGGCAAGCTGATCAGCGGGCTGCAGGCCGCCACCAAGAAGCGGCCCGTCTCGCACGCCGCCATCGAGCAGCTCGTCGACGACGTCGAGAACGCGCTGCGCTCGCGCGGCGCCACCGAGACCCCCTCCCCCGAGATCGGCGAGGAGGTGATGGCCCGGCTGCGCGACCTCGACGAGATCGCCTACATCCGCTTCGCCTCGGTGTACCGCCAGTTCAAGGACGTCGACGACGTGCGCGGTGTGATGGAGGAGTTGCTGTCACATCCGCCCGGAACTCGGGCCACCCCGCCCCGCCGCGGCGGCCGCGCCCGGCCCGGCGCGCCCGAGGAGGAGCTCCCGCTGGACCTCGAGCGGAACTAGAGGCGGCCGGCGCCTGCGCCGTGCCCCGAAAGCCACGAAGCCCACGAAACCCACGCACGCTCCCAGCGCCGCTCGCGCACCGAGCAGTGCAGGTTGTGTACTCTCCCTGGCACGTGTAGGAAGGGGGAGGTCTGGCGGCACGCCGTGGCCGCCGGCGGAAGGAGATCGAACATGCCGTCGACCGCAGTCGAGCTGGGCGTCCGTGGGCGCCGTCGAACCCGGAGGGCGGCGCTGCTCGCCCTGCTGGCCATCCCCGCCGGGGCCTTCCTGGGCACGAGCCACGGCGCCTCCGCGGCCAAGGCCGCCCAGGAGGTGTGTGCCACCAAGCAGGGCCCGGTGGGCGCCTCCTTCCAGGACTGCTCCTTCGGCAACACGCTCAACATCGTGCCGCCGGGCAGCAGCGGGCTCTACAACACCCAGCAGTTCGCCGCCTTCGAGGCCACCGGCCAGCGCGCCCCGCACACCGACGACCAGGAGGGCATGTACGCCAACCTGCTCAACGTCGCCCCCAGCCTGCAGCCCAGCCAGCTGCTCAACTACTACAAGAGCTCGAGCTTCTACTCGACGCTGCAGCCGGGTGACAGCACCGAGTCGGTGAGCGGCCATCCCGGCACGGTGATCGTGCGCGACGCGCAGTTCGGCGTGCCGCACATCTTCGGCGCCAGCCGCTACGACACCGAATTCGGCAGCGGCTACGCCTCCGCCGAGGACCGCCTCTTCATGATGGACGTGCTGCGCCACTATGGCCGCGGCCAGCTCTCCTCCTTCCTCGGCCCCTCGCCGTCGACGCTGGCCATGGACTGCGGCATCGACGCCGTGGCCGGCTACAGCGAGACCGAGCTGCAGGCCATGGTCGACAGGCTGCCCACCGAGTTCCCCCAGCCCATCACGGTGGCGGGCCACACCGAGAGCGAGGGCCAGCAGATCATCGACGACGCCAACGCCTACGTCGCCGGCGTCAACGCCTACATCCAGGCGGCGCTGCTCAACCCGGCGCTGCTGCCCGCCGAGTACCCGGCGCTGCAGGTCGTGCCGGCGCCCTGGAAGTCGACCGACATCGTGGCCACGGCCACGCTGGTGCAGGCCATCTTCGCCATCGGCGGCGGCGACGAGGTGGACAGCGCGCTGCTCTACCAGTCGCTGGTCAACCGCTACGGCGCCACCAGGGGCGCGGCCATCTGGAGCGACTTCCGCTCCCAGAACGACCCCGAGGCCCAGGTCAGCATCCCCACCAACTTCCCCTACGAGCAGGTTCCCGCCACGGTCGACCCGAACTCGGTGGCCATGCCCACCGGCAGGCCGACCACGAACATGTGCGACGGCGGTCCGCTGCCCGCGCCCAACACCGGGCTGGGCCAGATCATCGTGGGGCCGGTGACCATCGACCTCTCCAACCTGGTGCCCAGCTCCAAGCCGCACTCCAGCAACGAGCTCATCGTCACCGCGGCGCACAGCGCCACCGGCCATCCCATCGCGGTCTTCGGCCCGCAGACGGGGTACTTCGCGCCGGAGATCCTGCACGAGATCGACGTGCACGGCCCCGGCATCCAGGCCCGCGGCGTCTCCTTCCCCGGCACCGAGGTGTTCGTGGAGCTGGGCCGCGGCGTCGACTACGCCTGGAGCGCCACCTCGGCCGGCGCCGACATCATCGACCAGCGCATCGAGAAGCTCTGCAACACTGACGGCTCGGCGGCGACGCTGCAGAGCACGGCCTACCTCTACAACGGCGTCTGCACGCCGATGTACGAGCGCACCGACCGGCAGGTGGCCAAGACCAGCGCGGGCGGGGAGAACCCGCCGGCGGTGGTCACCATCCAGATCGAGCGCACCGTGCACGGCCCGGTGCTGGGCCGCACCACGGCCATCGATCCGGCGACGGGACAGGCGATCCCGGTGGCGGTGTCGGTGCAGCGCTCGACGTTCAATGACGAGCTGAGCGCCGCGCCGGCCTTCATGGAGTGGAACGACCCCGACATCATCCACGGGCCCACCGACTTCCAGCGCTCCGCCGGCAAGGAGACGGGTACCTTCAACTGGACCTACGTCGACGCCACGCACGTCGCCTACTACATGGCGGGGCGCCTGCCCATCCGCAACCCGAGCGTCAACCCCAACCTCCCCACCTGGGGCACGGGCCAGTGGGAGTGGCAGGGCTTCGAGCCGGGTGACCTCTCCGCGAGCGATCCGCACCCGCGCATCGTCGATCCCGCCAGCGGCTTCTTCACCAACTGGAACAACAAGCCGTCGCCCGGCTTCTCGGCCGCCGACAACCAGTTCTCCTACGGCCCGGTGTACCGCGTGCAGTCGCTCGCCGACCGGGTGCAGGCGGTGATCTCGCAGCACCCGGCGACGCCGACCGACATCGTCAACGCCATGGAGGACGCGGGCAGCGTCGACCTCGACGGCTCGCAGCTGGTCAACCAGCTGGCTGCGGCGCTGAGCGGCGCGTCGCTCACGGCCGCACAGCAGCAGGTGCTCGGCATCCTGCAGCAGTGGGTGGTCGATCCCGCCTGGGCGGGCGGCGTGCCCGGCGCGCACCGCCGTGATCGTGCCAACACCGGCAGCTACGAGCACGGCAACGCGGTGGCCATCATGGACAACCTCTACCCGCGCCTGGCCCACGCCATCTTCGATCCCTGGCTCGACACCACGCAGTTCGGCGACCTGCTCAGCCTCAACGGCCTCAACAACCCGCCCGGACCCACCGGCTCCGCGTACGACGGCGGCTGGGAGGGCTACCTGCAGCGCGCGCTGCGCCAGGCCGCCAATCCCGCCATCGCCAACCCGTACTCGCAGAACTACTGCGGCAGCGGCTCGCTGAGCGCCTGCCAGGCCGCGCTGCAGTCGGCGCTGCAGGGCACCATCGACTCGCTGACCGCCGCCTACGGCAGCGGCGATCCCACGCAGTGGACCTGCAGCCGGAGCAACAGCGGCAGCGGGCAGTGCAACCCGGCCGTCGACGACATCCAGTTCAGCACCGTCGGCGTCGCCGGCGTGCCCAACATGCCGTGGGTCAACCGGCCGACCTTCCAGCAGGTCGTCTCCTACGCCAACCAGCGCGACAGCTGATCCGTCGCGGGCTGTTCAGCCGCAGAGCCGCACCGTTCCCGCGCTGAAGCGCAGGAGCGGTGTGGTTCGCGGCTGGATGTCGATGAGGTAGCGCGTGTCCCCGGGCGCGAGGAACAGGGTGGGCTGGACCTCGTCGCTCGGGGAGTCGAGATCGCCGCGCAGGTAGGGGATGAGCTCGACCGGCGTGACCGGGACGATCATCAGCGAGCCGCGCGTCTCGAAGTGCACGGCGACGGTGAACGGTGAGGAACCGGTGCTGCGTGCGGTGGCGCAGGTGTCGTCGTCGCTCAGCGTCGCGCCCACTGCTGTGGTGACCAGCGGCGGGCCGTTCTCGTCGACGCCCTGCGGGCCGGAGGCGCGCGCGACCGCGACGTGCAGGCGCAGCGTCACCTCGGCTTCCAGATCCGCGGGCAGGCTCGCGGGCGGCTGCAGGTCGCCACTCGCGCGCAGCCGGGCGATGTCGGCGGCGGAAACCGCCCAGGCCAGGATGGGCTCGGGATAGCTGTCGGGCAGCGCCTCGTGGTGTGCGGAGACGGCGGCGGCGGCGAGGATGATGCGGCGCGACTCCTGGTCCGCCGCGGCGGCCGCGTGCGCGTTGTCGACCAGCGACACGGCGTTGTGCGCGATCACCACGCAGAGACCGGCGACCACCACGATGTACGCGAGTCGCGCGGGCCGTCGCACCGCGCGCAGCAGGTCGGTGATGGCCAGCGCCACGGCGGGCATGAGCAGCGTGGCGCCGGTGGCGATGTAGTGGGGCAGCACCGCGTCACCGCCGTTGGCGCGTCCCACCGCGGTGAGCAGGAACATGGCCACCGCGCCCGCGGCGCAGGCGGGCACGGGCGCGGGCATGCCGATGCGGCGCCAGCGCCCGGCCATCCACACCGCAACGGCGACGAATCCCACCGCGCCGAGCAGCACAGGCCCGACCAGCGTCGACACCGACCCGCTCATGCCGTCCCAGACGAAGCGCGCCACCTGGCCGAGATCGTCGCGGTTGGCGCCGCCGGGGTGCTGGAGGATGCCGCTGCCCGCCAGCGCCAGCCAGATCGCGTACACCAGCGCCGCGGGCGCGACGACGCTCAGCCCGTCGCGCAGCCCGCGCCGCAGCGCCACCACCACGAAGGGCACCACCACCATGGCCACGCCCGCGCCGGTGCACATCACCGCCACCAGCGTCAGCACTGCGATGCCGACGCGATGCCTGCCGTGCAGCTCCTCGCGGTCGGCGAGCAACACGGCGCCGAAGATCAGCGCCAGCGGCAGCGTGTAGCCGAGGATGAGCACCCAGTACATCGACTCCCAGCCCGCGCCGAGCACCAGCAATGCGGCGGCGAGCAGCGTGCACACCCACGGGTCGGCGCCGCAGCGGCGCAGCACGCGCCAGGCCATGTGCACCGACACCACGAACACCGCGAGCGTGATGCCCATGTACGGCAGGTACTGCGACGCGCCTGCGAAGTGCCCGACGCCCCGGTAGAAGAGCACCAGCACCGTCGACCAGTGCACGTCGAAGGGCGCGAAGACGTCGTACCAGCGCGCGTCGCCGGGCGAGTGGCCCAGCACGATGTTCCACTCGTCGAGGCGGAACCACATGTCGCGGCCGAGCCAGAGCAGCGCGGGATAGGCGAGCAGCAGCGAGGCGTGGTGGGCGGTCGCCGCCAGCCGCGCCGCCGGTGTGGCGGGGCGCGCGGGGCCCGAGGCGGCGGTGCGCCCGGGGGCGTCGGGGAGCGTCCGTGCGGTCACAGGCGTGGGTAGACTGGCACGGCAGTGGCCGGAACGGCGCAGGGTGAGAGGCAGATCGAGGCGTTGGGCGAGCGGCTCGCCGCGGCGCGAGCGCGCATCGGCGCCGCCGCGGAGCGTGCCGGCCGCGACCCCGCCGGGGTGCGGATCATCGCGGTCACCAAGACCTTCGCCGCCGAGCGCGCCGCCGCCGTCGTCGCCCTGGGCGTGCGCGACCTCGGCGAGAACCGCGTCCAGGAGGCCGCCGCCAAGATGCCCGCGGTCCCCGGTGGCGTGCGCTGGCATCTCATCGGCCACCTGCAGACCAACAAGGCCTCCCGGGCGGCGGGGCTCTTCGACGTGGTCCAGTCGGTCGACAGCGAGCGGGTGGCCGAGGCGCTCGGCTCGCGGCGGCCCGAGGAGGCGGATGCGCTCGAGGTGCTCGTCGAGGTCGAGCTGACCGGCATCGCCGGCCACACCGGCCTGGCGCCCGCCCGGCTCGCCGAGGTGGCCGCGGCCGTGGCCGCCATGCCGCGGCTGCGCCTGCGCGGGCTGATGACCATGGCTCCGCTGCTCGACGACCCGGCCGCCACCCGGCCCACCTTCGCCCGGCTCCGCACCCTGCGCGACGAGCTGCAGCAGCGGCTCGGGTGCGAGCTGCCCGAGCTGAGCATGGGCATGAGCAACGACTTCGAGGTGGCGGTGGAGGAGGGGGCGACCATGGTGCGGCTGGGCCGGGTGCTCTTCGGCGAGCGGCCGCCCCGGGCCGGCTGAGGGCTCGGCGGCCGGCGCCGCCGCGCTCTGGACGCGCCGGAGCCCTCCGTATACTCGGTCGTCCAGCCATGCCCCGCTACTCTCCCGTCACCAGCCGCGCCGGCTTCGCCGAGAACGAGGCTCACGTCCTCGACTTCTGGCGTCGCTCCGACGTGTTCGCCCGCAGCCTGGCCCGGCGCGAGGGCGCGCCACCCTACGTCTTCTACGAGGGCCCGCCCACCGCCAACGGGCGCCCCGGCATCCACCACGTGCTGGCCCGCGCCTTCAAGGACCTCTTCCCCCGCTACAGGCAGATGAGCGGCTTCCAGGTCACCCGCAAGGCCGGCTGGGACACCCACGGCCTGCCCGTCGAGCTGGAGGTGGAGAAGGCGCTCAAGATCAGCGGCAAGCGGCAGATCGAGGATTTCGGCGTTGCCCGCTTCAACGACCTCTGCCGCGAGTCGGTGATGGAGTACATCGACGAGTGGGAGCAGCTCACCGAGCGACTCGGCTTCTGGCTCGACATGCAGCACCCCTACCGCACCTACGACTCGACCTACATCGAGTCGGTGTGGTGGTCGTTGAAGCAGATCTGGGACAAGGGCCTGCTCTACCAGGACTACCGGGTGGCGCCCTACTGCCCGCGCTGCCAGACCTCGCTCTCCTCGCACGAGCTCTCCCAGGGCTACCGGGACGACACCCCCGACCCCAGCGTTTATGTCAAGTTCCGCCTCAACGACAGCGACGGCAGGAACTACATGCTGGCCTGGACCACCACGCCCTGGACGCTGCCGGGCAACGTGGCCCTGGCGGTGCACCCCGACGAGACCTACGTGCGCGCGCGCCAGAACGGCGAGGACCTCATCCTGGCGGAGGCGCGGCTCTCGGTGCTCGACGGCGCCTACGAGATCGTGGCGACCATGAAGGGCGACGAGCTGGTGGACGCCACCTACGAGCCGCTCTTCACCGACATGCTTCCCGATGGCCTGGCCTTCGTGGTGCTCTCCGCGCCCGAGCTGGTCAGCATGGAGGAGGGCACCGGCGTCGTCCACACCGCGGCGGCCTACGGCGAGGCCGACCTCGAGCTCTGCAAGCGCGCGGGCGTGGCGGTGCGCCACGTCGTCGGCCTCGACGGCCGTTTCCTCGACGGTCTCACCCGCTACCGCGGCATGTTCGTCAAGGACGCCGACCCGAAGATCATCGAGGACCTCCGCGCCGCCGGGCTGATGTACCGCGAGGAGCGCATCACCCACAGCTACCCCTTCTGCTGGCGCTGCGAGACGCCGCTGCTCTACTACGCGCTCACCTCCTGGTTCATCCGTACCACCGCGGTCAAGGACCGGCTCATCGACCACAACCGCAGCGTCGCCTGGCAGCCGCCGCACATCCGCGACGGGCGCATGGGCAACTGGCTGGAGAACCTGGTCGACTGGAACCTCTCGCGCACCCGCTACTGGGGCACGCCCCTGCCGGTGTGGGTCTGCGACGGCTGCGGCGAGATGCGCTGCGTGGGCAGCGCCGGCGAGCTCGGCCTGACCACCGACGACGACCTGCACAAGCCGCACATCGACGAGGTCACCCTGGTCTGCGCCAAGTGCGGCGGCGTCATGCACCGCGTCCCCGAGCTCATCGACTGCTGGTACGACAGCGGTGCCATGCCTTTCGCCCAGTGGCACTACCCCTTCGAGAACCGCGAGTGGTTCGAGGACCGGCACCCCGCCGACTTCATCTGCGAGGCCATCGACCAGACGCGCGGCTGGTTCTTCTCGCTGCTCGCCGAGTCGACGCTGCTCTTCGACGAGCCGGCCTACCGCAACGTCATCTGCCTGGGCCACGTCGTCGACAAGAACGGCAAGAAGATGTCGAAGTCGCGCGGCAACATCATCAACCCGCAGGCGATGTTCGACCAGTTCGGCGCCGACGCGGTGCGCTGGTACTTCTACACCAGCGTCAGCGCGGGGACCGAGTACCGGGTCAGCCCCGAGGCCATCCAGGAGGTGGTGCGCCGCTTCCTGCTGACGCTCTGGAACACCTACTCCTTCTTCGTCACCTACGCCTCCATCGACGACTACGACCCCGCCTCCGAGGCGCCACCGGTGGCCGAGCGTCCCGCCCTGGACCGCTGGGCGCTGGCCCGGCTGGCACAGACCGTCGACGAGGTGCGCGCGGCGCTCGACGCCTACGACGCCACCGACGCCTGCCGCCAGGTGGAGGCCTTCGTCGAGGACGTGTCGAAGTGGTACGTGCGCCGTTCCCGGCGTCGCTTCTGGAAGGGCGACGATGGTGACGTCACCGACAAGAGCTCCGCCTACGCGACGCTGCACACCGTCCTGCACACGCTGTCGCGGCTGGTGGCGCCGTTCATGCCGTTCCTGGCCGAGCGCATGTACCGCAACCTGAGCGGCTTCGAGGGCGACTCGCCGCCCGCCGGCCTGCCCGACTCGGTGCACCTCACCGACTACCCCGTCGCCGGCGACGAGATGCGCGACCCGCAGCTCAGCGTCGAGATGGCCCGGCTGCGCCGTCTCGTCGAGAACGGGCTGGCCGCGCGCGAGCAGGCCGGGATCAAGGTGCGCCAGCCGCTGGCGCTGGCCACGGTGCGCGGCGCGGGCTTCGACGCCGAGCTGCAGGCCATCTTCGCCGACGAGCTCAACGTCAAGGCGGTGGCGTACACGGCCAGGGAAGGCCAGTTCGAGGACGTGGTCCTCGACACGGCCATCACCGACGAGCTGCTCCTCGAAGGCATGGCACGCGACATCTCGCGTGCCGTCAACGAGCTGCGCAAGAAGGCGGGGCTGGCGGTCGACGACCGCATCGTCCTCCACGTCGAGGCCGGCGGCGACGACCTCCGCGCCGTGCAGGCGCACGAGGAACGCCTGCGCGCCGACACGCTCGCGGTGCGCATCGACTACGGCCCCATGCCCGAGGACCTGCTGGCTGCGTCGGGTGGCGGCAACGGCCGGGGGGATCTCCGCCTCGGGGTGGTGAGGGCCGAGCGCTGAGCGTGCCCCACGCCGCGTCGCGCGGGCGCAGCCTGGCGGTGCTGCTGGGCACGGCGGCGGTCGTCCTGGGGCTCGACCACCTGACCAAGTGGCTGGTGGTGCAGCACCTCGCCCTCTACGAGCAGTGGCCGTCGAGCGGACCGGTCACCATCCACCACATCCGCAACAAGGGCGCCGCCTTCGGGCTGTTCCCGCAGCTGCAGACGGTGTTCCTGGTCGTCGCGGTGATCGTCAGCCTGTACATCATCGTCGCCGGGCCGCGCTTCGCCTCGGGACTGTGGGCGCAGGTCACCCTCGGCGCCATCCTCGGCGGCGCCATCGCCAACGCGGTCGACCGCTTCGTGCAGGGCTACGTGGTCGACTTCATCGACCTGCACCGCTGGCCGGTGTTCAACCTCGCCGACTCGGCGATCGTGGTCGGCATCATCGTCGCCGTGCTCAGCTTCGGTCGCGGTGACGACGCCGCGCGCGCGACGCGGTGATCGCCGTGACCGGTGACAGCACCGCCGCGGCTCCGCGGCTCGACATGTGGCTGGTGGCGCATCGCGATATCTCGCGGTCGGCGGCACAGACGCTGGTGGACGCCGGCCTGGTGCGCGTCAACGGGCGGCCGGGGCGGTCGGGGCAGCGCGTGGGGGTGGATGACGTCGTCGAGGTGCAGGAGGCTCCGGTTGGCGTTGTTGCTGACCGGTCGGTCGACGTGCTGGCCGGACCGCGCGTCGAGCTGCAGGTGGTCTACGAGGACGAGTGGCTGGCGGTGATCGACAAGCCCGCCGGGCTGGTGGTGCATCCCGCGCCCGGACATCCGCACGGCACCGTGGCCGACGCGCTGCGCCAGCGTGGCGACGTGTGGTCGCTGGTCGGCGGCGAGGAGCGCGCCGGCATCGTGCACCGCCTCGACCGCTACACCAGCGGGCTGATGGTGGTGGCCAGGACCGAGGCGGCGCATCGCGCCCTGGCTGCGCAGCTCGCCGACCGCAGCCTGGGGCGCGTCTACTGGGCGCTGGTCTGGGGCGGCGTGGCCGAGGAGACCGGGCGCGTCGACGCACCGATCGGGCGCGACCCGCGTGACCGCAAGCGCATGGCCGTGGTCGACCGCGGGCGGCCGGCGGTGACCGACTTCCGCGTCGTCGAGCGGCTGCCGCAGACGACGCTGCTCGACGTCTCGCTGCGCACCGGGCGCACCCACCAGGTGCGCGTGCACCTCGCCTACATCGGCCGGCCGCTGGTCGGCGATCCCCTCTACGGACGGCGCCACGACCCGGTGTCGGGACGCCCCGCGCTGCACGCGCGGCTGCTCCACTTCGTCCATCCCGCCGACGGCGCGGTGCGCGAGTTCGAGGCGCCGCTTCCCGAGGACCTGGGCGCGCTGCTGGAGCGGGCACGGGCGGGCGAGCTGTGAGCGACCGCGCGCAGGGGCGGCTCATCGTGCTCTCGGGCCCGAGCGGCGTGGGCAAGGACACCGTGCTGCGCACGCTCTTCGAGCTGGACCCGCACCTGCGCTACAGCGTGTCGTACACGACGCGGCCGCCGCGGCCCGGCGAGGTCGACGGTGTCTCCTACTCGTTCGTCGACGTGCCCGGCTTCGAGGCCATGATCGAGCGCGGCGAGCTGCTGGAGTGGGCGCGGGTGCACGGCAACCTCTACGGCACCTCGCTGCGCCGCGTCCGCGACCACCTCGAGCGGGGCGAGGACGTGGTGCTCAAGATCGACGTCCAGGGCGCGGCCCAGCTCCGCGGCCGGGTGCCCGAGGCCATCTTCATCTTCCTGCTGCCGCCCTCGCTGGAGGAGCTGCGCGAGCGGCTGCGCGCCCGGGAGAGCGAGAGCGACGAGTCCCTGGCCCAGCGCGACGCCGACGCCGTGCGCGAGCTGGCCGAGGCGGGGCGGTACGATCACCAGGTGGTGAACGACCAGGTGGAGCGGGCGGCCCGCGAGATCCTCGACATCGTTGCGGCCAGCCGTGACGGCAACCCGGCGGGGCCGGCGTGAGCACGGCTGTGAGCGGGCTGGGCGGGCGGCGCGTCGCCGTCTACGTGTCCGGCAGCATCGCCGCGGTCAAGGCGGCCGAGGTGGTCACCTCTCTGCGCAAGCTCGGGGCCGAGGTGCGGGTGGCCATGACCACGGGGGCGCAGCACTTCGTCACCCCGCTGGCCTTCCAGAGCCTGTCCGGGCATCCCGTGGCGGCGTCGGTCTGGGATGCGCCGGGCGTGGAGCACGGCATGGAGCACCTCTCGCTCTCGTCGTGGTGCGAGGTGCAGGTGGCGGTTGCGGCCACGGCTGACCTGATCGCCAGGCTGGCCCTGGGCGTCGCCGACGACGCGGTGACCACCTCGGCGCTGGCCTGCCACGCGCCGCTGCTGGTGGCGCCGGCCATGGAGACGGCCATGTGGGAGCACCCCGCCACGCAGGCGAACGTGGCCACGCTGCGCTCGCGCGGCGCGGTGATCCTGGGGCCCGCGGTCGGCCGCCTCGCCAGCGGCCGCGAAGGCGCGGGGCGGATGGTCGAGCCGGCCGAGATCGTGGCCGCGGCCGAGGAGGCGATGGGACGCGACATCACCACCCACGTGCCGCAGGCGGTTCCCGTGGAAGCCAGGTGGCTGCTCGGCGACCGCGTCGTCATCACCAGCGGTGGCACCCGCGAACCCATCGACCCCGTCCGCTACATCGGCAACCGCAGCAGCGGCAAGATGGGCCTCGCCCTCGCCCACGAAGCCCTGCGACTCGGTGCGCGCGTGACGCTCATCACCACCACATCACCCCCGCCCCCGCAACCCAACCTCGACGTCGTCGAGGTGGAGACCGCCTCACAGATGCTCGACGCCGTGCGCGCTGCGGTTGCGGACGCCCGTGTCCTCATCATGGCCGCCGCCGTCGCCGACTACCGCCCCGCGCACGTCGCCGAGCGCAAGATCAAGAAGAGCGACGCCGGCATGCAGATCGACCTGGTACCCACCGTCGACATCCTGCGCGCGCTGCGTGACGAGCACGCGCAGCACGCCCGCACCCACCTCTGCGTGATCGGCTTCGCCGCCGAGACCGACGACCTGCTCGACAACGCGCGGCGCAAGCTCGACGAGAAGGGCCTCGACCTGGTGGTGGCCAACGACGTCAGCCGCAGCGGCATCGGCATGGGCGCCGACGACAACGCGGTGACCATCATCGGCCCGGGCGGCGTGCTCGCCGAGGTGGAGCGCGCCCCCAAGCCGGAGGTTGCGCGCGCGGTCTTCGCCGCCGTCCGCGCCGAGCGGGACACGACGGGCTGAGTGCCGTCACCGGGTAGGCTGCGAGTGACGCACGACATGCAGCCCTTTGCCTCGGTCGTTCCCGACACGCGCTCGATCCTGCCCAAGGACGTCTTCACCTACGCGGTGCCCGCCGATCTCGACGAGCGCGCCGTGCCGGGTGCACGCGTCGAGGTTCCCTTCGGGCCGCGCGTGGTGGTCGGCTACGTCGTCGAGCGGTTCGGCGCCGCCGACGTCGAGGCACCGCGCGCGCTCGCCGGTGTCCTCGACGAGCCGCCGCCGCTCAGCCCGCAGGCGGTGGCGCTGGCGCGCTGGGTGGCCGAGCGTTACTGCGCCCCGCTCGGCGAGGTCATCAAGGCGATGCTGCCCGCGGGCGTGCGCAGCGCCAAGCCGGGCGGGCGCAAGCGCCCTGGGCCGCGCAGCACCTCGCGCGGTGTGGCGGCGCTCGGCGACGCGGAGCTCACCGAAGCGCCCGCATTGACCGATGCGCAACGCGAAGCCGCTGCGCCGCTGCTCGCCGCCGTCGCCGAGTCGCGCCACCTGCGCCTGCTGCTGCACGGCGTCACCGGCAGCGGCAAGACCGAGGTGTACCTCGCCGCCATCTCCGCTGCGCTCGAACGCGGGCGCGGCGCAATCGTCCTGGTGCCCGAGATCTCGCTGACGCCGCAGACGGTGGCGCGCTTCGCGGGACGCTTCCCCGGTCGCGTCGCGCTGGTGCACTCCGGCCTCACCGAGGCCGAGCGCGCCGCGCAGTGGCGGCGCATCCGCGACGGCGACGCCGACGTGGTGGTCGGCTCGCGCAGCGCCGTGTTCGCGCCGCTGCGGTCGCCGGGGATCGTCGTCGTCGACGAGGAGGACGCCTCCGCGTACAAGCAGGACCGCGTGCCGCGCTACAGCGCCGTCGACGTCGCCCTGGAATTGGGACGCCTGCACGGCATTCCCGTCGTGCTGGGCAGCGCCACGCCGCGCGTCGAGACGTTCTACTGGGCCAAGACCGGGGACATGTCGTATGCGGAGCTGCCCGAGCGCATCGCCGGGCGCGCCCTGCCGCCGATCGAGATCGTCGACCTGCGCGAGGAGCTGAAGGCGGGCAACCGCTCACCGCTCTCGCTCTCACTGGAGCGCGCGCTGCGCGAATGCCACGACGCCGGCGGGCAGTCGATCCTCTTCCTCAACCGGCGGGGCAGCGCGACGGTGATCGTCTGCCGCTCCTGCGGCGAGGTGCTCACCTGCCGCAACTGCAGCGTGTCGATGGTCTACCACCAGGGACGCGCGCGCTGCGACTGCCACTACTGCGGCGCCACCGCGCCGGTGCCGATGACCTGCCCGCAGTGCCATTCGCCGTCGATCCGCGGCCTCGGCATGGGCACCGAGCGGCTCGAGCACGAGGTGCGCCAGCTCTTTCCGAAATTGCGGCTGCTGCGCATGGACCGCGACACCGTCGCCCATCGCGACGCCTACTTCGACATCTACGAGTCCTTCCGCCGCCACGAGGCTGACTGCCTGGTCGGTACGCAGATGGTGGCCAAGGGCTGGGACCTGGCCGGGGTGCGGCTGGTCGGCATCGTCAACGCCGACACCTCGCTGCACTTCCCCGACTATCGCAGCGGCGAGACCACCTTCTCGCTGCTCACCCAGGTGGCCGGCCGCGCGGGGCGCGGCGACGAGCCGGCGCGCGTCATCCTGCAGACCTACACGCCCGACCACTACGCGGTGCAGCACGCGGCGTCGCACGACTATCTCGGCTTCGCCCGGCGCGAGATCGTGCTGCGCCGGCAGTTCCACTTCCCACCCTACGCCCGCATGCTGGTCTGCACCTACAGCCATCGTGACGATGTGAAAGCGGAGGCCGAGGCGCGGCGGGTGGTTCAGAATCTGTCGGGTATACTCGGCTCCGGTGCCGGCCTCGACGTCCTGGGACCGACACCCGCCTTCCTCCACCGGCTGCGCGGCGAGCACCGCTGGCAGTTCACCATCCGGGGGGAGGCGATCGAAAGGACGTTCCCCCACCTGCCCAGGGGACGGGGCTGGAGCATCGACGTCGATCCCGCTCCCTGAGGCACCTGGTCATCCCGTGGCAACTCTCGAGATCCTCACCCGCGACAACCCCCGCCTGCGCATCAGGGCCACCCGCGTCCCGCGCGTCGACGACAGCACCCGCAAGCTGATGGACGACATGGTCGAGACCATGGTCGCCGCCAGCGGCGTGGGGCTGGCGGCCACCCAGGTGGGCGTCTCGCTGCGGGTGATCGTGCTGAAGGTCGACAACCAGGTGCTGCAGCTCGCCAACCCGGAGCTGATCCGGGCATCGGGCGAGCAGACCGGGTACGAGGGGTGCCTGTCGGTGCCGGGGTACATCGGCGAGGTGACCCGGGCCCAGCGCGTGGTGGTGAAGGCGCTCAACCGGCACGGGAAGGAGGTGCGGATCAAGGGGGAGGACCTCCTGGCGCGCGCCCTGCAGCACGAGATCGATCACCTCGACGGCGTGCTGTTCGTGGACAAATTGACCTCGATCGACACGTTGAAGGAGGTCGAGGTGGGCAGCGAGGAGGAGGCGGCCGAGAGCGAGGTGGTGGCCGTCTAGGGCCGGCCGCTGGCGAGGGGGATCAGCTGAGGCGGGCGATCTCCGGGCTGCCGGCGGCCGAGCGGAGCGCCTCCTGGGCCGGGCGGCTGGTCTCGAAGCAGACGGGGCCGCAGGGCTCGAGGCAGGGGATGCAGAAGGTCACCTGGGCGACGGAGCGGCTGGCAGCCTGGGCTGCGGGGGCGGCGGCGGGCCCCGCGGTGGCCACGGCGAGGGCGCTCAGGGAGGCGGCGGCGGCAACGATGCTCACGGCGGCAGCCTTGAACCTGGTGATGGTCAACATGGTCATTCCTTCCTGGTTCTGTTCACCCATCCCGTCGGGGCGAACGGCGATGGGAACCGTAGACGGGGTGGCCTCGACGCGTCAAATCGACAGTGGGGGCATCGCTCGGCGGGAGAGCACGCTGCGGCGGCCGGGGCCGGCCACGACGCCGCGCGGTCGGGGCCTGTGAGAATCGCGGCGTGAGAATCGCCTTCGTGGGGACCGCCGCGTTCGCGGTGCCCTCGCTGCTGGCCTGCGCCGACGCGGGGCACGACGTCGCGGCCGTGCTCACCCAGCCGGAGCGGCTGGGCAATCGTGGGCGGCCGGCGCCGCGGCCGGTCGCCGACGCCGCGCGCGAGCTGGGGCTGGAGGTGTGGCAGCCGGAGAAGATCCGGGCGCCCGAGGCGGTGGAGCGGTTGCTGGCGCTGGCGCTGGACGCTCTGGTGGTGGCCTCGTACGGGCAGATTCTGCCGGCGGCGTTGCTCGACGGGGCGGCGGCGCCGCGCTTCGGCGGCGTCAATGTGCATGCCTCGGTGCTGCCGCGGTGGCGGGGGGCTGCACCGGTGGCGGCGGCGATCCTGGCGGGGGACGAGGAGACGGGCGTCTCGATCATGCGCATGGAGGCGGGGCTGGACACGGGGCCGGTCTACGCGGTGCGGACGCTGCCGATCGGGCGCGGGGTGACCACGCCCGACCTGACCGCCGACCTGGCCCGGATCGGGGCCAACCTGCTCGTCGAGGTGCTGGCGGGGCTGGAGGACGGGTCGGCGGTGGCGGAACCGCAGGACGAGGTTGAGGCGACCTACGCTCCGCGGTTGACCCGGGCCGACGCGCACGTCGACTGGGCGGCGCTCAGCGCGGTCGAGGTGGACCGGCGCGTGCGTGCGCTGCAGCCGTGGCCAGGGACGGTCGCGGAGCTGGCGGGCCAGGAGGTGCGCATCGTGGCCGGCGCGCCGGCATTGTCGCGTGGTGCCGCCGGCATGCCCGCGGGCAGCATCCTGGCGGCGGGGCGGCGCAGCGTCGAGGTGGCCACGCGCGACGGCGTGTACGAGGTCCACGAGGTGCAGCCGGCCGGGAAGCGCTCCATGGATGCCGCCGCCTACCTGCGCGGTCGCCGCATCATGCCGCCGGCCGCGGCCGCCTCCCGGAGTTAGGGCCATGGCCGGCAAGAAGAAGCCGCTCGGCGAGAACATGCTGGCGCGCAACCGCCAGGCGCGGCACGAGTACGAGATCCTGGAGACGTTCGAGGCGGGCATCGAGCTGCTCGGCACCGAGGTCAAGTCGCTGCGCGGCGGACGGGCCAACCTGCGTGAGGGCTACGTGCGCATCGAGCACGGCGAGGCCTGGCTGATGCAGACGCACGTCAGCCCCTACGAGCAGGGCAACCGCGGCAACCACGAGCCGGAGCGCCGCCGCAGGCTGCTGCTGCACCGGCGCGAGATCGAGTATCTCGACGGCAAGGTGCGGCTGCAGGGCCTCACGTTGGTGCCCCTCGACCTGCACCTGCGCAACAACCGCATCAAGCTGGAGATCGGCCTGGCGCGTGGCAAGAAGCTGTGGGACAAGCGCCAGGCCATCGCGGAGCGCGAGTCGCGTCGCGAGTCGGAGCGGATCGCGGCGCAGGCGCGACGGCGGGAGGTCGATTAGAGCACTGCGGCGACGGCCCGGGCGCGCCATCGGGCGCGCCCGAGGTCCACCGCCGAGCGCTGCTACTTGGTCGGGTTCGGCGCCTGGTTTGCCGCCACCCAGGCACCGTGCTGGAACTCGCTCCCCTTCTCCATGACGGTGGAGACGAACGGGCCGAACAAGGCCACGAAGTTGCCGCTCTGGACGAGCTGACCCTTGAAGAAGGTCGTCGACAGCCCGAGGGGACCGCCGGTCTGGAAGGAGATCTTGCTGGTGCCGTCGTAGTTCCCGGTGACGTAGCCGTCGCCGTGCGGTCCGGTCAGCTGGCCCGTCAGGGAGCCGTCCGAGCCCACCGCGATGACGATGAGCGTGTTGTACTGCGTGTCCTGGGCCCAGAATTGCCACGTTCCGACGATGTTCACCACTGATCCTCCCTTTCCACTGTTCGATTCGCTCCCTGCGCGAATCGGTGCGCAGAGTGGGGGGACCCTAACAGCGCCGCCCGGCGCGGCTCTGTGCACTGCGCCACACAGCAGGGCGCGGCGGGAGATGGAGTAGGGGCTTACGGGGTCGAGCCGGCGCCGTCGGGATGGCGGCCGTCCATTTCGGCAGCGGCGGTGCCCAGTGTCGGCAGGTTGGCGCGCGTTTCCGGTACTACGCGCGCGGCGATGCGATCGATGGCGGCGCGCAGATCCTTGATCCCCTCGCCGCTGCGGCTCGACACCATCACGGGCTCGGACTCGGTGATGGCGCCGAGCCGTCCGGCCATCAGCGCGCGCTGGTTGGCGTCGAGCCGGTCGATCTTGGACATCACCAGGATGGCGGGCTGGCGGCAGTCCATCGACTCCAGGGTCTCCAGCACCGTGGTGAGCTGCGCCTCCGCGTCGGGATGCGAGGCGTCGACGACCACGGCGAGCATGTGCGCCTGCTTGACCTCTTCGAGCGTCGCGGCGAAGGCCTCGACCAGCTCGGTCGGCAGGTTCTGGATGAAACCGACAGTATCTGTGAGGATGACGCGCCGCGCGCTGGGCAGCGAATAGATGCGGCTGGTGGGGTCGAGCGTGGCGAAGAGCAGGTTGTCGGCCAGCACCTTGGAGTTGGTCAGGGTGTTGAGCAGCGTCGACTTGCCCGCGTTGGTGTAGCCGACCAGCGCGCAGGCGGCCAGCGGAACGTCCTGGCGGGCGCGTCGCTGCACGCCGCGGCGGCGCTCCATCTCCTTGAGGCGCTGACGGAGTCGCTTGAGTCGCTGACCGATCAGGCGGCGGTCGACCTCGATCTGCGTCTCGCCGGGGCCGCCGCGCAGTCCGACGCCGCCGCGCTGCCGCTCCAGGTGCCGCCAGCCGCCGGCCAGGCGGGGGAGGAGGTGTTCGAGCTGGGCCATCTCGACCTGGATGCGTCCCTCGGCGGTGCTGGCGCGGCGGGCGAAGATGGCCAGGATTGCCTCGGTGCGGTCGAGCACGGGGATGTCCCAGGCCTGCTGCAGGTTGCGCTGCTGGCGGGGCGTCAGCGGGTCGTTGACCAGCACGGCGGGGCGGCCCAGCTCGCTGAGGCGGTCGCCGATGTCGGTCACCGTGCCGGAGCGCAGGAAGGTGGCCGGGTGCGGCTCGCGCAGGTTGACCAGGCGTCGCTCGACCACCTGTGCACCGAGGGTGCGCGCCAGCTCCTCGAGCTCGTCGAGCTCGACCTCGGCGCGCGGGCGTGCGGCGGTGCCGGCGTGGGTGCCGAGGACGTAGACGGTGGTCAGGGTGGCGCCGACGGCGGGGTCGGCACCGCTCAGGGTCTGGCTGCTGGCTGGCATGGCGCGCGGGCAAATGTACGGGAAGGCCGGCCCTGGCGCGCCCCGCGCACGTGTCGGCCGGGGGCGTTGCGGGTACCATGGCGGGCGTCACAACGGCGATCGCTCGCTCCGCTTCAGGGGCCTGCGGTCCCAGCTCTGCTGGGGGCGTATGGTTTCGACGGGGTCGTGGATCGCGGGATGGCGAGCCGAGCCCCGGGCTCGTAAAACCGGGAAACATACAAGTGCGAATGACCGCACCCCTGCTCTTGCGCTCGCTGCGTAAGTAGCAGAAAAGCTCAGGCTTCGGCCTGACGTCGACCGTCCCCTCGACCGCGGGGGACGGACCCGACGCTAATCCCAGCGGCCTCGCTGCCCGGTGGCGCCTCGGCGCCGGGCGGGACATCCACCGAGGCTGGCTGCGAGTGAAGCCTGGTCCCAGGGCGTCACTCCGGTGAGATCAATACCGGGACTACGCTCGTAGAGGTCCCGTGGGACGCGGCTTCGGACCCGGGTTCGATACCCGGCGCCTCCACCACGCTTGATTGTGATTTCGTCTTGGCCGATCTACGGCTGCCTTGCATTTCGACTGGTCTTGAACTAGCCTGTTGCTCATGCGTCACGTTGGATCGTACGAGGCCAAGACCCATCTCGCACACCTCCTCGAAGAGGTCGAGCGGGGGGAGATCATTGTCATTACCAGGCACGGGCATCCGATAGCGAGACTCGTGCCCGCGAGCGCCGAGCGCGCCCGTCCGTCGGATGTGGTGGCTGCCTTCCGCCAGGCTCGCGCCGGCGTGACCCTGGGCGGCCTGTCCCTCCAAGACCTGGTCGCCGAAGGTCGGCGTTGACGTGCCCATCGTGGTTGACGCTTCGACGGCGCTCTCGTGGTGTTTCGAAGACGAGTCGAGTCCCTACTCCGAAAAGGTGCTCTCGCTGCTCGCAAACGAGGGTGCAGTCGTACCCGCGATCTGGCCTGTGGAAGTCACCAACGCTCTGATCGTCGGCGAGCGGAGGAAGCGCCTCACCGAGGCGCAGGCCGCCCGCTTCGTCCAACTCCTCGGACAACTGCCCATCGACATCGATTCTCCGTCGTCAGCAATCACCTTCGGGGCGGTTTTGAGCACGGCCAGGAGCCATAGTCTCTCGGCCTACGACGCGTCGTATGTCGAGGTTGCCGAGCGGCACGGGCTGCCGCTGGCCAGCCTCGATGCCCGTCTTCGCAAGGCTGCGAGCGCTGCGGGGGTTGCTCTCCTCGACTGAGTGGAGACGGTAGTCGTCTCGCGTCGTTCAGGCATGACTGCGGAGGGTCACAGCGGGTCCACACAGCGAGGCAGCGGCGCCAAGGCGGTTCGACTTACGGGAAGCTGGGTCCACCACGAACATCTGTGCCCCACGTCACGGTCGAGTCGCAAAGGCCAGCTGCGCAGCGGGTGCCTCCGCCAATGTAGGCACGTGACCATGCCCCATGGTAGAACCGCGTGCATGGAGGGCATCGCCACGCTCAAGATCCTTCGCGCCCTACTCGATGATCCAGGAAGCCCTCGCTACGGGCTTGAACTGATCCGCGCCTCGGGCGTCAAGGCAGGGCGTTGTATCCCGTCCTCAGTCGTCTCCAGACTCGAGCGTGGATTGAGGGGCGATGGGAGGAAACTGACGAGTCCGCGGCCGGGAGACGTCGTCGACGCTACTACCAGCCAACCGGCGAAGGAGAGGCGGCTGCGCGCGGACTTCTTGAGCAGTTCGTCGCCGAGTTGAAGCCCCCGGCCGCTGCACGTCGAGCGGCTGCCCCCGGGATGGGCTTCCTAGCCATGTCGACTTTCGTGTTGACGTGCGCTGCTGGCCTCGTGGTCCTTGTCGTACAAAAGGGAGTACGCGTGGTGGGCACCTCGCCTCGCGGAACACGTCGTCCGATTCGCCGCAGCCATGGTGCTTGCCTCGCTGCGGTCCGTCAAACGGCAGGAGTGGCTCGCAGAGCTCGACCAGTGTCGGATTAGCTCCTTCCCGGTGCGTCCTGGGGGCAGGTCGTACTCGACCATGGAGGAACTGGAGGCGGTACTGGCCATCGTATCGGAGGCCAGGCGGCAGAAGCGCACCGGCGCTCCTAGACGTCTTCCGAGGCGATGTCGGGCCGGTTGGGCCTTGGCTTGCTTGACGATCGCACTGCAGAATGCAGAGCGGCGCGCCCATCAGCCTGAAACACGTATCCGGCGAGTGCGACAATGGCGGCCCAGCGGTTCGACTTACGGGAGGCTGGGCCACACGCCGGTGGTGAATGTTGACGAACCCCGCCCTCAGGGCAGGCACCGAGTCCGCACCCCGCCCGGCAGCTCGACTCTCGCAATAGAACCGTCTCGGTCTATGTGCGGCTAGGACGTTCGGCTGATCGGCGGTCAGTTCCGGATCCTCGATCGTCACAACTCCGAGCCATGCTGACGTTCGCGCAAGACGAGCTGACCTTCACAGTCCGTGATCCGTGTGGTGTTTGTGCGCTTCGTTGTCTTCTGCTCGAATGTGCGACTTGACTCAGTGCCGGAGAGTGGTAGCCTCGTCGCGGCACATCGTTATGCCGCATGGAAGGGAGTGCATCATGAAGAAGATCATCGCCATCTGTGTCGCCGTGGTGTCGTTCTGCGGGGCAGTGCCACTCGGCCATGGAGTTACGAGCGTGGTCGCCGCAGGTGGGTGCACCATAACCTGGGAGGCCGAGGTCGGCGTCTGGGTGGCTTACCCGCCGCTGTCCGGGGGTGCCGGTTTTGGTGTGCACAACGCATGCTCGTACGTGACCGGCGGAGGTTTGGTGGCGCTCAACTGCTCCGCTGCGTGCCAACTCAGCAACGGAACCACTTGCCCAACCGCGTGCAGCATCACGGTGCCCGGTGGGGCGCCCTGCTCCGTTCTAACGTTGACCATGCTGGCACCAGGCAACGGCTCGGTCGCGGACCTGACTGGAACCGCCATCTGCGGCGGGGTGTTGGGTTCCGTCACGACGAGCACCTCGCAAACGTCAGCGCTCGGGGAACCGAGGTCAAGTTGACGTCGCCCGTTTGGATCGGTGGGGCCCCTTGCGAAGCGGGGTGCCAAGGACCCTAGATACGGCAGGCGCTTGAGCACAACGGTAGATCGATCATGGAAGGAGAGTGAGGATGGTCCGACGTTACTTGACGATCGTGAGCTTCGCGATCGTCGCACTGGCCGCACCGGCAAGTGTGCGAAACGTCGCTGCGGCGCAAACAGATGAGGACGTCGCCGTATTCAGCGGGTCCGGTGTCTTCAATGGGATGGGCTTGGTGGGCCCGGCGACCCCGATCAGCTATCAGTTCGACACACTGGCCCCCACGTCGACGTGTCTCGAACTCTCGGAGGACACGTCACTAGAGACGGGGACATGCGCTCTCTCGAGCGCGCTCGGAAGCTACACCAGCGTGATCTGTGGCACCGGCATTGGCACAGCGACGCTCAGCGTCTCCGGAGTGGATCCGCTGCTGAGCCAAACGTACACGTTCGTTGTCGTCGACTGGATCGCGATCATTGCCGGTGGAATCAACGGAGGTTTCCCACAAGCGAACGGCGTGGCGGTGATCACGCCCGTTCCGAGTCCGACACCTTGCTCGGGAGGGCCGACTGACTTCCAGATCTCCGGCACAATCCTCGTCGACCTGTCGGCGGCGGCGTAGAATCCGCGCTCTTGGTGCGGCGCCTCTAACCGAAAATTGGATGCGATAGGTGCGGGCCGGTTGCGGCCCGCATCTATCGCGGCCAGTTGCTTCCCCCTGGCGCTCTGCATGCTGCCGGCGCCGAGCCGGCTGTGATTCCCTCGCCTCGCCCGACGTGGATGTAGCGGCGGCGAGTGCGGTTGTGGTGGATGCGGTGGCCTGGGTTCGGGGCCACGGCGCGGCCGAGTTGGGCAACCCAGTCCGCCCCAGGGACATTGGCCCCAGGGGCTCGTGCGGCCGTCCACGCTCTGCTGTCCAGCGCGACCGTCGGACCGTCGATCATCGCGGAATGGCGACCGCGTGCGATGGGGCTACGAAGGGTTTCAGGGTCTGCGACGTATCGCGAGCCCTGGACCGCTGACAGTCAACACTCAACTGGTTGCTTTCGGCGTGGCGACAAGTCAGCTTTGGGATCAAGCCAGCTTGAGCCGTGAGCGGCGAATTTCACGCTCGTCCGGGTTCGACTTACGGGGTCGCCACTACGGTTCAGCCTTTTGCGCGCACGAAAAAACACTAAAAAAGCAGCTAGGGGGTAGGGGTTGGCGTCGGTTCTTTGGGCTCAACGGGCTGACGGCGGACCCCGGCAACCGCACGCCGAATGGCCTCGTCGATTTCGCGCGTTCGCTCTCAGTATTCCAGCCATACTGAGGCGCTTCGTAGCTCGCCGCCGGGCGGAAGGTGATGTCATCACGGCTCGGCTGTGCAGTGTCAGCCAGGGCGGCAGTATAGCCCAAACGTCTGTTCACCACGCGTGGCGTGAGCGAATCTCGACAACCGCAAGGACGCCTAGGTGAGGAGTCCCACGAGGTTGGTTACACCTACGCGGCCCTGAGCTGAGCCAGACGGCGGGTTGGTGGAAGCCCCTGCAGGCTTCGGTGAGGTCGGTGGCGGTTGTACCACCTCATGGGCGGGCCGGGCGGGTCCCGAGGGGTTGGTCGGCGCCGGGCCGGACCGAGGGTGAGTTCGCGCAGTAGGGCACCGTCCTCGGCGACGACGCGGACGTGGCGGCCGGTTTCTGACTCACCGGGCCTGCAGGGAGTTGCCGGGAATCCACCGCTTCGCGCATCTTGAGTCGAGGAGCTACTGGCTCGCGGAGGCCGGACGGCGGCTGTCTTCGCGGATGAGGTCTGCGGCGCGCTCGGCGATCATCATCGCCGCGGCGTTGGTGTGTCCGCGGATGATCGTGGGCATGATCGAGCAGTCCGCCACGCGCAGCCCCTCGACTCCGCGGACGCGCAGGCGCGGGTCGACCACGGCGCCCTCGTCGACGCCCATCCTGCAGGTGCCGACGGGGTGATACAGCGTTTCGGCCTGTTCCCGTACGAACTCGGCGAGCTGCTCGTCCGTCTCCACGCCCGGTCCGGGTTCCACCGGCTCGGTGCCGTGCGCTGCGAGCTCGGGACGCGCCAGGATGGCGCGGCAGAGTCGGATGCCTGCCACCATGGTGGCCAGGTCCTGCCCCTCGGGGTCGCTGAGGTAGCGCGCTTCGATGCGGGGCTTCGCCGCCGGGTCGGGTGAGAGCAGCGAGATGCGGCCGCGGCTGCGGGGCTGCAGCAGCACGGGTCCCAGCGTCATGCCATGGCCTGCGGGCTTGGTGAACCCGTGGTCCATGAAGGGCACGGGGGCGAAGACCAGCTCCAGGTCACTTCCCGGCAGGCCTTCGCGGCTGCGCACGAAGGCGGCCGCCTCGCCGACGTTGCTGGTGAGCATGCCGCGCCGGCGCAGCAGCCAGCGTGCGGTGTTGCGCAGGCTCTCCGCCGCCACCAGCGAGAGCGCCGAGGTGGTGGCCACGATGACCGCGACCATGAGGTGGTCCTGCAGGTTCTCGCCGACACCCGGGAGGTCGGCGACGACCTCGATGCCCGTGTCCTTCAGGTGCTGCGCCGGCCCGATGCCGCTGAGCATCAGCAACTGCGGGGAGTTGACCGCACCGCAACTGACGATGACCTCGCGCGTGGCACGCGCTGTCTCGATGCGGCCGCCTCGCCGGTACTCGACGCCGGCGGCGCGCCCGTTGTCCATGACCACGCGTTTGGCCACGGCGTCGGTGAGCACCTCGAGGTTGCGCCGCCGCAGCGCGGGGCGCAGGTAGCCGTCGGCCGCACTCCAGCGCCGTCCGCGGTACTGAGTCACCGGCGTGTGCCCGACGCCTTCCTGGTCCCCGTGGTTGAGGCGCTCCACGCGGGTCAGGCCGTGCGCCTGTGCAGCTTCGAGGAACGCATGGGTGAGCGGGTTGGTGTCACGCAGCGCACCGACGTGCTGGGGGCCGTTGCCACCGGTCCACTCCGAGCCGCCGGCGCCGTCGTTCTCGATGCGCCGGAAGACGGGCAGGACGTCGGCCCAGCTCCACCCCGGGTTGCCCAGCTCGGCCCACCAGTCGAAGTCCGCCGGTGTGCCGCGCAGGTACATCATCGCGTTGAGCGAGCTGCACCCGCCGAGGACACGCCCGCGCGGCCAGTAGAGGCGCCGTCCGGCCAGCCGGTCCTCCGGCTCCGTCTCGTAGTCCCAGTCGAGCGGGCCCTTGAAGAGCTTGGTGAACGCAGCGGGGACGCGGATCTCGAGCTTGCGGTCGCGCGGCCCTGCTTCGAGCAGCAGCACCCGCACCGCGGGATCCTCGCTGAGCCGCGCGGCCAGCACGCATCCCGCCGATCCACCGCCGACGACGACGTAGTCGTGCACGACGTCCACCTCCACCTGCGCCCCATTGCCACCCGCGCCGTAGCCTAGCCGTCTTTCGGCCATCGTGGGGCGAACGCGCGTGCGCCGGGTGTCACCGTGCTCCTCCACACCCGCGAGGCAAGCGATCGGTGGCGTCATGGTGCACACGGCTCGCTACCGCTCCGCCTCCTCCGCGGCGATGAGTGCACACCGAAGGGTCTTGACCAACCAGCCGGCGAGGGTCGCTCGCCCCGGCCGGCGCTGTTGCAGCCACTGCACCGTGGTGTCCTGGGCGAGGGCGATCCAGCCGGTGACGGCCAGACGGACGAGTGGCGTGGCGGTGCCGTTGGGCGACACCAGGGCCAGGATGCGCGCCGCCTGACGGCGACGGCTCCGCTGCACCAGGTCGCGAACCTCGGCGTCGCCCGACAGGGCGCCGCGGTGCGCGGTGAGGAAGCCGTGGGCATGTCTCTCGGCGTATCGCAGGTACGCGTCGACCCCCGCGGCGATGTTGTCCAACGGCGCGGCCTCGGGTCTCGGCTGCGTCAGCCTGCCGACCTCCTCGACGGCGCTGGCGGTGACGGCCACGTAGAAGTCGCGCTTGGTCGGGAAGTAGTGGTACAGCAGCCCTCGCGAGATGCCCGCGCGCTCCGCGATCTCCTCGATGCCCACCTCCTCGTAGGCGCGCGTCGCGAAGAGCTCCATTCCGAGTTGCAGCAGCTGGCTCCGCCGTGCGTCGACGTCGAGGCGGCGCCTCCGGACGGGTTGCTCGGACATGGTCGCACCGTAGCACAGCCTGTTTGACATCGGTTCAACAAGTGTTCTACTATTGAACGGACGTACAGTAAGGGAAGGGATGGGCATCACCATGCGGCTCCTGATCCTCGGTGCCACGGGGCGGACTGGGCGGCAGCTCCTGGCAGGAGCGCTGGAACAGGGCCACGCCGTCACTGCGCTGGTGCGCGACATGTCTCGACTCGATGTGCAGCATCCTGCTCTCACCGTTCGCGAAGGCGCAGTGACCGATCCCGGCGCGGTCGAGGCGGCAATGCAGGGCCAGGACGCCGTGCTCAGCGCCCTGGGTAGCGCCAGCCCGCGCGAGCTTCTCGGAACCGAGTTGATGACGGTGAGCATCCGCAACGTCACCGCAGCCATGGGCCACGCCGGCGTGCGCCGAATCGTGCTGCTCTCCGCCCTCGGCGCCGGTGAGTCGGCCGGTTTCGCGCCCCGCTCTCTCCGCCTCGTCTTCCGCACCGCGTTCCGCGCCATCGGCCGGGACAAGGCCGCCTCTGAGCGGATCCTGCGCGAGAGCGACCTCGACTGGACCGTGGTCTACCCACCGCAGCTCAGCGATGGACCGAAGACGGACGCCTGCCGGCATGGCGTCGAGATGCAGGTGACCGGCATGTCCAAGGTGAGCCGCGCCGACACCGCCCACCTGATGCTCGCACTGCTGGACGATTCCGACAGCATCCGCCGGTCCGTCAGCATCGCCGCGCAGTAGGTACGTCCTGCTGCTCCTCGCGCATCGAGCGTGTAAGCTCCAACCGAAGAGCGACGAATAGGAAGGGTCGAAAGATGGCAGACGCCGAGCGCGTCCGCTTCCGCGGTGCGACGGCGCGCGACGCCGAGCCCATCGCCCGGCTGCATGCCGACAGCTGGCGGCGCCACTATCGCGGCGCGTACTCCGACGGCTTCCTCGACGGCGACGTGGTGCAGGATCGACTCGCGATGTGGAGTGCGCGGCTCGGCCACGCGCACACCCCCGCCTGCACCTTCGTGGCCGAGGCCGCCCATGGGCTGGTCGGCTTCGCCCACACCGTCCTCGACGAGGACCCGCGCTGGGGTGCGCTGCTCGACAACCTGCACGTCTCCCACTCGCATGCGCGCCGGCGGATCGGCACGCGCCTGCTTCGACTCACCGCCGCCGCCGTGGCGGAGCGGCGCCCCGGCTCGGCGCTGCACCTCTGGGTGCTGGAGCAGAACCTCGCCGCCCAGGCCTTCTATCGCGCCCGCGGCGGCTCGTGTGTCGAGCGCGGC
>Ga0207699_10000098_pt1 | contig 62342 bp, 61 predicted proteins | sample LARL51metaG_FD_184344 | JGI IMG/M metagenome (GOLD analysis project Ga0207699, IMG submission 184344) | Corn, switchgrass and miscanthus rhizosphere microbial communities from Kellogg Biological Station, Michigan, USA - LAR L5-1 metaG... | ecosystem: Host-associated > Plants > Roots >...
CGCTCAGGGGGGTGGGGGCGGGGCCGTTGCGGACGTGGCCGGTGGCGTCGGGGCCGAGGTACCAGCCGCCGACCATGCGGAAGCGCATGCCGGAGATGGCCTGCCAGAGCATGGGCTCGGGGCTGTGCAAGGGGAGGAGGTAGGCGACGGAGTCGGGGGGGATCGAGCGCACGGCGGCGCTGGTGAAGAAGGCGGGGGTGGCCGTGGGGCGCGAGGCCAGGGGGAGGGCGGGGGCGAGGGCCAGGGCGGAGAGGGCGAGGAGGGCGGCGCCGGCGGCCTGCACGGAGCGGCGGCGCTCGCGGATCAGGGCTTCGACGCCGGCGGCGACGAGCACCCCGCAGAGGAGGAAGGCGTAGAGCATGAAGCGCGCGGTCAGGGCGCTGCCGTACAGGGGCAGGTGGTCGAGGACGCGCCAGGGCAGGGAGATGCGGGTGTCGTGGCCGGCGACGTGCAGCGTCGGCCCCAGGGATAGGACCATCGCGACCAGGGCAAGGCAGGCTGCCCAGCGCACCACCAGGCGGCGCCACTGCCAGGCGGTGACGGCCAGGAGGGCGGCGATGAGGGGCAGGCCGAGGTAGCCGGCCGCCTCGCCGAGGTTGCCGGAGAAGTGGTCGCTCACCGCGGTGGCGGCGGCCGGCGCGACGGCCTGGATGCGGGTGGGCACCACCAGGTTGGCCAGGTCGGTGACGTAGCGGTTGCTGGGCCGGACGGCGCCGACCAGGTGCTGCGGGCCGGCGAACTGCATCCAGAGCAGCGGCGCGGCGAGGGCGAGGCAGACGGGGACCGCCACCACCAGCCCCCGGAGCAGGCGGCGCCACATGCGGGGGGCGATGGCGGCACGCAGCCCGGCCGGCGCGACCGCGGCGAGGATGGCCAGCCCGGCGACGGTGAGCATGGCGGCTCCGGCGACCACCTCCTCGTCGGCGGCGTAGACCTGCACCGCGGCGAGGAGGCCGAGCAGTCCGCCGAGCAGCCAGGGCGAGCGGCGCTGCCGCACCAGCAGCGAGTCGAGCAGCAGCAGGGTGAGCGGCACGGGGAAGGCGGTGACCAGGTTGGCGTGGCCGGCGGCCTCGTGGGCGATGAGGTAGGGCGAGAAGCCGACCAGGAGGCCGCCGGCCGCGGCGGCGACCGGGCTGGAGACCCAGCGGCGGAGAACCAGGTGGCTGAAGAAGGCGGTGAGCGCCGGCCCCAGGGTCATCACCAGGTTGAAGGCCACCACCGGGCCGGCCAGGGCCGCCACCGGCCAGACGGCCAGGCTCTGCACGAAGGCCGCCGCGTTCCAGGCCATGTTGGCCCCCTGCGGGGCGCCGATCCAGGCGCTGAGCAGCGGGTTGGCGCGGTGGCCGAGCGCGAAGGAGGGCCAGGCGACGAACCAGGTGTGCGGGCCGCTGTCGAACTGGTTGCCGATCAGCGTCGTGCTGGGGTGCGCCCAGACGGGCGCGAAGAGCGCGAAAGCGAGGCCGAGGTAGGCGAACAGCACCGCGGCGGTGGGCGCCCAGGCGGGCGGGCGGCGCACGGCGGCGGGGCGCGCTGGGGCTTCGGCGGCGACGGCCATGCGACTGCGGGTGTGAGCTCCTCGCCTGCGGGCGGGCCGGCCCGGAGGTCGGCGGAATGGTACGCAACCCGCGGCGCGTCGAGCGGAGGCGCCCCTCTACAATCCGGCGGACCATGACCGCCATCCGCATCGGCCTGCTCGGGCTCGGCACCGTCGGCGCCCAGGTCGCCGAGCGGCTCGACTCGGCGAGCGCGCTGATCACCGAGCGCACGGGCGTGCCCGTCGAGCTGGCCCGCGTGCTGGTGCGCGACCCGGCCAAGCAGCGGCCCTACATGCCGCCGCCACACGTGCTCACCACCGACCCCGACGACATCCTCGACGACCCCAGCATCGGCGTGGTCGTCGAGGTGATGGGCGGCATGGAGCCGGCGCGCACCTACATCGAGCGGGCCATCAGCGCGCGCAAGGCGGTGGTCACCGCCAACAAGGAGGTGATGGCCCATCACGGGCCGGAGCTGCTCGAGCTGGCCCGCGAGAAGTGCGTCGACGTGTACTTCGAGGCGGCGGTGGGCGGCGGCATCCCGCTGATCAGCACCTTCAAGATCGACCTGCTGGCCAACGAGATCAGCCGCATCGAGGCGGTCATCAACGGCACCACCAACTTCATCATCGACCGCATGGCCATCGACGGCCAGAGCTTCGACGAGGCACTGGCCGAGGCGCAGCGACTGGGCTACGCGGAGGCCGATCCCACCTACGACGTGGAGGCCTACGACGCGGCCTTCAAGCTGACCATCATGTCCTCGATCGCCTTCCGCACGCGCATCGATCCCGCCTGCGTCTACCGCGAGGGCATCCGCGCGCTCGACCCCGTCGACTTCCGCTACGCGGCGGAGCTGGGATACGCCATCAAGCTGCTCGCCTTCGCCCGCGTCAGCGACGGACACATCGAGGCGCACGTGCATCCCACCTGCATCCCGCAGTCGCACCTGCTCGCCGCGGTGCACGACGCCTTCAACGCGGTGGTCATCGACGGCGACCTGGTCGGCCGCGTGCTGCTCTACGGGCAGGGCGCGGGCGGGCGTCCCACCGCCAGCGCGGTGGTCGGCGACATCCTCGACCTGGTGCTCTCGCTGCGCAAGGGCATCGACAACCGCATCGCCGTCGACTTCTCGCGGCAGCGCCCGCTGCTGCCCATGTCCGACGTCCGCACCGCCGCCTACCTGCGCCTGCACGTCGCCGACAGGCCCGGCGTGCTCGCCGACGTCACCAGCATCCTCGGCTCGCTCGACATCAGCATCTCCTCGATCGTGCAGAAGTCGCTGATCGTCGAGCACGCCGCCGCCGAGCTGGTGATCCTCACCCATCCCGCGCGCGAGGAGGCCCTGCAGGAGGCCCGCCGGCGGCTCTCCGAGCTGCCCGCGGTGTACGCCGTGCCCGCCTTCCTGCGCGCGCTTCCCCCCGACGCATGACCATCGAGACCGTGCCCACCGCACACACACACACACCACCGCCGCATCCCGGCGTCATCCTCCGCTACGCGGATCGCCTGCCCGTCACCGAGCGCACTCCGCGCATCACCCTGAACGAAGGCGGGACGCCCTGCATCGAGTCGCGCACCATCGGCGCGCAGCTCGGGCTGGGCTCGCTGCACTTCAAGTTCGAGGGGCTCAACCCGACCGGGTCCTTCAAGGATCGCGGCATGGTGGTGGCGGTGGCCAAGGCCATCGAGGCGGGGTCTGAGGCGATCGTCTGCGCCTCGACGGGCAACACCTCCGCGTCTGCCGCGGCCTATGCGGCGCGCTTCGGGCTGCGCGCCATCGTGGTCGTGCCCGCGGGCAAGATCGCCGCCGGCAAGCTGGTGCAGGCGCAGGTCTACGGTGCCAAGGTTCTGGCCATCCGTGGCAACTTCGACCGGGCCCTGCAGGCGGTCCGCGAGCTCTGCGAACGCTACCCGGTGACGCTGGTCAACAGCGTCAACCCGCATCGCATCGAGGGGCAGAAGACGGCGGCCTTCGAGATCGTCGACGAGCTGGGCGAGGCGCCCGACGTGCTGGCCATCCCGGTCGGCAACGCGGGCAACATCACCGCCTACTGGAAGGGGTTCCAGGAGTACCACCGCGACGGGCTGTCGTCGAAGCTGCCGCGCATGGTGGGCGGGCAGGCCGAGGGTGCGGCGCCGATCGTGCTCGGGCACGCGGTGGAGAAGCCGCGCACCGTCGCCACCGCCATCCGCATCGGCAACCCCGCGTCGTGGCAGCAGGCGGAGGCGGCGCGGGACGAGTCCGAGGGGCTGATCGACTCGGTCACCGACGGCGAGATCCTGGCCGCCCAGCGGCTGCTGGCGTCGTCCGAGGGCATCTTCGCCGAGCCCGCCTCGGCGGCCTCGCTGGCCGTGCTGGTCAAGGCGGTGCGCAGCGGCGCGGTGGCGCCGGGATCGTCGGTGGTCTGCGTCCTCACCGGCAACGGGTTGAAGGACCCCGACGCGGCGCGCAAGGAGCTGGCGGCGCCGGTGGCGGTCGACGAGGACATCGACAACATCGCCCGGCTGCTCAAGCTTTGAGCCGGTGATGGCATGAAGGTGCGGATTGCCGTGCCGGCGACGGTCGCAAACCTGGGGCCTGGCTTCGACGTGCTGGCCCTCGCCCTGGAGCTGCAGAACGAGGTGACCGCGACGCAGACCGGTGAGCCGGGCATCAGCGTCGATCCGGGGCCGGGTTCGCCCGACGAGCTGCGCGATCCCTCGCGCAACCTGGTGGCCCGTGCCTACACGGCGACCTGCGCGGAGCTCGGCGTCCTGCCGGATGGGCTGCACATCGAGTGTGTCAACCGGATCCCCTTCCGGCGCGGGCTGGGGTCGTCGGCGGCGGCGGCGCTGGCGGGCGTGCTCTGCGCGACGTCGCTGCACGCGGCGTCGTGGGACGAGCAGCGCATCCTCGACTGGGTGAGCGGCATCGAGGGCCATCCCGACAACGCCGCGGCAGCGCTCTTCGGCGGCCTCGCCGTGGTGACGCCGGGCGCTCCGACGGTGCACGTCGACGTCTCGGACGAGCTGCGCGCGGTGGTCTTCATCCCCTCCTTCGAGCTGGAGACGGCGCTGGCGCGCAGCGTGGTGGCACAGGCCTTCACGCGCGAGGACGCCATCTTCAACGCGGCGCGCTGTGCTCTGTGGGTGCGTGCGGTGGCGCTGCACGACTGGGCGTCGCTGGGGGTGGCCATGCAGGACCGCTGGCACCAGCCGGCGCGCGCGGCGCTGTTCCCCGCGCTGCCTGCGCTGATCGACGCCGCGCTGGAAGGCGGGGCGCGCGGTGCCGCGCTGAGCGGGGCGGGGCCGTCCGTGGTGGCGCTGACCGACGGCGATCCCTCCCCCGTGGCGGCGGCGATGTCGTCGTGCGCGATGCGGCTCGGCGTGCCGGGTGAGGCGCTGGTCTCGCGGGTGCGCAACTGGGGCGCGCGCATCGACGTGAGCGTGTAGACCTAGTTATGGCCTACATCGTCCAGAAGTACGGCGGCACCAGCGTGGCCACGCCGGAGAAGATCCGCAGCGTGGCGCAGCGGATCGCGCGCAGCCTGTCGCTCGACGGCGTCGACGGCGTCTGCGTGGTGGTCAGCGCCATGGGGCACACCACCGACGAGCTCATCGAGCTGGCCCACGAGATCACCGACACGCCGCCCTCGCGCGAGATGGACATGCTCCTCTCGACCGGCGAGACGATCACCGCGCCCCTGCTGGCCATGGCCCTCTGCGCCATCGGCACTCCGGCGGTGTCGCTGACCGGGCTGCAGGCGGGCATCCGCACCAGCGGCGCCTACCGCAAGGCGCGCATCGTCGACATCGTCCCCGAGCGCATCGTCGAGGCGCTCGGCGACGGCAGGGTGGCGGTGATCGCGGGCTTCCAGGGCGTCACCGAGCAGCTCGACATCACCACCCTGGGACGCGGCGGCTCCGACACCACCGCGGTGGCGCTGGCGGCGGCGCTGGGCGCCTCGCAGTGCGAGATCTACACCGACGTGCGCGGCGTGTTCTCCGCCGATCCGCGCATCGTGCCCGAGGCGGTGCCGATCCCCGAGATCTCCTACGAGGAGATGCTAGAATTCGCCGCCGTCGGCGCCAAGGTGATGCACCCGCGCGCCGTGGAGATCGGCGAGGCATACGACATGCCGATCTGGGTGAAGGCGTCGTTCGACGACTCGCCCGGGACGGTCATCACCAGGCATCCGAAGTTGGAAGATCGCCAGAAGGTCCGGGGCATCGCCCACGAGACGGACGTCGCCAAGGTGACGCTGCTGCGCGTCCCCGACCGCCCCGGCATCGCCGCGGGCATCTTCGGGCCGCTCGCCGAGCATCACATCAACGTCGACGTCATCCTGCAGAACATCGGCCACGACGGCACCACCGACCTCTCCTTCACCCTCGCCGAGTCCGACCTGCGCCAGGCGGAGCCGCTGGTGTCGGCGATCGCCACCGCGGTGGGCGCGGACGGCTACGAGGCCACCGCCGACATCGCCAAGGTGTCCGTGGTGGGAACGGGAATGCTCAACACGCCGGGCATCGCGGCGACCATGTTCCGCACCCTGGCCGAGGCGGGCATCAACATCGAGCTGATCAGCACCAGCGAGATCCGCATCACCTGCATCATCAAGCGCGACGACGTACGCCCGGCGGTGCAGGCGCTGCACCGCGCCTACCAGCTCGACGAGCTGTGAGGTGTGGCAGCCCGAGACCGGACAGCTTCTGCAGCTCAAGAAGCCTCATGTGTGCGGTTCCGATCGGTTCATGGTCACGCATGTGGCGCTCGACGTCCGGCTCTCCTGCGCCGGATGCGGCGCGCGGTTGATCCTGACCCGGCAGAAGGTGGCATCTCGGTTGCGCGCGGTGCTGCCGCGCGAAGGCGGCCACTAGGATGGGTCTCAGTGTCGGCATCGTGGGCCTGCCCAACGCGGGAAAGTCCACTCTCTTCAACGCTCTGACACGAGCCGGGGCGGCGGTGGGCAACTACCCCTTCACCACCATCGAGCCCAACACCGGCGTGGTGCCCGTGCCCGACGGGCGGCTCGAACAGCTCGCCGCCATCTTCAACCCGCCGCGGGTCATCCCCACCACGGTGACCTTCACCGACATCGCGGGGCTGGTGCGCGGCGCCTCGCAGGGCGAGGGCCTGGGCAACCAGTTCCTCGGCCACATCCGCGAGACCGACGCGGTGGCCCTGGTGGTGCGCTGCTTCGACGACCCCGACGTCACCCACGTCGAGGGCTCCGTCGACCCGGTGCGCGACATCGACCTGCTCGAGTTGGAGCTGCAGCTCGCCGACCTGGAATCGGTGAGCAAGCGCCTGGACAGGACCGAGCGCACCTCGCGCCTGCAGAAGGACCACTCCGGCGAGGACATCGCGGTGCTGCGCCTGGTGCGCGAGCACCTCGACTCGGGGCAGCCGGTGCGCACCATGGGCCTCAATCCCGAGCAGCGGGCCCGCGTCCGCGACCTCTTCCTGCTCACCGCCAAGCCCATCCTGGTTGTGGCCAACGTCGACGAGAACGACCCGGCCGGCGCCGCGGTGCTGCAACGCGTCGAGGAGCGTGCCGAGCGCAGCGGCGGCGAGGCGGTGGCGGTCTCGGCGCGCATCGAGGCCGAGCTCTCCGAGCTGGAGCCCGACGACCAGCGCGAGTTCCTCGCCTCCCTCGGCCTGGCGGAACCCGGCCTCAACCGCCTGGCCCGCTCCGCCTACCACCTGCTCGCCCTGCTCACCTTCTTCACCGCGGGCGAGAAGGAGGTGCGCGCCTGGACCGTGCGCCGCGGCGAGACCGCCATCGACGCCGCCGCCGAGATCCACACCGACTTCGCCAAGGGCTTCATCCGCGCCGAGGTCGTGGCCGCCGCCGACCTCATCGCCGCCGGCTCCTACGCCGCCGTCCGCGAGCAGGGCCGCCTCCGCCTCGAAGGCCGCGACTACCTGGTGCAGGACGGCGACGTCATGCACTTCCGCTTCAACGTCTGAACCCGGCCCGGGCCGGGAAGGTCCCCTCACAAGCTTGGATTGCGCTATAGACTTTCCAAGCTTACATGGATATCCTTGGAATTGAGGCTCGAAATCCAAGGATAGACCCACCCATGCCCCGCTACGTCAAGGCCCGCTGGCCGGCCGACCTCGACGCGCCGACCCGGGCGGCGCGCGCCGGGGGCCACTACGAGGCCTTCCTCCCCGACCCGGTCGCCGCCGCCGACGTCGCCCTCACCTCCGCCGTGGCCCAGGAGGTCGTCGACGCCGAGAAGGCGGTCCAGGCCCTGCAGGATCGCGCGGCCGTGGTGACGGGCCTCGAATCCCTGTCGTCGTTGCTGCTGCGTGCCGAGAGCAACGCCTCGTCGCGCATCGAGGGACTGCGCGTCGGCCAGCGGCGGCTGGCACGCGCCGCCTTCGACGCGCAGGTGCGCGACCAGACGGCCCGCGAAGTCGTCAACAACATCCGGGCCATGGAGGCCGCCGTCGCGACCGCGCGCGGCGTCGAACGGCTCTCCGCCGACGACATCATGGCCATGCACCGCACTCTTCTCGAGGGGACGCGCGAAGCGCGCATCGCGAGTGTGGTGCGCACCATGCAGAACTGGATCGGCGGCAACGACTGGAATCCCATCGGCGCCGCCTACGTGCCGCCGCCGCCGGAGCACGTGCCCGGACTGCTCGACGACCTCGCCGCCTTCGTGGTGCGGGATGACATTCCGGCCATCGTGCAGGCGGCGATCGCGCACGCGCAGTTCGAGCTCATCCACCCGTTCGCCGACGGCAACGGTCGCATCGGCAGGTGTCTCGTCCACGCCGTGCTGGTGCGGCGTGGCCTGGCGCCGCGTTTCGTGCCACCCGTCAGCCTGGTGCTCGCCGCCAACGTGCGCAGCTACATCGCCGGATTGACGGCGTTTCGCACGGGCGCCGCGCCGGAATGGATCTCGCTCTTCGCCGCGGCGACGAGGATCGCGTCCGAGCAGGCGCTGCGCATGGCGGGCGACGTCGTGGCGCAGCGGCAGCGCTGGGCGCAGGCCGCCGGCAATCCACGACAGGGATCGACGGCGGCACGCCTGCTCGAAGCGCTGCCCGCCTCGCCGATCGTCGACATCGCCTCGGTGCAGCGCGCCTTCGAGGTGTCCCACGAAGCGGCCCGCACCGCCCTGATCCAGCTCGAGACGGCGGGCGTCCTGAAGTCGCTCAGCACCTCGCGCTACCGCCGAGCCTGGGCCGCGACGGAGGTCTTCGACCTGGTCGACGCCGTCGAGCGGCGGCTGGCCGCACCCACGGCGGACATGCCCGAGGTGGCCACACCACCGTCCGCGAGACGAGCTGCCCGCCGCCGGCCCAGCCGCCTCGGCACGCACCTGTAAGCTTGGATTCGGCGGCCGGAATTCCAAGGTTATGCAGACAACCTGGGATCTCGGCGGGGGAGCACAGGCAGCAGGGCGCCGGATGAGGACGGCCGTTGCAGGAACGGTCGGAAAGCCGGTGCACGGACCCGGCCCCTGCTGCCTGTGGACCTGAACTGTGTGGGGTCCTGACCCACATCTTGTGGTCCGCGGGAAATCCTACCCCATCATGTTGCGGCGGTCAACTGTTCGGGGGCATACGGGCGGCGGTCCTGGGACAGGGGCTGAGAATGGCTCGACGACAGCCACGACACGCCTGTCCGGCCACGCCTCCTGCTACCCTTCACGCCCTCAGCGATGGCCAAGAAGTCGAAGCGTCCACCCGCGCGAAAGCAGCAGCAGCAGCGCCGTCCCCAGCCCCAGCGGCCGGGGCTCCCGCAGCGCCCGCTGTCCAGCACTGCGCCGGCCGCCGACCTCGCCGTCGACGACGTCCTCGAGGCCGAGGACGACTACGCCGGCGGCTCGCTGCCCATCCCGGACACGGACGGTCCGCTGCCGCTGCCGCCCGCCGAGGACGACGGCGAGCCGGCCGAGCAGGTCCAGGTCGGGGCGGGCGCGGCGGTCGGCGCGGGCGCCGGAGCCCCGGGACGGCGCCGGGTCGGTCGCATCGATCCCACCGCGGCGGCGGCCACGGCGGCGACCGCACGCCAGGCCCAGCGCGGCACGCGCGGCCGCGGCCAGAGCACCGCGGCGATGTTCGAGCCCCTGCCGCCCGACGACGCCGCCATCCCCTTCGACCGCGTCCCCTACGTGCGGGGCGACCTGCGCCGGGTGCTGATCATCGCCGGGCTGATGATCGTGCTCATCGTGGTCGCCAACTTCGTCATCAACGCCGTCGTCAAGTAGCGTCGCCGCGGCGACGGATGGCCGGGCCAGAAGGCCCAGACGGTAGACTGCTGCGGCGGTCGGCGCCTCCGTCGTTCCGCATCCCACCCACGAATGCGCGTCATCCTCTACACCGGCAAGGGCGGAGTCGGCAAGACGTCCGTCGCAGCCGCCACCGCGGTCCGTTGCGCGCGCCTGGGCTATCGCACGCTGGTGATCAGCACCGACGCGGCGCACAGCCTGGGCGACAGCCTCGACGTGGCCATCGGCGACCGTCCCGTCGAGATCGCCCCCAACCTCTTCGCGCAGGAGGTCAACGCCCTCCACGAGCTGGAGAACCACTGGGACCGCATCCACGACTACCTGACGGCGCTGTTCGCCTCGCAGGGCGTCGACGACATCGTCGCCGAGGAGCTGGCCTCGCCTCCGGGCATGGAGGAGGTGGCCAGCCTGATGTGGATCAAGCACCACCAGCGCAAGGGCGAGTTCGACGTGCTGGTGGTCGACTGCGCGCCCACCGGCGAGACCCTGCAGCTGCTCGCCTTCCCCGACGTGGCGCGCTGGTACCTCAACAAGATCTTCCCCATCGAGCGCCGGGTGATGAAGGTGGCCCGGCCGATGGTGCAGCCCTTCGTCAACATCCCGCTGCCCTCCGACGACATCTTCGGCAGCGTCAAGGACCTGCTCCTCGACCTCGAGGGCATGAAGAAGGTGCTCGCCGACCCCAAGAACTGCACCGTGCGCCTGGTGCTCAACCTGGAGAAGATGGTGGTCAAGGAGGCGCAGCGCGCCTTCACCTACCTCAGCCTCTACGACTACCTCATCGATCTGGTGGTGGTGAACCGGGTGCTGCCGCCCGAGGTCACCGACTCCTACTTCGCCTCCTGGCGCGCCGCGCAGAAGCGCTACGACGGCCTGGTCGACCAGGCCTTCTCGCCGGTGCCGATCGTGCGCACCCGGCTCTTCGACCACGAGATCGTCGGCCTCGACTCGCTCGCCGAGATGGCCGAGTCGATCTTCGAGGACCGCGACCCGGCGGAGATCTACTACCACTCGGTGCCCCAGCGCATCACCAAGAAGGGCAACGACTACGAGCTGATGCTGCACCTCCCCTTCGTCAGCAAGGACGAGATCGAGCTGACCCACCGCGACGACGAGCTCTTCGTCACCGTCGGTCCCTACAAGCGCGAGATCTCGCTGCCCCGTTCGCTGCGCGGGCGGCAGACGCGCGGCGCGCGGCTCGACGAGGGCATGCTGCACATCGTCTTCGGGAGTGCCAAGAGCTGAGCGAGGAACGTTGCAGCATGTGCCCGGGACGCATCGCCGGTGAGGCGGCGCAGCTCGCCGGGGCGGCCTTCTCCGAGCTGATCCCGCCGGAGGCGCAGACGCACCTGATCAAGGCGCAGGCGGAACTGTTCCTGGCTTTGAAGGTGACGCTGGAACACCACGCGCGGCACGTGCAGAGCGAGGAGCGGCGCACCCGGCGCGAAGCGCGCAGGCCGGTGAAGATCGAGCTGGAATAAGGGAGGGAGAGGATGAACGGGCCGCTGCTGGAGTACATCTCCTACCTGCTGTACGCGCTGCCCGGGCTGATCATCGGCTTCGTGCTGCACGAGCTGGCCCACGCGGTGACGGCGGTGCGACTCGGCGATCCCACGCCGCGGATGATGGGGCGCATCAGCCTGAGCCCGCGCAAGCACATCGACCCCATCGGCTTCGGCGCGCTCATCACCATCGGCTTCGGCTGGGCCAAGCCGGTCACCTTCAGCACCATGTACATCCGCACCGCGGGCAAGCAGGCGCTGGTGGCCGCAGCGGGGCCGCTGACCAACCTGGTGCTCGCCGCCATCTTCGGGTTGGCTTCGCGCGTGCTGCTCCTGCTCTCGCCCGACGTGCCGATCCGCGTCTACCCCGACGCGTACTCGGGCAACTACCTCGCCTTCGGGCACGGCGGCGCGGACGTGGTGCTCTACCTCTTCCTGCTCGAAGCCTTCTTCATCAACGTGGTGCTGTTCGTGTTCAACAGCATCCCCATCCCGCCGCTCGACGGCTACGCGGTGGCGCGCGGCCTCTTCGGCCACGTCATCCCCGAGCTCTTCACCCTCATCGACCGCAACCGGCAGATCGTCACCGCACTGGGGCTGCTCGTCATCGTGGTGCTGCCGCTCTCGACGGGCGGAGCCAGCAACCCGCTCTGGTCGACGATCCAGCACGTCAACAACTCGCTGTACACCACGATGGCGGGCACCGCGCCGTTCCCTGGCGCCGACTTACCCCGCCTGCTCAACGTCTTCCAGTCCTGATGGCCGGCCCGCGCGACCTGCCCTCGGTCGACCACCTCTGCGCGCACGAGCGGTTGGCACGGTGGCGGGGCAGCGCGGCGCTGACCCGGGCGGCGCGCGCGTTGATCGACGCCGAGCGCGCCGAGCGACTGCAGGGGCGCACACAGCACGCGGACGAGGATGCGCTCGCCGCCGCCGCGGAGATCTGGCTGCTGCAGCGCCTGCAGCCGGGACCGCGACGGGTCATCAACGCGACCGGCATCGTGGTGCACACGAACCTGGGGCGCGCGCCGCTGTCCGCGGCCGCGCGCGAGGCGGTGCAGGCGGTGGCCGCAGGCTACAGCGACCTCGAGTTCGACCTGCGCACGGGCGCGCGCGGCTCGCGACACGACCACGTGCGCGCACTGCTGGCCACGCTCTGCGACGCCGAGGACGCGCTGGTCACCACCAACAACGCGGCCGCGGTGCTGCTGGCGCTCAGCGCGCTGTGTCGCGGCGGCGAGGTGCTCGTCTCGCGCGGCGAGGCGGTGGAGATCGGCGGCGGCTTCCGCATCCCCGAGGTGATGCGGCTGAGCGGCGCGCGCATGGTCGACGTCGGCACCACCAACCGCACCCGCGCCGCCGACTACGCGCAGGCGGTGACGCCGCGGACGCGCGCCATCGTGCGCGTGCACCCCTCCAACTTCGCCATCGTGGGCTTCACCGAACGTCCCTCGACGGCCGAGATGTCGGCGGTGGCGCGCGAGCACGGGCTGCTGCTCATCGAGGACGCGGGCAGCGGCGCCTTCAGCGACGAAAGCGCCGCGGGCGGCGCGATCAGCGGCGAGCCGGTGCTGGCGCTTTGCGTGCGCGACGGGGCGGACGTGGTCACCGCCAGCGGCGACAAGCTGGCCGGCGGTCCGCAGGCGGGACTGGTGGCGGGACGCGCCGAGCTGATCGCCAAGCTGCGCCGCCATCCCCTGATGCGCGCGGTGCGGCCGGACAAGATGGTGCTGGCGGCGCTGGGCGCGACCCTGGCGGCGCACCTGCGCGGCGACGCCGCCGAATCGGTGCCGGTGCAGTGGATGCTGCACCGCGACCACGCCGACCTCGAAGCCGTCGCGCAGCGCTGGTGCGACGCGCTGCGCGTCGGCGGCATCCCCGCGGGCATGGCCAGCGCGGCGAGCGCGGCAGGCGGGGGCTCATTGCCGGGCAGCACGCTGCCGACCACCTGCCTCACCCTGCCGGGACGTACCAGCCGCCTGCTCGCCGAGCTGCGTGCGCAGCGGCCGCCCGTGGTGGCGCGCGCCGAGCAGGGGCGCGTCTGGATCGACCCGCGCACGGTGCTGCCCGACGACGAGGCGCCGCTCCTCGACGCGGTGCGCACCGCCTGGGCGCGGACGCACGACCGGGCCGAGCGCTGAGCCGCAGCGAAGCCTCCGGGTGCCGCGCGCCGTTGAGCCACGCGTGAGTGAACGCCCGACCGTGAGCCTCGACGGCGTCGACTGGCCGGTGACCGGCGCCCAGCTGGTGCTCGTGCGCGACGGCCAGGTCTTCGTCCAGCTCCGGCCCTGGCCGCCCGGCTGGGAGCTGCCGGGGGGCCATTGCGACCGGGACGAGGACCCCGCCGACGCCGCGGTGCGCGAGGCCGAGGAGGAGACCGGCTACCGCGTGCGCGTCACCGGACTGGCCGGCGTCTACACCTGGGCCGGGCTGCGCCACACCAGCGACGCGGTCTACGTCGGCGAGATCACCGGCGGCGAGTGGCGCCGCAGCCTCGAGGCCGTCCGCCACCGCTTCGTCGACCCGCGGCGTTTGCCCCACACGGTGTTCCCCTGGATCCCGCAGCGCATCACCGACGCGGTGGCCGCGCACGGCGGGGCCGCACCGGTGCACCGCACGCAGCCGGTCAGCCTGGCCCACGTGCTCTTCTTCGGCGCCCGCTGGCTGGCGGTGCTCGTCGACGCCGCCCGCCGCAGCCGCGGGCGGAGGCGGCGCAGGGCCCGCTGACCGGGCTGCTACCGTGCAGCGTCGTGCAGCACGTCGTCGGCACGGCGGGGCACGTCGACCACGGCAAGTCGACCCTCGTGCTCGCCCTCACCGGAACCGATCCCGACCGACTGGCCGAGGAGAAGCGGCGGGGGATGACCATCGAGCTCGGCTTCGCCGCCTGGACGCTGCCCGGCGGCGACCGCGTCGGCGTCGTCGACGTGCCCGGGCATCGCCGCTTCATCCGCACCATGCTGGCCGGCGCCCACGGCATCGACCTGGTGCTGCTGGTGGTCGCCGCCGACGAGGGCGTCATGCCCCAGACGCGCGAGCACCTGGTCATCTGCGGCCTGCTCGGCGCCTCGCGCGCGGTGGTGGCGCTGAGCAAGTGCGACCTGGTCGACGCCGACATGCTCGACCTGGCCCGCGCCGACGTCGCCGAGCTGCTCGACGGCTCACCCCTGCGCGGCGCGCCCGTCGTCGCCTGCAGCGCGGTGACCCGCGAGGGGCTCGACGAGCTGGCCGCCACCGTCGAGCGGGCGCTCCGCGACGTGCCGCAGCGGCCCGATCGCGGCCGGCCACGGCTCTTCGTCGATCGTGCCTTCGCCCTGCCGGGGTTCGGCCCGGTGGTCACCGGTACCCTCGAAGGCGGGCGGCTGCACACCGGCGACGAGGTGCTCGTCATGCCCCGCGGCCTGCGCGCCCGGGTGCGCACCCTGCAGCACCACGGCGACGAGGTGCAGCGCGCCGAGCCGGGGCGGCGCACCGCGGTCAACCTCGGCGGCATCGAGGCGTCCGACCTCGACCGCGGCATGGCCCTGGTGCTGCCCGGCACCCTGGTGCCCACCGCGCGCCTCGACCTGCGCGTGCGCATCCTCGACGGCTCGCCCGCGCCGCTGCGGCATCGCGGCCCGGTGACGCTCTACCTCGGCACCCAGGAGGTGGCCGGCACCACCTGGCTGCTCGACGGCAGCGAGCTGGCCGCCGGCGCCGAGGGCTTCGTCCAGATCCACCTCGACACACCCGTGGTGGCCGCGCCCGGTGACCACGTGGTGCTGCGCCGGGCCACGCCCGCGGCCACCCTGGGCGGCGGCGTGGTGCTCGACGTCGCCCCCAGGCGCCACCGGCGCCGTGACCCCGCGGCGGCGGCCTCGCTGGAACGGCGTGCGGCGGGTGAGGTCGGGGCGCTCGTCCTCGAAGAGCTGCGCAAGGAGCGGCTCGGCGCCGACCTGGCCACCCTGGTGCGGCTCACCGGCGCCGGCCACCAGCAGGTCGAGGCGGCCGTCGTCGAGGCGGGCGAGGAGGTGCTCGGCTTCGGCGAGCGCCGCTGGATCGCCCGCGAGCGCTGGCAGCAGCTCCGCGAGCGCGCCCTGCGGACGCTCGCGGACTACCACCAGGCCGAGCCGCTGCGCACCGGCATGCCGCGCGAGGAGTGGCGCTCGCGGCTGCGGCTCAGTGCGGCGCTGGGTGCCGAGGCCACCCGCCGCCTGCGGGCCGAGGGTGCCATCGAGGAGCACGAGGGATTGCTGGCGCTGCCCGGGCGCGGACGCAGTGTGAGCGACAGCACCCAGGCCGCCGCCGACGCGATCGTCGCCGCCCTCGAAGCGCGCGCCTTCGACCCGCCCGGCATGGCCGAGCTGCGCACCGCCGGACTCACCCCGCAGCTGCTCCGCCTGCTCGTCGACGAGCGCCGTGTGGTGCGGCTCAGCGCCGACGTGGTCATGGGCGCGCAGGCCTACGCGCAGGCGCAGGCGGCGATTGCCGCGTACCTCGAACAGCACGGCGCCGCGACGGTGGCCCAGCTGCGCGACCACCTGGGCGCCACCCGTCGCCTGGTGGTGCCGCTGCTCGAACACCTCGACGCCGCCCGGTTCACCGTGCGCGACGGCGACCTGCGCCGCCTCCGCCAGCCCCGGGGGACGCCGGCGTGACGACTGCCACCCTCTTCGCTGCCAGCCTGGTGCTCATTGTCGCCGGGTCGGAGCTGTTCACCAACGCCGTGGAGTGGGCCGGCTTCCGCATGAAGCTGGGCAGCGGCGCCACCGGCTCGCTGCTCGCCGCCCTGGGCACGGCGCTGCCGGAGACGGCTGTGCCGGTGGTGGCCCTGATCAGCCGGGCGCCCACCTCGGACGCCGTCGCCGTCGGCGCGGTGGTCGGCGCGCCCTTCCTGCTCGTCACCCTGGGCATGGCGGTGACCGGGATGGCGGTCATGGTCCGGCGCAGCCGGCCGGTGCTGCAGGTCGACGGCGCCCAGGTGCGCCGCGACCTGGGCAGCTTCGTCGGGGCCTTCTGGCTGCTGCTCCTCGGCGTGGTGCTGCCGCAGTGGGCGCGGGCCGTCTGCGCGGTGGCCCTGCTGCTGCTCTACGCCCGCTACGTGCGCAGCACCCTGCGCAGCGGCGCGCCCACCGAGTCGATGCCCGAACCGCTCCACATGCTGCGCTGGGATGAGGATCGGCGGGGACGTCCCAACCCGCTGGTCATCGGCGGCCAGCTGGTGGTGGCCATCGCCATGCTGGTGGCCGGCGCCGAGCTCTTCGTCCACGCCCTGCAGGACCTGGCCCACGCGGTCGACATCTCTCCGCTGCTGCTCTCACTGGTGCTGGTGCCGCTGGCCACCGAGCTGCCCGAGACGCTCAACAGCGTGCTCTGGATCCGCTCCCACAGCGACGGGCTGGCCTTCGGCAACGTGGCCGGCGCGGTCACCTTCCAGGCCTGCATGCTCGGCGCCCTGGGCCTGGCCTTCACCACCTGGCGGCCGGGGCGCCTCGGCGTCATCAACCTGGGCCTGACGCTGGTGACCGGGCTCTACACGCTGCTGCTGCTCCACGACGGCGTCTGCCGGGGGCGCCGGCTGGCCCTCAACGCGCTGCCCTGGGTGGCCTACGTCGTGGTGGTGCTGACGCTGGGGTCGCGGCTGCAGTCCTGAGCGCTGCGGCGACGATGGGCTTGGCCCAGCCGGGGACCTGGTCGAGCGGTGCATGGGTCGGCGCCCGGCCGCGCGCGGTCTCGAGGATGAGCAACGGTCGGGGCCGCGCGCCCGATTTGGGGTCGGCCTCGGCGGAGTTGTCCCAGACGCGAAGACGGTTCAGCGATGGCAGCAGGCGGACCACGTTGTGGCGGCTCGTGTGGTAGCGCTCGCGGATGCGCGGCTCGGGAATGTCGTGGCCACCGGCGGCGACCCGAGCACGCACACGGGCGATGTGCCGCTCGACGCTGTCGAGGCCCACGTAGGCCATCTCCACGTCTTGGCCGAGCGCCGCCGCGCGCTCCAGCAGGGCCGTGATGCTGGTGCCACCGAGCGTCGTCTCGAAAGCGAAGTCACGTCGCTCAGCGATGGCCCGCTCCAGCCGCGATCTGCCCATCGTCCACGCCTCGCTGTTGGCTGCGTCCAGGCTCATTGAGGGATTCGCGGCCAGCAGCTCTCGGGTGACCCGGTCGGGGTCGAAGAAGGAGCCGCCGGCTCGGGCGAACGCCTCACCCAGGACGCTGGATTTGCCCGCCCCGTTGACCCCGGCGAAGACCCGGATCTGGTTGGTCCGGGCCTCGGTCACGCTCGGCGGCGAGCGGAGCGGCGAGCCCCCTCAACGGCAGCACGGCCCAACTCATCGGGGGTTGCCTCGAAGGCCGCCTTCCATGCGGCTCGGGCCTCGGGACCCTGCATCTTCGTCACCAGCTCGTCGAAGTACTCGGTGAGCAGGTCGAGTTCCTGTTCGGGCTCCTGGGTCAGCGCCCCGTAGCGCTCGGGCGAGAGCACGTAGGCCTCGACCTGGCCGTAGCGGGTGATGGCGATGGCACCGTCGGCGCTGGCCGCCTGCAACGCCTGTCCGAACTGGTTCTTCATCGCTGCCGCGGTGAAGCTACGCAGCGGGCGACGTGGCGCGGGGCGGCCGGCCGGGCCCGGCCGATGTGCGGGTGTTGGCATCTTGGACAAGATTGTAGCCAAAACACGACCCTCTGGCAAAGCGCCCGTTGGAGGCCCGAAGCGGCGCGACGAGTGGTTCGGGCAAACTTTCGCGGGTTTGGACGCCAGAAGGAATGTCAGCCCCCAGCAGGGAGTTTGAGCAAGAGCATGAATCTCGAGGGAAAGGTCGGCGTCGTCACCGGCAGCGGGCGCGGCATCGGCCGCGCGTACGCGGAGGCGCTCGCCGGGGCGGAGGCGGCGGTGGTCATCAACGACGTCGACGCCGACGTCGCGCAGCAGACGGTCGACGACATCACCAAGGCGGGTGGCCGCGCCGTCGCCGAGGTGGTGCCGGTGGGCAGCACGGAGGCGGCGGACCGGCTGGTCAACCGCGCAGTCGAGGCCTTCGGGCGCATCGACATCATGTGCACCAACGCGGGCATCCTCCGCGACAAGACGCTGTGGAAGATGACCGACGACGACTTCGACGCCGTCGTCGAGACGCACCTGCGCGGCACCTTCACGTGTGCGCGCGCGGCGGCGATCAAGATGCGCGAGCAGGCGCAGGGTGGGCGCATCGTGCTGGTGTCGTCGATCGCGGGCCAGCGCGGCAACTTCGGCCAGACCAACTACGCCGCGGCCAAGGCGGGCATCGCCGCCTTCGCGCGCACCTGGGCCATGGAGCTGGCCAAGTTCGAGATCACCGTCAACGCCATCGTGCCCAACGCGATCACCCGGATGATCGCCTCCATCCCCGGCATGGGTCCGCTGGTCGAGCAGGCCGAGCGCGGGGAGCCGCTGCCCGACATGATCCGCAAGGGCATGGGCATGGGCCTGCCCCAGGACGTCGCCCCCTTGCTCGTCTTCCTCGCCTCCGACGCGGCCAAGGACGTCACCGGCCAGTGCGTCGGGCTGGGCGGCGACAAGCTGGCGCTCTGGTCGCACCCGCAGGAGATCCGCATGGCCTACCGCGACGGCGGCTGGACCGCCGACGCCATCGCCGAGGTGTGGGGCTCCTCGGTGGGCCAGCAGCTGGAGAGCTACGGGATCCCCTTCCTCGGCGGCAAGTAGGGGAGGCTCAGTGGTGGTGCCGCTTCGGCGGTCCGACCACCTCGATGCCGTACTTCGCCGCCACCGGGCCGAGCACCTCGGGCCCGGGGACGGCGAGGTCGGCGGGCGGGACGTCGGACGTCACCGGATGGCCCAGCTCCAGGGCGAAGCTCTCGAAGCCCGCGGGTGAGGCGAAGACCAGCACGCGCGTCGGCTCGACGTCGACGGTGAAGGTGTGGGCGATGCCCTTGGGCGCGTAGACGAAGCAGCCGCTGCCGGCCTGGAGCACCTGACGACGGTCCACGTTTCGTGCCTCTGCGGTGGGTCGCGTCCGCGCGGCTACGCGAGCGCGAGCTGCGGTGTCGCCGGCAGCAGGTGCGTTGCAGACGAACTTGTCGAGAACTGGGGGATGTCGATGCGCAGCGGCGTGTCGCCGGGCCCGGTGAACAGCGACACGACGGCCAGCGCCAGCGAGGCCGCCAGGAGGATGTCGGCCAGGCCCACCGGCAGCGGCCAGCGCGGCAGGGCCCGGCCGCGCGCGGTGACCAGCACGCCGGCCGCGACCAGCGCGATGAGCACGCCGCCGGCGATGGCCACCACCACCAGGCGCGTCGTGTCGACGCCGCCGCTCTCGGACAGGCTGACGTAGTTGGTGACCAGGAAACCCTCCACCGCGGCCAGCCCGGCCAGCGCGCCGAGCGCCGCGGGCAGGTGGCGATGGCGGGCTGCGAGCGCGAGCAGGGCGGCGCTGGCGGTGGCGCCGGCGGCCAGCGCGGTGGCGTCGCCGCGTGCGATCAGCTCGACGGCCGGGACGGTGATGACCAGCGCCGCGCCCGCCAGCGCCCAGCCCAGACCCAGCGGGTGCGGGCGGAGGGCGGTGATGCGCGGCAGCAGCGCGGCGAGTGCGACGCCCACGCCCAGCGCGGCGACGTAGACCTCGACGCGCGTCGGCGACTCGAGGGCCAGGAAAACGCCCAGGCCTGCGGCGGTGCCGAGCGCGACGGCGGCGAGGAAGCCCGCCACCGCCGAGGGCACCACGATGGCGGTGAACCAGCTCAGCAGCGTCACCACGCCGGCAACCAGCGCGAATTTGACAAGGTTGTCGTGATCTGTGGCGTCGGCGGGGTCGTAGGCGAAGGTCATGCTGGCCGCGGCGAAGGTGATGCCCAGGACGGCGAGCAGGCCGCGCAGGTCGTCGCTGTTGCGGACCAGGCGCAGGGCCACGGCGCCGACCAGCAGCGCCACGGCGACGCCGCCGCTGATGCCCGCCTTGACGGGGAATTCGAAGGCCTCGGTGAGGTAGAGGGCGAGGATGCCGCCGACCGCGGCGGAGCCGCCGGCCAGGGTGAGCAGCACCCCGGTGGCCATGGCCTCGCCGAAGCGGCGCGGAGGTGCGGCGGATGCCCGGGCTGTCGTGGGCTCGGCGGGCGTGACGGCGGCGGGGGTGAGCAGGCTCGCCTCGGAGCCCGCGGTGGGGGCGGCGGCAGGTGGGGTGAAGGGTTCGGGATAGCCGCCCGCGGCGCGTCCGGGCGAGCCCGGCGGGGCGAACTCGCCGGGGGCTTCGGCTGCGGCTGCGGCTGCGAAGAGCGGCATATCGCCGGCGGCGCCTGCCTCCGCGGCCGCGGACAGTGTGGTTCCCGCGGGACCACCCGCCGTCGTCTCGCCGCCGGAGGCGTCGCCGGCAACGCCTTCGCCGCCGAGCGCGGCGTTCGCCGTCCCGCCAATCGGCTCGGCGCGCAACCAGGGTGGCAGCGCGGGTGGCTCGGGCGGGGTGTAGCGGTCAGGCTCGCGCGGCGGAGGGCTTCCGCTCCCCCCGGCCCCGGACTGCTCGCCGGGCCGCGGCGGCAGGGGCGGCAGCTCCGCGTGCGGCGGCCCGAGGCCCGGCTCGATGGGCGCGTGCGGCTCGCCCTCATGCAGATGGGACTCCCCGTGGCCGTGGTGTTCAGGGTTGTGCGGCTGCTCGGCGTGCGGCGGCCCCAGGCCCGGCTCGATGGGCGCGTGCGGCTCGCCCTCGTGAGGATGGTGCTCCCCGTGGCCGTGGTGCTCGGGGGTGTGCGGCTGGCGCATGTGCGGGGGGCCGAGCCCGGGCTCCACGGGCGCTCCGGGTTCGGGCTCGCGCGGGATGGGCTCCGGGCCGGGCGGCGGCGGGGGCGGGATCGGCGGCTCGGGAGGTTCGGCGGGCTCCGGAGGGTCGGGCATCTCGGCGTGCGGCGGCCCCAGCCCCGGTTCGATCGGCCCTTCGGGATGCGGGTGGCCGTGCGGCTGGTGGCGGCGCATGTGCGGCGGGCCCAGCCCGGGCTCGACGGGCCCCTCGGGCTCACCGCCGCCGCGCATCGCGGAGTGGGGCGGCCCGACGCCGCCGGGGTCGGGCGGCGAGATCGGCAGCGGATCGGGAGGCAGCGGTGGAGGCGTGGGAGGCTGCGGCGGCGGGGGGAGCGGATCGGGAGGCAGCTCGCCGGGCGGGTTGACGCTCATGTAGGACCCTCACCTGTCACACCACGTGCGCGTACGCACAGCCGTTCGCGGCAGTGTACTGCGCGAAGTCGACTGACGGGGACTGGGATTTCGGCCCGATCAGGGCGTCGGCGGGAAGCCGGGGAAGGTCGGGGCCGGCTGCCCCGGCACCGGCTCGAGGCTGGGGAGCTGGATGGGCGGCGGAGTCGACTGCGTGACCCCGCTGAACCCGTTGCGCAGGAAGGGCAGCACCGGCTGGTTCGACTGGCCGAGCGCCACCAGGGCGAGCACGCCAGCGGCGACCAGCAGCAGCTCCTCCGCGAGGATGCGCCGCGCGCTGTCCGCGATCGACCACTGCCGCGCCGCCAGCCCGCCGATGCCGACCAGCACGAAGAGGACGACGCCGCTGGCCAGGACGACCGCCGCCTCCCCGGCCGGCCCGCGATCGCCGGTGACCTGGCCGGCGAGGTAGGCCTCGACCACCAGCAGGCAGGGGACCGCGGCGATGGCCGGGGCGACGGCGCGGTTGCGCCAGGCGAGCAGGGCCAGGGCGAGGGTGAGGAAGCCGGTGGCGGCGGTGGCCATGCCGTTCGCGTCGGCCGCCAGGGCGAGTGCGGCCAGCGCGGCGAAGACCGCCCCGGCGCCGAGCATCCAGGCGAGTCCGCCCGGGTGCGGCCGCAGCCGCGGCAGGCGCAGGGCCACCAGCATGAGCACGATCGCGGTGACCAGCCCGGCCACCACCAGGTCGGCCGGCGACGGGCTGCCCGCCGCGGTGAGCGAGAGCAGCACCGTCCCCTCGACGCCGAGCAGGGCCAGGCCGCCCGCGACCGCGGAGGGCACGGCGACGCCGACCACCGCCTGGCCCAGGGCGAACACCGCGGCGGCGCTGGCCAGCTTGACCCGCACCGACTGCTCGGCGAAGGTGCCGCTGCCGCCGAGGTCGACGGCGAAGGCGAAGCAGGCGGCGAGGAAGAAGGCCGAGACCACCCCGAGCGTGCCGCGCACGGGATTCGGCCCACCGCTGCGCCGGCCGACGGCGAGCACGAAGAGCACGGCGAAGGCGGCACCGCAGGCGATGGCGTTGCCGGGGAAGTCGACGCGCTGGGCGCTGAGCAGCGCCAGCAGGCCGGCGAAGATCGACAGGCCCGCAACGGTGAGGAAGACGCCCGCGGCGAGGTGGCCACCGCCGGGCGCACCGGCAGTTCCGCTCGGCGCACCGTGGCCGGGAGTTGCGCCGGATGGCGGAGCGGCGCCCTCGGCAGGCGAGCCTGCTCCGGGCGGCGGTGCAGCGGCCGCCGGCTCGGCCCCCTCGGGCCGCATCGAGGCGCGGTGCCAGGGGGGCCCCGGCGTCGGCATGCCGGGCTCCAGGGAGGTCTTCTCGCCGTCGTCGGGAGGCGGTGGCTGCCCGGGCTCGTCCTGGCTCACGCTGTCGATGCCCTCCCACGGATTGGCGACCCGGCGCGCAGATTCGCAACGGGGCCGCACAGGCGTTCGCGGCGACAGTCTAGCCGCCCGCGCCCGTCAGCGGTGCCGGCGATCACCCCGCGACCGCTTGCGACAATGGCCGGCGATGCTCATCGGAGGCCACGTCTCCACCCGCGGCGGCATCGACAAGGCCGTCGACAACGCGATCGCCATCGGCGCCGAGGTGATCCAGACGCATCCCTCGCCGCCGCAGACCTGGCGGCGCATGACCGTCGACGACGCCATGGTGCGGACCTACCGCGACAAGGCGGAGGCGGCCAACCTGCGGGGCCACTTCTTCCATGCCGTCTACCTGGTCAACCTGGCCACCACCAGCGACACGCTGCTGCGGCAGTCGGTGGGTTCGCTGGTGTTCTACATGGAGCTGGCCGAGCGCATCGGCGCCGACGGCGTCATCTTCCATCCCGGCTCGCACAAGGGCGCGGGCTTCGAACCCATGCTGCCGACCATCAAGCGCGCACTCGGCGAGGTGCTGGCGCGCAGCGAGTCACGCGCGCGGCTCATCGTCGAGAACAGCGCCGGACAGGGCGGCTGCGTCGGCTGCAGCTTCGAGGAGGTGGCGGCCATCGTCGACGCGGTCGACTCGGATCGCATCGGCGTCTGCCTCGACACCGCGCACGCCTTCGCCAACGGCTACGACCTGCGCACCCGCGCGGGCGTCGACGAGTCGCTGCGGCGATTCCAGGACACCATCGGCCTGGAGCGCCTGGTGGCCATCCACGCCAACGACTCGCGCGCCGAGTTCCAGAGCAACCTCGACCGCCACGCCAACATCGGCGAGGGCTTCCTCGGCGAGGAGGCGTTCGAGGTGATGCTCAACGATCCGCGCCTGCGCGACGTGCCCTGGATCCTCGAAGTCCCGGGCCTGGAGAAGCACGGTCCGGATCTGCACAACGTCAACGTGCTGCGCCGCCTCGCGGGATTGCAGCCCGCAACGCCGCCGGAAGGCGCTGTCGCCGGTCCGCGCGAACCCAAGCGCTGAAAGCGGCTTCAGCCGACCCGGTCGCCCGGCTGCACGTCACCGTCGGGCCGCAGCAGCCCCACCACCTCGGTGCCGCGCACGTACGTGCCCAGCACCAGCACCTCGCTGCGCACCGGCCCCACCTGGCGCGGCGGGAAGTTGACCACCGCGCACACCAATGTCCCCTCGACGTCCGCGGGTTGGTAGAGGTCGACGATGCGCGCCGACGAACGCCGCATTCCCAGCGATCCGAAGTCGATGAGCAGCTTGTAGGCGGGCTTGCGCGCTTCGGGAAACGGTTCGCAGCGCACCACGCGGCCGACGCGGATGTCGACGCCGAAGAACTGCTCGGGCGGGATCTGCGGCAGCGGCGGCGAGGCCGCCTCGCTCATGCGATCTCCCAGCCGCCGGCGCGCAGGTACTCCGCGGCGATCAGCTCGTGCCCCTCGCCGGTGGGATGCATGTCACCGGTGCGCACCCAGGTCAATTCCATGGCACGGCCGCGGAACACCGACGCCACGTCGACGACGCGCACGCCCGTGTTCTGCGCGACGCGACGGATGGCCGCGTTGAAGCCGCTGCGCGAGGCGCGGCGCGGCGCCATCAGGTCGGCGCTGTCGGGCGGCAGCCCCTCGAACGCGTTGTAGACCGTCTGCACCGCGCAGACCTCGTCGATGCTCTGACCGCCGTGGTGCAGCGCGGCGTCGAGACGGCGCAGGATGACGCCGAGGTTGTCCTCGAGCTGGCGCAATGCCTCGTCGTCACCGACGAGCGCCGCCTCCATGATGTCGTTGCCGCCGATGCTGACGGCGATCGGCCCCACGCTGCGGCCGCGCGCAACCGCCGCGGCGATCACCGACTCGGCGCGTTCGAGCTGGCCGCCGGGCGCGAGCATGGAGGCGCTGCTCTCGCTGGGCACGGCGAGGTGTTCGAACTCGAGGTCGGGACGGAGGCGGCGCAGCCGGTCGGCCAGCAGCCACATGCAGCCCTCGGAGACGTGCGCGGCGCCGATGCCGGCCGTGATGCTGTCGCCCAGGGCGACCATCACGTCGCCGAGGTGGAGGGGTGTGGAATCGGCGTCCGCCCGGTCACGGCGCGCCAGGTTCTCAGCCACGGCAGCGCCGAAGTATACGAGTGGCCAACCTATACTCGGGCCGACCGCCGCTCGGCGGCCGCCACCCGGAGGACCTCCCCATCGTCCCGCACCGCGTCGCAGCTCCCCTGGCCGCCGCCGCCGTGTGCGCCGGTCTGGCCGGGTGCGGCAGCGGTCCCGGCGTCGATCCGCACACCCTGCTCCAGCAGGCCAAGCGCACCATCGACGCCACGCCCGCGGTGCACTTCGTGCTGAGCAGCAGCGGCGCCAGCGGTTCGGGGACGATCATCACCGGCGGCGCGGGCGACGCCCACCGGCCCGACCAGTTCCGCGGCACGCTCAACGTCATGCAGAGCGGCTTCAGCGTGACGGTGAGCATCCTCTCCACCGGCGGGCAGTTCCTGGTCAAGCTGCCCTTCACCGCGTCGTTCGAACCCACCGATCCCTCGAAGTACGGCTTCGGCGACCCGGCCACGCTGCTCGATCCCGACAAGGGGCTGAGCAGCCTGCTGGTGCACCCGCTCAGCGCCAGTGACGCGGGTCGCGACCGCTTCAACGGCGAGGAGCTCGACGAGGTCGACGTCACGTTGCCCGGCGCCCAGGTCGCCGCGCTGCTCACCAGCGCCGACAAGTCGAAGCCCGTGCAGGGACGCATCGGCATCGACAGCGGCAACCACCAGATCCGCCGCGTGGTGCTCACCGGGCCCTTCTTCGAGGCCGGCAAGGACAGCACGTTCACCCTGGTTCTCGACAGCTATGGCGAGAACGTCACGATCACCCCGCCTGCCTGAGGTGGCGGTGGCCGCGCCGGGTCCCTCGCCCGCGGCGCGCCGGCGGCTGTTCTTCGCGGGCGCCGCGGTGCTGCTCGCCGCGGCCGACACCTACGTGGTGGTGCTGGCCCTGCCCTCGATCATGGGCGACGTCGGCATCGGCCTGGAACGCCTGCAGGAGGCGACGCCGATCATCAGCGGCTTCCTGCTCGGCTACGTGGCCATGCTGCCGCTGCTGGGGCGGCTGTCCGACATCTACGGCCGGCGGCCGGTGTTCGTCGGCTGCCTGGTGGCGTTCAGCATCGGCTCGCTGCTCACCGCCGCGGCGCAGGGGCTGCCCATGGTGGTGGCGGGGCGGACCATCCAGGGCCTCGGCGGCGGCGGGCTGGTGCCGGTGACCCTGGCGCTGGTGGCCGACGGCTGGCCGCCCGGGCGGCGCGGGCTGCCGCTGGGCATGGTCGGGGCGGTGCAGGAGCTGGGCAGCGTGCTCGGGCCGCTCTACGGCGCCGTCATCGTCGAGCACAGCTCGTGGCGGACGATCTTCTGGATCAACCTGCCGCTCTCGGCGCTGCTCGGCGCGGCCTTCCTGCTGACGCGGGAACCCGCCTCTCCCGCGAGCAACGCGCCCGCCGCCGTGCGGCCACGCCGAGGGCGGCCGGACATCACCGGCGTGGCCTTGTTCGCAGCGGCGGCCGCGGCGGGTGCGCTCGCCGTGGTGCAGCCATCGGCCATCGCCGCCGACGAGGCCTGGGGCCAGCTCTACACACCGCTCGCCGGAGGCGGTGCCGGCGCGCTCACCACCCCCATGGCGCTGATCTGCTTCGGCCTGCTCCTCGCCGCGCTGGCCTGGGAGTTCGCCGCGCCCATCGGCGTGCGCCCGCTGCTCCCCGTGCGCCGCATCGGCGAGCTGGCCAGCGGCGCCGACTGGAGCGGCGCCCTGCTGCTCGGTGCCGCGCTGGGCTGCGTCATCGTCGCCTTCGCCGCCGCCGATCCCGCCGTGCAGGTGCTCGCCCCAGCTGCCGCCGGCGTGCTGCCCGCCGCCGCCCTGCTGGTGGTGCTCTTCGTCCTCCGCGAGCGCCGCGCCCGCGACCCGCTGGTGCCCCTCGGCGCCGTCGCCAACCGCGCCGCCTGGGGCTCGCTGCTGACCAACCTCGCGGTCGGTGCGGCGCTCATGGCCGCGCTCGTCGACGTGCCCATCTTCGCCCGCGCCACCATCTACCCCAACTCGCAGGTCGACGCCGCCCTGGTGCTGGTGCGCTTCCTGGCCGCCGTCCCCGTGGGCGCGCTGCTCGGCGGCCTGCTCACCGAGCGCATCTCGCACCGCGCCACCGCGGCGATCGGCATGGCCCTGGGCTGTGCCATGTTCCTGCTCATGGCCCGCTGGCCCGCCACCGCGCTGAGCGACTCGCTGTGGCAGACGCGCGTCACCCAGAGCGACGTGGTGCTGGCCGCCTGCGGGTTCGGCTTCGGCCTGGCCATCGCGCCGGTCAACGCGGCGGTGCTCGGCGCCGTGCCCGCCACCCTGCACGGGCTGGCCTCGTCGCTGGTGGTGGTGGCGCGCATGGTCGGCATGCTGGTCGGGTTGTCCGTGCTCACCGCCGTCGGCCTGCACGCGTACTACGGCGCACAGTCGCACATCACCTCGCCGATCGCGCTGTGCCCCAAGACGCCCGCGTCCTGCGCCGCCTACGATGCCCTGGTGAAGCACGCCATCGTCGACGAGCTGCACGCGGTCTTCCTCGGCGCCGCCGTGTGCGCCGGGATCGCGTCAGCTCTGTCCGCAACTCTGCTGCGCCGCCGCCCCGGCGCGCCGGTGCAGGCGCCGGTGGCACTGGCCCTGAACGCCGGTGGCTGACGCGCTGCGCTCGGTGCACACCGCGCCGCAGATCCACGACGTGCTCGCCGCCATCCGTGACCGAGCACAGGCGCTCGGCGTCGAGGCCTACTTGGTCGGCGGCTTCGTGCGCGACCGCCTGCTCGGCAGCGAGGGCAAGGACATCGACCTGCTCGTCGTCGACGGCGGCGCGGTGCCGCTGCTGGCGGGGGTCGCGGCGGCCTTCGACTGGGCGCCGCCGCAGGTCTTCGAGCGCTTCGGCACCGCGCAGGTGCGCGGCGACGGCTTCATCGTCGAGGCCGTGCGCGCCCGCGCCGAGAGCTACGACCCCTCCTCGCGCAAGCCCGACGTGGCGCCCGGAACGCTCGAGGAGGACCTCTGGCGCCGCGACTTCACCGTCAACGCGCTGGCCCAGACCCTCGACGGCGACCTGCTCGACCGCACCGGCCGTGGCATCGCCGACCTCTACGCCGGCGTGCTGCGCACTCCGCTCGACCCGCGGCTCACCTTCAGCGAGGACCCGCTGCGCATGTACCGCGCCGCGCGCTTCGTCGCCCAGCTCGGCTTCGAGCTCGCCGACGGTGTGCTCGAAGCCATGCGTGCCGTGGCGCCGCGCGCCTCGATCCTCTCCGTCGAGCGCGTCAGCGAGGAGCTCCGCCGGCTGCTCATCTCGCCGCATCCGCGCGCGGGCATGGAGGTGCTGCGCGGCGGCGGACTCGCGCAGGTGCACCTGCCCGAGCTGCTCGAGATGGTCGGCGTCGAGCAGAGCGGCTACCACGTCTACGACGTCTGGGACCACACCCTGGTGGCGCTGGAGCACGCGCCGCCCGACCTGCTCACGCGCGTCGCGGTGCTGCTCCACGACGTGGGCAAGCCGCGCACGCACGCGGTGGCCGACGACGGGCGGCACACCTTCTACGACCATCCCGCCGTCGGCGCGGAGATGGCGCGCGCTTTGCTCGAACGTCTGCGCTTCAGCAAGGCCGAGATCGACGCGGTGGTGGAGCTGGTCCGCCACCACCTGCGGCCCATCCAGTACGACGCCACCGGCTTCGGCGACAACGCGGTGCGCCGCCTGATGCGCGACACCGGCGAGCTGCGCGACCGCCTCCTCGACGTCGCCCGCGCCGACACGCGCGCCTCGGCGTTCCCTGACACCACCGGCATCGACGAGCTGGGCGAACGCATGGACCGGCTGGAGGCCGAGAGCGGCGACGCGCGGCGCGCCTTCGCCTCACCCCTCGACGGGGAGGAGCTGATGGCCCTGGCGGGGCGGCCCGAGGGGCGCTGGGTGGGGGCGGCCAAGCGGGCGCTGGAGGACGCGGTCATCGAGGGGGCGGTGGCCCCGGGGGACAGGGACGGAGCCCGGCGCTGGCTGGCCGAGCACCCCGAGGTGCTCCGCGAGGGCTGAGCGCGGGGCGCCGATCCGCTGCGGCGTGGCATCGCTACAATTCCCCCCTCGTGCTCAAGCGCCTGTCCCTCGTCAAGCGTCTCTTCCGCGACCTCCCGCGGCAGGTCAAGCTGGCCTACTGCCTGCTCTTCGACCCCCGTGTACCGCTGGTCAACAAGGTCGCGGTGGTCACCATGCTGGGGCTGATCGTCACCCCGTTCGTCAACCTGCCCGAATGGATTCCCGTGCTCGGCGAGATGGACGTGCTGGCGCTCACCCTGGTGGCCACGAAGCTGTACATCGGCGCGGCGCCGGGTGCGGTGGTCGAGGAGCACGAGCGTCTCATCAAGGAGCGGCGCAGCCGCTTCGACATGGACGTGGCCCGCGGCGAGCGCGTCGCGGTGGCGCTGGCACGGCGGTTCCGGCACAAGCAGAGCAGTGAGATCGAGTTCGTCGGAGTGGCGCAGGGTCGCCCGTCGGCGGCCACCACCCAGGATGTCAGCGGAGTGATTGAGGCGTGAAGGTTCTGTTTCTGAAGGAAGTGTCTGGAACCGCCCGGGCCGGCGACGTCAAGGAGGTGGCTCCCGGCTACGCGCGCAACTTCCTGTTCCCGCAGAAGCTCGCCGTCGTCGCCGACGACAAGGTGGTCGACCAGATCCGCCAGCGCGAGGAGGCGACCCGCCGCCGCGCCGAGAAGGCGCTCACCGAGGCGCGCGAGATCGAGAAGCGCCTGCAGCGCATCACCGTGACCATGTACGCCAAGGCCGGCGAGGGCGGCCGCCTCTTCGGCTCGGTGACCAACGCCGACATCGCCCAGCAGCTCAAGCGCGAATCCGGCATCGACCTCGACAAGCGCAAGATCGAGGTGGAGCCGGCCATCAAGTCGCTCGGCCCGCACGAGGTGACCGTGCAGCTCCACGCGGACGTCGTCGCCACGCTGCGGGTGGTGGTCGCCGCGCAGTGATCCCGGAGCCGCCGTCAGCGTACGCGCGGACCGGAATGACCGGGGTGGCCGTGGGCGCTGGTGGCGCGCGCGTGGTGCCCCACGACATCGAGGCCGAGCAGTCGGTGCTCGGTGCCCTGATGCTCGACCCCAACGCCGTCGCCACGGTGCGCGACATCCTGCACCCGGGCGACTTCTACAAGCCGCAGCACCAGGCGATCTACGCGGCGGCCCTGGAGCTCAGCGACCGCGGCGAGCCCATCGACCCCATCACCCTGCGCGCGCAGATGGAACGCGCGGGGACACTGGCCCGCTCGGGCGGCGTCGACTACATCGCCGAGCTCTCCATCGTCACGCCGACGGCGGCGAGCGTGAAGCACTACGCGGACATCGTCGCCCAACACGCCATGCGGCAGCGGCTGATCCAGGCCGGCGGCCGCGTCACCGAGCTGGGTTTCGACGAGTCGCTGCGCGTCGACGAGGCGCTCGACAGCGCGGAGCAGCTCGTCTTCCAGATCAGCGACCAGCGCACCACCAACGAGGCGACCCACATCGCACCGGTGCTCAAGGAGACGTGGTCGCAGCTTGAGACTCTGCTCGGCGGTCAGAAGTTCATCACCGGCGTGCCCACCAACTTCTCCGAGCTCGACAACGTCACCCAGGGACTGCAGCCGGGCGAGCTGATCATCCTGGCCGCACGTCCTTCAGTGGGAAAGACAAGCTTTTCGCTGAACCTGGCGCGCAACGCGGCGGTGCTCGGCAAGAAGGCCGTCGCGGTGTTCTCGCTGGAAATGTCCAAGGAGTCGCTGGTGCAGCGCCTGCTCTGCAGTGAGGCGCACGTCGACTCGTTTCTCCTGAAGACCGGCCAGGCCGACGCCGCCGCGTTCTCGCGCATCGCGCAGGCCATGGACCGGCTCACCCAGGCCGAGCTGTGGATCGATGACACGCCGGCGCTGTCGATCCAGGCCATGCGCTCGCGCGCGCGCCGCATGAAGGCGCAGCACAACGTCGCGCTGATCATCGTCGACTATCTCCAGCTCATGCACGGCGGCCGCCAGGAATCGCGCGTGCAGGAGGTCTCGGACATCTCGAGCGGCCTCAAGTCGATCGCCAAGGAGCTGCATCTCCCCATCGTCGCCCTCTCACAGCTCTCCCGCGAATCCGAGCGCCGCACCGACCGCCGCCCGCAATTGAGCGACCTTCGCGATTCCGGCTGCCTGGTCGGCTCGACTCCTGTCTTCCTCCCCGACGAAGGCCGCTATCGGCCCATCGCCGACCTGGTCGGGCGCAGCGGCTTCCGCGTCCTCGCCGTCGACACCGATACCTGGAAGTTGGTCCCCCGCACCGTGCTCAAGGCCTTCCCCACCGGCCACCGCGAGGTCTTCCAACTCACGACTCGCCTCGGCCGCAGCATCACAGCCACCGCCAATCACCGCTTCCTCACCCTCGACGGCTGGAAGCGCCTGGATGAGATCTCCACCACCGATTCGCTTGCGGTCCCGGTCGCGGCGCTCAATCACTCTTGGCAGGCAGCCGAAGCCACCGCGATGCAGAGGGGCGGAACAGCGATCCTTCTCGCGCCTGCGGCGCCCATTACGTCGAGCGACGTCTGCTGGGACCGGGTGACGGCGATCGAACCGGCGGGCAGCGAGGACGTGTACGACCTCACCGTCGACGAGCTGCACAACTTCGTGGCTGCAGACATCATCGTCCACAACTCGATCGAGCAGGACGCGGACATCGTGCTGTTCCTGTATCGCGAGGGGATGCACAACCAGGAGGTCGACAAGTCGCTGACGCAGCTGATCGTGGCCAAGAACCGCAACGGTCCGGTGCGCGACATCGACCTGGTGTTCATCGCCGAGCAGACGGCGTTCCGTGAGCCGTACCGGGGCCGGCCCGGCGAATAGCGTGGACCGAGCGGAGCTGCAGGCCAGGGTCGAGGCCATCCTCTGGTATCACTCCATCGACCTCGGCGGCGGAGTGGTCACCCCGGGCCTGTCCAAGACCCCGATCAAGCCGGAGGCGCTGCCCGACTTCCGGGGACGGAGCGTGCTCGACATCGGCGCCTGGGACGGCTATTACTCGTTTCTCGCCGAACGCAGCGGTGCGAGCCGCGTCGTCGCGCTCGACCACTACATGTGGCAGCTCGACTTCGCCGCCCGGCAGGCTTACTGGGACGAGTGCGAACGCCAAGGCGTGCTCCCCGATCCACGGCGTGACAGCGAGTTCCTGACGCGGGACGACCTGCCGGGTCGGCGCGGCTTCGAGCTGGCCAGAGCAGCGCTGGAGAGCCGGGTCGAGCCCGTGGTCGGCGACTTCATGGGCATGGACCTCGACGCGCTGGGCAGCTTCGACGTCGTGCTGTTCTTCGGCGTTCTCTACCACCTCCCCGAGCCCTTCGAAGCCCTGCAGCGTCTGCGCAGCGTCACCAACGAGGTTGCCGTCATCGAGACCGAGGCGGTGCAGATCGTCGGCCGCGAGTCGGAGCCGCTCCTCCTCTTCCTCCCCGGCGACGAGATGAACGAGGACCACACCAACTGGAACGCGGTCAGCGAGGCGGGCCTGCACGCCATGTGCCTCGCGGCCGGCTTCCGTCGCATCACCACGAAAGTCGGGCCGGCAGGTGCCACGCCGGCGATCCGCATGCGCCGCGGCATCCGCGACGCGGTCAGCCGCTTCGGCGGCCCAGCGAAGACCCGCCACTACCGCATCGTCGTCCACGCGCACGTCGCGGAGTAGCGCGCAGCCTACTCCCCGACCGCGCCGTCGATGCACTGCCGCAGCAGGTCGGCGTGCCCGTTGTGGCGGGAGTACTCCTCGATCATGTGCACCATGATCCAGCGCAGCGACACCAGCACACCGCCGTGTCGCGGCCGCGCCCCCACGTCGTCGAGGGTCATGGCATCGGAGGCAACCGTGCGCGCGTTGTCGCACTCTGCGTTCCACGCCCGGAAGGCCTCGTCCACGTCCGCAGCATCGACGTCGTCGAAGTCGCCGTCGGGATTGCTGTCCGAGTAGTAGAGCGGCGGCGCCTCCTCGCCGGCGAAGCAGCGGCGGAACCAGTTGCGCTCCACCTCGGCCATGTGCCGCACCAGGCCGAGCAGTGAGAGCGTCGAGGGTGGCACGGCGCGGCGGCGCAGCTGCGCGGCGTCGAGGCCGTCGCACTTCATGGCCAGGGTGGCACGGTGGTAGTCCAGCCAGGCGTCGAGCATGGTGCGCTCGTCGGCCTCGTAGGGCGGGTCGACACGGGACACGGTCATGGCCAGGCGCCATCCTGCGGCCAGGCAGGCCGCAGCGGCAAGGCCCGGACGGCAAAGTCGCCGCGACGAGGCGGCGCCCGGCGTGTGCCCGGTTCGTCATGCCGGGCCGCCGATCCGCCGCTACACTGCGCGGCGGATGGCTGGCCAGCTCGCTGACCTCGTGACCATGAGGCGTGACGAGGCGACCCAGCTCTGGGTTGCCGACCCCCACGGACCCGCCGCGACCGAGGCGCCCGCTCTGCTCGACGCTGTCATCGCGGCCCTGGCCGGTGGCAGCGAGGAGCCGCTGCTCCTGGCCAGCTTCATCGACCCCGACACGCCCGACACCGACACCGCCGCCCATGTCGAGGTCGCGCTGCGCGAGCTGCAGGCGCTGGGCCGCACCATCGAGCAGCTCGCCCCCGAGGCGCCGCCCGACAGCCGCGAGGCGATGCGCAGCGAGATGGCCGCCCTGGAACGTCGCGTCGCCGTGCGCGCCGTGTCCCTGCTCGGCGAGCGCGCCGCGGAGCTGCGCAGCAAGCTCGACGCCAAGAGCGCGGCGCTGGGCGTCACCGTCCACGAGCTGCGCCGGCCGCTGACCATCCTGACCAGCTACGCCGAGCTGCTCGACGACGGCACCCTCGGCGAGCTGCCCGACGCGGCCCTCACCGGCATCCGCGGCATGAGCGGCGCCACCGAGGTGATGAGCCACCTCATCGAGGCGCTGGCCGAGGTGGCCCGCCTCGAGGACAGCGACGACCAGCCCGTGCTCGACCAGTTCACCCTCGGCGAGCTCGTGCACGACGCCGTCGGCGAGGTGATCACCGAGTCCCGGCTGCGCGGCATCGGCATCGAGGCCTCCGGCGATCCCACCATGCAGCTGCAGGGCGACCGCCGCCGCCTCTGCCTGGCCATGACCAACCTGCTCAGCAACGCCATCAAGCACTCGCCGCAGAACAGCGTCATCACCATCCGCGCCATCCGCGAGGACGACGCGCTCCACCTCGCCGTGGTCGACCGCGGCCCCGGGTTTCCGCCGCAGGAGGCCGAGAGGCTGTTCGAGAAGTACTACCGCTCCGCGGTGGAGCGCGACAGCGGCATCCCCGGCACCGGGCTGGGCCTCTACATCGTCAAGACGGTGGCGGAACGCCACGGCGGCAGCGTCGCCGCGCGGGCGGGCGCCGAGGGCGGCGCCGAGTTCGAGCTGACCCTGCCGCTGCCCTGACGCCGTCACCGCGAAGCGGGTGCGCCGCGCACCTCGCTACGCTACGGCCCATGACAACTGCCGCCCGCCGCACCCGTACGGAGCGTGACTCGATGGGCGAGTTCGAGGTCCCCGAGGACGCCTACTACGGCGCCAACACCATGCGCGCGGTGGTCAACTTCCCCATCAGCGACCTGCGCCTGGGCCGCCGCTTCATCCACGCCATCGGGCTGGTCAAGCAGCAGGCGGCGGTGGTCAACCGCGAGCTGGGACTCCTCGACGCGCATCTCGCCGAGGCCATCGAGCACGCCGCCGAGGACGTCGTCGCCGGCCGGCTCGACGACCAGTTCGTCGTCGACGTGTTCCAGACCGGCAGCGGCACCTCGACCAACATGAACGCCAACGAGGTGATCAGCAACCGGGCCATCGAGCTGCTCGGCGGTGTCAAGGGCTCGCGCACGCCGGTGCATCCCAACGACCACGTCAATCTCTGCCAGTCGAGCAACGACGTGATCCCCACGGCCATCCACGTCTCCGCGGCAACGGGCATCAAGGAGGATCTGCTGCCCGCGCTGGAGGTGCTCGAGGCCTCGCTGCGGCGCAAGTCGGAGCAGTTCTGGGACGTGGTCAAGACCGGCCGCACCCATCTGCAGGACGCCACCCCGATCCGCCTCGGCCAGGAGTTCCTCGGCTATGCGGGACAGGTGGAACGCGCGCAGCGGCGTGCCCGCGCCGCGCTCGACGAGCTGCGCGAGCTGGCCCTGGGCGGCACCGCGGTGGGCACGGGCGTCAACGCACACCCCGAGTTCGCCCGGCGAGTTGTGGCCAGAGTCGGCGAGAAGACGGGCATCGAGTTCACCGAGTCGGACAACCACTTCCAGTCGCAGTCGACGCTCGACAACGTGGTGGCGGCCAGCGGTGAGCTCAAGACCATCGCGGTGTCGCTGTACAAGATCGCCAACGACATCCGTCTGCTCGGCATGGGCCCGCGCGCCGGCATCGCCGAGATCGCGCTGCCCGCGGTGCAGCCGGGCTCGTCGATCATGCCGGGCAAGGTCAACCCGGTGATCTGCGAGTCGGTGACCATGGCCGTGGCCAGGGTGGTCGGCGACGACGCCACCGTCGCCTTCGGCGGTGCGGCCGGCTCCTACTTCGAGCTCAACCTGATGATGCCGGTGGTGGCCTATGCGCTGCTGGAGGAGGTCAGCCTTCTGGCCAACTCCGCCCGCAACCTGGCGGTGCAGTGCGTCGACGGCATCGAGGCCACCGAGAACGGTCCCAACCTGGTCGAGCGCGGCCTGATGACCTGCACCGCGCTGGCGCCGCGCATCGGCTACGACGCCGCCGCGGCCATCGCCAAGCAGGCCTTCGCCAGCGGCCGCACCGTGCGCGAGGTGGCCCGGGAGAAGACCGACCTCAGCGAGGCGGAGCTGGAGGAGCTGCTCGACCCGGCCAAGATGACCGAGCCCGGCCTGCACAGCGGAGCCGGCGGCGCGGGCTGATCTTGGCCCCCTCTCAAGCGGCGAGCCGCTCGGTGTCCGGGGCTTCGCGCTGCGCTGTACGGGCGCGCGTCCGGCGCCACCACAGCGCGGCGACGGCCAGCAGGCCCACGGTGAGCCCGGCGCCCACGGCGCGGTCGAACCAGGGCAGGTAGGGCGTCACGCTGTCGCCGAGCAGGTAGCCGAGCAGGGTGAAGCCGCCCAGCCAGACCACGGTCGAGGGCAGCACCCCGAGCACGAAGCTGCGCAAGGGCAGGCGCAGGCAGCCGGCGGCGATGGAGGCGTTGATGCGCGTCCCCGGCAGCACGCGCGCGACGAAGATGGCCAGGGCCCCGCGCCGGGCCAGCCAGCCCTCGGCGCGCTCCAGCCGCTCGGGAGTGAGGCGGACGTGGCGGCCCAGCCGCAGCACCGCCCGCCGGCCCAGGTGGCGGCTGGCCAGGTAGCAGACCAGCGCCCCCGCCACCGCGCTGCCCCAGCCGAGCGGCAGGAAGAGCAGCAGGTGGGTGGAATGGACGGCGGCCAGGTAGCCGGCGGCGAGCAGGATGAGGTCGCCCGGCAGGAAGGGCAGGGGGATGCCGGCCTCCTCGACGAAGACGAGGCTGCAGATCAGGAAGTAGGCGGTGACGCCGTCGAGGTGGCGGATCAGCTCCATGCGGTGTTCAGGGCGCGCCGAACGCGGCGAACGGTTGATCGAGGTCGTCCGGAGGATAACCGGCGATCGGCCGCAGCGGGGAAATTCGTCACCCCTCCGCGGCCCATGACGCGCCTCTGACGCAGTGCGTACTAGAATCGCCCGCCATGACAGTGGACGAGGTCAAGCGTGTCTGCGTGGTTGGCGCCGGCACCATGGGGGCTCAGATCGCCCAGCAGGTCGCCCTGGCCGGCGGCTATCCCGTCCGGCTCTACAGCCGGTCCCAGCAGCGGCTCGACGCCGCGGTCAGGAGCAACGCCAAGCTGCTCGGCAAGCGCGTGGAGAAGGGCAAGCTCGACGCGGCCGAGTGCGAGGCGGCCCTGGCCCGGGTGACCACCACCACCGACCTGGCCGAGGCCGCCGGCGACGCCGACATCGTCATCGAGACCGTCGCCGAGGACCGCGAGACCAAGCGGCACATCTGCCAGCAGCTCAGCGCGCACGCCCGCAAGGACGCCGTCATCGCCAGCAACTCCTCGACCATGGCCTCCTCGTTCTTCGCCGATTGCATCGAGAACGAGGACCGGCTGCTCAACGTCCACTTCTTCAACCCCGCCCTGGTCATGCAGCTCGTCGAGGTGGTGCGCGGACCGCACACCTCGGATGAGGTGGTCGAGACCTGCATGGAGTTCGTCCGCCGCATCGGCAAGACGCCGGTGCTGGTGGAGAAGGAGACCTACGGCTTCATCGCCAACCGCATCCTCTTCATCGCCATGCAGGAGGCCTTCCGCCTGGTCGAGGACGGCTACGTCTCCATGGAGGACGCCGACCTTGCGGTCAAGAACGGCCTGAACTGGCCGATGGGCCCCTTCGAGCTGGCCGACCTGGTCGGCCTCGACGTCACCGAGGACATCCTCTCCCAGGGCCACGTGCAGACCGGCGAGGAGCGCTGGAAGCCCACCGCCATCCTCACCGGCCGCACCGCCAAGGGCGAGCTGGGACGCAAGACCGGCAAGGGCTTCTACGAGTACGCGCGGTAGTCCAGCAGGTATCCCTAGCGTCAGGCCGTCGTCAAGGAGCCACCGGCGGCTCCGCCGAAGCGGGCGCGCTGCTCGTGGTCGTTGATGCTTGTCGCGTCCGGCGGTCAGTGGACTTGGCACGCGCCGGGGCGCCCTCCGGCCCGTACAGCTGCTCCTCGAGGGCAGCGAAGAAGGCCAGTCCCCCGCTGAGCACGTTGTTGGAGTAGCTGGTAAACAGCGACCGGTGGATGCCCTGACGGAGGTCGACCTGCTCCTCGGCGATCACCCTCACCAGCACGGCACCGGTTTGGTCGACCTCGTCGCTCGGCAGCACATGCACCGCTGGCCACGAACGGGTGGAGTTCCACTCGTTGCAGCGCACGTACCACGCCGGGAACCCGCGCCGCCCCAGCCGGTAGCTGGACTCAATGGTGATGGAGTAGATGCTCTCCTCACGCAGCGAGAACCAGGCGCGGATCGATCCTTCAGGCGAACGGCCGCGGAAGAAGGCGAGCAGGTCGTCGTCCCGGTCGCGGAAGTATGCGAGACCTTCTCCCTCGAGAAACTCCTTCATCAGATCGCGGGTAAACGGCACCACCTGATCTTGGTCTGCCACCGTCACTCGTCCCGGCCCTGCATCAGCGTGAGCGCGTTGGCCGCGGGCTCCAGCGGCTTGAAGCCAGCCTTCTCAGGGAAGACCAGGCCTGCGGCTGGGACCTCGTTGACCCTTTCGGGCTCCCGCTCCGTCCGTGGCGGCGCGCCCTTGTAGAGGACGACATGGCCGGCGTCGAGAAGGCGCGACACCGATTGGTAGAGGCTCGGAATCGAGAAGCTGCGGACGGGATGGAGCTCCTGGTACGCGCCGAGCATCTCAATGTGCTCACGGCCCGAGGGCGTCAGCTCCCAAGACTTGTTCCGTCCCAGCCGGCGGTTGTCCGCCATTCCCGCTTCCCGCAGCTGCCTGCCCACCCTGCTCACCTCGTCGGTGCTCAGGCCGAGCACCTGCTCAAGGTCCTGGCTGGTGATCCCAGGGTCCTTGGAGATGGCGTGAAGGAACGCGTGGGCGTGGGTGCCGCCGCCGATCGAGCGCGCTTCTCGCGCGGGAACGGCTGTCCGGTATCCAAACACCGCCACGTCGGTGAGCGCCTTCAGCCGTCCAACTTCCTCCGTGTGGACGTCACCGTCCGGGTCGCACCGCCCGAGACGCCACTGCAGGGCGTTGGTGGCTTCATCGAGTCCGTCGGCATCCCCGCTGACGATCGCTTCGGTCAGCCAGAGCGTCAGTCCGAGCCAGCCCTCGTCCGTCAGAACGCTATCGGCATCGGCATATAGCAGGTCGACGTGGCGCTTGAGCTCATTGGGCACGGTGATTACCACCCCGTACAATTGTGTCCGCCTGCGTAACTGCGCTCGGGGTCATGCCGCGACAATAGGCGGGAGCATCAGTCGACGTCAAGTATATGCCAAGTGAAGATCTTGCCGCGCTCTTCCTCAGCATCCGTGACGCCCTGGTCGCCCGAGGCACTTGGAGGGTCGACTGGGGGGAGGACGCCGAGGTCCGCAACATAGCCGAGGAGGTCGAGGCGGCCATCGTGGACGACGACCTAGGAGCGGTCCTTGCCGATTTCTACCGCCACCTCACGAGCGACGGACGCTCGGAGTACGCGATACTGCTCGGCCTCGATCGGGCACTCGCGAGGATCCACCCCCTGCGCCGGCGGCGCCGCGATCCCATCCCGGCGGCATTACAGCCGCTCCATACGCAGGTCACGCTGACCGGCCGCCTCAACGAGCACGCCAACGACGGCCATCTCCTCTTCCGGCACGCCGAGCCGGAAAGCCCCGCGACCCAGTTCGACTTGGACCGCCAGTTCCACAGCGTCGTCTGGGTTCCCGCCGCCGCGACACGTGACTGCGTTGTCAGGGCTTTCAGGTCCAGGTACGACATTACCGTCGCTGGCTCCACGCTGAAGGTCGGTTGCGCGCCGGTCGTCGGCCACCTTGAGGAGATGAGCGTCCGCGTGACCGGGAGGTCGCCGCGTTACTACTCCATCGAGATCGATGCGGACCGGGCTCCATGGGCCGAGAGGATCGCCGCGATTCTCACCGAGGCGGACCGGTCGGGCGCGGATGTGCTGCTCCTGCCCGAGGTAACCACCAACCCCGCGCTGGTGCAACAGTGGCAGGCGGAGGTGCGCAAGCCCATCGCCCCACGACGCACCCGGCTGAAGTGGATCGTGGCGGGAACCGGGCCAGCCGACATCGGTGACCCGCCGTTCAACCGCGCCTGGGTGATCGACCGCCGCTCGGGGGCAAGGCTCTTCGAGCAGGACAAGATCGTGCCCTACACGATGGAAGCGCGTACGGTGGAATCCTGGGGTTTGGTAGGGCTGTTCGGCGGCCCTGGAGACGCCTACGAGGCGATGTCGCGCGGGCAATCCACGACCATCGCGGAAGCGAGCGCCGGTCGATTCGCGATCCTGATCTGCCAGGACCTCTCGGAGATCCTCGATGTCGGCGCTCGAGTGCGGGACGCCGACGTCTCCGTCGTCCTCGTGCCCGTCTTCGACAGCGAGCTGAGTGCCGAACGCTGGCACCACGACAAGGCCAAGGAACTCCGTCAGGCTGCCGGATCGCGCGTCGTTGTCTCCAACAGCCTGGCGATCGCACGGCATGCCGATCCGACAGCGGCGGGTCGTCCGGTCACCACTTCGCTGGTGGAGCACCCCGCTGGGCTCGGCGGTGTCGCGTATCGCGACCTGCCTCTCCTGGCAACGGCCACCTCCCCGACCTCGCTAGCAGTGTTCGACGTGCCCGTGCACAAGCTGCTGGTCGATTAGCGCCGCACTTCAGCGGGCCTTCCGCAGAATCAGGATGTTCTGGTGCACGATGTTCGGCACGTAGCCGAACGGGTATCCGTACGGCCGCACGCGTGAGCCGGTGCCGTACCAGACCTTGACGCCCTTGAGGACGAAGCCCGCGCGCTCGAAGCGCTGCGCCAGCTCGGCGGTGGCGAAGACGTAGCGTCCCTGCTGGTAGGAGTCGCGGATGATCACCGCGCAGTAGCCGCCGGGGCGCAGCACCTGCAGCAGCAGCGACGCGACACCCTCCATGGCATCGAAGAAGGCGGCGAAGGATCCGAGGTTGCGCAGGTCCTCGCCGCTCTCGCTGAAGCGGTCGAAGTCGGTGCGCCGCGCCTGCACGTCGTAACGGCCGTCGCACATCGTCTTGTCGAGAGCGATGGAGTAGGGCGGGTCGGTGGCGATGCAGTCGAACAGGCGACCCTCGGCGGCGAAGCGGGCGAGCACCTCGCGGCAGTCGCCCTCGACCACCTCCTGCTCGGCGATTCCCTCGCGGGCGCACACCGCGCGGTACACCGCGATCCATTCGGGGTTGATCTCGATGCCGGTGGCCACGCGCGGCGTGGGTTCGCTGATCGAGGCGCCGAGCAGCGTTCCGCCGACGCCCGCGAAGGGATCGAGCACGCTGCCGCCGGGCGGGGTGAAGAACTCGATGAGGTGCCGCATCAGGAAGGGCGGCTTGTTGGCGCCGTGGCGGCGGCGCAGGTCCTGGCCGGCGTGTGCCGGGTACGAGGTGCGCAGCACCGTCTTGGTGAAGTACAGCCACTCGTTGCCGCTCAGCGCGTTGAGACGGTTGCGCGGGTGCACGGCGCCGCGCACGTAGTCGCGGCCGCCGTCGTCGCCGTCGGCCTCGCCAGCGTCGTCGAGGAGATCGTCGCCGTCCGCGAGCGCGTCGCCGTCGAGGGAGAGCATCGCGGGCAGCATAAAGGGCGCTGCCCGCGATGGGATGAAACCGACTGCCCCTAGACGCTGGACACCGGCGCCACCGGGTAGCGGATCACCGTCCGCTGCACGGGCGCGCCGGGCATGGTGAGGTACTCCTCCTCGTGCGGCCCCACGATGTGGTAGCCGCGCGACTCGAGGTGCTCGTGGAGCACGGCGACCGAGGCGGACTCGGTTGCGTAGGGCCCCTCGTGGACGATCTCCGCGACGGTGCCGTAGTCCCAGGTCTCGACCGCGACCTTCTCACCGGGCACGGTCTCGGGCGCCTCGGTGGTGTGGTCGTCGACGGGGATGCCCCAAATGCCGATCCAGCGCTGCCTGGCCTCGGTGGCCGCGTTGGGCCAGCGGGCGCGCAGGGCACCGCGCGGGCCGCCGACCGCCGTGGCCGCGCCGAAGAGTGCCGCGATGGCGGGTTGGGCGACGTCCTTGGGATCGCCGGTGGTGCGCACCACCAGCATCGTCGCCGGCGGCATCTCGTGGATGTGCGGCTGCGCCGCGGTGCTGATGGTGGCCATGGCCGGCGACCTCCGTGCACGCAGGTGCGGACGAGCCCTGGGGCGCGTCCGGAATACCCATGTCGTAGCGCAGCGCGCGCGCACCGCGACAGGGTCGACGGTCCCGTCGCTCAGGGACTTCCGGTGTGCCGCGCGCCTCAGCCCTGGGCGACGAGCAGCGCGAGCTGGCGCGACTGCGCCACCAGCAGGCCGTCGCGCGTCCACACCCAGCCGTCCTCGACGCAGACCCCGCCGGCCGCGATGCCGGTGCGGAACATCACCGCGAACTGCGCCTCGGGTGGCAGCTCGGGCAGCGGGTTGGGCAGGTGCACGGTGAGGTCGATGGTCGGCATCAGGTGGGTCGGGCCGCTGAGCCGCGGGGTGATCGAGGGGATGATGGCGTCGGTCATGGCCACGATCGAGAGCGCATCCGGCGGGCGCGGCTCGGCCAGCCGGCACCAGCCGGCCACCATGGCCTCGTCGCCGCCGCTGAAGGGCTTGCCGAGCACCGGACGGCCCTCCCAGCAGGCCGCGAAGGGCGGCATGCGCACACTGTCGAAGGCGTAGGGAGCCATCTCCTCGGGCGGTGTCAGCACCGGCATGGGCAGCTCCGAGAACGCCGGGCCCGACCCGGCGGTGATGAAGGCGCCCATGGCCGACACCGTGGCCCGCCCGTCCTGGCGCAGCCGCGCCTCCACCGAGGTGACGTTGCGCCCGCGCTTGGCCACCTCGACGTCGATCCGCGCCAGGCCGGGCGCCGCCGCGCGCTGGTAGTGCACGGTGAGCGAGCGGGGCAGCTGCAGCGGATCGTCGACGGCCATGGCCATGGCCCGCAGCAGCACCGCGGCGAGATAGCCGCCGTTGGGGCCGAATCCGTTCCAGCGCGGGTCGAGGGTGGCGGCGAAATGGCCATCGACGGCCACAACCGCAGTGTCGGCGTCGAAGCGCCCGGGCTCGCGCGCCGCCGCAAGCAGCGCCTCGCGATCGGCGGTGAACTCGGCGGTCATGGGCCGCCGATGATAGTGGGCCAGGGTGTCTACACTGACCGACCATGCCGATGTTCGAGTCGCTCCAGAAGCTGTTCGCCGCCACGCGCGTGCGCCGCGAGGAGGTGCCCTACGTGGTCGCCCGGCTGCAGCCGGGGACGCCGCTCGACCGTGTCGTCCAGCTCCAGCCGCCGCCGCTCTGCGTCACCGTCGAGCCCGACGGCGCCACCGTGTTCCTCCCTGAGGCCGAGCTGCCCACCCTGCAGAACGTGGTCCCGGTGGCCGAGCACGACGGCCCCTGGACGGTCTTCGGCCTCTACGCGCCCTTCGACTTCGGGGTGACCGGCTACCTGGCCAAGGTCTGCGAGGCCCTGGCGGCGCGCGACATCCCGGTGCTCTCGCTGGCCACCTACCGGCGCGATTTCATCCTGGTCCCCGGCTTCCGCGCCGAGGACGCCCAGGCCGCCCTCGACGAGCTGGTGCTGGGGCAGCACACCTCGTAGGTCAGACCAGCCCGAGTCGCTCCAGCACGTCGGCGACACCCGCCTCGCCCGGCGGCGCGCAGATCGCGTCGGCCTCGCGCAGCAGCGACCCGGGTGCGCCCGCGACGGCCACGGCATAACCCGCGGCGGCGAGCATGTCGGCGTCGTTGGGCGCATCGCCGACGGCGACCGCACAGTCGAGCCGCACGCCGAGCGACCCGCAGAGCCGCTGCAGCGCCTTGCCCTTGCTGGCCACCGGGTTGGTGACCTCGACGAAGGGCGGCAGCGAGCGCGTCACCCGCGCGGTGCTGCCGAGGGCCGCCCGCATGGCGTCCTCGCAGCGCTGCGTCTCGGCCAGGTCCTCGACCACGCAGGCGAACTTGGTGGTGCCGCGCCGCAGCAGGGGCGCGAGATCCTCGACGAGGGTGATGGGCACGTCGGCGATCTCGGCGTAGAGATGCGCCTCGCGGCGGTCCTCCTCGCAGATCAGCTGCTCGTCCTGGTACGCCTGCCGGTGCCAGCCACCCTCGCGGGCCACCGAGAGGCAGCGCAGCGCGACGTCGGCGTCCAGAGGATCCTCGAAGAGCAGCCGTCCCAGCGGGATGCCGTCGACGATGGGGTCACCCTCCTCGGGCAGCGCGCGCACCAGCGCGCCCTGGTAGCAGACCAGCGGCTCGACCACCTGCAGCTCGCGCGCGTGGGGCAGCGCGGAGCGGTACATGCGCCCGCTGGCGATGATCACCCGGGTGCCGCCGCGCACCGTGGCGCGCACGGCGTCGCGCGTGCGGGGGTGGAGCGCCTGGTCGTGGGCGTCGAGGACGGTGCCGTCGAGGTCGAGGATGACCAGCTCGGGTCGCTGCGCCGGCAGCGGCGCCTCGAGGATCGAGGGCGGCGCCGGGACCGTGCTCACGACCGGCCGGGCAGCGGCGGCGGCGTGCCGCCGGACCAGGCGTCGGGGTTGAGCGCCGTCGGCGGCGCCTGACCGTCGAGCGCAGCGACGGCGTTGCGGGCGCAGAGCTCGGCCATGGCCGCGCGCGTCTTCACCGTGGCGCTGCCCAGGTGCGGGGCCAGCACCGCGTTGCGACATCCGGCCAACCCTGGCGCCATCTCCGGCTCACGCTCGTAGACGTCGAGCCCCGCGCCGGCGATCCAGCCCTCCCGCAGCGCGCGCACCAGCGCCGCCTCGTCGATCACCGGCCCGCGCGAGGTGTTGACCAGCACCGCGGTGTCCTTCATGCGCCGCAGCACCGCCTCGTCGACGAGGTGCCGCGTCGACGGCGTCAGCGGCGTGTGCAGCGAGATGACGTCGGCGCGTTCAACGATGGTGTCGAAGTCGACCTTCTCCACCCGGCCGTGCAGGGCCTCGGCCACCGGCGGGTCCTGCTCGTCGGCGTAGAGCACGGTCATCTCGAAAGCCAGGGCGCGCTGGGCCAGCGCCTGCCCGATGCGGCCGAAGCCGACGATGCCCAGGGTGGCGCCGCCGAGGTCGAGTCCGAGCAGGTACTCGGGCTCCCAGCCCTTGTAGTGCCCGGCGCGCATCTCGTGGTCGCCCTCGCAGAGCCGCCGGGCCGTGACCAGGATCAGCCCCATGGCGCAGTCGGCGGTGGCCCCGGTGAGCACCCCGGGCGTGTTGGTGGCGATCACCCCTCGCTCGGTGCAGGCGGGCACGTCGATGTTGTCGAAGCCCACCGCGTAGTTGCAGACCGCGCGGAGCCGGGGCCCGGCGGCGTCGAGCAGCGCGGCGTCGATGCGGTCGCGGAGCTGCGGGCAGAGCACGTCGACACCCTCGGCCAGGCGCGACCGCAGTTCCTCGGGCGAGGGGATGCGGCCGAGGACGACCAGCTCGGCGCGCGCCGACAGCAGCGAGGGCGCGGGCTCGGGCAGGGCGAGGGTGCAGAGCACCGTGGTCGTCACGCAACGCATCGTAGCGGCGGCGTAACCACTGCCGGGTGCTACACTGCGAGACGTCTTGCGATCTCGTTCACGCCTCCGGCCGGGGATCCGGCCGACCGTCGCAAGGCCCCGTCCCGCCGCCCCCTCCTGGGGAACGCCGGTGGTCGACGAGGCCGCGACGCCCGAACCCCAACCGTCCGTCACCTTCGACATGCTCGGGCTGACCGCGCCTGTCCGTGCCGCCGTGGACGCCATGGGCTTCGCCACCGCCACGCCCATCCAGGCGCAGGCGATCCCTCCGGCCCTCGAGGGCCGCGACGTCATCGGCCAGGCCCACACCGGCAGCGGCAAGACCGCCGCCTTCGGCATCCCCATGGTCGAGCGCCTCGACCCCGACGGCCCAGCCTTCCAGGGCCTGGTGCTCTGCCCAACCCGCGAGCTGGCGCTGCAGGTGTACGAGGAGCTGACCCGCATCGGCGCCCCCCGGGGCATCCGCAGCGTCTCGATCTACGGCGGTGAGTCCTACCGCAAGCAGCTCGACGCGCTCAAGAAGCAGCCCCACATCGTGGTGGCCACCCCCGGCCGCCTGCTCGACCACTGCCAGCGCCGCGCCGTCCGCCTCGACGGGGTGCGCATCGCCGTGCTCGACGAGGCCGACCGCATGCTCGACATGGGCTTCGCGCCCGACGTCGAGCGGGTGCTCCGCCAGTGCCCCCAGCAGCGCCAGACGCTGCTCTTCTCCGCGACCGTGCCCGACTGGGTGCGCCGCCTGGCCCAGAAGTACATGCAGGACCCGGTCTCGGTGTCCTTCAGCGTCCGGCCCGAGGTGGCGCCGAACGTGCGCCAGCTCTACCTGCAGACCACCTGGGCCGACAAGCTCGACGTGCTCGCCCGCGTCCTCGACCAGCCCGACGTCTCGATGGCGCTGATCTTCGTCGAGACCAAGCGCAACGCGGACATCCTCCAGGTGCAGCTCTCCCGCCGCGGCTACGGCGTGGCCCACCTGCACGGCGACCTCTCGCAGAAGGACCGCGACCGGGCCATGGCCAAGTTCAAGGAATCCCACGTCAAGTACCTGATCGCCACCAACGTGGCCTCGCGCGGTCTGGACATCGACGACATCTCCCACGTCATCAACTACGACGTGCCGCTCTCGCCCGAGGAGTACCTGCACCGCGTCGGCCGCACGGCGCGCGCCGGGCGCGACGGCGTGGCGGTGACCCTGATCACCCCCAGCGAGATCCTCAAGCTGCGCGACGTCGAGCGCATGGCCCGGACGCACATCGAGCCCGCCAGCCTCGACGAGCAGTTCCCGCCCGTGCAGCGCGAGGCCGCGGCCACCGCCTGACGGCGGCCCGCGCCCGGCTCGGCGCGGTCAGTGGCTTCGCGCCGAACGGCAGCAAAGCGCCGGGCGCTGAGTATGCTTGCGTCGCCATGCAGGAGGGCATGCTCAGGGGAGGGACCGCCACGGCCCGTGCCGAGCCGCGGGCCGAGGCCCCTCCGCAACAACGACCCGCCACCGCGGCGCTCCCCCACACCGGCCTCGCCCGCCGGCTCTTCTGGGGCACGCTGCCGTCGGCGCTCGTCGTCGCCACCATCGCCCTGGTCGACCACTTCCTGGTCCACGTCAACGCCACCGGCGGTCCCCTGCTGCTCGCTGTGGTCATCGGCGGCTTCATCGGCGGCGCCCGCGCCGGCGTGCTGGCCGCGGTGGTCTCCTCGGTCTTCCTCGCCTTCCACGAGTCGACCAGCTACTGGCCGCCGATGTGGAACAACGACGGCGCCGCCCGCATCCTCCTCTTCGTCCCCTGCGGCGTCGCCGCCGCCTTCCTGGTCGGCCTGCTGCAGCGCCGCGCCCTGGAGCGCTACGTGCGCGAACGCGAGCACGGCGAGCGCATGGCCACCCTGGAGCGCGTCAAGTCGCAGTTCCTCAACGTGGCCTCCCACGAGCTGCGCGGCCCTCTCGGCGTGGTGAGCGGCTACGTCTCGATGGTGCAGGACGGCTCCTTCGGCGACCTCTCCTCCGTCGACATGCGTCGCGTCGCCCCGGTGATCGCCCAGAAGGTCACCGAGATGAACACCCTGGTCAACGAGATGCTCGACACCGCCCGGCTCGAGGAGTCCCGCCTCACCCTCCAGCTCACCACCATCGACCTCGGCGAGCTGGTGCAGCGCGCCGTCGACGCGGTGACCCCCCTGGCCAGCCCGCGCCACGAAGTGCTCTACACCCGCCCCCGCCAGCCCCTGCGCGTCATCGCCGACGAGGTGCGCTCGGTGATCGTCGTCACCAACCTCATCCAGAACGCCGTCAAGTACTCCCCGCGCGGCGGCGTGGTGCAGTGCTTCGTCACCGAGGACGACGGGTTTGCGCTCGTGTCGGTCTGGGACCAGGGGCTGGGCATCGCCTCGGAAGACCTGCCCCGGCTCTTCTCCCGCTTCGGCCGCCTGGTGACGCGCGAGAACTCCCACATCGCCGGCACCGGGTTGGGGTTGTACCTCGCCCGCGAGCTGGCCCGCCTCCACGGCGGCGACATCACCGTGCGCTCCGCCTCCGGTGCAGGGAGCTGCTTCACGCTGACGCTCCCGATCGGCGGCCCGCCTTCCGAGTGACCGTCCTCCCCCACGTCCACGACACCGGCTCCGGCCCCGCCCTCGTCTTCCTCCACGCCTTCCCCCTCGACGCCTCCCAGTGGGACCACCAGGTTGCGGCCTTCTCTGACCGTTACCGCTGCCTCCGCCCCGATGCGTTCGGATGCGGGGAATCGCCTGCCCCGCCGCCCTCCCTGAGCCTTTCTGCTATCGCCGATGGAGTGCTCACGGCGCTCGACCGCCTCGGGGTGTCGGAGTTCGCTCTTGTGGGACTCTCAATGGGCGGCTATACGGCGTTCCCGCTGCTCCAACACGCGGCTGCCCGTGTGCGCGCCCTGGTTCTCTCCAACACGCGACCGGGAGCGGATTCAGATCAGGCGCGGGCGGATCGACTGGCCATGGCGGACCGCGTCCGGCGCGACGGCCTAGAGGTGATCGTTGAATCCATGGCCGCCAAGCTGCTCGCGCCGCGCAGTCTCGCGGAGTTCCACATCTCCGATCCCGTACGCGGCCGCATCCGCCGCTGCACTCCCGAAGGCGTCGCCGCGTGCCAGGAGGCAATGGCGTCCCGCCCCGATTCCACCCCGCTCCTCGCCTCCATGTCTATACCCACTCTCGTTGTGGCCGGGAGCGAGGACGTGGTGACGCCAATCGCTGAAGCTGAGGCGATGGTGTCGGCGATTCCCAGTGCACGGATGGAGGTGATCGAAGGCGCCGGACACCTCAGCAACCTGGAGCGCTGGGACCTGTTCAACGCAGCGTTGAAGAGCTTCCTGGACGTGGCCTACCCCGCCCCGTAGAAACGAGAGCGAGTAGGGCACGTATCCGCGCGGCGAGTTCCGCAGGCGACTCGCGCGTTCCGCGCGGGTCGCCGAGGACTGTCTGAGCAAGCGCGGATATGTGCCCTGATCGCGGCTTCTAATGCGCCGCGACCAGCCCGTCCTCCGCCGCACTCCCCACCAGGTTCGGATTCAAGCAGAACCCTTCGTAATCGATCGGCTCGGTGATCGTCGGGTTCTCCCCGCACACCGGGCAATGCGGATCCCGCGGAATCCGGAACTCGCGGAACTTCATGTCCAGCGCATCGATGTGCAGCAAGCGCCCGGTGAGCAGCTCCCCGTGCCCGATGATGAGCTTCACCACCTCGGTCGCCTGCAGGATGCCGACGATCCCCGGCAGGATCCCCAGCACACCCGCCTCGGCGCACGACGGTGCCTCCTCGGGCGGCGGCGGCGCGGGATAGCGGCAGCGGTAGCAGGGCGACGCGTGCGGCAGCACGGTGGTCACCTGTCCCTCGAAGCGGAAGATGCCGCCGTCGACCAGCGGCTTCTTGGTGAAGATGGCGACGTCGTTGGCCAGGTAGCGGGTGGGGAAGTTGTCGCAGCCGTTGACCACGATGTCGTACTGCTCGAAGATCTCGCGCGCGTTCTCGCTGGAGAGCATCTCGCGATGCTCGACCACCTTGACGTCGGGGTTGAGCGCGTTGATCTGGATGCGCGCCGACTCGGTCTTGGGCATCCCGATGCGATCGTTGGTGTGGATCACCTGGCGCTGCAGGTTGGACATGTCGACGGTGTCGAAGTCGAGCAGCCCGATGGTGCCCACGCCGGCCGCGGCCAGGTACAGGGCCGCGGGAGCCCCCAGCCCGCCCGCGCCGATGAGCAGCACGCGCGCGTTGAGCAGCTTCTGCTGGCCCTCCTCGCCGACCTCGGGAACCAGGAGGTGGCGGGAGTAGCGGATCTTCTGCTCGGGGGTGAGCAGCTTGGGGACGGTGAACTCGTAGCCCTTCTGCTTCCAGGCGCCGAAGCCGCCGGCCAGGGACTCGACGTCCTCGTAGCCCATCTCGTGGAGCGAGCGGGCCGCCAGCAGGGAGCGCACGCCTCCGGCGCAGTAGAGGGTGATGGGGGTGGCGCGATCGGGGACGCGGTCCTCGATCTGGGTCTCCAGGAAGCCCTTGCTGAGGTGCTGGGCGCCGGGGATGTACCCCTCCTCGAACTCGTGGCGCTCACGCACGTCGATGAGCACCCGGCCGGTGCGGCCGCGCCGATGGACGTCCTCGGCTGACACCTCAGGGACGACCGCCCGTGCGGCGGCGAGCAGGTCGCGGGAACTCTGGGGCATGGCTTTCGTGGATCCTCGGTCGCGGCTGGAGGTGTCGTGGACTGTCCACTCTACCGCCCGCCGGGGTGTGTGGTCAAAACCCGATCGGAAATGTCAACAATCCTCTACCCGCCGTTCGTAGGCGTCAAACGCCGCAGCGGGGAGCGAACCTGCACCGCTGAGGCGGGTTCGGTTCCAGCTCGATCGGAAACACCCTGGCCGCTTCGACCGTCATAACAACTGCGGTCGGGCCGCGTCAGCAATGGAGATATCGGAGGCTTGGGAGGGTCGGCGATGCGTCGGCAGCGGGGACTGGTCACGGCGGCAGCAACGCTGGCACTGGCCGCGCTCGCGGTGAACAGCGCGGCGACGGTGCTGGCCCAGGGGAGCTACCTGGTCACCATCGTCGACGCCACTCCGGGACGCTGCTCGGTGCGGACCACGGCGCCCGCCTGCTTCAGCCCGTCGTCGGCCACGGTCACGGTGGACACCACGGTCGAGTGGTACAACCGCTCCTCCCTGCCGCACACGGTGACGGGGACCGGCTGGGGCAGCGGCACGATCGGCAGCAACGGGATCTACAAGCACACCTTCGGCACCGCCGGCAGCTTCCCCTACCACTGCACCATGCACCCGACCATGACCGGGACCATCTACGTCTACGACCCCAACGCCTCCAGCTCGAGCGACTCGCAGTCGACGGGCGGCGGCACCACCAGCTTCTCGATCTCCTCGCCGCAGAACCAGCCCTTCACCTCGACGACCACGAGCAGCGCCAGCAGCACCTCGACGGGCGCCACCTCGGCCACCACCACCGACACGGGCGACGTGGCCCTGGCGGGCGGCGACAGCGGGAGCGACACGGTCAGCTTCAGCACCAGCTCGCACGCCAGCGCGCCGGCGGCGGTGCTCAAGGAGGGCGGGTCGGGCCTCAGCGCGGCCCTCGTGGCGGTGCTGCTGCTCCTGCTCATCGGCGGCGCCTCGACCGCGGCGCTCGTCCTCACCCGGCCCGGGCGCGCGCCCCGGCACTGAGCCGGAGCGGAGCGAACCCGCCGCGCGCAGCGCAAGCTTCTGCAGCGGCCCACGTTCTCCATGCAGGCGCGAGGCGCGCCGCCGGCCGGCCCAGGGGATGCCGGGAGCTCCCCGAGTGCCGCGTCGTCGACCAGGGAGGGTTGCGCCGCCCACAAAGCGGCTGCGCGACGCGGACCCGGCTGCGGCGCCCGCGCCTCCTCCACCCCCGCTGCGCACCTCGCGGGCTGGGCTGGTGAGGGACAGGCGTGGTATCTGTCTTCCAGAGGGAGAGTGAGGACAGGTTCTCTCGACAGGTCCTGTCAATGCCGCCAGCTGTGCGTGCCGACAGGTTTCTGTATTGGGAACGGCAGTGTGCCGATGGGAGAATTCCGCGCCAGCATGATCCAGCGCATCGTTGCCTTCGAACCCTCCCCGGAGTACCGCAGCGTCGTCGACTGCCTGCTCGACGCGGGCAATGGCTACCAGGTGGAGATCTCCGACACCTACGACGGCCTCCTCGAGCTGCTGCGGCGGGCGGACACCGACCTGGTGCTGGTCAGCTTCGCCGACCTGCCCGACCCGGAGCAGACCCTGGCGGCTCTGCGCCAGTCGGTCGACGCGCCGATCATGGCCTTCGTCCAGAACGCCGAGGAGACCAAGGCCGCGCTGCGCAGCGGCGCCGACTACGACCTGCCCAAGCCCTTCGACCCCGAGGTCTTCACCATCGCGGTCGAGGCGGTGCTGCGCCGCGGCGCGCCGGCGACGAACGGGTCGTCGCTGCTGCCCTCGGCCGACCCCGTCACCATCCACGACCTCAAGGTCTATCCCGACCGCCGCACCGTGGAGCGCGACGGCCGTCGCCAGACCCTGAGCCAGACGGAATGGCAGCTCTTCGCCTTCCTGCTCCGCCAGCCGGGACGCGTCTTCACCCGGCGCGAGCTGGCCGCGGGCGCCTGGGGTCCCGGCTACGCCTCGCGCAACGGGCAGGCGGAGCTCTACGTGTCCCGGGTGCGCCGCAAGGTCGAGCGCGACCCGCAGCGGCCGCGGATCATCGAGACGGTGCGCGGCACGGGCTACCGCCTGGTGCCCGACCCCGAGCTGCGCCGCCTCCCCGCCTCCGAGGCGCCCGCCGAGAACGCGAGCTGACCGCGGCGCGGCTACGCTAGCCGTCCGTGACCACCCTGGGAGCGCTGCTCGACGGCGCCGGCCTGCCTCCCGCGCCGCCCGGCGCCGCCGGGGTGCCGGTGAGCGCGGTGGTCTACGACTCGCGCCGGGCGACGCCGGGCGCGGTCTTCGTGGCCATCCCCGGCGAGCACACCGACGGCCACACCCACGCGCGCGCGGCGGTCGAGGCCGGCGCGGTGGCGGTCGTCGCCGAGCGCGCGCCGTCGCCCGCGCTGCCGGAGGGCGTGCCACTGGTGCTGGTGCCCGACACACGCCTGGCCCTGGCTCCGCTGGCGGCCGTCGCCAACGGCCATCCCTCGCGGCGGCTGCTGGTGGCGGGCATCACCGGCACCGACGGCAAGACCACGACGACCACCATGCTGCACGCCGCCTGGCGCGGCGCCGGCATCGCCGCGGGCAGCCTGACCACCGTCGACTTCCGCGTCCTCGACCGCGTCGAGGCCAACACCACCCGGCAGACCACCCTGGAGTCCGCCGACCTGCAGGAGCGCCTGCGCGCGCTGCTCGAGGCGGGCTGCAGCCACGTCGCGGTGGAGACCTCGTCGCACGCGCTCATGCTCCACCGCGTCGACGCCGTCGACTACGCCTGCGCCGTGTTCACCCGGATCACCAGCGAGCACCTCGACTTCCACGGCAGCCGCGAGGCCTACCGCGACGCCAAGGCCTCACTGCTCAGCCGCGCCGCGCGGCACGACGGCGGCCTGGCGGTGCTCGACCGCGACGACGACTTCGCCTTTCCGCACCTGCGCGCCATGCCGGTACCGCGGCGTCTGTCGTACAGCGCGAGCGGCGCCGCCGGCGCGGACCTGGCAGCGCGCGACGTGCGGGTTGATGCCGGAGGTGTCCATTTCACGGCGCTCACGCCCTGGGGCGAGGCCGCGCTCGACCTGCGCGTCGCCGGCCGCTTCAACGTGGCCAACGCGCTGGCGGCGCTGGCCGCCGCGTGCGGCACCGGCGCCGGTCTCGACGGCGCGGTGCGCGGGCTCTGCGCGCTGGACCGGGTGAGCGGCCGCATGGAGCGCGTCGACCTCGGCCAGAACTTCAGCGTGGTCATCGACTACGCGCACACCGCCGAGGCGCTGCGTACCGTGCTCACCGAACTGCGGGCGGCGACGCGCGGGAAGCTCTGGGCCGTGTTCGGCAGCGCGGGGAGGCGCGACGTCGAGAAGCGCGCGGTGATGGGACGCGCCGCGGCCAAGCTGTGCGAGCGCGTGGTGGTCACCGACGAGGACCCGCGCGAGGAGGACCGCCTGGCCATCATCGAGGCCATCGCGGAGGGCGCGCGCAGCGCGGGCGGGCGCGACGGCGAGACGCTCTTCCGCATCCCCGACCGCACCGAGGCGATCCGCTTCGCCGTGGACCGGGCCGAGCCCGGCGACACGGTGCTGCTGGCCGGCAAGGGCCACGAGTCGACGCTGATCGCCGCCGAGGGACCGCTGCCCTGGGACGAGCGCGGCGCGGCGGAGGCGGCGCTGCGCGAGCGCCTGGCGCGGGAGCGTGCCGCGTCGTAGCATCGGCGCCACAAGTCGCAGCGACGGAGATCCGCGAGGAGGCGTGCCATGTCGGCCTGGGAGAAGCGCGTCCGCAGCCTCAGCCTGCACGGCGTCGAGCAGAACATGTCGCTGGGCGCGCGCTACTTCCGCTTCGAGGTGCTCGCCCTGGAGAGCGCGCATAGCGATCCCGCGGCGATGCGCCTGGACTCCGCCATCGCCGTGCTCGAAGAGGTGAGCACGCACGGCCGCTGCGTCATCGTGCTGCCCGACGAGCGCCGGGTCGCGCTCTACGCGGTTCACCCTGAGGAGGGCGCGCCCGAGGTGGTCTGGTACGAGCGCACCGAGCGGCTGCCGGCGACCCCCTAGCCGGAGCGCAGCGGGCGCCGCACCGGCACCCCGGCGCGCCGCGGGTACTCGTCCGGGGTGGGATGCAGCTTGTCGACGAGCAGGACGTCGCCCGGCGCGCTGCGCGGCACGCCGCCGCCGCACATCTCCGCCGCGTATGCGCAGTCCGCGGCCGCCTGCTCCGCGTCGCCGACCAGCGCGGCCACCAGCCCGCCGGCGCGCACCAGCGGCAGCGACAGCTCGCACATCACCGGCGGCGGCGCCACCGCGCGCGAGGCGGCCAGGTCGAAGCTCTCGCGCAGCTCGCCGCGCCGCGCCGCCTCCTCGGCACGCATGTCGAGCACCTCGACGTTGTCGAGCCGCAGCGCGCCGGCGACGTGGGTGAGGAAGCCCGCCTTGCGCGCGTCGGACTCGAGCAGCGCCACATGCATGTCGGGACGCAGCACCGCCATGGGGATGCCGGGCACGCCGCCTCCCGCGCCGACGTCGACGGCGCGCGCGGCGGCCGCGGGTGCGCAGGCGTCGAGCAGGTCGAGCACCTCGACGACGTGCTTGTCCCACCAGCGCTGGCGCGGCACCGTGGTCAGGTTCATGCGCGCGTTCCAGAGCGCCAGCTCGTCGAGGTAGGCGCGCAGCCGCCGGCGCATGTCGGGCGTCATCGCGGCGGGCTCGTCGGGCACGGCGGCACGCTACCAGCAGCACGTCGGGGGCCGCCTTCGCCTCGATACGATGGCCGTATGCCGCTGCCCGCGCTGGAGAGCCCGGCGCCCGACCTCAGCCTCGACGCGCTGCTGCCGGCCGGCGAGGTGCGCCGCCTCTCGCTGCGCGCACTGCGCGGCCGCTGGGTGGTGATCTTCTTCTACCCCGCCGACTTCAGCTTCGTCTGCCCCACCGAGGTGCGCGGCTTCGCCCAGCGCTACGCGCAGTTCGCGGAGGCCGGCGCCGAGGTGCTCGGCGTCTCACCCGACGGCACCGACACCCACCGCGAATGGGCGCGCGAGCTGGGCGGCCTGCCCTACCCGCTGCTCTGCGACGCCGGCAACCGCGTGGCGCTGGCCTACGGCGCCGCCGCGGAGGGCCAGCTGCGCCCCGACCGGGCCACCTTCGTCGTCGACCCCGAGGGCCTGCTGCTCTACGCGGAGCGCGTGTCGCGCAACGTCGGGCGCGGCGTCGGGGAGACGCTGCGCGTGCTGCAGGCGCTGCAGACGGGACGCCTCTGCCCCGCCGACTGGCGGCCCGGCGACGAGACCTTCGACCCCGAGCTCGACGCCGCGCGGCCGTCATGACGTCGTCGCAGACAGGCCGCGCACGCCAGGCCCGCTGGGCGCGCCGCCGTGCCATGATTCTCGCGTCCCCCATCAACTGAGCACCGCCACCCCGAGAGGAAGCAGCATGACCTCGCCCGCCGACCAGTGCCCTCGCTGCCGCTCGACGCGACTCGCGGTCGTCTACTACGACGCCAACGGCCAGCCGCTGGGCGGGCACAGCCAGTGCACCGAGTGCGGGCCGCGCCACGCCGTCAAGCTGGTGCCCCGCTCCGGCGAGGTTCGCAAGCAGCTCCTCTCGCGCAAGGCCTCCTGAGCCGCAGCCGCCGGCTCGGCCTCGCGCCGCACGGCGTCTAGGGGACTCGCGCCGTGGCGCTGGTCCGCATCGCCCAGGCGCGGACGCGCATCGAGCGGGGCAGCCGTGTTCGCGAGCTGGTCTTCGGGCTGCAGGACGCGCTGCTGGCCACCGTCGGCCTGGTGGCCGGCGTCGACGGCGCCACCCAGCAGAACAACAAGGTGGTGATCTTCGCCGGGCTCTCCCACCTGGTCGCCGGCGCGGTGTCGATGGGCGCCGGCGAGTACCTCTCCTCGGCGGCGCAGCGCCGGGTCACCGCCGCGGCCACCGACGACGCCCGGCGCATCGGCGAGGCCGAGCCCTACGTCGCCCAGGAGGGCGTGATGGAGGCGCTGCAGGGCGAGGGGCTGGACCGGGCCAGCGCCTACCGCGTCGTCGAGCTGCTCTCGCGCAGCCGCGGGGCGCTGGCCAGCATGTTCCAGGCCACCGCGCTCGGCGTCGGCACCGGGGAGGGCGAGGGCGGGCGGCGCGACGCGGTGCTCGGCGCGCTGGTCATGGCCGGGTCCTTCGCGGTCGGCGCCATCCTGCCGGTGATCCCCTACTTCGTGCTGCACGGCGCGGCGGCGCTCATCCTCTCCATCGCCATCGCCTGCGCGGCCATCTTCATGGTCGGCGCCGCCATCGGCCGGCTCTCGGCGGACAACCCGCTGCGCGCCGCCCTGGAGTTCTCGGCCGTCGCGCTGGGCGCGGGCGGCATCGGCTACGCGGCGGGCCTGGCCATCTCGGCGATCGCGGGACACCAGGTCCCCTCGGGGAGCTGACCGGCGGGCCGGTCGTGTAGCGTCGCGGGGTCAAAGACGGTACGCTCAGGCGCCGTCGCATCCACCAGGGAGGGCCCCGGGAACCATGGGCACCGTTCGAGACGACGTCGTTCCGGCACTGGAGCGCCTGCCGCTCTTCGCCGGCTTCGATCGCAACCAGCTCATCGCGCTCGCCGAGCGCTTCGACGAGCAGACCTTCCTCCCCGAGCACGGCGTGCTCACCGAGGGGATGACGGGGATGGAGTTCTTCATCATCCTCGAGGGCTCCGCCGAGGTCATCCACGACGACGCCGTCATCGCCACCCTCAAGGCTGGCGACTTCTTCGGCGAGGTCGGAGTGCTCGACGGCGGGCCCCGCACCGCCTCGGTGCGCGCCACCGACCGGCTGCGCTGCCTGGGCCTGCCCAACAACACCTTCAAGCAGGTCCTGCTCGACTATCCGCTGATGGCCGTCAACCTGCTGCCCCAGGTGATCCGCCGCTTCCGCGCGGTGATGACCACGGGCGGCGGGCACGAGGCCTAGAGCCGAGCTTGTCCAAGTCGAAGCGCCCCGCCCGGTCGGCCGCCCGCAAGGAGGTGGAGCAGCCGCAGGGCGACTCCGCCGCCCTGGAGCAGTGGCTGGCGCCGAGCACCAGCTCGTCGATCGACCACGTCGAGGTCGCGCAGATCGACGACGGCTGGGAGCCCGAGCGCGTCGGCCAGGCGCCGCTGGAGGCCACCGTCGCCGCCATCCAGGCGGTGGGCGTGGTCGAGCCGGTGCTGCTGCGGCCGCGGGACGGGGGGCGCTTCGAGGTGATCACCGGGCATCGCACGGTGGCGGCCGCGCGCTTCGCGGGCATGCCGCGCGTGCCGGCGATCGTCAAGGACCTCGACGACGTCGGGGCGCTGATGGCGCTGGTCTTCGACGGCAGCGCGTCGGGGCAGGTGACGCCCGGTGGCGCCGCCGAGCTGCGGCAGCGGCTGCTGGCGGCGGGGGCGGGTGAGGAGGACGTCGAGGACGTGATGGCGGCGGTGGCCGTGGCGGAGGCGGCCGTCGAGGCCGCGGCGGCCGAGCCGGAGCCGGTTGCAGTCGAGCCCGAACCCGAACCCGAGCCCGTCGCGGCCGAACCCGAACCCGAGCCCGTGGCGGCAACGCCCGAACCCGAGCCCGTCGCGGCAGCGCCTGAACCCGAACCCGAGCCCGTGGCGGCAGCGCCCGAACCCGAGCCTGTCGCGGCCGAGCCCGAACCCGAGCCCGCGCTGGTGGGCGCCGCGTCCGGCGCAGAACGCGAGCCCGTGGCCGCCGCCGCCCGCGGCGCGCAGCCCGAGGGCGCCGAGACGGCCTCGCAGGGCCGCTGGCTGCCGCTGCCCGCCGGGCGCCCGCGCCTGGCCCGGCTCAGCAGCGCCTTCGCCGACGCGCCGCGAATGCTGCGCATCCTGGCCGGCGACCGGTTCACCGGCACCGTCGAGCTGGTCGGCCGCGACGGCCGCAAGGACGCCGTCGCCTACCTCGACGGCCGCATCCTGGCCACCTACGTGGAGCAGGGGGAGCGCCGGGTGGACGCCGCGCTGCGCCTGCCCACGCCCGACCGCGGCCCCACCGTGGAGATCACCGTCCGCCCGCACCCGCGCGCGGTCTCGGTGGCCCTGGCCCTGGCGCTGCGCTCGCCGACGCGCTTCACCGGGCTGCACGCCGCCTTCCTGCACCTGCCCGGCCTGCTCGACCTGCTCAGGCGCGAGCGCCTCGACGCCGCCTGCGTGGTCTCGGCCCCGACCGGCTCCGGCGTGATCCTGCTCGACGCTGGCCAGCCCGTCGCCGCCTACGCCCGGCGCTGGGGCGACGAGCCCGGCGAGGAGTCGGAGACCACCGACGTCTCGGCGGTGCTCGACATGCTGGTCAGCGGCAACGGCGAGGTCGACGTGCACACCGGCGAGGTGCCCGAGCCGCTCGACCTCGAGGAGGTCATCTCCCGCAGCGTCACCGGCGACTGAGCCCGCCGCGCAGTCGCGCGCGCAGTGGTTCTGGCCAGTCACGGCAAATGCTCCGTTTCGGCCGCAACAGGCCAGAACATATGTCCGTATGCCGACGCCTTGGCAGAAACTGTTTGATGACGAAGGCATGAAAGTCCGTGCGACAGGCGGTACACGCGTGCCACACTGCGGCTCCCATGGCCATCGGCGTGCACGCTGCGCGCGGACGCCTCGCCGCAGTAGTCCTCACCACCGTCCTCGTCGGGCTCTCCGCCCTCCCCGCCGCTGCCGACACCGACCCCTCCGGCCAGGTGGCTCAGGCCAAGCAGCAGCTGCAGGCTGCGCGGCAGAACGCGACGCAGCAGGACAGCGCACTGGCCACCGCGCAGAACGACCTCGCCGCCGCGCAGGTGCGCCTCGCCGACATCCAGCGCCAGGTTTCTGCCATCGATGCCGAGATCGCCACGGACGAGGCCACCGTGCGGACGCTCGACGCGCAGACGGCCGCGGACAAGCAGCAGCTCGCCGACATGCTGCGCGCCTCCTATGTGCGGGGCATGGACTCGCCGCTGCTCTACATCGTCAGCGCGGCGGACCTCAACAGCGCGTTGCAGCGCCAGGGCGAGCTGGCCCACATCGCGGACCAGAGCAAGCAGCTGATGAAGCGCATCGGCGACGCGCGCGACAAGGTGCAGAGGGCGCACGACGACGCGGTCGCCCGCCGGGCGCAGCTCGCCGTGGTGCAGCAGCAGGCGGCCACCACCGCCATCCTCGTCAGCGTCGAGGAGGAGAAGGTGCAGGCGGCCGACTACGCCGCCTGGAACACCGTCTCGCAGGCGCAGCAGCAGGTCAACGCCGCCGTCGCCGCCAAGAAGAAGTTCGATGCGGAGCAGGCCGCACTGGCCGCGGCCAAGGCCAAGGGCAGGGGTGTCATCTACCCGCCCGTGCCCGGCGTCGACTTCACCGTCGACACCGACCTGACCCGGCCCTCGGGCGAGACCGCGGCGCGCCTCAACGCATTCCTGCAGGGCACCGCGCTGCAGGGTCTCGGCGACGCCTTCATGGCGGCGGAGACGAGCTACCACGTCAGCGCGCGGTACCTGCTGGCCCACGCGATCGAGGAGTCGGCCTTCGGCACCTCGAAGATTGCGCAGGACAAGCACAACCTCTACGGCTACGGCGCCGACGACGCGCACCCCTACCAGGACGCCTACAGTTTCCCGAGCTTCGCCGCCTGCATCGACTTCGTGGCCCACGTGGTGGCGGAGAACTACCTGTCGCCGGACGGGCAGTTCTACCACGGGCCCACCCTGCGCGGCATGAACGTCGACTACGCCAGCGATCCCAACTGGGCGAGCAACATCGCCGCCATCGGGCGCTCCTTCCCGTAGTCCACCGAGCGGCTGATCGCGGCTCAGACCGCGGCCAGGACGCTGCCCTGGATCTCGGCGACCTGGTCGACGTCGTCGAGGTCCCAGATGCGCGCGTAGATGCGCTGCGCGCCCGCGCCGGCGTACTCGCGCAGCCGTTCGGCGGCCTGCTCGTGCACGCCGACCACGCTGCGCGCGGAGATGGCCGCGATGAGCTGGTCGGGATCCTCGCCGGGCGAGCCCGTCCAGGCGGCCATCTGTGCGGCGCGGTGGCGCAGCGTGTTCTGGTCGGGTGCGACCAGAACCGTGCCCATCCAGGAGAGCCGCAGCGTGTCGGGATCGCGTCCCGCGCGCTCGCAGGCCTCGCGCGCCTTGCGGAAGGTCTCGGCGGCGCCGGCGGGGTCGATGGAGGTGGTGTTGTACTCGCTCGCGTGGCGTGCGGCCAGGGCGACGCTGCGCGGGCCGCCGTGGCCGCCGACGATGAGCGGGAAGGGGTCCTGCACCGGGCGGGGCAGGGCGACCGCGTTGTCGAGGCGGTGGTGGCGGCCGGCGAAGCTGACCCGCTCGCCGCTCCAGAGCAGGCGCACCATCTCGACCGCCTCCTCCAGCCTTTCGGTGCGCTCGCGTTGCGGCGGGCAAGGGATGCCCAGGGTGGTGTGCTCGATGTCGTACCAGCCGGTGCCCATGCCGATCTCGAGGCGGCCGCCGCTCAGCTCGTCGACGGTGGCCACCTCGCGGGCCAGCACGGAGGGGTGGCGGAAGGTCGCCGGCGTGACCAGGGTGCCGAGGCGGATGCGGGCGGTGTCGCGGGCCAGCGCGGCGAGCGTGGTCCAGGCTTCCAGCGCCGGGCGCGGCGGGTCGGCGTCGAAGTAGAGGTGGTCGCTGCGGAAGAAGGCGTCGTAGCCGGCCTCCTCGGCGGCGCGGGCCAGGCGCAGGAACTGCGCGTAGGTGCCGCCGGTGTGCGGCTCGACCATGAGGCGGAGGACGGGCGGCATGGCTGCGGGCAGGCTAGCAGCCAGTGCGGTGCGTCGGGTGCGTGCCCTCGTTCGATGAGCGAAGGCTGGGGGAGAAGTCGACGGCCGCCGTTTCCGGCGGCCGCCGTCCCCCCAGTCAGGGGACCGCGCAGCCCGTTGGACGAGGTGCGGCGCCTTCCAAAGCCCCCGGGCCCCCCAGCCCCAGGGCGAGGACCGCGCTGATCCCGTGTCGGGAAGTGTGGGGTGCCCCGGTTAAGCCGGATAAGGGGTCGAATCAACAGAAGTACAGGACCGGTAACGCCGAGGTGACGCGGGCGGCATCACCACAGACCTGTGACATTGAAACGCTTGAAGCGATCGCTGTCAGATCGACTCGGGAGCCGAGATGCCCAGGGTGCCGAGCGCGTCGGCCAGGGTGGCGCGGGTGGCCGCCACCAGGGCGCGGCGGAAGCGGCGGATGGTGGGGTCGGACTCGCGGACGATCGGCGCGGTGTGCTCGTAGAAGTCGCTGAGGGCCGAGGCCAGGCTGAAGGCGTAGGTGCAGAGCACGGGCGGCGAGAGCCCGGCGGCAGCTTCGGCCAGGGCTGACCGATACGCGTCGAGGCGCAGCAGCAGGGCGCGCTCGGTGGGGTCGAGCTCGCCGTGGGCGGCCACGGGCCCGGCGGAGTCCTCGGCGACCTTGCGCAGGATGCCGGCGGCACGCGCGTGGGCGTACTGCAGGTAGACGCCGGTGTCGCCGGTGGTGCGCAGGGCCTCCTCGAAGTCGAAGGCGATGATCTGGGTGAGGCCGAACTTCTGCAGGTAGTAGCGCACCGCGCCGGCGGCCAGCGAGCGCGCCGCCTCGTCGTCCTGGGCCTTGTCGCGCACCCGGGCCACGGCCTGGTCGAGCAGGTCGTCGGCGCGCACCTCGATGCCGCGGCGGCCGCTCAGCGCCACCATGGAGCGGCCCGCCTCCACCTCGATGCCCAGCTCCTCGGCGGCGCGCACCGAGAGCGCCACCACCTCGTAGGCGAGGTGCACCGAGCGCCGCGCCTGCTCCTCGAAGCCGAGCCGCTGCACGGCCTGGCGCACCACCTGCTGCGGGTAGGCCTGGCGCGCGTCGATGACGTTGACCACGCGCGCGGCGTGGCCGTAGCCGAGGTTGTCGAGGTCGGCGCCGCCGGCGTCGCTGGTGGTGCTGGCCGGGCTGTGCGGGTCCTCGCGGTTCCAGCGGCGGTAGTGGAAGTCGAGGCCGAGCAGGCCGAACTTCCAGAGCTGGTAGGCGATGTCCTTGGCGGTGTAGGTGGCCACGCCGTCGGACTTGACCAGGATCTTGGCTTCAGCGGCCTCATCGGCCGAGGCCTCGTCGTCCGGTTGGGCAGCGTCATCACCAGAAGAGAAATTCTCCCAGGGCATCACCCAGCAGCCCGCGTTCTTGCCTTCCTCGACATGAACCACCACCCCCCGCTGCCGCAGCATCTCGAAGGCGCGCGCCCAGAAGCCCAGTTCGAGGATGTCGGACTCCCAGGTGAGCAGGTCGTAGCCGATGCCGAAGCGGGACATGGTGTCGAGGTGCGCCTGCACGATGCGATGGGCCAGGTCCTTGGCGAAGCCGGCGATCTCGTTGTCGCGCGCCTCGATGTGGCGCAGCGTCTCGCGGCGCTTCTCCAGCAGTGAGGGGTCGGCGTCGTAGCGGCGCATCACCTCGACGTAGACGCGCGAGCAGAAGTGGTCGTAGGGCTCGTCCTCGCCCGGCTGCATGCCCAGCTCGCGCAGCCCGACGATGACGTCGGCGACCTGCACGCCGGTGTCGTCGATGTAGTTGTTGACCTCGACGGCGTGGCCGGTGCGGC
>Ga0207699_10000099_pt1 | contig 62157 bp, 39 predicted proteins | sample LARL51metaG_FD_184344 | JGI IMG/M metagenome (GOLD analysis project Ga0207699, IMG submission 184344) | Corn, switchgrass and miscanthus rhizosphere microbial communities from Kellogg Biological Station, Michigan, USA - LAR L5-1 metaG... | ecosystem: Host-associated > Plants > Roots >...
GGGTGTGCCTCGCCCCCCTCCAAGGCGAACCCCTCGTCCAGCCCCCGAGCCCCCCTCCAAGGCGGACCCCTCGTCAAGCCCCCGCCCCCCCTCGTCCACGCCCCCCTCACCCCCCGGTCCACGGGAGACTCCGCTGCGATCCCAGGCCGCCCCATTTCTCGGAATAGATCAATTGAAGCGCAATTGATCTATTCGAAGGCGCGCTTTTGAACGGATTTTACGGAGGCACTGTCAAGGCGCGATCGCAGACGGCGCGGGGCGTTGGATGTAGCCAGGTTGACTACGTCGCGTTATAATAATGATAAATGTCGTCGCAGCTCTGGCAGGTGATGGAGGGAGCAAACGAGTGGCTGGAGCGGGCTCCCCTGGATTGTCTCGCGTTTGCCGGTAGAACCGATCAGTTATCGAAAACTCTTCGTTGCGGCAATGACCGCGGCGGCGCCGGCAGGGATGGTTGCGTCCCGCGCCGGGAGCTTCGCGCGATGAGCTGGATTGGAGAGTTTTGTCGTTTACCTGGAATCGGAGGTGAACGCCTGATGCGGGACTTGGCGATCGGCGAGGAGCCGGGCTGCGGGCGCGCGATGCGCGTCGTGGTCACGGGCATCGGGGCGGTGACGCCGCTGGGCGTCGGCCGCGAGGAGCTGTGGCGGGGTCTGCTCGCGGGCAGGCACGGGTTTGCGCCGGTCGAGTCGTTCGATACATCGCATTTCCGGGTACATCTGGGGGCCGAGGTGCGGGGATTCTTGCCGGCGCCTTACGTGCGCGCGCTCGATCCGGCGCGGATTGGGCGCGCGTCGCAGCTGGCGATCGCGGCGGCGCGGCTGGCTCTCGCGGATGCCGGCCTCGGCGATTGGCGCGAGGGCGATCAATGCGGAGTGACCGGCGAGCGCGCCGGGCTGGCGCTGGGCACGACGTCCGGCGAGTCGCGCGAGATCGAGCGCTTCGACGACCGCTATCTCGCCGGCGAGCTCGACGCGGTGGGCGGCGAGCTCGTCGAGCGCTATCCCTGCCACATGATCGCGGCGCACGTGGCGCGCGAGCTCGGCCTCGGCGGGGTCAACACCATGATCCCGGCGGCCTGCGCGGCCGGCAACTACGCCGTCGCGCATGCCGTCGACGTGCTGCACGCCGGCCGCGCCGACCTGATGCTGGCCGGCGGCGCCGACGCCTTCTCGCGCACCACCTTCGCCGGCTTCGCCCGTCTCGGCGCCATCGCGCCCGAGCGCTGCCAGCCCTTCGATCGCGGGCGCAAGGGAATGATCCCGGGCGAGGGAGCGGCGGTGCTGGTGCTCGAGCCGGCCGCGGCGGCGCGGCGGCGGGGGGCCCGCATCTACGCCGAGGTGGCCGGCTACGGCCTGTCCTGCGACGCCCATCACATGACCGCGGCCCATCCGGAGGGCGCGGGAGCGGTGCGGGCGATGTCGCGCGCCCTGGCCGACGCCGGGGTGGCGCCGGAGGAGGTGAGCTACATCAGCGCCCACGGCACCGGCACGCTGACCAACGACCGCCTCGAGACGATCGCGGTGAGGACGGTGTTCGGGGCCGGGACGCGGGTGCCGATCAGCTCGGTCAAGTCGATGCTCGGCCACACCATGGGCGCGGCCGCGGCGATCGAGGCGGCGGTGTGCGCGCTGGCGGTGGCCAACGACGAGATCCCGCCGACCATCGGTCTCGAGGACCCGGACGGCGATCTCGACTACGTGCCGAACGCCGCGCGCCGCCACCGGGTGGAGGTGGCGATGAACAACGCCTACGCCTTCGGCGGCAGCAATGCCTCGACGGTCTTCAGGAAGTGCGGCACGGCGTGAGCGGCGCGAGCGGGACACCCGCGGCGGAAACACCCGCGACCGAGACGCCCGAGCCCGGGTTGCCCGCGGCCGAGGCGCGCCGGGCCGACGGTGCCGCGGATGCCGGCCGCGCGGCCGCGCAGCTGGTGCCGCGATTTTCCGGCCAGGGATACGGCGACGAGGACCTGGCGGCGCGGCGGCGCTGGGTGGAGGAACGGACGGGGACGCGGCTGGACCACGTGGGCCGGCACTCGCTGACCGGCGAGGAGATGCGGGGAAACGTCGAGAACCCGATCGGCGCCGCGCAGGTGCCCCTGGGAGTGGCCGGGCCGCTGGCGGTGCAGGGCGAGCACGCCCGCGGCACCTTCTACGTGCCGCTGGCCCTGACCGAAGGCGCGGTGGTGCGCTCCTACGAGCGCGGCATGATCGCGCTCACCCGGGCCGGCGGCGCGGTGGCGCGGCTCGACGCCGACGAGAACCGGGTGGCGCCGGTGTTCCGCTTCGACGGCGTGGCGGAGGCGCGGCAGTTCTGCGTGCGGCTGCAGGAGCTGCTGCCGGAGCTGCGGGCGGCCGCGGAGGCGACCACCCGGCACGGACGGCTGCTGCGGCTCGAGCCGCGGCCGCTGGGGCGGACGGTGATGGTCAACTTCTGCTACTCGACCGCCGACGCCCACGGCATGAACATGATCGCCAAGGCGACCGAGAGCGCCTGCGAGCTGCTGGTGGCCCGCGGCGCGGCGGGGCGCTACACCCTGTTCAGCGGCATGGACTCGGAGAAGCGGGCGAGCGGCGCGCTGCTCGGCGGCGGCAAGGGCAAGCGGGTGGTGGCGGGCGCCAGGCTGCCGGCGCGGCTGGTGCGCGCCTACCTGCACACCACTCCCGGCGAGCTGCGCGAGGTCTGGGAAGCCACGCTGCTCGGCCACCTGCAGGCGGGCGCGATCGGCTACAACGGCCAGTTCGCCAACGGCCTCGCGGCGCTGTTCATCGCCTGCGGCCAGGACGTCGCCAACGTCGCCAACTCGGCGGTCGGGATCACCCACGCCGAGGTGACTCCGGAGGGCGACCTCTATGCCAGCGTCACGCTGCCGTCGCTGACCGTGGCGACGGTGGGCGGCGGCACCGGCCGCGGCACCGCGCGCGAATGCCTGGAGATGCTCGGCTGCGCCGGTCCGGGCGGGGCGCCGAAGCTGGCGGAGATCGTCGCCGCGACGCTGCTCGCCGGCGAGCTGTCGATGGGCGCGGCGCTGGCCAGCGGCGAGTTCGTGGCGGCCCACGAGGCCTACGGTCGCAATCGTCCCCTGGCGACCCCGCCGCCCCTGGCACCGCCGGAGCCGGCCGAGCCGGCCGAGCCGGCCGAGCCGCCGGAGCCGCCGGAGCCGCCGGCGCCCGCGGGACCGCCCGGGCGTCCCGCCGGGCCGGAGGGGGCGCGGTGAAGCGGCTGTTCCGCGGCCTGCGGCGGCCGCCCGACGCCGCCTACGACGCGGTGGTCATCGGCTCCGGGATCGGCGGCCTGATCGCGGCCAACCTGCTGGCGCGAGACGGCGCGCGGGTGCTGCTGGTCGAGCAGCACTACATGGTGGGCGGCTACTGCAGCACCTTCCGCCGCGGCGGCTACACCTTCGACGCCGCCACCCATTTCTATCCGCTGCTCGGCAATCCCGAGACGCTCACCGGCAGGCTGCTGGTCGAGCTCGGGGTCGAGACGCAGTGGGTGAAGATGGACCCGGTCGACACGTTCCACTTCCCGGACGGAACGCGCTTCGACGTGCCGGCGGCCTTCGACGCCTACCTGGCGCGGCTCGAGTCCCTGTTCCCGCACGAGGCCGCGGCGCTCGCCGTCTTCTTCGGCGAGGTGCGCCAGGCGAACCTGCTCGGCCTGTTGCGCCATTTCCGCGGCCGCGAGGCGCCGGGGCTCGCGCCCTATGCCGAGCTGACGGTGCGGCAGGCGCTCGAGCGGCACTTCGGCGACCGCAAGCTCAAGCTGCTGCTGACCGCCGACTGCCCGCACTGGGGATCGCCGCCGGGACGCACCTCGTTCGTCTTCGACTCGATGCTGCGGCTGTCGTACTTCCTCGGCAACTACTACCCCCGCGGCGGCTCGCAGGCTTTCGCCGACGAGCTGGCGCGGTGCCTCGAGGAGCGCGGCGGGCACGTCCTGATGAGCACCGCGGCGCGGCGCATCCTCGTCGAGGGTGGCGAGGGTGGCGAGGGCGGCGAGGGCGGCAAGGGCGGCCGGGCGTGCGGCGTCGAGCTCGAGACCCTGCGCGGGCCGGTGCGGGCTCTCTCGGCGGCGTCGCCGGGCGCGCCGGAGCCTGGCCGCGGCGCGGGCCGCTTCCGGGTGCGCTGCGACGCGGTCGTGTCGAACGCCGACCTGCTGCATACCTGGGAGGCGCTGGTGCCGCCGGAGCACGTGCCGCCGGGCTATGTCGCGGGCCTGCGTCGCCTGCGCCCCACCTATCCCTGTTACCTGATGCATCTCGGGTTGACCGGGGTCGAGCCGGAGACGCTCGAGCGGCTCCAGGGCTACCACTGGCACGACTGGGACCCGGACCGGGCGGCGGCGGGGGCGGTGGACTTCAAGCTCTTCGCGCCGACGCAGTACGAGCCGGCGATGGCGCCGCCCGGGGGCCAGGTGCTGATCGTGCAGAAGATCGTGGACATGGACTACGCCGCGGCCGAGGCGAACGGCGGCTGGCCGTGCCACAAGCAGGCCGTCGACAGCTTCGTGCTTGCCCGGCTCGAGCGGCTGCTGCCCGGCATCGGCGCCCGCATCGCGGTGCGCAGCAGCGCCTCGGCGCGCACCTCCTGGCGCTTCACCCTCAACCACCAGGGCGCCATGCTCGGCTGGGAGATGTCGCCGGAGCAGGTGGGCGATGGGCGTCCGGATCTCGCCGCGCCGCTCGACGGCCTGTACACGGTCGGCCACTGGACGCGGCCCGGCGGCGGCATCACGCCGGTCATCGTGTCGGCGCAACGCGCGGCGAAGCTGGCGTCCGGCGCCCGCGCCGGCGAATGCGCCGGCGCCGGTGCGGCGGCGGAGGTGGTGACGATGCGGCCCCGAGGCGGCCGCGAAGCGGGCGCCGGCAGCCACGAGGCATGGAAGGTTGGAGCGCGGGCTCGCGAGGCTGGTATCTCGTTCTGAGAACGGAATCTCTCCAAGATATCCTCAACACGCTATTTATTATGCATATCAAGAACATTGTCTCTGCTCACGTATCGCGGCCCGCGGGAGCGCCGGCTTCCAGGCATCGGCGTTCCATTCCCGCGACCTTCAAGGCGTTGCGGCGGCTGCGCGTGCGACCTAGAATGATCTTAAATGAGAGATCCAGTGTAAGTAATGCCGCCGATCCCTCCGCTGACGCTGAGCGAGAAGGAAGACGACGCGGCCACGACCTGCGCGGAGCTGGTGCGCCTGGTGGTGGCCGACTCGCATCGCCTGTTCCGGGAAACCCTGGCGGAGGTGTTGCGCGATCACGCCGGCTTCGCGAGAGTCGAGGTGACGGACGCGGACAAGGCGGCGCTCGACCGCCTCGGCGGCGAGCCGGTCGACGTGCTGGTGCTCGGCGGCGGCGAGGACGGGAGGCTCGGCGACTTGCTGCGCGAGGCCTGCCAGCGGTGGCCGGGCGCCAAGATCCTGGTGCTGGGAACCGAGGGCGGAGAGGACGAGGCGCTGGCGCTGCTGCGCGGCGGCGCCAGGGGATACCTGTTCCGCGACCAGTCGCTCGACGAGCTGTGCGACGCCATCCTCGAGGTCGCGGCCGGCGCGACGGTCTGCACGCCGCGCATCGTTCACCTGCTGTTCTCGCGCCTGGGCGAGCTTGGACGGGAGCGGCGGCGCGACGACCGGCTCGAGGTGCTCGAGCTGACCTCGCGCGAGATCGAGATCCTGCGCCTCATCGGCGACGGCCTCAAGAACCAGGAGATCGCCAAGCGGCTGTACCTGTCGGTGCACACGGTCAAGAACCACGTCCACAACATCCTCGAGCGGCTCGGGGTCAAGAGCCGCTGGAGCGCCGTCACCCACGCCGCCGAGAAGGGCTGGCTGCAACCCAAGCGCCGCTTCCCCGACTGATCGCCGCCGCCGGCCGCCGCGCGGCCGGCCGGCGCGCCGCGGGACCGCTGCCGGGCACCTTTTTGAATCCCACGGTCTATGCCTTCGGCTTCACCTCCGGCGTGAGAATGTCGGAGAGCACGGCATTCCGCGGGCCATGCGCGCGGGTCCGCCTCGCCTTCATGATCTCGCCGATCGGGGTCTTCATCGTCAGTCGCCATCGGCTGTTCGCCGAGGCGCTGTCCCTGCTGCTGAACAAGCGCGAGGAGCTGACGGTGACGGGAGTGGCGGCCGACGCCGAGGCGGTGGCCGCCGGCTCGAACGTCCTGCTGATCGACGCCACCGGCGACGACCGCGAGCTCGACGGCGCGCTGGCGCGGCTGCGCATCATCCGCGAGCATGCCGACGGCTGCAAGGCGATCGTCCTCGGGCTGCCGCGGGAGGACGGGCGGCTGATCGAGTTCATCGAGGCCGGCGCGCAGGCCTACGTGCTGCGGGGGACGTCGCCCGCCGACCTGGTGGAGGCGATCCGCGGCGCTCACGCCGGCCGCAGCCGCTGCTCGGCCAAGGTCGCCGCGGCGGTGGTGGCGCGCATCGTCGAGCTCGAGGGCAAGCGCACCAGGGTCGAGCGCCGCGAGCGCGAGCCGCTCACCGCGCGCGAGCGCGAGGTGCTCGGCTGGATGGCGACCGGACGCTGCAACAAGGAGATCGGCGGCCGCCTGCACATCTCGGTGCAGACGGTGAAGAACCATGTCCACAGCATCCTTGCCAAGCTCGGGGCGAAGCGGCGCCGCGAGGCGCTGCGCATCGCCTACGAGATCGGGCTGCTCGGCGACTGGGGAGACCCGCCGCCGGAGGGTTGAGAATGGCTGGAACGAGATCGATTGGCGCGCCGGGCAGAGAGGGGGGACCTGTAACGGGAATGGGCGCTGGGGCGCCTTCGGGGGTGGATCTATTTTCATTCCCGCTGCTCATGGCAGCCGGCGGGAGAAGGCCGCTAACCTCGAATCTGGACCCACATCGTCGCCGCGAGGAGGGGACGTCATGAACGCTTCCGAGGTGAGGAACCGGATCAAGAAGATCATCGGCAGCATCGCCGGCATCGATCCGCAGCGCATCGGCGACGAGGCCACGCTGCGCGGCGAGCTCAGCCTGGATTCGTTGTCGCTGCTCGAGATCGGCGTCGACGTCGATCTCGCCTTCCAGCTGAACCTGCCCGACGAGAGCTACAAGGAGATCGACAGCCTGCCGGCCATGGTGGAGCTGGTGACGCGACGCCAGGCCGAGCTGGCGGCCGCCGGCGAGGGCGCTCAGGAAGCGCTCGCAGGGTGACCGGATGACCGGGTGACCGGTTGAAACGGGTGGCCGGGTGAACGCTGGATGCGAGAGCGGGAGAGTGGGTGAGCAAGAGAGCGATCGGATGAAGGGACGACACTTGGAACGGGCCGGCGGGTGAGCGCGGCGGCGCGGGCGAGGCGCATCGCCGTCACCGGTCTGGGCGCGGTGACGCCGGTGGGAACCGGGAAGGAGGAGGTGTGGGCGAACCTCCTCGCCGGCCGGCTGGGCTTCGCGCCGGTGGCCTCCTTCGACACGCACGCGTTCAGCGTCCACCTCGGCGCCGAGGTGCGGAGCTTCTCGCCCGCTCCTTACGTGCGCCGGCTCGATCCCACGCGCCTGGGCCGCGCCTCGCAGCTGGCGATCGCCGCGGCGCGCCTGGCGCTTGCCGACGCGGGGCTGGGCGACGAGCCCGCGCCGGTCGCCGCGGTCGCACCGGCGCTCGCCGGCGTGGCGATGGGGACCACCTCGGGCGAGCCGCGCGAGGTGGAGCGCTTCGACGACCGCTACCTGGCCGGCGAGCTCGACCTGGTGGGCGCGGAGTTCATGACGCTCTATCCCTGTCACATGATCGCGGCGCACGTGGCGCGCGAGCTCGGCTTTGCCGGCGTCAACACCATGATCCCGGCGGCCTGCGCGGCCGGCAACTACGCCCTGGCCCATGCCGTCGACGTGCTGCGCGCCGGTCGCGCCGAGCTGATGCTGGCCGGCGGCGCCGACGCCTTCTCGCGCATCACCTATGCCGGGTTCGCGCGGCTCGGCGCCATCGCGCCGGAGCGCTGCCAGCCCTTCGACCGCCGGCGCAAGGGGATGATCCCCGGGGAGGGGGCGGCCGTGCTGGTGCTCGAGCCGCTCGACGCGGCGCGGCGGCGCGGGGCGCGGATCTACGCCGAGGTGGCCGGCTACGGGCTGTCGTGCGACGCCCATCACATGACGGCCGCCCATCCCGAGGGCGACGGCGCGGTGCGGGCGATGTCCCGCGCCCTGGCCGACGCCGGGGTGGCGCCCGAGCAGGTGAGCTACATCAGCGCCCACGGCACCGGCACGCCGACCAACGACCGGCTGGAGGCGATCGCGGTGGGACGGGTGTTCGGGGCCGGGACGCGGGTGCCGATCAGCTCGATCAAGTCGATGATCGGCCACACCATGGGCGCGGCGTCGGCGATCGAGGCGGCGGTCTGCGCCCTGGCGGTGGCGACCGACGAGGTGCCGCCGACGATGGGCCTCGAGGACCCGGAGAACGACTTCGACTACGTGCCGAACCTGGCGCGCCGGCTGCCGGTGGAGGTGGCGATGAACAACGCCTATGCCTTCGGCGGCAACAACGCCTCGACGATCTTCAGGAAGTGCGAGGTGGCGTGAGCCGCAGCCGTGGACGAGCTGCCGCTCGCGACCGATCGCAACCCCCCATGCAGCGCGAGACCGCACCGCCCCACCAGGGACCGTCGACCGGCGCCGCCGCCGGCCGGCGCCGCGTCGTCGTCACCGGCGCCGGGGTGGTGTCGCCGCTGGCCGACTCGCCGGCCGGCCTGCACCGGGCGCTCGCCGCCGGCATCTCCGCGCGCAAGCCGATCGAGCTGTTCGAGACCAGCGGCATCGGCTGCCACGAGGCCGGCGAGATCCGGCCTTTCGATCCCCAGGCCTACGTCGGCGAGCGGAACCTGCGGCCGCTGGACCGCACCTCGCGGCTGCTGGTGGTGGCGGCGCAGCTGGCGCTGGCCGACAGCGGCTGGGCGCCGGCGGGGCAGCCGCGGCCGGCCGGGACGACGCCGGGCGCCGAGGTGGGGCTGGTGGTCGGCACCACGTTCTGCAGCGTGCGCACGATCGCCGAGTTCGATCGCCGCGCGCTACGGCTGGGGCCGTCCCATGCCAGCCCGCTCGACTTCGCCAACAGCGTGATCAACGCCGCCGCCGGCCAGGCCGCCATCTGGCACGGCCTGCGCGGGGTCAACTCGACGCTCGCGGGCGGCGAGGCGTCGGGGCTGCAGGCGATCGCGCAGGCGGCCGAGCTCGTGCGCGCCGGCCGGGCGGACGCGCTGCTGGCGGGCGGCGCCGAGGAGCTGTGCTTCGAGTCCTTCCTGGGCTATTACCGCGCCGGCCGGCTGTGCGGGTCGCTGGACCGCGGCGCCGTCGAGCGGCCGGTGCCCTTCGACGCCCGGCGCAACGGCTTCAGCCTCTCCGAGGGGGCGGCGCTGCTGATGCTCGAAGAGGCCTCGGCGGCGGCGGCACGGGGCGCGGCGGTGCGCGCCGAGGTGCTCGGGTGGGGAGCGGCGTTCGCGGCGGCCAGCGGCGAGGACGGGATGGCGGACGCCGTGGCGCGGGCGGTGCGGCTGGCGCTGGCCGACGCCGGCGCCGCGCCGGCCGAGATCGGCTGCCTGTCGGCGTCGGCGAGCGGCAGCGTGACGGTCGATCGCGCCGAGGCGCGGGGCGTGGCCGCGGCCCTGGGGGAGCGGGCGGCGGAGCTGCCGGTGACCGCCATCAAGGCGATGCTGGGAGAGGGCCTCGGGGTCTCGGCCGCCTGGCAGGCCGTGGACCTCGTGGAGACGCTCGGCGACGGCGTGCTGCCGGGCATCGCCGGTCTCGAGCAGCTCGAGCCCGGGCTGCCGCTGCCCCTGCCGGAGACGGCGCCGGAAACCACCCGCCGGCTGGAGCCCGCCGCGCGGCGGCGGGCGCTGGTCACCGCCGTCGGCGCCGACGGGCATTGCGCCGCGCTGGTGCTGGGGGCGGCGCCATGACCGGACATAGTGGACGCGGCGGCCGCCGCGCGTCAGCGGGCACCGCGCCCGGGGCCGGGGACGGCGGCGGGCTTCCCGGTGGCAGCCTTCCCGGCAGCGGCCTTCCCGGCGGCGGGCTTCCCGGTGGCAGCCTTCCCGGTGGCGTGCTTCCCGGGGCCGGCGAGCTGGCGTCGTCGCAGCTGGTGCCGCGGCTCACCGACCAGGGTTACAGCGCGCGCGACGTCGCGGCGCGGCGGCGCTGGGTGGAGCGGCGGACCGGGACGCGGCTGACCCACGTCGGGCGCTGCTCGCTGGCCAGCGAGCCGCTGCGCGGCAACGTCGAGAACCCGATCGGCGCGGCGCAGGTGCCGCTGGGGGTGGCCGGCCCGCTGGCGATCGCGGGCGAGCATGCCCGCGGCATCTTCTACGTGCCGCTGGCCACCACCGAGGGCGTGCTGGTGCGCTCCTACGAGCGCGGCATGACGGCGCTGACGCGCGCCGGCGGCGCGGTGACGCGGCTGTATACCGACGAGAACCGCGTGGCGCCGGTGTTCCAGTTCGACGACGTGGCGGAGGCGCGGCAGTTCTGCCTGCGGTTGCCGGAGCTGCTGCCGGAGCTACAGGCCGCGGCGGCGGCGACCACCCGGCACGGACGGCTGCTGCGGCTCGAGCCGCGGCCGCTGGGGCGGGCGGTGATGGTCAACTTCTGCTACTCGACCGCCGACGCCCACGGCATGAACATGATCGCCAAGGCCACCGAAAGCGCCTGCGAGGTGCTGGTGGCGCGCGGCGCGGCGCGGCGCTACACGATCTTCAGCGGCATGGACTCGGAGAAGCGGGCGAGCGGCGCGCTGCTCGGCGGCGGCAAGGGCAAGCAGGTGGTGGCGGGCGCCCGGCTGCCGGCGCGGCTGGTGCGCGCCTACCTGCACGCCACCCCGGCCGAGATGCACCAGCTCTGGCAGGACACAGTCCTCGGCCACCTGCAGGCGGGCGCGATCGGCTACAACGGCCACTTCGCCAACGGCCTCGCGGCGCTGTTCATCGCCTGCGGCCAGGACGTCGCCAACGTCGTCAACTCGGCGGTGGGCGTGACGCATTTCGAGGTGACCGCGGAGGGGGACCTCTATGCCAGCGTCACCCTGCCGTCGCTGACCGTGGCGACGGTGGGCGGCGGCACCGGCCGCGGCACGGCCCGTGAATGCCTGGAGATGCTGGGCTGCGCCGGCGCGGGTGGAGCGCCGAAGCTGGCGGAGATCGCCGCCGCGACGCTGCTCGCCGGCGAGCTGTCGATGGGCGCGGCGCTCGCCAGCGGCGAGTTCGTCTCGGCGCACGAGATGTACGGCCGGAACCGGCCGCCGGAAGAGGCGGCGCCTGCGGAGCCGCCGGCGCCGGACACGGCGGAGGGACGAGAATGAACCAGGAGAAGGACGCATGAGCGAGCTCGACGAGGGCGGCGGCCGCGGGCGGAAACTCCCGGACGGGCAGGCGGAGCGCATGGCGGGCGACTCGCCGGAGCCGCCGGAGCGGATGGGGGCCATCCCGCCGCAGCCGGTGGAGCGCATCCAGAAGGACGTGGACGTGCTGATCATCGGCGGCGGGCTGGCCGGCCTCGCCCTGGCCCGCCAGCTGCTGCTGCGGTCGGACAAGCGGGTGCTGCTGGTCGATCGGCGCGCGTTGCCGCCCACCAAGCAGAAGGTGGGCGAGGCGACGGTGCAGATGAGCGGCTATTACTACGCGCGGGTGCTGGAGATGGAGGAGCACCTGCTGTGCGAGCATTACATGAAGTACAATCTTCGTTTCTATTGGAAGCATTCCGCCGGCGGCGAGCGGTACGAGGACCTCGACCAGTCCTACATCCGCAACCTCTCGAACATCGTCACCTACCAGCTCGACCGCAACGTCTTCGAGGCGGAGCTGCTGCGGGTCAACGTCGCGTCGCCGCGTTTCGAGCTGCACGCGCCGGTGGCGGGCCTGGACGTGGACTTGGCGGGCGGCTCCGTAGACGCCGCCGCCGGGACCACCGAGAACGTTGCGCCCTCGGCGGCCCCCTCCAGTCACCGCTTCCGTTTCCGCTCCGGCGACCGGGAGGTGGCGGGAACGGCGGCGTGGGTGGTGGACGCCTCGGGGCGCGGCCGCTACCTGGCGCGCCGCCAGGGCCTGATCACCCAGAGCCCGATCCGGCATGGCGCGACCTGGTGCTGGGTCGACGGGCTGGTGGACATCGAGCGCCTGACCGAGCTCGACGCGCCGGGAGTGCGCAAGCGGCGCGACCGCGCGGCGCAGGGGCACGTGCCGGCGTTCCTCGCGACGAATCACTTCTGCGGCGAGGGCTACTGGTTCTGGACCATCCCGCTGCACGGCAAGACCAGCCTCGGGCTGGTGTACGACCGCAGCCTGGTGCCGCGCGACGAGGTGGCCACGCCGGCGGCGATGATCGACTGGGTCTGCCGGCAGTACCCGATGTTCGCCCGCGACCTGCCCGGGCGGCGGATCGTCGACTGGAGCGGCTTCAAGGACTTCGCGCTCGACAGCAGCCAGACGCTGTCGGCGGCGCGCTGGGCGATGTGCGGCGAGGCGTGCCGCTTCTCCGATCCGCTCTACAGCCCGGGAGGCGACCTCATCTCGGTCTACAACACCCTGATCACCGACGCCATCCTGACCGAGGACGCCGCGCAGCTCGCCGCCAAGGTGCGGCTCTACGAGCAGGTCGCGCGGGCGGTCTACGACTCGTACCTGCCGAGCTTCGCGGTGAGCTACGCGACGCTGGGCGACCAGGAGACGTTCACCCTGCGTTACGCGTGGGAGCTGACGGTCTACTTCTCGTTCTTCGTCTTCCCGTTCATCAACGACCTGTTCACCGACCGGCAGTTCATCCCGTCCTTCCTGCGCCACTTCGCGCGGCTGGGCCCCACCAACCGCAACCTGCACGCCTTCCTCGCCGCCTACTTCGAGTGGAAGAAGGCGTGGCTCGAGCCGGTCGCGGCGGGACCGCCGCGGCACTTCGATTTCTACCAGTTCGAGCACCTGCGCGCGGCGGCGGAGTGCTTCTACCTGGTCGGGCTCAGCGCCGAGGAAGCGCGCCCGGTTCTCGCCGAGCAGCTCGAGAACCTGGAGGACCTGGCGCGCTTCGTCGTCGCCCACGTCAGCGCGGCGGTGACCGGCGACCCGCGGGCGCTCTCGCGGGAGTTCGTCGAGGGCATCGACCTGCGGCGGCTGGTGTTCGATCCGGCGGCCATGGCCGAGCGCGTCGAGCGCGTCGAGCGCGTCGCCGCCGTCGCGGGCGGCGCCGGCACCGCCGGAGAGATCGAGCCTTATCCGTGGCGCCTGAAGCCTGCGGCGATGGAGCGCTTCCGCCAGGCGCGGCGCGCGTCGCCGGCGGCGCCAGCGGCGCCGAGGACGCGGGACGGCGCCGGCGATGCCGCCGGCGGCGACGCGTCGGGCGCGGTGGTCACCGCGGCCGAACCCGCGGTGGCGACCCTTGCCGCCGCGGCGGCAGAGCAACCATGAGCGCTTCCGAGGAGACCGCCGGCCGGGCCGGCGCCGCCGCGGTGGCCGAGGACCACGCGCCGGGTCTCGAGCGGCTGTTCTCGTTCGTGCCCGAGGAGCGCTCCTACGAGGTGCGCGAGGTGCGCGGCAGGGTGCCGGCCTGGCTGCGCGGCACCTGCTACTGGAACGGCCCGGGCCGCTTCCGCCGCGGCGAGCAGCGCTACCGGCACTGGCTGGACGGCGACGGCATGGTGACGGCGCTGCGCTTCGGCGGCGACGGCCGCGTCCACTTCGCCAACCGCTTCGTGCGCAGCGCCAAGTGGACGGCCGAGGAGGCGGCGGGGCGGGCGTTGTTCCGCACCTTCGGCACCGCCTTCGCCGGCGACCGGCTGGCGCGCGGCATCGCCCTCGAGTCGCCGGTGAACGTCAGCGTCGTGCCGTTCGCCGGGTCGCTGTTCGCCTGCGGCGAGCAGGGGCTGCCCTGGGAGCTCGACCCGGTCACCCTGGAGACCCGCGGTCCGTTCACCTTCGGCGGCGCCCTCAACCCGGTCAGCCCGTTCGCGGCGCACGCCAAGGTCGAGGCGGCGAGCGGCGAGCTCTTCAACTTCGGCCTCTCCTACGCGCGCGAGCGGCCGTCGCTGCACCTCTACCGCTTCGACGCCGGCGGCAGCCTGCTGGCACGGCGGCGGGTGCCGCTCGAGCGGCCGGTGTCGATGCACGACTTCTGCCTCGCGCCCCGGCACGCGGTGTTCCACGTCGGCCCCTACCACCTCGACCTGCAGGCGGTCGTGGCGTCCGGGCGCAGCCTGCTGGAGGCGCTGCGCTGGGAGCCCGAGATCGGCAGCGAGCTGCTGATCGTGCCGCTGCGGCAGGCCGAGGAGGCGGTGGTGCGGGTGCCGATGGAGCCGGGCTACTGCCTGCATGGGATCGGCGCCGGCGAGGACCCGTCGGGCCGGCTGGTCGTGGACCTGCTCGAGCTCGAGCGGCCCATCTACGACCAGTACCAGGAGGTTCCGGACCTCTTCCGCGGCGTCGGTCCTGGACGGCCGGTGCGGCTGATCGTGGATCTCGAGCACCGCCGGGTCGTCGAGCGCCTGGCCCTCGACTACGAGCGGGCGCCGGATTTCCCGGTGACCGTGCCGCGGCTCGGCGCCACGGCGCCCGAGGACGCCTGGATGATCGGGATGTCGGCGGCCGGCCGTGAGGGGAGGAAGTTCTTCGACGAGCTGGTGCACTGCGACTGGCGCCGCGGCGCCAGCGGCCCGGCGGCGGTCTGGCGGGCGCCGCGCGGCCAGTACCTGGCGGGCGAGCCGGCCCTGGCTCCGCATCCTGCGGCGGCCGGCGGCGCCCTCGTCTGCCCGCTGTTCGACGCGGAGCGCGGCGAGAGCCGCTACCTGGTGTTCGACGCCCTGGACGTCGGCGCCGGGCCGTGCGCCGAGCTGCGGCTCGAGGCGCCGCTGCCGACCGCGTTCCACGCCGCCTTCGCGCCCGCGCCGCCTTCGGCGCCGCCGGTGGACCCTATTTAATCCCGGCGACTCATTGCCTGCTGGAAACGCGGGGCGTAGGCTGATCTCATGGGCGTACAAGAACTTGGCGGACTGGGCTGGCAGGCGGAGGCGGGCCGGTGAAGCGTCTCTTCCGCGGCCTGCGGCGCGCCCCGGACCCGCGCTATGACGTCGTCGTCGTCGGCTCCGGCATCGGCGGCCTGATCACCGCCAACCTGCTGGCGCGCGACGGCGCCAGCGTGCTGCTGGTCGAGCAGCACTACATGGCGGGCGGCTACTGCAGCACCTTCCGCCGGGGCGGCTTCACCTTCGACGCCGCGACCCACTTCTACCCGCTGCTCGGCAACCCCGAGACGCTGACCGGCCGCCTGCTCGCCGAGCTCGGGGTCGAGACCGGCTGGGTGAAGATGGACCCGGTCGACACCTTCCACCTGCCGGACGGCTCGCGCTTCGCGGTGCCGGCCGACTTCACGGCCTACCTCGCCAAGCTCCACGCCGAGTTCCCGCACGAGCGCGCGGCACTCGACACCTTCTTCGCCGAGGTGCGCGAGGCTTACCTGCTCGGCCTGCTCGAGCACTTCCGCGGCCGCCAGACCGAGCGGCTGGCGCCGTTCCGCGATCTCACCGTGCGCCAGGCGCTCGACCGCCGGTTCGCGGACCGCAAGCTGAAGCTGCTGCTCACCGCCGACTGCCCGCACTGGGGCTCGCCGCCGGGCCGCACCTCGTTCGTCTTCGACTCGATGCTGCGGCTGTCGTACTTCCTCGGCAACTACTACCCGAAGGGCGGATCGCAGGCCTTCGCCGACGAGCTGGCGCGCTGCTTCGAGGAGCGCGGCGGCCACATCCTGATGAGCACGGCGGCGCGGCGGATCGTGGTCGAGGGCGGGAAGGTCGGAGCGGGCGCCCCCGGCGCCCATCCTTGCGTCGCCCGCGGCGTCGTCCTCGAGACTCTTCGCGGGCCGGTGCGCTTCCAGGGCACGGTCGCCTGCGGCGCGGTGGTCTCGAACGCCGACCTGCTGGGGACCCTGGAGCACCTGGTCGGCGCCGAGCACCTGCCGGCGGGCACCCTGGAGGGGCTGCGCGGCCTGCGGCCGACGTTCCCCTGCTGGCTCACCCACATCGGGCTGGACGGCGTCCCGGCCGAGGTGCTCGAGCAGGCCCAGGGCTACTACTGGGACTCCTGGGACATGGACCGCGTCGGGCGCGACGCCCTGCGCTTCAAGCTCTTCGTCCCCACCCTCTACGAGCCGGCGATGGCGCCGCCGGGCAGGCAGGTGCTGATCGTCCAGAAGGTCCAGGAGCTGGACTACGCGGCGGTGACCGATTGGCCCGAGCACAAGCGGCAGGTGGAGAGCTTCGTCTTCGGGCATCTCTCGCGCATGCTGCCCGGCATCGAGGACAGGATCGTGGTCAGGACCAGCGCCTCGGCGGAGACCTCCTGGCGGTTCACCCTCAACCAGCAGGGCGCCATGCTCGGCTGGGAGATGTCTCCGGACCAGCTCGGCGCCGGGCGTCCCGAGCTCGCGAGCCCGGTGCGCAACCTGTTCTTCGCCGGCCACTGGGTGAAGCCCGGCGGCGGCATCACGCCGGTGATCGTCTCGGCGCAGCACGCCGCGCAGGCGGTCGCCGGTGCGATGTCCCGGCGCGAGTGGCCGCCACGGCCCCTGCAGGCGAGCATCGGCGCCCCGGCCGAGACCGCGGCGATGGCGGTCCTCGAGCGAGCGGGTAAGGGGTTGACCGCATGACTCGCGATCCCCTCGAGCCTCTCGATCCCCGGGCGGCCCAGGCCGAACCGGCGCGCGACGCGGCCCGCTGGCTGCTCGTCAGTCCCGACGACGAGACGGGGCGGCGGCTCGCCGCCCGGCTGGGGGTGGCCGCCGCCGCCGCCCTGGTCCCCGGGGACGGCGAGCGCGGCCTGCCCGCGATCGACGCGATCGTCTACCGGCCGCGGCGGCGGCGCGGCTCGCCGGAGCTGCCGGATCTCGACGACGCATCCGCCTTCTTCGCCGCTTTCGCGCAGGCCTACGGTGGCGAGGGCCCCGGCCCCGGCGCCTCGCCGCGCCTGGTCCTCGTCTCGAGCGCCGCCGCGGTGAGCCCCAGCCATCACCATCCCGGCCACGCGGCCGAGGCCGAGCGCCCGCCGGGGCGGAACCCGATCGCCCGCGCCTGGCTCGAGCTCGAGGCGCTGGCGGCGGCCAGCCTGCGCGGGCCGGCGGGGGCGGGTCCGCCGCGGGCGGGACCGATCGCCGAGCTGATCGTGCTGCGCCCGGCGGCGGTGGCCGCCGCCGACGGCGAGGACATGCTCTGCCGCGTGCTGCGCGGCCGCGCCGCGAGGGTGCCCGCGGGGTTCGACCCGACGGTGCAGCTGCTGAGCCCGGACGACCTCGCCGCCGCCGCCGAGGCCGCGCTGCGGCGCGGCGCCGGCAAGCCGGGGATCTACAACGTGGCGCCGGCCGGCGCCATGCCGCTGCGCGCAGCGCTCCGCCTGGCCGGCGCGCGGCGGCTGCCGCTGGGCCTGCTCCCCGCCGGCGGGCGGCTCGACTACCTGCGTCACGGCTCGACCGTATCGGGCGCCAAGATCGAGCGCGACCTCGGCTTCAAGCCGCGCGCGACCACCGCACAGGCGGTGGCCGCCGAGCTCGGCGCGGCCAGGGAACGCCGTGGCCGCGCCAGCGCCGGTACCCCTGAAACGACCGGGGAGGCAGTGCCCGCCACGACCGGGCGAACGGCCGGTCGCGGAGTCAGCGCGGCCGGGAACGAGGGCGTCGCGGGAACCCCGGTGGCGGCTGGTGCCCCGGGCAAGGCGGATACACTGAGGGTAGGCATGGCCGCCACGGGAGCCGTGCCGTCTTTCGTGGCCGCCACGGGAGCCGTGCCATCTTTCGCCGAGTACGACCCCTTCGGCCAGGACAAGGCCTACATCGCGAAGTACGGGCGCACCCTCTTCCGCTTCCTCCACGACGCCTACTGGCGCATCGAGCACGAGGGCCTCGAGCACGTGCCGCGGCAGGGGCCGGCGGTGCTCACCGGCATCCACCGGGGCTTCATGCCTTGGGACGGGGTGATGGCGCTCCACCTCATCGCCCGCGAGCTGGGGCGCCACCCGCGCTTCCTGATCCATCCCTGCCTGGTCAAGTTCCCGTTCCTCGCCAACTACATGACCAAGCTCGGCGGCATCCTCGCCTGCCAGGAGAACGCCGACTGGGTGCTCGGCGAGGGCGAGCTGCTGGGGATGTTCCCGGAAGGGATCCAGGGCGCCTTCACCATGTACCGCGACGCCTACCGGCTGGGCAAGTTCGGGCGCGACGAGTACGTCAAGATGGCGCTGCGCCAGGGGGCCCCGATCGTGCCCTTCGTCACCGTCGGCAGCGCCGAGATCTACCCGATCCTCGGCCGCGTCGACTCGAAGCTGGTGCGCCGGGTGGCCGAGTGGCCGTTCCTGCCGCTCGCCCCGAACTTCCCGCTCCCCGGCCTGCCGCTGCCCTCGAAGTGGCACACCCGCTTCCTCGAGCCGCTGCCGGTCGGCGACCTCCATCCGCCCGAAGCGGCGGAGGACCCGGAGGTGGTGCGGGCGATCAGCCGCGAGGTGCGCTCGCGCATGGAGGCGGCGATCCAGGACATGCTGGCGCGCCGCAAGTCGATCTTCCGCGGCGCGATCTTCGGCGCCCCCGCCACGCGGCTGTCCCCGGAGCCCGGGGAGAGCGGAGGAGGCGTCGCGTGAGAGCCGCGCGCACGGCGTGGGCCAACCTCCGGCGGCTGGCCAGGATCGCGCGGGTCCTCGCCGCGCACGGCGTCTCCATGCTCCTGGGCGCGCGGCTGGCCGCCTGGCCGAGGTTGGCCCGACGGCTCCGCCTGCCGCCCGGCGACCTCTCCGGCCCGGAGCGCCTGCGCCAGGCGATCGAGGACGTCGGCGGCACCTTCGTCAAGTTCGGCCAGATGCTCGCTCTGCAGCCGGACATCCTGCCGTTCGAGTACTGCGCCGCCCTGTCGAACCTGCTCGACCGCATGGCGCCCTTCGACATGCGCGGGGTCGACGCGGCCTTCGCCGCGGAGCTCGGGCGCCTGCCGGCCGAGATCTTCACCTCCTTCGAGCCGGTGCCGGTCGCCACCGCCTCGGTCGGCCAGGTCCACGTCGCTTGGCTCGACGGCCGCAAGCTCGCCGTCAAGGTGCAGCGGCCGAGCGTCCAGACCGACTTCGCCGGCGACATCCGGCTGATGACCTCGGCGGTGCGGCTCATCCGCGCGCTGCGCGTCAAGCCGCTCTACTGGCTGATCGAGCCGCTCTCCGAGTTCCTCGGCTGGACGAAGGAGGAGCTCGACTTCCGCATCGAGGCCCGCTACATGGACCGCCTCCGCCAGAATGCCGTGGACAACCCGGCGGAGCGGGTGCCCGAGGTCCTCTGGGCGTACACCAGCCGCCGCACCCTGGTGATGGAGTTCTTCGAGGGCGCGACGCTGCTCGGGTATCTGCGTGCCCGCGAACGTGGCGACGCCATGGCGCTGCGCCGCGTCGAGCTCGCCGGCTTCGAGCCGCGGCAGTTCGCGCGCAACGTCATCGACAACTTCCTCGGCGACGCCTTCCGGCACGGCCTGTTCCACGCCGACCTGCACCCGGCGAACCTGATGATCCTGCCCGGCAACGTGGTGGGCTACGTCGACTTCGGCATCACCGGCATCCTCAGCCACTACTCCCGGCGGCACCTGATCCGCATGACGCTCGCCTACACGCAGGCCGACCTCGACGGCATGTGCGAGGCCTTCTTCAAGGTCTCGGTGATGGATGCCTCCTCCGACCCCGCGGGCTTCCGCGAGCGGCTGCAGCGCATGGCCGACAGCTGGTACGACCTGCAGGGCCGAGACCGGCAGCTGCGCAAGAACTTCACCCTGGTGATGCTGGACATGCTGCGGCTGTCGCGCGCCACCGGCATCTGGCCGGAGCGCGACGTGATCAAGTACATCCGCTCGGCCATCGCCATCGACGGCCTGATCACCCGCTTCGCGCCCGGCTTCGACGTCGGGCAATACCTCGCCACGGTCTGCGACCGCCACCTGCGCCAGGACGCCTTGCTGCTGCTGCTCTCGCACGAGCGGATGGTCGAGTGGAGCAGCGCCGCCGGCAACCTGGCGCACGACGGCGGGACGCGGGCGGCGGGATGGCTCGAGCGGATGACGGCCCGCGTCCCGGGTGCGCCCGGCGGCTTCGGCGGCCGCGGTGCTGCCGCGGATGCCCGCGCTCACGGAGGTCGTCGCGCCCGCTCCGCCGCCCGCGCCGCGCCGCGCGCCTTCGGCCTCGCCGCCGTCGTCTTCTCGCTGGCGCTCCTGGTCACCGTGACCGGCGAGCGTGCCGTCCTGGGAGCCAACCTGTTCACGGCGGAGATGGTGGTCGCGGGCGCCGCCCTGAGTCTCTATCTGAACACCCTGCGCCGGTGCATATGAGCTGCGCGCCGCCAGGAAGAAAGGAGTCCGTCCCATGCGTGAGCTGACCAAGTCGATGCTGAGCTTCTCCTGGGCGATACCGCTCTTCGGGATGAAGCAGATCGTGAGCATGGCAATACCCCAGGACGCGAGCCGGCCCTGGGGCCACGCGGAGGACGGCTTCGACGCCGTCACCGGGGCGGCGCAGCGCCAGCTCGACGGCGCCTGGGCGAGCGCCTGGAAGACCGGCGACCAGTTGCAGCGCCAGGTGGTGGACCTGATGTTCGGGGTCTTCTCGGGCGATGCCTGGAACCCGAACCGCTGGCTGCAGGTGACCTCGGACGTGATGCAGAGCGGCGTGGGCGCCGTCCGCCAGGCGGCGGGCGGCTGCGGCTGCGGCACCCCGGGAACGTCCGGCGGACGCTGAGGGTCGTGTGGCGGCTAGAGGCTCCGGGAGCGCCATGGGCGAGCTGGTCAAGTCCGGCTTGAGCCTGGCGTGGGAAATGCCGCTGCTCGGCGCGCGGCAGCTCGGCAGCTGGCTCGCGCCGGCCGCCGAGGGGCGGCGCCAGGCGGCCTCCGGTCCCGATGCGGTCGCCACGGGCGCCCGGGCGGCGACCAGCGGTCTCGATCCCCACCAGGACGGCGGCCTGCTGGGCTGGCTCTCCCAGCTGGCGTCCTGCGCCGAACAGGCGCTGGTGCAGAAGCTGCCCACCCTGCTGACGCCGCAGCTGCTGTCCCCATCGGCCTGGGCCGAGGTGACGGTGGAGGTGGCGCAGCGCTCGGCGGTGGCGGCGCGGCAGCTGGCGGCGGGCCAGGCGCTCCTGGCCGCCGCGGAGCTGCGCTCCAAGGGAGAGGTGATCTGCTTGGTGCTCGACCTCGCCAAGCTGATCGGCGTGCCGGAGGCGCCGCCCTTCCCGCTCTACGAGCTGCTCGGCCGAGCCTATGGCTTCGGGCCGTTCCCGGCGCTCTGGGGTGTCGAGGGCCTGGGCAGGGAATACGGCGACAGCTTCTGGAGCCAGGGCGTGACGCCGCACGACATCCTGAGCGACGCGCGGACCAGCGAGCTGCCGGCCCGCAGCCTGACCATGCTCAACGCGGGAATCGGGCTGTCGTTTGCCATGCACCAGCTGCAGGGGACTGGCGGGTGGACCCACGAGCCGAAGCTGCGCGGCCTGGTGGAGGAGGACGTGCGCCTCTGCCGGGAGAACGCCCGCGAGGGGTACGTCGGAGCCTCGTACGAGAACCTCGGCCTGGCGACCCGCAGCTTCCATCCGCAGCTGGTGCCGGCCGTCGACCGGATCCTGCGGCAGGTGGCGCCCGAAGTCCTCGGCTACTACTGGCACGGCGTCGGCCGGGCGATCTTCTTCGATGTGGTCAACCTGCTCCCGGGCTCCGACGGCCTGCTCTTCGAGATGGCGGCGGAGATGGCGCCGGACGAGCCGGCGCGCTTGAACGCGGTGGCCGGCGCGGCGTGGGGCTACGTGTTGGTCACGCAGCGCGACCCGCGCATCGCCGCGGAGCTGCTGATCGGCCCCTACGGAGAGCGGCTGGCGGGGGATGGGGCCTTCGCCAACGGGGTTGCATCCGCGATGATGATGCGCTTCGACACCACTCCCGACGCGCCTTTCATCCAGCCCTTCCTCCAGTACCGGCCCAGCCCGCCGGACCCGCACCTGCAGGAGCTGTGGGATCGGCTGGTCCGCGTCCCCGGCGAGACGGCGCTCGAGGTCTATTACCCGGTCATCCAGCAGCACCAGCGCCTGGGCGACATCTTCGAGTACCGGGACCTGGCGGCGTTCGTGGCGAGTCTGTCGCAGGGGGCGCGGGAGGCTCCAGGGGCCGGGGTGTCAGGAGACGCGGCGCAGGCGGCGAGGGTGCCGGTATGAGAACGGCGGAACCCATGCGAGCCCGCTCGGCGGCGCGAGGTACGGAGCGGCGGGAGGTCGAGGAGTGCCTCGTCCGCTGGGGCCTGCTCGGACGCCCGCGCTCACTGGCGGGTTCGCAGGCAGCGCCGCCAGGACAGCCGCCGCCGTCGCCGGCGACGCCGTTCGGGCGCCGCCTCCGCGGAGCGCTCGAAGAGCTGGGGCCGGTGTTCTCGGCGTTCGGCCTCTACCTCTCCTCGCGCATCGACCTCGTCGCCGCGGCCGACTGCCTCGAGCTGTCGGCGATCTCAGCACGGGTGCCGGCGCTGCCGGTCGCGGCGGTCCGCGAGCGGATCGCATCGGAGCTCGGCGCGCTCGGCCAGCCGCCCGACGCCGTCCTCGCGGAGCTGGACCCGGAGCCTTGCGAGTCGCGCCTGCTGGTGCAGGGGCATCGTGCGCGGCTGGCGGACGGCCAGGCGGCGGTGGTGGTGCGCTTCGTACGGCCCGGCGCGGCCGAGGCGGCCGAGGCGGATCTCGCGCGCCTGCCGCTGCTCGCCGGCGCCTTCGCGCGGGGCGCCGCTCCCGGCGACGCTGGATGGCCCGAGGGGCTCCTGGCCGAGGCGATCGCCGGCTTCCGGCAATCGCTGCGGGAAGGCGCCGACCTCGCGGCCACCGCCGACGCCCTCGACCGGCTTGCCCTCGACGCCGAAGACTTCGGCCTGCTCGCGCCTGCCGCGGTGCGCCGCGACCTCTGCACGCCGCGGTTGCTCGTCGCCGGCGACCCCGGGGGGGTGGACCTCGCCGAGACTCTGGCGGCGACGGCGGCGGCGGGTGCCACCCCGGACGCCGCCCGCCGGCGCGAGCTGGTCCGGCTGCTGTGCGTCGCCTGGCTGCGCCAGGCGATGGAGGGCACTGTCTTTCCGGTGGGCCTCGCGGAGACGGGCGCCCGCGCCGTCGCCGGCGGACGCCTCGCCTTCCTGGGCGGCAGCTTCGCCCGGCCGCCGGCCGCCGACCGGACCAACTTGCGCGGCTTCCTCGTCGCCATGGCCGCGCACGAGCCCGACGACGCCTGCTCCTACCTGCTGCGCGAGATGACGCGGGAGGGTCCGGACGCGTCGGAGGAGGCGCTGCGCCTGCAGATCCGCCAGGTGGTGCCGTTCCGCGACGGCGCCTGGAGCGCCGGCGGCACCAGCCTCGCCGAGCACATCTTCGTCTGCGCCCGGCAGGCCCGCGCCTGCGGTTTCCAGCCGCGCCCGCAGCTGGTCGCCTTCTACCGCGGCCTGGCCGCCGTCGCCATCGCCGCGCGGCAGCTGGCGCCCACGGAGCGCCCGGAAGCCACGGATCGCCCGGAAGCCCCGGAGCACCAGGAAGACGACGCGCTGCTCGCGGCCCTGCGCGAGGTCCGCGTGCTCACCAGCTTCTCGCAGGTCCGCGAGGCGATGTCGCCGCCCTGGAGCGACCAGTGGGGGCGCTACGCGGTCCTGATGTCGGAGCTGCCGCGCAAGATCGACGAGCTGCTCGCCCTGGCGGCCGAGAGCGGCCCGCGGACGGCCCCCCCGGAGGCGGGCGGCCAGGCGCGCCGCGAGGAGAGCTCGCACCTGCTGCTGGCCGGTGCGCTGATGGTGCTGGGGGCGCTGGCTCTCTTGCTGCATCACTTCGTACAATCGGGAGCGCTCGCCGGGCGGGGGGAGACCTGGGGCGCATCCCTCTTCCTGGCGGTAGGAGGCGGCCTGCTATGGATCCTGGCGCGAATTCGCTGAGCCTGTCCCAGCTCCCATTCTCGCCGCAGGCGGGGTTGGATTGCGCGTGGGGGATTGCGCGGACGGCTGGGCGGATGATGCTGATGCCATGGAACATCCTCGCCTCCATGGCGGGTGGAATGGCTAGGATGGCGGCGAGCGGCGCGAGCGGCGCGGGCGGCGGCGGCGGTCCGGTGCGCGCCTCTGCCGCCGCTGCCGTCAGCGACGTACCGACGACGAACCCGGGTGCCGGCACCGCCGGCGCCGTAACGACTTTCCGAAAGGAGACCAGGCCTATGAGTGATGACAGGTGCGACATCGACGACTGCAAGATCAAGCTGTACAGGTTCACGATCGTCAGCATCAAGCGCGGAGACGAGCACATCCTGCCCGACGGTCAGGGTCAAGTCCTGATCAGGGACCCGATGGATGACTGCGACTTCAACAACTACGTCATCGCCGAGTACGTGAAGGAGCACCCGAACGTGCGCGGCGTGCGATGGCTGCGAGTGTGCTCGGACCTGCAGTGCACCTGGGACAAGCAGCCGCTGCACTACGAGGAGAAGCAGCTGGACTACCTGCGCTCGATCGCTCATTCGGTGCGGAAGTTCTCCGGACCGGAGGACGACGACGGACCGCGGCGGCGGCCTGCCTACGGAGAAGAGGCCGCGGGCGGCGCGTAGGCACCCCGCGGCGCGTCACCTCGGGGACGCGGCCCACGGGCAGAGGCCGATACGGTTGGGCGCGCGGCCAGAACGGCCGCCTCCAAGAGGTCGCGGGGGCGCCTGGGCGCAACGCTGGTGGTGTGCCCGCTTTCAACGCAGCATGTTTTCGTAGGAAGGAGAACGATTGTCCAGCCCTGGTCCGCCGAGCGTTCTCTCGCCGGCAGGACGGCTGCCGCCGGCGTTGCCCGCAGCCCTGGCACCGGGAGCACAGGCAGGGTTGCCCGGTGGCAGGACGGTGGGGACCGACGCCTTGGACGTCGCCGCGGCGACCGCCTTGCGCATGATGCGGGCAGGGGCGGCGGTGATGGCCGGCGCGCTGCCCGACGAGGCGCAGACCGAGTGGCGTGAGCTCGAGAACAAGCTGCACGCTTTCGAGTGGTTCAGCTTCGCCGGGGCGCGCCTCGGGCTCGACGCGGCGGCGCCGTCGCGGCTCGCGGGGCCGGTGGCGCGGGCGGACGCGCTCCCCGATGCCTACACCGGGCTGTGGGCGATGGAGGGCCTCGGGTACGCCGGCGCGCGCGCCGCCGGGGCCGATGACCTGCCGCTCCCCGGGAGGGCCACCGCGGCCGGCTCCGGCGCCGCCGGCGACCGCCTCGCCGGCCTGCCCGTGCGGGCCGCCGTGCCCCTCTCCACCGGCGCCGCCCTGGCCGCGGCGGAGCGCCTGCTGGCGGCGGCGGAGCAGGGGGTGGTCCGGCGCTGGCTCGACCGCTGCCGCGACGAAGCCGGTCCCGGTTTCCCCGAGCTCGCCGCGGAGGCGCTGGGCCTGCTCGCCCGCACGCTCCATCCCTGGCTCCTGCCGCGCCTCGACGAGCTGCTGGCGGCGGCCGACCCGGCCCTCGCGGACTACCTCTGGCACGGCGCGGGCAGGGGTCTCTACTTCGCGCCGATGCACCTCCTGCCGTGGAGTGGCGGCTGCCGCCGGGCCTTCGCCAAGGCTCGCTCGGAGCCGCCGCACGAGGCCGGACGGCGCAACGCGACCGCCGGGCTGGCATGGGCGCTGACGCTGGTCAACGTCCGCTCGCCGGAGGTCGCCGAAGCGTGTCTCGCCGGCTGCGGCGAGGAGGCGGACGTCGAGCGGGCCGTTGCCGACGGCGTGTCTTCGGCGCTGCTCGTCTGGCGCCAGTGGGCAGGAGCGGACCCGCTGCTCGACCGCTTCCTGGCGCATCGGCCGGCCGCGCCCGGCCGCGCGCTGCGCTGGCGGCGGCGGGTGATCGAGCCGTGCCGGGCGGCGCTCGCCGCCTCGCCCGCCGAGCCGCTGGGTGGCGGCCGTCTCGCCGCCCTCTTCCGTTTCCAGGTGGCATCGTGATCCCGGAGCCGGCGGAGCCCACGCGCGCGGCGGGGGGCGCCATGGGCCTCCTCGAGGCCGCCTGGACGTTGCCGCGCTGGCTGGGACTCGGCGTCGACGCCATGGTAAGCCGGATGGTGCGAGCGCTCGCCCCGAACGCCGGCGGCGCCGGCGGCGCTGCCGGCACCGCCGGGACCGGCGGCGGGAGCGGGACCGCCGCGGCCGCGGGCGGCACCGGCCCGTGCTACGGTGGGAGGCCCGAGAACCTGTCCCTCGAGCAGGAGGCGGTGCTCGCCAGCGCCGAGGACTACCTTGAGCGCGGCCGCGAGCTGAAGCGGTGGTGGGACCGCGCCTACGCGAGCAACTGCTTCGCGCAGCGCTTCCCGCTCACCACCAGCTACAACCGGCCCGACTACTGCTTCGGCTTCTTCGACGTCGCCAGGGTGGGCGGCCGGGAGATGCCGGTGCTCGGCAACTTCCAGACGCTGTTCTACGACGTGCCGAAGGCGCCGGCCGGCGACCAGGCCGCGGCGGCGCGCTACATCCGCGACCAGGTGCGCGAGTTCATCCTGCACTACTTCATGCGCATCAGCTACTTCCGCCAGCCGGAGGCCTACGTGCCGATCGCCGACCGGCAGCCGCCGCCGCTGCCGCTGCAGCCGATCAACTTCTGCCCGCGGGAGAACCCCTCCTACGTCGGCTTCGGCTTCTCGCAGCTGTTCTTCAAGCGCAGCGACAACGGCGAGATCGGTGCCTTCCCGGAGGCGAGCCGCACCGCCATCGTCGACCTGCGCGAGATCGGCCCGAAGTACCGCTGGAGCGTGCTCTACGTCGACATCTTCGACTTCAGCTTCTCCTACCAGCCGTTCGGCCCGGGGACGCCGTCGCTCACCTTCCCGCTCGACGAGGGCAGCTACCTGATCATGGACCGGGACTTCGTGGTCGACGAGGACGAGCCCTCGCCCGAGGTCCTGGGGCGCTACGGCTTCGGCTACTCCTTCATCAAGAACCCCGTGCCGGGCCTGATCGCCTACGGCCCGGGCGAGTTCGACGCCGCGATCGAGACCGTCACCTTCACCGTCTTCCGCGACGGCAAGGTGCGGGCGGACGCGGTGTTCGTGGCCAACCGCCCGACCCAGATCACACACGTCCCCCTGAACCCCTTGACCCTGGCGAGCCAGGCGGCGAGCGTTGCGACCCTCGGCGTCGCGCCCTACGTCCTGGGGCCGCTGCGCGAGGCGCTCGGCGCCTTGCCGTTCGGCGCCGCCGGCTTCGATCCGGTGTCCGCCGCGGTCGCCCTGGCCAACTTCTTCAGCGGCGGCCTGGCCGCGCAGACCCTGTGCATCTCCCGGCAGCAGCTGGAAAAGACCTTTCTGGTCAAGCACTTCTTGCAGCACTACCAGACCCTGGAGGGCTCCCTGCAGACCTGGCGCCAGATCCCCGACTGGCTCGACGCCGAAGCGCTGCCCCGGTGGGTCGTAACTGGGAGGGCCGGCACATGAGCGACGGCAAGAGCTCGGTCCCGGATCCGCGGCCGCCCGCGGGCGGCTTCGGCGCACTGGTCAAGTCGGTGCTCGGGTTCTCCTGGGCGATGTCGCTCTTCGGGCTGCGCAGCCTCGGGAACCTGGCGGACCCGCAGCGCGCCGCCTCGTCGATCGACGCGGTCAAGCGGGCAGCCGCCGGCGAGCTCGGCGACGAGCTGCGCGACGTGCTGCAGGCCGGCGAGCAGCTGCAAGGGAACCTGGTCGACGGCCTGCTCGGCGCCGCGGCCGCCGGCGGAGCGGCGATCGCCGGCGCCGCCGGGGCTGCCGCGGCTGCCCCGCCCCCGCCGGCCGGTGGGCCCGCCCGGGCGCCCGGCGCCGGCGCGCCGCCGGCGGCCGTGCCGGGGTCGCCGGGGCCGCCTTCACCGCCGCTGCCGCCGGTGCGCAGCGGCAGCCTCGACACCTCGACCTTCGTCGCCCTGGGAGAAGGGCTCGCGGCGGGCGCGGCCGATTTCTTCACCAGCGTCGAGCTGCAACGCGACGCCTTCCCGGCGCAGATGGCGCGGCAGATGCAGACCGGCTTCTCCCAGGCGCTGCTGCAGGCGCCCGGGATCGGCAATCTCCCCGGCTTCCCGCCGCTGCCGGTGATGGTCCCCGCGTCGATGCAGACCACGGTGCTCGAGCCGGCGGATGCTGCCACGGCCGCTCTCGGCAACCTCGCGGTACCCGGCTTCCGGCTCGCCGACGCGGTCGACCTGCGGCCCGCGCCGCCGCTCGTCCACGGCCAGGACGCCCGGCAGACGGCGGCCAACCTGATCCTCGGCATGCCGGCGCTGGCGGGCGCCGCCAAGGACGGGAAGGACAAGCTGCCCACCCAGCTCGAGGCGGCGGTCGCGCGGCGGCCCACCCTGGCCCTGGTCGAGCTCGGCTACCTCGAGGCGATCGAGGCCGTGGTCACCGGCGACCCCGGCCGGCTGCCCGGCCCGGCGGCGGTGCGCCGCGACTTCGGACGTCTCCTCGCCGAGCTGAGGCGGGGCGGCGCCGCCGTCCTGGTGATGAACGTCCCGGACCCGCTGGACGCCGCCTGCGCCTCCACCCTCGAGGCCGCGGCCGGGGTGGTCAAGGTGCCCGCCGCGGTGCTCGCCTCGACCTACGGCCTGGAGCCGGGCGACCGCATCACGGTGCGGGGACTGGTCGAGATCGGCTTCCAGTTCCTGTCGCGCGGCATCGGCCCGCTGCCGGAGGGCGCGGTGCTGCCCGCCGCGACCGCGGCGCGCATCGGGGAGCGCCTCGGCGAGCTCAACGCCGAGCTCGCCGCGCTGGCCGGCGAGCATGGCGCGCTGCTCTGCGATCTGCACGCGCTGTGGCGCGACGTCCGAGCCCAGGGCGTGCAGGCCGGATCGCGCCGGCTGACCGCCGACTTCCTCGGCGGCTTCTACTCGCTCAACGGCTACTACCCCGGCAAGACCGGGCACGCCGTCATCGCCAACCTGGCGCTGCGGCAGCTGAACCAGGCCTTCGGCGCCGAGCTCCCGCCGATCGACCTGGGCGCGGTCGCCGTGACGGACCCGGTCGTCGCCTACCAACCGGCGGCGGGCCCCGACCTGCTGATTCCCCAGGCCGCCGGGCAGGCTCCGGGGGCGGGCCGCCCTGACGCGCCAGCTCCGCGAGCGGCGGAGCCGCGACCCGGACCGCCGGACGGGCACGGCGGAGCGAGCGGGCGCGCCGCCAAGTGGCCGCCGGCGCCGCCGCCGCGGCAGCCGATCACGCTGCCGCCGAGCATGGAGGTGGTCCTGCAGCTCAACCCGGAGCGGAGCTACTTCGGCGACGCGCTGCGGGCCGTCGACTGCCAGGACCCGCGGGAGGTGCAGTACGGCAGCTGCGCCGGCGTCCTGTTCGGCGGGCTGGCCTTGGTCGACAGCCACCTCCACGGCCAGCTGCGCATCCGGTTCGCCCCGCCGGTCGGCAACCGCAGCCGCTTCGAGCTCTCGGTCGGCGACGGGCTCGCCGGCGACGACGGCACCCTGGCCGCGCCGCAGTTCTACAAGCTGCCGGCCCAGCAGAACCGGGTCGCCGACTACCCGGGCACGGTCTCGACGGGATGGGTGGACCTGAGCACGGGATTGGTGATCACGGCAGTCGACGATCCCCTGAACCCGCAGATCCTCGATTTCAACTTCAACTTCTTCAACACCGCGCTGCTCGCGCTCATCCGGGTGAACCCCAACTTCCCGCAGGTGCCGATCAGCTTCCCCGGCGCCTACGGATCGGCCTGGGGCGCCTTCGAGCAGCGCCCCGACGGCCAGCTGGACTTCGAGTTCTTCGGCACCACCTTCGTGCCGCTGGGCCAGTTCGTCGGCCAGACCGAGCGCTTCCCGCTGCCGTTCGCGGGCGCGCCGCTCGAGTTCGCGAGCATCCCGGCGCGGGGTTGCGCCCTGCATCCGCACATCTACCTGAGCACCCGCGCCGCCGCGCCCGGCGAGGCGCCGGCGGACGCGCCGGAGATCCCCACCAACACGGTGCGCGAGTACACCTGCTTCACCCATAACACCAGCTTCGGCGATGAGTTCACGCTCAACAGTCCTGTCCTCGGCGGCCCCGCCACCGGCCGCGCGCAGCTGCTCGGCCGCGTGCTGGTCCAGTTCGGCGAGCGCGCCGGCAACTCGGTGCCGATCTACGTCAGCGCCATGATCCCCGGCGGCTACCTGGCGCCGATGCCGCCCTCGCCGATCTCCCAGCTCTTCCCCGGCAGGCTCTCGCCGGGGCCGAGCGCGTTCAACGAGTTCCTGCGCTTCCCCCGGCGCAGCTACTACCTCGACGACGTCTACCTGCTCAGCGATCCCTTCGACCTGTCGGTGGCGGCGGTGGACGTCAGGAGCGGCGCGATCCTCGGCCAGCAGCTCCACCGCGGGTTCATCGGCCAGAACGTCTTCTTCGCCCTGCTGCGGGTCGAGCCGCGCACCCCGCAGGAGTCCTTCCAGTTCCGCGGCCCCGCCATCTTCCAGCGGACGCGCGCGGGCCAGACGGTCTACCGCTTCCAGGGGCAGGTCCACATCCCCTATCCGCCGGGCTTCCAGTTCCCGGATCCCAACCTGGCGACCTCGTTCCCGGCCGGCCCGGGGTCGGCGCTCGATCCTTATTTCTGGGTGCAGGCGATGGCTGGCGGCGAGCCGCCGCCACCGTCGTACTTCAAGGAAGGAGGCGGGCGCGAGGTGCTGGCTTCGAGCGGCGACCGCTTCACCTACCGCTATTCGATCCCGGCTCGGCCGCATCGCCGGCACGCGGTCTTCGAGTACACCAACCACAGCCAGCAGGGGTCCTTCCGGATGCGGAGCCTGAGCTGGGTCGGTTTCGGCAACGCCCGCACCTCCCGCGACCGGCGGGGGACTTACGACGTCGTGACCTTCGCCGGGTACGGCACCTGGAGCAAGGCCGGTGTCGAGTCCCTGGTCGAGGCCACGGTGCAGGTCTCGACCGCCGCCACCGCCCCTTACGTGGGCATCCAGATCGGCGGCGGCGGCATCTCGAATGTCGACACCAAGCCGGAGCTGGCGGCGGATGCCAAGCCCTGAGCGCCGCCGGGGCCGCCGGGGCCGCCGGTGACGGTCGCGGGCGCCACTCCCGGGGCCGGATCCGCAGCCCTGCAGGCAGTGCTGCAGCGCACGGCTCGCGAGTCCCGCCACGCCCTCGTCCTCTCCGGCGGTGGCGCCAACGGCGCCTACGAGGTCGGCGTGGTGCGGGCGCTGGCGGAGGGGGCATCGGCCGCGACCGGTTACACGCCGCTGTCGATCCAGGTCTTCAGCGGCACGTCCGTCGGCGCCTACAACGCCGCCTTCCTGGCCCAGCAGGACTGGACCGCCGCCCCGCAGGCCGCCCACGCGCTCGACGAGGTCTGGCGCGACCGGGTCGCGGATACCTTGCGCAGCTGCGGCAACGGCGTCTACCGGCTGCGGCTGGACCCGTGGCGCTGGGTGGACCCCGCTTGCCTGGCCCACCCGCTGAACAACCTGGTGGAGACGGCTGCGGACAGCGCCAGCCTCGCCCTCTACGGCCTCGTGTACGGGCTCAGGTTCCTGACCTCGGACCAGCCGGCGAGGACGCGGTGGTCCGAGCTCCTCGACGTCGAAGCCTTCTTTTCCAATGCCCCTTTCAGCAAGCTGCTCGCGGACACCATCGACCTGGATCGCCTGGCCAGGTCGCCCAGCGACCTGAAGGTCGTGGCGACCGACTGGCTGGCGGGGACGGCCCACGTCTTCGACAAAGCGCAGATCGTCGCGGAGCTGGGGACCACCGCTTTGCTGGCCTCGGCCGCCATCCCGGGCCTCTTCCCGCCGGTGTCGATCGGCGGCCGGCCGTACGTCGACGGTGCGGTGCAGATGAACACGCCGCTGCAGCCGGCGATCGCGGCCGGCGCCGACGTCCTGCACGCCGTGTACGTCGATCCCGAGGTCGCCGACATCCCGAATCCCAAGCTGCCCTACACGCTCAACACCTTCTACCGCGTCTACGTCATGGTCATCGCGGCGAGGATGAACAACGACATCTTCACTCTCGGCCTGATCAACGAGGACCTCGAGCTGGCCGGTCGCCTGCATCTCGAGACGTCGGATCCCAGGCTGGTGGGCTTGCCCATCCTGCAGCGGATCGTGCAGCGCCTCGAGAGCGGGACACCCTACCGCCCGCTGGTGGTGCACAGGTACCGCCCGAAGGTGCCGCTGAGCGATATCGGGGGACTGCTCGACTTCCGCGCTTCCTACGTCGACGAGATCATCGCCCAGGGTTACGAGGACACGATCGCCCACGACTGCCGGGTCGCGCAGTGCATCCTGCCGCCGGCGCAGGCGGTCGCGGCAGGTCTGCGGAGCTGATCGGGCGCCGAGCGTAGCGGCTTGCGGCGGTGCGGCTGGAGACACCCGGGGCCGGGCGCTCGAGGCCGGTGGACCCGATTTGGTCCGCCGGAGCTATGGCCCGCGCCCTCTCGTCCCTTAGATCATGGTCTACGACTACGGCTCGGCTGCGAGCTTGAAAGGAGGATCGGGATGGGCTCCCAGAGCAAGAACGTGATCCAGGCTCTCGATGGGATCCGCAAGGCCATCAAAGGGTGCGGCTGTTGCTGCGGCATCGAGTTCCCGCAGCTGTCGATCGGCCCGGTGGAGGAGACGCTGATCTTCAACGACAACGATTACATCGTTCTCAAGAATTTCCCCGGCAATCCCGAGAAGGGAGACTTCCCCTACTTCTCATCGCACGGCCATCTGACCGACCTCTGCGGCAAGGCCCTGCCGAAGAGCAGGGTCGAGACGGCGTTTCCCCTCACCGTGCCTCTCCCCGAAGTGGGTCTCACCAACTGGCCACCCGAGCAGCCCGCCCCCTTCGACAAGCCTCCCGTCGAGGCCGCCAACACGAACCCGCCCGGCCCTTCCAAGCAGTTCTACGACTTCGGCGACGGCAACTCGATCGTGACGGTGGGGCCCTCACTGCCGAAGATCCAGCCGCTCAAGGATGGCGGTTCCCAGTTCTGGGTGAGCAGCATCGGGGCCATCAGCCAGGGCAGCGGGAAGTACGAGAAGGCGAGGGGCCTGGCATCCTACGTCGGCAGTGCCTACTTCCCGGTCTGGCCCGCCAATCCCCAGAAGCAGATCCCGATCCTGCAAGCGGGCTTCAACGTCAAGGTCGCGATCGTCGTCAAGCTGGTCTTGAAGGAGTACTGGGCCTAGCGGGCGACCGGCTCATGTCTCGCGCCCACGCGAGCCGCGCGAGTGTTGCGGAGCGGCGCGAGCCGGTGGCAGGGACCTGGGGGAGAACCGCATGACAGGTCAGAACGTGATCCAGTCGCTCGACGGAATCCAGATCGCCCTGGGCTCGTGCAGCACGCCGCTCGGCATTGATTTTCCGCAGCTCGGGACCGGACCCCGCGAGCGGGTCCTGGTGCTCAACAGCAATGAGCGGATCGAGGTGAGGGACTTTCCGCGGGCCCCCTATTTCTCGGCGCGCGGCGTGCTGACCGATCTCGACCAGGGCGAGCTGCCGAACAGCCGGGCCGAGCGGACGTTCCCGATCGATCTCTCGGCGCTGCCGGAGGTTTTCCAGTGGCCGCCAGCGCAGCAGGAGCCCTTCGACGAGCCGCCGGTGCATGGCGAGCACACGACCCCGCCCGGCCCCTCCAAGCAAGCCTACTTCTTCGGCGACGGCAGCTCGCTGGTGACCGTGGGGCCTTCGCTACCGAAGATCGCGGTGCTGGCGGACGGCGGCGCCCAGTTCTGGGTGGGCAGCATCGCGGCCATCACGCAGGGGACGGGCATGTACGAGGGAGCCAGAGGTCTGGCCGCCACCATGGGGAGCGCCTACTTCGCCCGGTGGCCCAAGTCGGAGAAAGAGCAGCTCGAGCGGCTGCAGAGAGGTTTCAACGCATCGGTCGTGACCATCTTCAAGCTCGTGCTCGCGGCGGAGGTGGCCGGCGACTCGCAAGCGGCTGCCGCCGAGCGGCCCGCCGAACCGTCCACTGCCGCGGCTCCGGCGCCGGTAGCCGGGGTTCCCGCGTCTGCGCCCGCCGGCATCGAGCCGCCCGCCGGGACCGAGTCCGCACCCGAGCCGGTCGCCTCTGCGACCACCGCGCCGGAGTCGGCTGCCTCGAAGACGACCGTTGCTCCGGCAGGGCGAGGGCCGAAGCGGCTCACCGCCTCGGGTCGCACCTCCGCTGCGGACGCGAAGCAACGACCACCGTCCTCGCGGGTCCGGAAGCCGAAGCCGAAGAAAGGCAAGTGACGCTCGGCGCGGCACCGAGGCGAGGAGGTAGGGTTGCACGATGACGGCTGAGCTGACTGCCACCCAACGCGCGGCCCTGCGGGCGCTCTGCGACACCTACGTCCCCTCCCTCAAGGCCGCGGACGATCCGACGGGCTTCTGGGCGCGCAGCGCCTCGGACCTGGGCGTCCCCGAGGATCTGGCCCGGTACCTGTGCGACATCGTCCAGGAGCCGTTGCGCGGCGCGCTGCTCGGCCTGCTCGACGTGCTGGCGGCGGCAGGCCTGGTGACGGCGAACCAGGGAGAGCGCGAGCGGATCCTCGCCCGCGTCGCGCGCTCGTCGCCGGAGGCGGCGGCGGGGCTCGCCTTCTACGAGAAGCGGACGCTGCTGCTGAACTACGGGCTCCCCGAGAACCCGCCGCCGAACCAGAACCTGGTGACCTACGGCACGCCCGGCGGACCCAGCGTGCAGAACCCGAATTGGGCGGTCATGGGCTACCCGGGGCCGGTCACCGTCCCGCCGCGCAAGACCCGGCCGATGCAGACCCTGGTGCCCGCCGGGGACCAGCTGACGCTCGAGGCGGACGTGTGCATCGTCGGCTCCGGCGCCGGCGGCGCGGTGATCGCCGCCAGGATGAGCGAGAGCGGCCGCCGCGTCGTAGTGCTCGAGATGGGCGGCCAGTACACCGCCGCCGACTTCCACCAACTCGAGCTCTGGGGCTACAGCCACCTCTGGTACAAGGGCGGGGCCACGCCGACCAGCGACGGCAATGTCCTGCTCCTCGCCGGCGGGACCCTGGGCGGCGGCACCGAGATCAACTGGATGAACTGCGTCCGCACGCCGCAGCTGGTGCGGCAGGACTGGGTCCGGGAGTACGGCCTCGCCGGCGTCGACTCGCCGGTCTTCGACGCCTACATGGACACCGTCGAGGCCCGCATCATGGCCTCGACCCAGACCGCCTACTACAACTCGCAGAACCTGCGCATGTGGGAGGGCTGCAAGGCTCTCGGCTACCTCGCCACGCAGAACCACGTCAACTGGGACCCGGACCGGTTCCAGCCGCTGCTGGCGGGCTACACCGGCATCGGCGATCAGACGGGCGCCAAGCAGACCGCGCGGCGGACCTTCCTGCGCGACGCCTATGACCACGGAGCGCGGATCATGGTGAATTGCCGGGCGGACACCATCCTCGTCGAGCAGGGACGGGCGGCCGGCGTGGCGGCGACCTGGTCCGATCCGCAGGGGCGGACGGCGAAGGTGACGGTGAGGGCGCCGCAAGTCGTCGTCGCCTGCGGCGCGCTCGAGTCGCCGGCGCTGCTGCTGCGCAGCGGCATCGGCGGGCCGGCGGTCGGGCAGTACCTGCACCTGCAACCGGGCGGCGCGGTCTACGGGCTCTACAAGGAGAAGCAGATGGGGTGGTGGGGCTCGCCGATGACCACCAACTGCGAGCAGTTCACCGACACCGGCGAGGGCTACGGCTTCTACATGGAGATCCCCGCGTTCGGGCCGGGGTTCGTCGCTTCGGTGATCCCGTGGACCAGCGGCAAGCAGCACAAGCAGATGATGACCAGGGTCCCTTACATCAGCACCTTCATCTGGTTCCTGCGCGACCGCGGCCATGGACGGATCACGGTCGATGCCGCCGGCAACTCGGTGGCGAGCTACCAGCTCTCCGACCCGATCGATCAGCAGAACTTCCGGCATGCCACCGCCGAGGCCATCCGCATCCACGATGCGGCGGGAGCGCGGCAGATCTACGTCAGCCTGGCCCACCGCCAGCTCGTCTGGACGCGTGGCGAGAGCCTCGAGGACTACATCGCGACCGTCTTGAAGCTGCCGCTCGTGGACGGCGCGCAGCCGATGATCAGCGCGCACCAGCTCTCGAGCTGCCGCATGGGCACCGATCCCGCGACCAGCGTGGCCGACACCGACGGCCAGCTGCACGACGTCCAGGGCGTGTGGGTGGGCGATGCCAGCGCTTGCCCGACGGCCCTGGGGGCCAATCCCATGATCACCATCATGTCCCTGGCCGAACGGACGGCCGACCGGATGATCGGGTCGGGATGGGAATCGCGCTCCTTGTCCTCCAGCCAGGAGGGCGAGACGCTGCCGGCCTTGGCCGCCAGGATGCTGGGCGAGGTGGCCGGCATGATGACCGATCCGATCAAGACACTCCGGACGATGACCGCGTTCGTCGCCGATCCCGCCGGCATCGTCACTCTCGGCGGACGGCTGCTCTCGACGGCGGCGCAGGCGATCGACGCCGGCGCGCGGATGCTCGGGGCACCGTCCCGGCCGGCCGCCGCGCCGGGCGATCCGCCTGCCGGCGCGACGAGAGCGGCGGCGGTGGCGGCGCCCGCGCCCATGACCGCGGTGAATCGGCAAGAGGAGGGGCCCATGCCTTTCGTGCACATCATCGAGCTCACGTGCCAGCCGGGGCAGGCCAAGGCGGTGGCCAGGATCCTCCGCGATCGAGCGATCCCGCGGGTCATCCAACCTGCCGTGGGATTCATCGACGAGATCGTCCTGCTCTCGAGGGACGACCCGAGTCATGTGACCGCGATCAGCTTCTGGCGCTCCAAGCAGGAGTCCGACCACTTCGATTCGTACGGGTTCGACCAGGTGACCGCTCTCCTCAAGGATGTCCTGGCCGCCCCGCCGCAGCGGCGTCCGTTCGACCTCGGAGTATCGACCAACCCGAGGATCCAGGCGATGAACCTGGAAGCCGGATAGACGAGCCGCCAGGGACCTGACGGTGACCGGGGACGGGAAAACCACGCAGGGCATCGTGCTGTCCGGCGGCGGCGCCAGCGGCGCCTACGAGGTGGGGGTGCTCAAGGCGCTCCTGACCAAGAGCGAGCCGCCGCTCGATCCGCTGGTCCTCGCCGGCACCTCGATCGGCTCCTTCAACGCGGCGTTCCTGGTGTCGCAATGGGACTCGCTGGGACGGTCGGCGGTCGCCAACCTCGAGGAGCTCTGGACCCGCAAGCTGGCCCGCAGCTGGACCGGCCTGGGCCGCGCCAACGGCATGTTCCGGATTCGCGGCAGTCCCATCGACCTGCTGGACCCGACGGCGTATCTGCCGAACCCGCTCCGCCCCTTCCGTCAGCTTGCCGAGGACGGCGTCTTCGTCGTCGCCGATGCGCTGGAACGGCTGTCCTACATGCTGAGCAGCGACGAGCCCCTGCCGCAGCGCATCGTCAGCCTGTTCGACGTGGCGTTGCTGGTGGCGACCGATTCCTGGGACGAGGTCACCCGCGGCCTGGACTACTCCGCGATCCGCCACTCCACGAGGCAGCTGCGGGTCGCGGCCACCAACTGGAACAGCGGCGAGCTGCGCGTCTTTGCGAACCGGGACATGACCAACGAGACCGGGCCCCTCGCCATCCAGGCGTCGACCGCGGTCCCGGGGCTGTTGCCGTCCGTCTTGATCGGCGCCGAGCCGCACGTCGACGGCAGCGTCGTGATGAACACGCCGCTCGCCCTGGGCATCAGGGCCGGCGCCGACGAGCTGCACGTGGTCTACCTCGATCCCGACGTGCGCGCGATCCCCACGTCGACCTTGGACAACACCCTGGACAGCTCCTATCGCCAGCAGGTGATCTCCTGGGCGAAGGTGGTGAACGGCGACGTCGCGGACGCGCTATCGGTCAACCGCCGGCTGCAGGCGCTCGCCAGGTTGCGCGAGACCTCCCAGCTCAAGCCGGCGGAGGCCGCGCGGCTCGAACGAGAGATGGACGTCGCGGGACGCAAGCTGCTGACCATCCATCGCTACCATCCTCGCGACGATCTCGCCGGCGGCGCCCTCGGGCTGCTCAACTTCGAGGTCGGGCACGTGCAGCGCCTGATCGAGCGCGGGTTTGACGACGCCACGCACCACGATTGCGCCGAATCGGGTTGCGTGCTGCCCGGCGGCGACGAGGCCATGCCGGGGGCGGGGCCGGCTGCGGCACCGCCGGAGGGGGCGGCGGCGGCCAGGCGGTGAGTGGCCTGGACCTTTTCTGATCCGGGGTACCTATACCCTTCCCCTTACGGCCTTCGTTAAATACGTGCCATCGCTTCAGCCTCCGGCAGGGCTCGCACGAGCCCGGAGCGCAGGAGCGAGTGCGCGCCGGCGCGCACCTTTGGAGGAGATACTGGAGGAGACCTGACCGATGCCCGGGAAACGGATGAAGGTCGCGCTGGGCCTCGGTTCGCTGGCGGCCGCCGCCGGCGCCCTGGCCGGCCTGGATGCGCTCGACCGCAGGGGACGCCGGTTCTTTGCCGCCGGGCGCTCGGTGGTGGACGCCCTCGACGAGCTGGGGGCGGCGGTGCTGGCGCGGGACCTCGAGGGCTTGCGGGGGGCTTACGCGGCGGATTACCGCGGGCGGGCGCTGGGGCTGGACGCGCTGGCGGGGACGGCTGCGACGGCATCGGAGAAAGATGGAGTTCGCATTCTGAAGCTGGGAGCGGCGGTGCGGGGCGCCGCGGGGGACGCCTGGGATACTAGAGCCCTCGGCGCCGCCGGCGCCTCCTGGGAGCCCTACCTGGCAAGCTTCGCCGAGATCGAGGAGGCCGGCTTCCACCTCGACCGGCTTCTGGAGTGGCGCGGGAGAGAGCTGGCGGCCCGGGTGCGGTTCGAGCTCATCGGCAGGCCGCGCGGGGCGCCGCACGCGGGGATCGACCGCGCGGTGCTCGAGATGCGGTTCCGGCGACGTGCGGCGATCGGCGAGACCGGCGCGCGGGGCGCGGCCGGCAGGATGGGTGCGAGCGGCGGCGAAGCGGCGGCGGCCGGCGCAGGGCTCGAGATCGTGGCGGCCTCGCTGCTCGAGGGGGAGCGGGTGATCGCCGAGCGGCCGCAGTTCGCCGACGTGTCGCGGGCTGCGGGGATCGACTTCGAGAACCGGACCTACCCGGCGTTCCTCGAGCAGCCGCTGCGCTTCGGTATGATCCGCTACGGTCCCGGCGGCATCGCCGCGGCGGACTACGACAACGACGGCTTCTACGACCTGTTCATCCCCGACGGCGTCTCGTCGCGGCTGCTGCGCAACCGCCGCGACGGCACCTTCGAGGACGTCACCGAGCGGGCCGGCCTGGGCGGGCTCGACGGGGTGTCGGCGGCGGTCTTCGCCGACTACGACAACGACGGCTGGAAGGACCTGTTCGTCAGCCGCACCTTCCGCCCGAACCAGCTGTTCCACAACAACGGCGACGGCACCTTCACCGACGTCACCGCGCGCGCGGGGCTGGGCGAGGACTGCTGCACGACGGTGGCGTCGTGGGGCGACTACAACAACGACGGATTGCTCGACCTCTACGTCGGGCGCTACCTCGACCCGCGCGCGAGGATCCCGACGACCTTCTACGCCAGGAACGGCGAGCCGAACCGCCTGTACCACAACAACGGCGACGGCACCTTCACCGACGTGACCGAGCGGGCGGGGGTCGGCGACACCGGCCTCTGCCTGGGCAGCGCCTGGGGCGACTACGACGGCGACGGCCGCCCCGACCTCTTCGTGGTCAACGACTTCGGCCGCAGCACCCTCTACCACAACAACGGCGACGGCACCTTCGAGGACGTCACGGTCGCCGCCGGCGCGCTGGCCTACGGCGCCGGCATGAGCGCGTCCTTCGCCGACTACGACAACGACGGGCTGCTCGACCTCTACACCGCCGACATCCGCTCGGAGCACGCCTGGTTCGCGGCGCCGGCGACGGTGGGGCGGTACATGGCGAACTCCTGGAAGCAGGGCGTCTGGCGCACCGACATGCCGCTGTACTGGCAGATCTTCCGCCAGTCGGGCCTGCGCTTCGTCGACGTGTTCCGCGAGATGGCGGCCGGCAACCACCTGCTGCGCAACCGCGGCGACGGCACCTTCGAGGACGTCAGCGCCGCGGCGGGCGCCAACCCGGTCGGCTGGTTCTGGGGGTCGGTGTTCGCGGACTTCGACAACGACGGCTGGCTCGACCTCTACAGCGCCAACGGCTGGGTCTACGGCGAGCGCGGCACCGAGATCGAGCTCGAGTTCCTCGACAACGTGGTCGGCCGCCAGCGCGACTACAAGACCGGCATCTTCTTCGACCCGCGCCACTTCGGCGACCGGTCGTGGCACGGCTGGGAGCGCAACCGCCACCTGCGCAACGAAGGCGACGGCACCTTCAAGGAGATCGGCCGCGGCGCCGGCACCGACCTGCTCACCAACAGCCGCGGCGTGGCGGTGGCGGATTTCTGGAACCGCGGCGCGCTGGACCTGGCGGTGGCCGCCAACGGCGGGCGGCACGCGCTGCTGCGCAACGAGGTCGGGGTGCGCCGCCACTGGCTGCAGGTGGAGCTGACCGGCGTCCGCAGCAACCGCGACGCGGTGGGGGCGCGGGTGGAGGTGGTGGCCGGCGGGGTGCGGCAGCTGCGCGAGGTGTCGGCGGGCGACGGCTATGCCTCGCAGAGCACGCTGCGGCTGCACTTCGGCCTGGGGGAGGCGGCCGTGACCGAGGAGATGACGGTGCGCTGGCCGGCCTCGGGGCTCGTCGAGCGGTTCGAGAACGTGGCCGGCGACCGCATCGTGGCGCTCACGGAGGGCAGCGGGCGGCTGATCGAGAGGCGCTATCGGGTGGCGGAGGCGCCGGCGGCGCCGAGGGTGGAGCCTGTCACGGAGCCGGAGAAGTCACCGAAGGTTGAGCCAGTCACGGAGCCGGAGCCGGCGCTGGCGACCGTCGCCATCACGAACGAGAGGTGATCCCGCGCGCGGCGCTCAGCCGGTCTTCTCGAGCAGGCAGATGCCCGACCAGGGGCGGGAGCCCTGGCGGCCGTGCGACTCCGGCAGCAGGGCGATGAGGCGCATGCCGAAGGTCAGGCGCTTGAAGCGGGCGGCGGTCTTGAGGGGCGAGAGGACCTCGACCGGCTTCCAGCCGTGGGGCTCGAAGAACCCTGGTCCTTCCGGCGGACCGAACTTGAGGGCGGCGCTGGCCCGGGTCAGCTGGGGACCGATGTTCTTCTGCAGCAGGCGCAGCAGCCCCGGCGAGGCGATGTCGAAGATCCAGCCCTGGAAGGCGGCAGGCGCGGCCAGGTCGCGGGCGAGGCTCGCGGCCTCGTCCGCGGCAAGGTAGATGAGCAGGCCCTCGGTCAGGACCAGCGCCTTGCGGGAGCGGCTTCCCAGCCGCGCGAAGAGCTCGCGGCGGGCGCCGGCGTCGGAGAGGTCCAGGCGGACGCGCTCGAGCGCGCAGGCCGGGCGCTCGCCGGCGAGGATCTCCTCCTTGTAGTCGAGGATGCCGGGCAGGTCCACCTCGATCCACTGCAGCGCGGCCGGGAGATCCATGCGGTACGGCCTGGCGTCGAGGCCGGCCGCCAGGTTGACGACCATGTCGACGCCCTGCCGTAGTTGCTCGGCGATGAGCTGGTCGAAGAGGTAGGTGCGTCCCACCCAGGCCCAGTCGGCGCGGACGGCGCCGGGCAGGGAATCGGCGATCTGCCGGCCGCGCTCGCCCGCCAGGCGGCGCGCGTACGGATCGCGGAAGAGCGCGTCGGGGCGCTCGCTCTCCGCGGCGCGGTACACCGCGGCCCAGAGGGCGGTGTCGGAGACGTTGCGGATCAGGGGCTCGGTCTGGGTCACGGGTCGCGCACTGGTCGGGTTGGACCTTATCTCGTCCCGGGAGCCTATACCTTTTGGCTCCTTTCGTCGTTAAATAGGGGGGACAAGGTCAGCGTCCGGCGGTGCTCCGCGTTCCGCGGGGCCGGGTGCGCGGAACTTCGGAGAGACGTAGACCGATGGGCAGGCAAGGTGTCCCTGGCGTCCTCGAGCTGATCCCGGCGATTGTGCTGGCGGCCCTGGCAGGCGGCGGCACTGGCGCGGCCCGGGCCGATGGACGGGCGCCCGCCGCCGTGCCGTCTCCAGCCCCGGCCCCGGCCGGGGCTGTGATGGCCACGACGGGGGCGCCGTCCTCCAACGCCGGCGGACAGCGCTGGTTCGAGGAGGTGACGAAGCGGGCGGGGCTGGCGGTGGCGCATCACAACCGGGTGTTCCACAACCCCTACGCGGACATCATGGCGGGCTACACGGCGCTCGGCGCGGCCGCGGCGGTTGCCGACTATGACGGCGACGGCTTCGAGGACCTCTTCGTCACCGACTCGTCCGAGGGCGGCAGGAACCACCTCTATCACAACAACGGCGACCTGACCTTCACCGACGTGGCGGAGGCCGCGGGGGTCGCCGCCGGCAACGACGCCGAGAACGCGACCGCCGACGCCATCTGGTTCGACTACAACAACGACGGCCGCCCGGACCTGTTCGTGGTGCGCTTCGGCCACAGCCAGCTGTTCGAGAACCTGGGCAACGGCAAGTTCAAGGACGTCACCCGGCAGGCCGGCCTCGGCCGCTACATGAACAGCATCACCGCCGTCGCCTTCGACTACGACCACGACGGCTACCTCGACCTGTTCGTCGGCAACTACTTCCAGCCGGTCAACCTGTTCCATCCCGCGACCCCGCGCTTCTTCCCGGAGAGCTTCGAGACCGCCAAGAACGGCGGCGGCGTCACCGTCTACCACAACAACGGCGACGGCACCTTCACCGACGTCACCGCCAAGGTCGGGCTGGCGGGGATCAGCGGCTGGACGCTCGACCTCGGCCAAGGCGACGCCAACAACGACGGCTGGGACGACCTCTACGTGGCCTGCGACTTCGGGACGGATTACTTCTTCGTCAACAACCGCGACGGCACCTTCTCCGACCGCACCGCCACGGCGATCGGCTACGACACCAAGAAGGGGATGAACGCCGACTGGGGCGACTACGACAACGACGGCTGGCTGGACATCTTCGTCACCAACATCACCGACGACTACATGCGCGAGGGCAACTTCCTCTGGCACAACAACGGCAACCTGACGTTCACCGACGTGGCGCGGGAGACCGGCACCTGGGAGACCGGTTGGGGCTGGGCGGCGAAGTTCTTCGACTACGACAACGACGGCTGGCTCGACCTCTACGTGGTCAACGGCTGGGTGTCGGCGGGGCCGCAGAGCTACGTGCCCGACGTCTTCGAGATGATCGTGCGCCCGGGCGTGGACCTGGCCGACGCGCGCAGCTGGCCGCCGATGGGTGCCAAGAGCCTCTCCGGCTACGAGAAGAAGAAGCTCTACCACAACGAGGGCGGGCAGCTGTTCCGCGACGAGGCGGCGCGGCACGGGCTGGACGCGCTGCGCGACGGCCGCGGCATCGTGGTGGCCGACTTCGACAACGACGGCCGGATGGATCTCTTCGTCACCAACGCCAACGCCGAGCCGTACCTCTACCACAACGTCCTGCCCACCGGCGCGCACTGGCTCGAGCTCGAGCTCGAGGGGCGGAAGTCCAACCGCGACGCGGTCGGGACGAAGGTCAGGGTGACGCCGGCCGGCGGCGGGCCGGGACAGCGCCCGCCGCGGATGCTGCGCTTCGTCGACGGCGGCAACGGTTTCGCCTCGCAGAGCACCAAGCGCCTCCACTTCGGGCTCGGCGCCGCGGCCGCCGCCGAGCTGGTGGAGGTGGAGTGGCCTTCGGGCTTGCGCCAGAGCTTCACCGGTGTGGCGGCGGACCGCATCTACCGGCTGGTCGAGGGGGAGCCGGCGCTGGCGCCGGGGCGGGCGGCGCAGCGCGCGGCGGCCAGGTCGACGGCCAAACCGGCGCCGGCGGGGAAGGGGAGTCAACGATGAGCGAGCGGCGGGGAGGCGTTGCCGGCGTGGCGGGCGGTGGGGGGCTCGGGAGGCTGGCGGGCCTGGCGGCCGGCCTGGGCCTGGCGCTGGCGCTTCAGGCAGCCGCGGCATCTCCGGCGGCGATGACGCCCTCGGCATCCCCGGCGGCGCCGGCGCCCCCGGCGTCCACCGCGGCGCGGGCACCAGCGGCGGCCGGGGCGGCGCCGGCGCCCGCGGCATCCCCTGCGGCGTCTGCCTCCTCGGCGGCCTCGGCGAGCGCCGCTTTCGAGGCGGGCCAGCGGGCGCTTGCCGGCGGCGACGTGCCCACCGCACTCGAGCGCATGGAGGCGGCCCTGGCGGCGGACCCCGACAACCTGCGCTACGCCTCGGAGTACCGTCACGCGGTGATCCGCACCGGCGCGTACGACCGGGCGCTCGACTTCTTCGCCAAGCTGGTGGCCGACCATCCCGGCTCGGCCTTCGCCTGGCTCAACTACGGCTACGTCTACGTCGACAAGATGCCTTCGGCCGGCGCCATCACGCAGGTGATCCTGGCCAACGACGCACTGCAGCAATTCAGCCGCTCGATCGAGCTCAAGCCCAGCTGGCTGGCGCTCTACACGCGCGGCAACAGCTACCTCTACTGGCCGAAGATCTTCGGCCGCGGGCCCCTGGCGGTCGCCGACCTGGAGCGCGCGGTGGCGATCTCGAAGAGCGAGCCGAAGCGCGCCTACCAGGCCCACGCCTACGCCGCGCTCGGCGAAGCCTACTGGCGCACCGATCAGCCGGACCGGGCGCGGGCCACCTGGGAAGAGGGAGCGCGCCTCTTCCCGCAAGACCCCGTGCTCAAGGCCCTGCTGTCGCGCCAGGGCGACGACCTCGAGGCCTTCATCGCGGACCAGGTCGACCGCACCAAGCGCGTGAACACCGACCTGCGCGAGATGTGGGAGAACAGGTGAAACCGGGGGGTGGCCGAAGGGGCAGCGATTGGAGCAAGATGCCCCTCCGCATGGCGGCAGGGTGGCTCTCGGCATGGCTGCTGGCGGTGCCTGCGGCAACGCAATCGGCTCCTACCCCGGTCGCGCCTTCGTCTTCGTCCATCTCCGCGAAGGCGATGGGACCTGCCGGCGCGGGGAGCGCCCAGCGGGGGGCACCGCAGGGTACGGCGTCGAATAGGAATGGGAATCGCGGCGCGGCCCCGGCGATCCGTTTCGAGGAGATCGGCGCGCGCGCTCATGCGCGGATGATCCACCATACCCGCCACTTCCACGGCCCCAAAGCCGATATCCTCGAGATGTTCACCTCGGGCGGCGCGGCGGTGGCGGTGGGCGACTACGACAACGACGGCTTCGACGACCTGTTCGTGACCGATTCGGACAACGGCCGCGGCTGCCACCTGCTGCACAACAACGGCGACCTGACCTTCACCGAGGTGACCGCGGAGGCGGGAGTGGGGAAGGGCAACGACGAGCGCTCGATCGTCTCGGACGCGCTCTGGTTCGACTACGACAACGACGGCCGGCTGGACCTGCTGGTGGCCCGCTTCGGCACGCCGATCCTCTATCATAACGAGGGCAACGGGAAGTTCCGCGACGTCACCGCCCAGTCGGGACTCAACAAGTTCGGCAACACCATCGCGGTCATCGCGTTCGACTACGACAACGACGGTTACCTCGACCTGCTGTTCGGCAACTATTTCAAGCCGGTGGACCTGTTCGCCCTGAAGGACCCGCACGTGCTGCCGAACAACCTCGACCAGGCGACCAACGGCGGCGGCGTGACGCTGTGGCACAACCAGGGCAACGGCACCTTCGTCGACGTCACCGCGAAGGCCGGGCTCGGCAAGCACACCGGCTGGACGCTGGACGTCGGCCACGCCGACTTCGACAACGACGGCTGGCAGGACATCTACCTGGCCGACGACTACGGCACCGACCGGCTGTTCCTGAACAACCGCGACGGCACCTTCCGCGACGTCACCGAGGAGGCGATCGGCATCGACACCAAGAAGGGGATGAACGTCGACGTCGCCGACTACGACCGCGACGGCTGGCTGGACATCTACGTCACCAACATCACCGACGAATACATGCAGGAATGCAACATGCTGTGGCACAACAACGGCGTTGACGCCGCCGGCAAGCTGACCTTCACCGACCTGTCGCGGGAGACCGGCACCTGCTCGACGCTGTGGGGATGGGGGGCGAAGTTCGGCGACTTCGACAACGACGGCTGGGTGGACCTGTTCGCCGCCGACGGTCTGCGCTCCGCCGGCGACAAGAACTACATCCCGGTGCTGCTCGAGATGATCATCACCCCGAAGGTCGACTTCAGCGACGTCAACAGCTGGCCGGCGATCGGCGACATGAGCTGGAGCGGCCACGAGAAGAAGAAGCTCTTCCGCAACCTGGGCGGCTCGGCGTTCAAGGAGATCGCTCACGAGGCGGGCGTCGACAACGACCTCGACGGGCGCGGCCTGGCGGTCGCGGACTTCGACAACGACGGCCTGCTCGACGTCTACGAGACCAACGCCAACCAGCCGTCGCTGCTCTACCACAACGTCACCGCGCCGCACGGCCACTGGCTCGAGCTGAAGCTGGTGGGCACCCGCTCCAACCGCGACGCCATCGGCGCGCGGGTGACGGTGAAGGCGGGCGGCGCGCTGCTCCTCCGCGAGGTCAACGGTGGCAACGGCTACTCGAGCCAGAGCACGACGCGCGTTCACATCGGCCTGGGCGCCGCGACGCGCATCGACGAGCTGGAGGTGCGGTGGCCGAGCGGCCTGCGGGAGAAGGTGCCGCCGGCATCGCTGCCGGTCGACCACATCTACTACCTGAAAGAGGGAGCCGGGGTGGTGACGGCGGTCGCCGCCGGCTTCGGGAAGACCGTCCTGCGAGGCGGTGCGCGATGAGAGGTGGCCCGCGCCGACCTCGCCTGCCCGGCCTGGCTCGGTGGCTCGGCCTGCCCGGCCTCGGTCTGGCTCTTGCCCTGAGCGGCCTTGCTCTGGCGATTCCGGGAAGTCCTGCGGGCTCGGCGGTCCAGGTGACGCCGGCTGGCCCAGGGGGCGAGGCTTCCGGCGCCGCCGCCGAGGCGCTCTGGCAGCACCGCAATCTCGGCAAGGCGTTGTACGAGAACCCCACCACCCAGGCGCAGGCGGTCGAGGAGCTGCACAAGGCGCTGATGCTCGCTCCCGGCTCGGCGCGCGACCGGCTGAACTACGGCCTGGCGCTGCTCAAGGCGGGGCGCACGGCGGAGGGAGTGGCGGAGCTCGAGAAGGTGCAGCGCCAGGACCCGGCGCTGCCGCACACCTGGTTCAACCTCGGCATCGCCGCCAAGCGGGCGTCCGAGTACGACAAGTCGCTGGCGCAGTTCCAGCACATGGTCGAGCTGGTGCCGGACGAGCCGGTGTCGCACTACAACCTCGGCGTGCTCTACAAGCTGATCGGCCGGCAGCAGGAATCGCTCGCGCAATTCGAGGCCGCGGCCAGGATCGCGCCGCAGCTCGCGGGGCCGCACTTCCAGCTCTTCAACGCTTACAAGCTGCTGGGGCGCGCGGGCGAAGCGGCGCACGAGCTGGCGGTGTTCCAGGAGATCAAGAAGCGCACGGCCGGGGCGGCGGTGCCCGAGGACCTCGAGTGGAGCTTCTACTCCGAGCTCTACGATCCGCCGGCCGACAAGCTGGCGGCGGGGGAGAGCGACGCGGCGGCGGCGCCGGGGCCGCTGAGCTTCGAGACGCGTGAGCTGGCGCGCGGCCTCGATCCGGCGACCGCCGGCCTGCTGGTGCTGGACGTGGCCGGGGACGGCAGGCCGGCCCTGCTCGCCTGGTCGGCGGCGGGGATCGTCCTCTGGCGTCCCGGCGCCATGGAGGGAACGGGCGGCAAGGCGGCGGGCACGGCAGGACCCGTCCCGGGATTGGAAGGGGTGCGGGGGGCGATCTTCGTCGCGGCGGGGGACTTCAACAACGACGGGCTGCCCGACCTCTGCGTGCTGACCGAGGCCGGGGCGCGGCTCTACGTCAACCGCGGCGGCGGGCGCTTCGAGGAGAGCCCGGCGCGGCTGCCGGCCGGGCGCTTCCGGCGGGCGGTGTGGCTCGACTACGACCACGACTACGACCTCGACCTGGTGCTGCTGGGCGACACCGCGGCGCTGGCGCGCAACGACGGCGCGGCGGGATGGAGCGATCACACCGCCGACTTCCCGTTCGCGGCCGGGCGGGTGCTCGACGCGGTCGCCCTGGACCTGGACGCCTACTCGCAGGGGGTCGACCTGGCGGTGAGCTACCAGGACCACCCCGGCATCCTCTATCGCGACCGCCTGGGCGGCCACTACACCGCGGAGCCGCTGCCGGCGCTGCCTGCCGGCGCGCGCTCGCTCGCCGCCTACGACTTCGACGGCGACGGCTGGACCGACCTCGCCGCCACCGCTCCCGGCGGCGTGCTGCTGCTCTGGAACCGCGGCGGCCAGCTGGCGGCCGGGGAACCTGGACGGGCAGCCGGCGCGGCGCAGTCCGCAAATGCCGCATCGACCGGCACGAGTGGTGCCACGAGCACTGCGGTCGTAGGCGCCGGGGGCGTCCCGGCGGGCGGTGCTGGCGGCACCGCGGCCGGCGCCGCCGCCCTGGCGATCGCGGACCTCGGCAACCGCGCCGCTCCCGACCTGGTGACCGGCGACGGCCTCTACCGGTGGCGGGTGGCGAGCGGAGGGCAGCCTGGACGATTCGAGGCGGCGACCCCAGCGCCCACCGCGCTCTTCCCGGGCAAGGCGGGCACCGCGGGCGGAACGGGCGCGGCGGCGCTCGCGGCTGTGGCCGCCGCGGACTTCGACCGCGACGGCCGCGAGGACCTGGCGGTGGTGCGCGGCGACGGCTCGCTCGCGGTGCAGCATAACGTCTCGCCGGCGGGGCGCTGGCTCGAGGTGGCGCTGAACGGGGTGCGCAATCCCAAGCTCGCGGAGGACGCGCGGGTGGAGGTCAAGGCGGGCACGGTGTACCAGAAGAAGCTGTACCACGGCACGCCCCTGCTGTTCGGGCTGCGCGGCCGCGTGGCCGCCGACACGGTGCGCATCACCTGGCCCAACGGCCTGATCCAGAACGAGACGCGCCAGGCGGCGGCGGTCAAGGCCGGCGAGGTCCGCGCCTACAAGGAGGCGCAGCGGCTGTCGGGCTCCTGCCCCATGGTCTTCGCCTGGAACGGCCGGCGCTTCGAGTTCATCACCGACGTCCTCGGCGTGGCGCCGCTCGGCGCCAGCTCCGGCGACGGGAAGTTCTTCCCGGTGGACCACGACGAGTGGGTGCCCATCCCCGGCGGCGCGCTGGCGGCCACGGCCGGCGGCTTCTACGAGGTGCGCATGACCGAGGAGCTGCGCGAGGTGACCTATCTCGACCGCGTGCGGCTGCTGGCGCTCGACCATCCGGCGGCGGTCTCGGTGTTCACCAACGAGAAGTTCAAGAGCCCGCCGTTCCCCGAGTTCCGCCTCTTCGGCGTCGAGCGGCGGGTGCGGCCGCGGCGCGCCGTGGACGGCCGCGGCCGCGACCTGCTGCCCGCCCTGCTGGCGCGCGACGGGGTCTACGCCGAGGGCTTCCGGCACACCCTGTCGGGGGTCGCCGAGATGCACACCCTCGAGCTCGACTTCGGTCCCGCCGCGGCGCGCGGCAACCGCGCGGTGCTGTACCTGAACGGCTGGGTGGACTGGGCCGACGGCAGCACCTTCCGCGCCGCCTCGCAGGAGAGCCCGGAGGGGCTGATGCTGCCGCGGCTCGAGGTGCGGGACTCGGCGGGGCGCTGGCAGACCGCGGTGGCCGACATGGGCATTCCGGCCGGCAAGCCGAAGACCATCGCCGTCGACCTGACCGGCAAGTTCCTGGGCGCCTCGCGGGAGGTGCGCATCGTCACCAATCTCTGCGTCTACTGGGACGAGATCTTCCTCGGCGAGGAGAGCGCGCCGCCGCGGACGCGGCTGACCGCGGTGCCGCTGGCCGCCGCCGAGCTCGCCTTCCGCGGCTTCTCGCGGCCGGTCGTCGACCCGCGGCGGCGGCAGCCGGAGGCCTTCGACTACCAACAGTGGATGGCGGTGTCGTCGTGGAACCCGACGCCCGGGCTGTACACCCGCTACGGCGACGTGCGGCCGCTGCTCGAGCGGGTGGACGACCAGCTGGCGATCGTCGGCTCGGGCGACGAGGTGCGGCTGCGCTTCGCGGCCGGCGGGCTGCCGCCGCTGCCGCGCGGCTGGCGGCGCGACTTCCTGCTCGACGTGGACGGCTGGGCGAAGGACGCCGATGCCAACACCGCGTACTCGCAGAGCGTCGAGCCGCTGCCGTTCCACGCCATGTCGGCGTATCCTTATCCTGCCTCCGAGCGCTTCCCCGACGACGCGGAGCACCGGCGCTGGCGCGCGGCCTACAACACGCGGCCGGCGCTCCGCCTGCTGCGGCCGCTGGCGGCGGGGGGGCCGTTTCCGCCGCCTTCCCTTGGGCCGAGAGCCGTGGGGGCAGGGGCGGAGGACGTTGGTGCGTCGCCCGATGGGAGGTAGAGGAAACGGACCCGCTACCTTGGTGGCGGCATCGGTGGCGGCAACCGGGAGGGGGCTCGGCGATCATGGTCGCCGGCACCGGTATCTGAGGGGGCTACGAAGATGAGAGATCACTGGAAGAACCTGGCGGCGGCGGGTTGGCTGGTCCTGCTGGTCAACACCGTCTACATCGCGGCCTTTCCTTCGCCGACGCTGTTCTACATGGGCAACGTCGTGCTGCACCTGGCGCTCGGCCTGGTGCTGACCGTGGCGGTGGTGCGCCTGTGGCGGCGCGCCACCCCGGCGGGCGGCGAGACGGCGACCGGCGGCGAGGCGGGCGCGGCGCACGACCTTGGCGCGGGGTCGTCCGCGGGGCGCGCGGCGGTCTGGCTGCTGGTGATCGCGGCGGCGGCGGGCGTGGCGCTGGCGGTGGCGGGCAACACGACGCCGCACCGCTGGCTCCTGTGGACCCACATCGGCGCCTCGGCGCTGGCGGTGCTGGCGGGTCTCGTGTACCTGCAGCGCCAGGCGGCGGCGCGCGGCGGGGCGTGGCGGCGGCTGCTGCGGGCCAGCGCGGTGGCGGCGGCGCTGCTGCTGGTCGTGCCGGCGGCGATGACCGCCTGGCGGCACGGGCACCCCGACCCGGCGATGCGCATTCACAACCCGACGATGGTGCCGGTGTCGATGAACGGGGAGGGCGGCGGCCCGAAGTCGCCCTTCTTCCCGTCGTCGGCCAAGACCAACGTCGGCGGCATCATCCCGGCCGACTTCTTCACCCAGTCGGACACCTGCGGCGAGTGCCACAAGGACATCTATCGCCAGTGGAAGAGCTCGGTCCACCACTTCGCCTCGTTCAACAACCAGTTCTACCGCAAGTCGATCGAGTACATGCAGGACACGATCGGCACCCAGCCGAGCAAGTGGTGCGCCGGCTGCCACGACCACGCGGTGTTCTTCAACGGCAGGTTCGAGCGGCCGATCAAGGAGCAGATCGACACCGTGGAGGCGCGCGCCGGGCTGGCCTGCACCTCCTGCCACGCCATCACCCATGTCGACAGCTCGATGGGCAACGGCGGCAACACCGTCGCCTACCCGCCGCTGCACGAGCTGGCGGCGAGCCGCAACCCGGTGCTGCGGCGCGTCAACCACTTCCTCACTTATCTCGATCCCGAGCCGCACCGCGAGACGTTCATGAAGCCGTTCATGCGCCTGGACAGCTCGGAGTTCTGCTCCGGCTGCCACAAGGTGCACCTCGACGTGCCGGTGAACCACTACCGCTGGTTCCGCGGCTTCAACGAGTACGACGCCTGGCAGGCGAGCGGCGTGTCGGGCCTGGGCGCGCGGTCGTTCTATTACCCGAAGGAATCGAAGACCTGCGGCGGCTGCCACATGCCGCTGGTGGACTCCGAGGATCCCGGCAACAAGCACGGCAAGGTGCACTCGCACCGCTTCCCGGGCGCCAACACCGCGATTCCCTTCGTCAACCACGACCAGGAGCAGCTGGACGTGGTCGAGAAGTTCCTGAAGTCGGGCTTCCTGACCGTCGACATCTTCGCCGTCTCGCCGGAGGACGCGGCCGGGCCGGGGGCGCAGATGATCCGCCGCGCGGAGGACCGGGAGGCGGGCCCGCAGCTCGCGTCGACCTTCGCGGTCGGCGAGGAGGCGCAGACCAGCGGGCCGGCGGTGCTGCGCGAGGTCGGACGGCTGGCGGCCCCGATCGACGTCGTGGCGGGGGAGGCGGCGGGCGGGTTCGCGGCGCGGCCGGGCTCGACGGTGCGGGTGGACGTGGTGGCGCGCACGCGCACCATCGGCCACTTCTTCCCGGGCGGCACGGTGGACGCCTTCGACGTCTGGCTGGAGCTGGTGGGGCGGGACGCCACCGGCCGCATCGTCTACTGGAGCGGCGCGGTCGAGGACGGCGGCAAGGGGCCGGTCGAGCCCGGGGCGCACTTCTACCGCTCCTACCAGCTCGACGGCGCCGGCAACATGGTCAACAAGCGCAACGCCTGGCAATCGCGCAGCGTCCTCTACGTGCGGCTGATCCCGCCCGGCGCCGCCGACGTCGCCCATTACCGGGTCCACATCCCGCTGGACGCCAAGGGACCGATCACCTTCGAGGCGCGGATGAACTACCGCAAGTTCTCGTACTACTACACGCGGTTCTCCTATGCCGGCCAGCCGAAGCCGGGCCAGCCGGCGGGGCTGATCGACGAGAGCCACAACAGCGCGGAGTACAGCTTCGCGCGCGCCAACATCCCGGCCAATGTCTCCGGCGAGATCCGCGGCGAGATCCCGGACCTGCCGATCGAGGTCGTGGCGAAGGCGAAGACGGTGCTGCCGCTCGCGACCGCGGCGCCCGGGAAGGGAGGCGCCGGCGCGGAGCCCGCGTGGCGGCCGGTGGTGCGGAAGAAGGACCGCGAGCGCTGGAACGACTGGGGGATCGGGCTGCTGCTGCAGGGCGACCTGAAGGGCGCCGAGTACGCCTTCCGCCGCGTCACCGAGGCCGAGCCGGAATATGCCGACGGCTGGGTGAACGTGGCGCGGGCGCTGGTCGCCGAGGGTGAGATCGACGCCGCGAGGCCGTTCGTCGACAAGGCGCTGGCACTCAACGGCAAGATGGGCCGGGCGCTGTTCTTCCGGGCGATGATCGAGAAGACCGCGGGCGACTACGACGCCGCGCTGGCGTCGCTGGCCAAGGTCGAGGTGCAGTACCCGCGCGACCGCGTGGTGCTGAACCAGGAGGCGCGGGTGCTGTTCCTCGAGCGGCGCTACGCCGACGCGCTGAAGGTGCTCGAGCGGGTGTGCGTGGTCGATCCCGAGGACGTGCAGATGCACTACACGGCCATGCTCTGCCACCGCGCCCTCGGCCACCGCGAGCAGGCGGCGCGCGAGGCGGCGCTCTTCCGCCGCTTCAAGGCCGACGAGTCGGCGCAGGCGATCACCGCCAAGCCGCGGCGGCAGAGCCCCGAGGACAACAACGAGCGCCAGCCCATCCACGAGCACGACAGCGTCCGGCTGCCGTTCGGCGGAGCGGCGGGGACGGCGGGGACGGTGGCCGCGGGGAGCGCGGCCACCGGGGCGAGGACGGCGGCCACGACGGCGGCCAGGGGCACGACCGCTGCAGGAGCGAAGGTAGGGGAGGGCAAGGTGGCCCCGACCCCGACTGCGGCCGGGGCGCGGCCGGCGGCCGCGGCGGCGGCCAAGGCCACGACCGTGCCAGGGGCGAAGGCTCCGACCTCGCCGTCGTCCACCAGCTACGGCGCGGCCGGGGCTGGGGGGAGGCCGAGATGACGATGAGCGAAGGCCGGCTGTCGAGGCGCGGCATTCGGCAGCGGCGCCGGGTGGTGCAGGCGCTGGCGCTCCTGGGGTCGCTGGCAGCGGTTGCCATGCTCCCTGGGTGGACGGGACGGACTGCGATCGGGATCGCGCCGGGAGGCGCCACCGGCATCCACTTCGCCGACGTGACCGGCAGGGCGGGGATCCATTTCACCCACAACAGCGGGCGGGCCGGCAAGAAGTACCTGCCCGAGACCCTCGGTCCGGGTTGCGCGTTCTTCGACGCCGACGGCGACGGCTGGCCGGACATCCTGATCGTCAACGGCCGCGACTGGACGCCCGGCAAGCGCCGGTCGCTGCCGGTCCTGTACCTGAACAACCACGACGGCACCTTCCGCGACGCCACCGCCCGCAGCGGCCTCGACATCGAGATGTACGCCCTGGGGGTCGCGGTCGGCGACTACGACAACGACGGCCGCGACGACGTCTACGTCACCGCGCTCGACGGCGACCACCTGTTCCACAACGAGGGCGGCGGCCGCTTCCGCGACGTGACGCGCGAGGCGGGCATCCACAACCAGAGCTTCGGCACCAGCGCCGCCTGGCTGGACTACGACCGCGACGGCAAGCTCGACCTGTTCGTCGCCAACTACGTGCAGTGGAGCCCGGACAAGGATCTCTGGTGCTCGCTCGACGGCGTGGCCAAGTCCTACTGCACCCCGGAGTCGTACAAGGGCACGTCGTCGAAGCTCTACCACAACCTCGGCAACGGCAAGTTCGAGGACGTCAGCCACCGGGCGGGCATCGACGATCCGAACAGCAAGTCGCTCGGCGTCGCGGTGCTCGACTACGACAACGACGGCTGGCCCGACCTGTTCGTGGCCAACGATACCCAGCCGAACAAGCTCTACCGCAACAAGCACGACGGCACCTTCGCCGAGGAGGGGCTCGAGGCGGGGGTGGCGTTCGGCGAGGACGGCATCGCGCGCGGCGCGATGGGCGTCGACGCCGCCGACTACGACCGCTCCGGGCGGGCGCACCTGCTGGTCGGCAACTTCGCCAACCAGATGCTGGGGCTCTACCACAACGAGGGCAACGGCATCTTCGTCGACCGCGCGCCGTCCTCGGCGGTGGGGCGGGCGAGCCTGCTGACGCTGACGTTCGGGGTCTTCTTCTTCGATTACGACCTCGACGGCAAGCTCGACATCCTGGCCGCCAACGGGCACATCGAGGAGGAGATCGGGCGGGTGCAGCCGAAGGTGCAGTACCGCGAGCCGCCGCTGCTGTTCCGCAACCTGGGGGGCGGCCGCTTCGAGCCGGTGGCCGCCGCGATGGGAGCGGACTTCAACCGGCCGATCGTGGGGCGCGGCGCGGCCTATGCCGACTTCGACCACGACGGCGACCTCGACGTGCTCATCACCACCAATTCCGGGCCGGCCTACCTGTTCCGCAACGACGGCGGCAACCGCAACCACTGGCTGCGCGTGCGCACCGTCGGCACGCGATCGAACCGCGACGGCATCGGCGCCGTGGTGCGCGTCGCCAGCGCGGGAGGGCCGCAGTGGAGCATGGTGCGCAGCGGCTCGTCCTACTGCTCGCAGAGCGAGCTGATCCAGACGTTCGGCCTGGGGCGGGACGCGGAGGCGACCGAGGTGGAGGTCGACTGGCCGAGCGGCGTCAAGCAGAAGCTGGGGCGGGTGGCGGCGAACCAGACGGTGACGGTGGTGGAGGGCAAGGGGATCGCGGCGCACGAAGGGCCGGCGCGATGAGCGGCGGGAGCGGCGGGAGCGGCGGCGCCAGGGAGAGCGGCGGCGACGTCGCCGGCACGCCCGGGCTCGCCGGCGGCGATGACCTCTCGAGCGCCGAACGCGGCACCGGCGTCATCGATCGCGCCGACCGCAACAAGGAGATCGCGCGCCGCTTCCGCGAGGACCTGTGGAACAGCGGCGACCTGGCGATCGCCGACGAGATCGTCGCCGCCGACTGCATGTTCCATGCGCGGGTGCCGTTCGCCACCGACTTCGTGCGCGGCCCCGACGCCATGCGCCAGCTGGTGCTCTTCTACCACCTGGCGTTCAGCGACATCCGGATGACCGTCGACCAGGTGATCGCCGAGGGCGACACGGTCGCCGCGCGCTGGACCGGCAAGGGGCGCCACAGCGGCGAGCTGCTGGGGCTGCCGGCGGCGCGCGGCGAGACCGTCACCCAGGGCATCGACTTCCTGCGTTTCGACCACGGCCAGATCGTCGAGGGCTGGGTGGTCTGGGACATCCTGAGCCTCATCGAGCAGCTCCTGCCGCCCGACTCGGAAGGCAGCGAGAAGGCCGCCGCCGGCCCCCTGGGCGAGTTCCTGCCGCTGCTCAAGCGGCTGCGGTGAGCGGCCGGGCCGGCCTCGCCGCGGCCGCTTTCTACTCGATCGCTGGCAGCGTGTCGTCGACGAGCAGCAGCCGGCCGTGGCCGGGATCGCAGACCCAGGCTTGGTGGTGGTCGTCGGCGACGACGCAGTGGGCTTCGGGCGCGGTCTTGACGGTCGCGAGCAGCGACAGCTTGCCTGCCTTCGAGACGCCCAGGATCGCCAGGGTCTCGCTCTTGGCTCCCGGCAGGTAGAGGTGGCCAAGGCGGAGGCTGTAGTCGATGATGTCGACTCCCGCGCCGGCACTCAGGGTGCCGAGCACGGCGCCATCGTGGTGCAGGTCGAGGACGACTGCCTTGCCCTCGGCGCAGCCGACGAAGAGAAAGCCGCGCGCGGCGTCGAGGGCGATGCCGCGCGAACCGGCGCAGCCGTTCGGCCAGCGAGCTACGATCGCGCGGGTCTTGACGTCGATCGCCAGGGTGGTTGCCTTCCACAGATGGGTATAGGCACGGCCGTGCCCGGCGTCGATGACCAGCGACTCCGGCCCGCCTGGCGTGGCGACGAATTCCTTGTGCGCCGGCACCGGCGGCCCGGAGGCCGGCAGGCTGAAGATCTCGATGCGGTCGCTGTCGGGCTGGGTCACCCAGATCTCGCCGCTCGGCTCCACCCAGCGCACATAGTCGGGACTGCCGGCGAGGTCGGCCTTGGCGACGACGGTCCTGGCCCCGGGGTCGAGCACCACCAGCTTCCTGGCCGTGCGGTCGGTCGCGAAGATCAGCCCGCGGCCGTAATCGGCCGAGGTCGTCCCCTCGCCGTGGCCCTTGCCGAAGCTCCGCTGGGAGCTGAAACCGCCGATTGGAACGATCTGCCGGCTGGCAGGATCGACGAGGTTGAGATTGCCGGTGCGGCCGGCCGGAACGAGGAGCTTGCCGAGCCCCCGCGCAAAGCCCAGGTCGTCGAAGCCGATGCCGCCGTCGCCGCCCGGGAGAGGGACGGGGAGGGTCCGCAAGTCCACGGCAGGCGCCGGCTTGCGTTGGCCCTTGTCCCCGGCGCCGGCGGCGCCCCTGTGCGCGGCGGCCAGCAGGCAAAGGGCGACGCAGAGCGCGAGGATAGGAAGGCGAGTCATGCGCATCGTCTTCAAGGCGTGCTCCTCCACGAGCGCGGCGTCGGCACCGGCATCGCCCGCCAAGATTAGCAGTTGACAGTTAGCAATGGCAACTGCTAGAAGAGATCGACGAGAGCACCCGGTCGCCGTCGGCAAGAGTGCCGCGGCAGAAGGAGGTCGTCGTGTCGAAAGCCCCCTGCAACTCGACCGTCGCCGCGCTCGCCGGCCTGCTGATCGCCGCGGCTCTCGGCGCCGTCGAGCCGCCGGTGAAGGTCTACGATTTCGATGCCGAGGCCGTCGGCTCGCCGCCCGCCGGCTTCGAGCTCGCCCGCACCGGCCGAGGCGCCCCGGGCGTCTGGGTGGTGCGGACCGAGAGCCCTTCCTCGACGGGGAAGGCCAATCATGTCCTGGTGCAGGAGAGCAAGGACCCGACGGACTATCGCTTCCCACTCTGCGTCGCCACCCAGGGCCAGTACCAGGACGTGACGCTCTCTGTGCGTGCGAAGCCGCTCAGCGGCGAGGTCGACCAGGGCTTCGGCCTCGTCTGGCGTTATCGCGACGCCGACAACTACTACCTGACCCGCTGCAACGCCGACGAGGACAACTGCACCATCTACCATGTCGTCAAGGGCGTGCGGCGGTCGTTTCAGAACCATTCGATCAAGGTCGCGACCAGGACCTGGCACACGCTCAAGCTCGACGCCCGCGGCCCCCACTTCGTGGTCTGGTTCGACGGCACCCAGGTGCTCGACGCCACCGACGACACCTTCAAGGCGGCCGGGCGGGTCGGCCTGTGGACCAAGGCCGATTCGGTGATCCAGTTCGACGACTTCACCGTCCAGGGGCACTGAGCGTCCCGCCAGGAGGACCCCGATGGCCGAGCCGGTTCCGGTCCACGCCGCGCCGTTACCGCCGTTGCCGCCGCCCTCGACGTGGGCGCTGGCGCGCTACTTCCTGCGGCTGGGGGCGCTCGGCTTCGGCGGCCCCGTCGCCCTTGCCAACGCCATGCGCCGCGACCTGGTGGAGGAGCGGCGCTGGCTCTCCGAGGCCGAGTACGACGACGGCCTGGCGATCGCCGCCGCCTGCCCCGGGCCGCTCGCCTACCAGCTCGGGGTGTACTGCGGCTACATCCGCCATGGCATCCCCGGCGGGTTCGCCGTGGCGGGCGCCTTCGCATTGGTGCCCTACCTGCTGGTCACCGCGACCGCCTGGGCCTACGTTCGGCTCGGCGACGCCTGGCAGATCCGCGCCCTCTTCTACGGCATCGCGCCGGTGGTCGTGGCGCTGATCCTCAAGGCGTGCTGGAACCTCGGCCAGAAGACGCTGCGCCGCGATTGGCTGGCCTGGCTGTTCTTCGCCCTGTCCTGCGCCATCACGGTCGTCGTCGAACGCGAGCTGACGGTGCTCTTCCTGGTCGCCGGCGCTCTCGGCAGCGTGCTCTTCGCGCCGCCCGCGGCCGCCGCCGCCGCGACGCGGCCGGCCGGTGACACGGCGGGACCCGCGACCGCCAAGCTGCCGGCCCTGGCGCCCGCCGCCGCCGTCGCCGGGGGGATCTCGGCGCTGACCGCGAAGATCTTCTGGTTCTTCTTCAAGACCGGGATGCTCGTCTTCGGCAGCGGCCTGGTCATCGTGCCGTTCCTCAAGACCTACATCGTCGATCAGTACCACTGGCTCGACAACCGCCAGTTCCTCGACTCGGTGGCGATCGGCATGATCTCGCCCGGCCCGGTGGTGATCACCGCCACGTTCGTAGGCTTCCTGCTCGACGGCTGGGCCGGCGCCACCGCGGCCACCATCGGCATGTTCGCGCCGGCCGTCCTGCTGACCGTCCTCGCCACCCCGCTGCTGCTCCGCTACGGCCGCAGCCGCCGCCTGCGCGGCTTCATCCGCGGCATCACCGTGACCGTCGTGGGGGTGCTCGTGGGCACCACGTTCCTGGTCGGGAGAACGGCGATCACCGACTGGCCGACCGCGACCGTCGCCGTGGCCGCGCTGGCGGCGCTCTTCCTCTGGAAGGGCTTGCCGGAGCCCCTCCTGGTCGCACTCGGCGGCCTGCTGGGCATCGCGGCGCACTGGCTGCGTCTTGCCTGAACCAGTGTCGCCGCGAAGCGCGGCAGGCCGGCTCGGTTGACGATGCGCAAGACGGCCCTGCCCGCCCTGCTGCTGCTCGGCCTCTCGCCGGCGCTCCGCGCCACGGTGCCGCCGGCGCCGCCGATGCCGCCGCCCGCGCTGACCGCCGGCCGGCTCACCGCCACGATCGTGCTCGACGGCGCCCTCGACGAGCCCGCCTGGGCCGCCGCCGGCGTGATTCCGGACCTCGTCCAGCAGAGCCCCGCTCCTGGCCGGCCGAGTCCCTACCGGACCCGCGTGAGGGTGCTGGCCGACCGCGAGACGCTGTACGTCGGCGTCGAATGCACCGACCCGTATCCCGGCCGGATCGCGGTCCACACGCTGCAACGAGACGCCGACCTGTCGGCAGACGACACTGTCGCCGTCGTCCTCGACACCTTCGGCGACGGGCGCACCGGCTATCTCTTCCGCGTCAACGCCGCCGGCGCCCGCCAGGACGGGCTGATCTCCGCCGCCTCGGGCGCCACCTACGACTGGGACGGCGTCTGGGACGCGCGCACCCGCCGCACCGCCTCAGGCTGGACGGCGGAGATCGCCATCCCGGCGCGGACGCTGCGCTTCCGGCGCGGCGTCGACCGATGGGGCTTCAACGTGGAGCGCTACGTCGCCCGCGAGCGCCTCACCCTGCGCTGGGCCGGCGCCACCCTCGACGCCTCGCTCGCCGACCTGGCGCGGGCGGGACGGCTCGCCGGCATTGGCGAGCTGCGCCAGGGCATCGGTCTGACCGCCGCGCCGTATGGCCTGCTGCGCTACGATCACCAGGGCGCGCCGCCGCTCAGCCGCCACGGCGGCAATGCCGGCTTCGACCTCGGCTACAACCTGACGCCGGGGCTCGGCGGTCTGCTCACGGTCCACACCGACTTCGCCGAGACCGAGGCCGACGCGCAGCAGATCAACCTCACCCGCTTCCCGCTCTTCTTCCCCGAGAAGAGGGCCTTCTTCCTCGAAGGCTCGAACCTCTTCGACTTCGCCACCGGCCTCGGCACCGACTTCCTGCCGTTCTACTCGCGCCGGGTGGGCCTGGTCGGCGGCGCCGTGGTGCCGCTCGACGAGGGGCTGAAGCTGCTGGGCCGCAGCGGCCGCTGGTCGCTTGCCGCGTTCGACGTGCAGTCCGGTGGCTCCGCCGCCGTCCCGGCCACCAACCTCTTCGCCGGCCGCGCCGCCTACGACGTGGACTCGCACCTGCGCCTGGGGACGCTGGTGACCAATGGCGACCCGGCCGGCCTGGGCGCCAACACGTTCGGCGGCTTCGACGCGGTGTGGCGCACCTCCACCTTCCGCGGCGACAAGAACCTGCTGTTCAGTGCCTGGGCTGCCAGGAGCGAGGGCACGACTCCCGCCGACCGCCCGCCGGCGGGCGGCGCCGGCGGCGCTGCCGGGCGCGACGGCTGGGGGGTGCGCGCCGAGTACCCGAACGACCTCTTCGACACCTATGCCCAGGTCAACCAGTACGGCGCCGCCCTCGATCCCGCGCTCGGTTTCCTGCCCCGTCCCGGCACCCGCCAGGTCGCGGTCGGCAACGCCTTCCAGCCGCGGCCCGGCGAGCAGGGGCCGTTCGGCTGGGCGCGGCAGTTCTTCTTCGAGACCTACTTCACCCGCGTCGACGACGTCGCGGGTCGGCCAGAGAGCTGGCGGCTGTTCACCGCGCCGTTCAACGTCTCGCTGCGCTCCGGCGAGCACCTGGAGACGGACTTCGCGCCGCAGTTCGAGCGCCTCGACCAACCCTTCGAGGTGGCCAAGGGCGTCGTCATCCCTCCCGGCCAGTACCGCTTCGACCGCTACGAGGTCGAGGCGCAGTCCTCGGCCTCGCGGCCGCTGCGCGTCGGCTCGTACCTCTGGCTCGGCGGCTTCTACGGCGGCACGCTCACCCAGTGGATCTGCTTCGTGTACGCGACTGCCCTGGGCGGCCACCTGCGGATCGAGCTCAACGGTGAGAACGACTTCGGCCACCTGCCGCAGGGCCGCTTCGTCCAACGGCTCTGGCAGCTCAAGGTCCTCTACGCCTTCACTCCCGACCTGACGGTCTCGACCTTCACCCAGTACGACTCGGAGGCCGGTGGCGCCGCGCTCAACGCCCGCCTGCGCTGGACGCTCTCCCCCGGGCGCGACCTGTTCGTGGTCTGGGACCGCAACTGGACTCAGGAGCCGGCGCTGGGCCTCCGCCTCACCCCCGCCGCCGATCAGCTGGTGCTCAAGCTGCGCTGGACAGCGACCTGGTAGCAACCAGCTCCTCGTAGACTTCCCGCATCTCCACGACCCGGCGCGGCCAGGCCCAGCGCATCCGGACCTCGCGCCGGGCAGCCTGTCCCAGGCGGGCTCGCAGGAGCGGATCGCCCACCAGCAGCAGGAGGGCGTCGGCCAGGGCGCCGCAGTCGCGGGGCGGGAAGAGGAGGCCAGTGCGTCCTGCCTCCAGGATCTCGGCCGGCCCGCCGACCGCGGCGGCGGCGATCGGCAGCCCGTAGAGCATGCCTTCGAGGATCACCATCCCGAACGGCTCGTAGCGGCTCGGCACCACCAGCACGTCGGCACGGGCGTACCAAGCCGCGAGGCCGTCGGGGGTGAGCCAGCCGGTGAAGTGGATGCGACCGCGGCAGGGCTCCTGGGCGGGCTCGAGCCACTGCCGGGCGACCTGGTCGCCCGAGTACGACGGCGGCCCTCCCGCGAGCACGAAGCGGCACGTCGGCGCCCGCGCCAGCACCAGCGGCACGGCGTCGAGCAGCTCGCGGATCCCCTTGCGCTCGACCAGGCGCCCGCTGTACAGGACGAGCGGCTCGGCGGCCGCGCGCGGCTTCATCGCGGCGCGGCGGGCGAGAGGCGCATCGTCGATGCCGTTGCCGACCACCCTCACCCGGCCGGCGGCCTCCGGGTAGTAGGCCTCGAGGAGCGCGCGCTCGCTGGCGGAGATCGCGATCAGGCGGTCGGCCGACACGATCACTTCCCCTTGGACGGCGGCCTGCGCCAGCCACGGGTTCGGCTCGAGACCAAGGTCGTACTCGGCGCGATCCACGGA
>Ga0207699_10000100_pt1 | contig 61679 bp, 66 predicted proteins | sample LARL51metaG_FD_184344 | JGI IMG/M metagenome (GOLD analysis project Ga0207699, IMG submission 184344) | Corn, switchgrass and miscanthus rhizosphere microbial communities from Kellogg Biological Station, Michigan, USA - LAR L5-1 metaG... | ecosystem: Host-associated > Plants > Roots >...
TAGGCCGCCGCGGTGCGCTGCGCCGTCCCGTCGCCGACCAGCTCCAGCGTGGCGATGCCCGCCGCGGCGGTGAGCGGATTGGCGTTGAAGGTGCCGGGATGGAGGATGTGCGGCGGTCCGGCGGGGGTCGGCTCGCCCGGCGCGGCGGGGCGCAGCAGGTCCATCACCTCGCGCCGCCCGCCCACCGCGCCGCCGGGCAGACCGCCCGCCATGATCTTGCCAAAGGTGGACAGATCAGGCCGGACGCCGATAGCCGACTGCATGCCGCCGGGCGCCACCCTGAAGCCGGTGACCACCTCGTCGACGACGAAGAGCGTCCCGGCCTCGGCGCAGAGTCGCGCCGCGGCACGCACGTACTCGGCGTCCATGGGCGCGAAGCCGAAATGGGCGCCCGAGGCCTCGACGAACATGCAGGCCACCCGGCGGTCGGCGAGCGCCGCCCGCAGCGCCTCGAGGTCGCCCGCGGGTATCACGCGCGTGTACGCGGCGACCCCCTCGGGCACGCCCGGCGCCGAAGGCCGCCCGTTCTGGTCGAGGTTGACGTGAACGCCGTCGTACCAGCCGTGGAAGTGGTCGTCGAGCTTGAGCACCAGGGCGCGGCCGGTGGCGGAGCGGGCCAGCCGCGCCGCCAGCATGCCCGCCTCGGTCCCCGAGGCGGTGAAGCGCACCTGCTCGACGGAGTCGACGAGCCCGCAGACCAGCTCCGCCCAGCGCACCTCGAGCGGGCTGGCCGCGCCGTAGTGCGTGCCCGCCGCCACCTGCGCGCGCACCGCCTCGACCACGGCGGGATGCGCGTGCCCGAGCAGCAGCGCGCCGTGCCCCATGGTGTAGTCGACCACCTCGCGGCCGTCGACCAGCCACTTGCGCGCACCCTGCGCCCGGGCCACGTAGATGGCCGGCTGGTAGGCACGGGCCACGTGGGTGGCGCCGCCGGGCAGCACCTGCGAGGCGCGCTCGGCGAGGTCCGCGGCGGTGGGGGAGACGGTCATGGGGCTGCCTCGGAACGGTGGGGATGGAGGCGTGGGTGGGAATCGAACCCACGATCAGGGTTTTGCAGACCCGTGCCTTACCACTTGGCTACCACGCCGCCGGGCGCCATTCTGACAAACATCGCTCGCGGGCTGGCAGGCGTGGGCGAGGCTGGCAGATAACGTGATGGCGTGACTATCAGATGGCGCTGGACGGCGCCTGGCGCCGGCAGGACAGCGAGCCGGTCCTCACCGCGTCGCGGATGGCGAGGACCGGCTCAGGGAGGGAGGGGGGACTTCTTCAGGGGGGTTCGCGAACGGAAGGTTGCCGCCAACCATGGCGACAACAGGAGTGCAGCGCTTCAGGTGTGCATCGCCGCGGGCGTGCCCGGCGTGTGCAATAGGTTCTCGACGTCGCGCACGCCCGGGATGGCCCGCACCCGCCGCTCCAGCTCACCGATCATCGCCGCCTGCGGCACCTGGCCGCGCAGCACGACGACGCATTCGCGCTCGACGTTGAGGTTGATCGATCCCTTGGGAACCGAGGCGTCCCGGAACAGCTCGCTGCGCACCCGGTCGGCGAGCGTCTCCTCGCTGGCGACGGGGCGCGGCTCGCTGTGGACGGCATGCCGCATGGCCTGGGTCCTGCCCTCGATCTCCGCGGCCGCCCCGTGTCCGGCCCGGCCCACGGCGCGCACGGTGCGCCGGGTGGCGGCGGCGGTGCGGTCGACGGCCAGGGCGCGGCGGCGGCGGCCGCTCTGCGGGTCCATGAAGAAGGCCACCACGGCACCGGTGCCGGCTGCGAGCACCGCGGGCAGGAAGCGCATCTGCATCCTCATCGCGTGGTCACCCCCGTGGTGAGATCAGTTCTGTCGCGCAAAACTACATCGGCTGTATCATTTTGGACGCTGCGCGTCAGCCGGCTTCTACGAGGCGGGCGAGGGCGCGGGAGCAGGCCGGCGGCGCTGGGCGGCGGCCGCGGCGGCGTCGTCGGGCTCGGGCGGCAGCACGAAGCCGACGTCGAGCGCCTCGGCCAGGCAGCGCAGCCGCGCGTAGAAGCCGCTGGTGTGCGGCGAGCGGGCCAGGCGCAGGCCGTCGAAGTCGAAATGGTGCACCCACTCGTGCAGCAGCGTGTTGAGGAACACCTTGGGAGTGATGACCTTCTGCAGCCGCGCCGTGCGGTGGTAGATGCGGATGCGGGCGCGGCTCACCCGGCCGTCCTCGAACCAGCAGCGGTAGTAGCCGTAGGTGCGGCTCTGCAGCCGCTGGCCGTCGTGTTCGTGGACCTGCGGCTTGTCGGCCACGGCCAGCTCGCAGCGGCTCAGCCCCGCCTCGGCGCTCAGCTCGTCGACGAGCATCTGGCCCAGACGGCGGCGGTCGCGATGATCGTCCCCCGCCTCGAGCAGCCGCAGCGCCAGCCCGCGGGCGACGGCGGTGGGACGCACGGGCAGCCCGGTGAACGCCTGGCTGCGGACGTAGGTGGAGTCGAAGGTGGGGCGCCGGCGACCGAACATACGTCCGCCAAGTATAGAGCGCGCCGGGCGCCTCGGGGCCTCCCGTCTGCCCGCGCCGCCGCGCCCCGCGGCTGGCCGCATACTTGTGCGCCCGCGAACCGGCGGGCATGCCGAGCTGGCGAAACGGGTAGACGCCGCGGTCTTAAAAACCGCTGGGGGCGCCGCCCCCGTCCGGGTTCGAGTCCCGGGCTCGGCACCATTACTCGATCGCGGCCGCTGCCGAGAGCGTTCCGGGCGAACGGCGCTGATGGTCAAGCGGAGCCCGACCTAAATGACCAACCGGTCAGGAGTTGACCCCGGTCTGCTGCAGCGGATAGACTCACCATCTCGGCCCCATGAGGGGGGTCATCTCGGGAGGGATAGAGGTGAGGGGCAATGGCTTCCGCCGTTTCCGCGTGCTCGTCGGACTCGGCTTCGGTTTGCTCTCAGCTGCAGGTGCATTGGTGCCGACCCACGTCCTGGCGTCGACGTTGAACTGCCAGCTCCAAGCGGCAGCCTTTGAAAGCATCGGACTTTCGGGGCTGGGTATCGACTACGCGGGCCAGACCACATGTGACGCGTCGGCTGCGACGCTGTCGGGTACGGCCACCCTCTCGGCCAATGGCACGACCGTCTCCTCCGCTGGGCCGGACACGTGCAGCAATTGCAGTTCGACCTCCAGCCAGGGGCACTACAGCAGCCCCGTGATCGGCCAGGTGTACACGCTGACCTATCGAGTGTCGATGACGCTCGCGTCCGGAAACTGGGGCTCGACCACGGGGAACTGCACAGGAGGCGGCACCCCGACGGTGACGTGTTCCACGTCGCTGACGTACACGTTCCCGATCCCCAACTCCGTGTCGCACCTACCGATCGTCAGCACCACCGACGTCTCAGCCGCCTGAGGCCCGGCACGTAACAGTTCAAGGGCTTGCCATGATTTCTCCGTGCTTTCACTCGCGTCTGCGCGTGGTCCTCGCCGCCTTGATGCTCGCAGTCTGGGTGGGAGCTGCCAATCCGGCTGTCGTCCACGCGCAGACGGTTCTATCGCCGTCAGGCTCGTCGCCGGCACCCCGGCATCCACGGTCACCATGCCGATGGTGATCAGTAGCATCCCGGCAGATGCCCCTCAGTGGGTCCAGGACTACCTTCGATCGCTGATGAACGCTCACACGGACGCGACGAGCGTCGGGAACTGCGGCACCGCGACGCTGAACCTGGGGAGCAACGGCCAGAACGCCACCTTCTCCATGAGCGGTGTCTCGTTCCTCGGCCCGATCCTCAGCGTGGACTACCAGGTCAGTTGGATCAACTGGTTCCCGCTCCAGGGTCCGCCCGGGCCGACCTTCGGCGGATTCGGAAGGATCGTGTTCCCATGGCCGAGTTTCGCGTGGTCGGATTTCAACGGTACGCAGCAGACCGGCACGAGCTCACTCATCATGGGCACCATGACCGGCGACGCGCACGTCTCCTTGCTGTCCTTGTTCCCGGTCGATTGCACGATAATCCCAACGTCAGCCACCACGTCCGTCTGACCGTCGTCAGAGGAGGCCTCATCGTGGAGTGGAGAGCAGCGTCCAGTCCCGGACTTGACTTCGCCGTCTGGACGCTGCTCCACGATGGGCTGCGCATTCCGCCCTTCGATCGGCACTTCCCCGCGAGTGACGACGCGGCAGCCGGGGGTGTGACGCCCGACGGCTGGCGCGCCTGGGTCGTCGACTTGGCCGAATGGGCGGAAGGGCACCCGAACGTCCAACCGCACGCGGAGGACATCATCACACCGGCGCTTGATCCGGGGGCCCGGGACCGGTTCAGTGCGCTGTGGGCCGAGTATGCCGAGGAAGCGGTCGACTGGCACCGGCTGATGGCGCCGTGGCTCGGTGAGTGGTCCGTTCCGGAGGTCATGCGGGAGTTCTGGAGCCGTGCGACACAACGGGGTATCGATCGCTGCGGCCACGTCGACGTCCATCTCGTTCGATACCCGGGGCCCGCCGCCATGCGGGTGACGCAGCGCTCCGTCCTCGTGGCAACTGGCGGCTGGATGACCAGCTTCGAGCAATTCGCGGACTTCCTGTTCGCCGCGCTTGCGCAGACGCCAACCCGAGGTGGCTCTCCCGACTGAGAGAAGTGGGCCAGGCCGCCGGCAGCCCATACTGGCGCGCGACATGGACACGCAGAAACGCAAAGCCGCCATGGCCGTCAGCGCCGGACGCATCGCCGCCGGCGCCGGCTTCCTCGTCGCCCCCGGCCGCATGCTGCGCGCCTGGTCCGGCATCGACGCCAAAAGCACTCCGGCGGCGCGCATGGTCGCCACCTCGGTGGGCGTGCGCGACCTGCTCCTCGGCGTCGGCCTCTGCCGCGCACTGCAGCGCCGGCAGGACGTGGCCACCTGGCTCTGGTACGGCGTCGCCGCCGACGCCGTCGACGCCCTGGGTGCGCTGCGCGACTTCCGCGCCCTGCCGCTCACCGGCAGGCTCGCGCTGCCCGTCGCCCTTGGCGCGGCCGCCGCGGGCGTGGCGCTGGCGAGCGGCGAGTAGATACCGCTACCCCGCACCGACTACCCTGCGCGCACCTCGCAAGGCTGGAGGAGACACATGCGCCTGCTCAGCCCGGTGCCGACGCCCTACGACCCGCTGGAGTGGGCGGCCAAGCCCTTTCCCGAGAAGGCGCGGCTGGTCTGCCAGGCCTGGGCGGTGCAGGGCTACGGCTCGCCGGTGGGCGTCTACGGCGTCTACGCCTTCAAGGTGCTCCTCTACATCGGCGGCTGGCTGCTCTTCTGCAACTTCACGCCCGGGATGGGCAACCCGACACAGCTCAGCCACTGGTGGCTGCAGCCCACCGCCTTCCAGAAGGCGATCGTCTGGAGCCTGCTCTTCGAGTTCCTCGGCCTCGGCTGCGGCAGCGGACCGCTGACCGGGCGCTACGTCCCCCCCGTCGGCGGCTTCCTCTATTTCCTGCGCCCCGGCACCACCAAGCTGCCCGTCTTCCCCAAGCTGCCGCTGCTCGGCGGCATCCGGCGCTCACCGCTCGACGTGCTGCTCTACGCGTCGGTGATCGGCCTCTCCCTGCGCGCGCTCACCGCCGCGAGCATCGACAGCACCATGCTCATCCCCATCGCGCTGGTGCTGCCCCTGGCCGGCATCGCCGACAAGACGCTCTTCCTGGTGGCGCGCGCCGAGCATTACTGGACGACCGTCGCCGTCTTCGCGCTGGCCTCGTCGCCCGCGCAGTGGATCCCCGGCGCCAAGGCGGTGATGCTGGCGCTCTGGTTCTGGGCGGGCACCTCCAAGCTCAACCACCACTTCCCCAACGTCATCTGCGTGATGACCAGCAACGGTCCGCTCACCGCCCGCCTGCCCTGGCTGCGCAAGGTGATGTACCGCCACTACCCCGACGACCTGGCGCCCTCGCGGCTGGCGGTCATCGCCCACGCCGGCACCATGCTGGAGTTCGCCGTGCCCATCGTGCTGCTCGTCGCGCACGGCGGGGCGCTGACCGCGGCGGGCATCGGGCTGATGGTCTTCCTGCACGTCTTCATCACCGCCCAGGTGCCGCTCGGCGTGCCCATCGAGTGGAACGTGATGATGGTGTACGGCGGCTTCGTCCTGTTCTGGAAATATGCGGCCACAACCGTCTTCGCCATGCCGCCGCTGATGGGCGTGTTCCTGGCCGTCATGCTGGTGGCCGTGCCGCTGGCGGGCAACCTCTTCCCCGGCCGCGTCTCCTTCCTGCTCTCGATGCGCTACTACGCGGGCAACTGGGGCTACAGCGTCTGGCTGTTCAGGGGCGAGAGCTACCGCAAGCTCGACAGGCTGACCAAGGCCGCGCCCTGGATCCACGACCAGCTGCGCAGCATGTACGACGAGGCCACCACGGTGGCGGTGGTCGGCAAGGTGGTCGCCTTCCGGCTCATGCACCTGCACGGCCGCGCCCTGCCCCTGCTGCTGCCCCGCGCCGTCGAGCGCGTCGAGGACTACGAGTGGGTCGACGGCGAGGTGGTCGCCGGCATGGTGCTGGGCTGGAACTTCGGCGATGGCCACCTCCACCACCACCAGCTCCTCGACGCCGTGCAGCGGCAGTGCGGCTTCGAGGAGGGGGAGCTGCGCTGCATCTTCGTGGAGTCCCAGCCGCTGGGCCGCTCGACCCTGCACTGGCGCATCGCCGACGCCGCGCGCGGGGTGCTGGAGAGCGGCGACGTCGAGGTCGCCGAGCTGCGCCGCCGGCCTCCCTGGCCCGAGGCCGGGTCCGAGGCGGTGCGAGACGCACCGGCTGGTGCTACTCTCGCCTGACTGAGTTGTCGGCGTGGTTGGAGTCGAGGGGCATGGATCGTCGTCTGGCGCCGCTTCCTTTGCAGGAGGTCCAACCCCGGCTGCACGCGCTGCAGCACGAGCTCAAGACCCAGCTCGAGCGCATGGCCCGGCTCATCGCCGCCTGCCAGGAGACCGCCGCCGGGCTCGGCCGCGGCGCCGACCTCGGCGCGCCGCGCCTCTTCGCCCGCGACGTGGTCCGGCTCGGTGAGGCCGAGCTGCTCGTTGCCCGCCAGGCCGTCCGCCACGCCGAGGGCAGCCATCGCCTCACCCCGACCGAGTGGCAGTTGCTCACCTTCCTGCTCGCCGAGCCGGGCACGGTGCACAGCCGCGTCGAGCTCGCCGTGGGAGCGTGGGGTCCGGGATACGCCGAGCGCAACAGCGAGGTCGAGGTCTACGTGTCGCGGCTGCGCCGCAAGCTGGGCCCGTCGGGCCGCCTGCTGGAGACGGTGCGCGGCCGGGGCTACCGGCTGGTGCTCGACGGCCACGGCGCGGTGGACGCGCTGGCGCAGCCGGCGCTCGCCGTCCGCGACTGCCAGACGAACGGCAATGGACTCGCCGCCTCGCCCGCCCACTCGCGCGCCTGACGCACCCCGGCGGCGCGGCGCGGACCGGCGGGAGCGCGCGCCAACCCTGCTTGCTACGCTACCGCCCGTCGAGACCCCTCGGCCCGCGGCGTACGGTGTGCCCGTCGTCGCGACGCGCCGGCGAGATCCTGGAGGGCGTAGGTTGTCCGGACAGGGGACCGAGGCGGCGCCGCACAGGACCGTGGTGGTCGCCTCCTCGGCCGGCGGGCTGGCCGCCCTGCTCGGCATCCTCCCGCTGCTCCCCGCCGATTTCCCCGCCGCCGTGATCTGCGTCCAGCACGTCAGCCCCCATCAGCCCAGCTACCTCGCCGCCATCCTCGGCCGCCGCTGCGCGCTGCGTGTCGCGGTGGTGCAGCCGGGGTGCGTGCCGGCGCCGGCCACGGTGCTCCTCGCGCCGCCCGATCGCCACACCGTCGTCGAGGCCGACGGCCGCATGGGGCTGTGGGACGGCCCTCCCGTCAACCACGTGCGCCCCTCGGCCGACCTGCTCTTCAGCTCGGCCGCCGCAGTGTTCGGCGCCCGCACCGTGGCCCTGGTGCTCAGCGGCACCGGCCACGACGGCGCCGCCGGGACCGCCGCCGTCAAGGAGTGTAGCGGCACGGTGCTGCTGCAGTCGCCGGGGACCTGCGAGTTCTCCGGCATGGTCGAGGCCGCCCTGCGCCTGGTCGATCCCGACGCCGTGCTGCCGCTGCCGCACCTGGCCGCCGAGCTGGAGCGTCTCGCCGCGGAGGTGCCCGCCGCATGACCGAGCCCATGGTCGCCTTCGAGCAGCTCCTCAAGCACCTCTATCAAAGCCACGGCTTCGACTTCACCGGCTACAAGCGCACCAGCCTGATCCGCCGGGTGCAGAAGCGGGTCGACGACCTCCAGCTGAAGGGCTTCGCCGAGTATCTCGACCACCTGGAGGTGCACCCCGAGGAGTTCGGGCTGCTCTTCGACACCATCCTCATCAACGTCACCGCCTTCTTCCGCGACGCACCGGCGTGGGCCTACCTGCAGGGCACGATCCTGCCGCGCATCCTCGCCTCCCGCGGCGACGAGGACGGCATCCGCGTCTGGAGTGCGGGGTGCGCATCGGGCGAGGAGGCCTACACCCTGGCCATCGTCTTCTGCGAGGCGATGGGCATGGAGGCGTTCCGGCGTCGAGTCAAGATCTACGCCACCGATGTCGACGAGGAGGCGCTGCAGCGCGCCCGCCACGGCATCTACAGCCTCAAGGAATTGCAGGGCGTGCCGGCGTCGCTGCGCGAGAAGTACTTCGAGCTGCGCGGGCAGCGCGCCGCCTTCCGCACCGACCTGCGCCGCTCGGTGATCTTCGGTCGCCACGACCTGGTGCAGGACGCGCCGATCTCGCGGCTCGACCTGCTGGTGTCGCGCAACACGCTGATGTACTTCACCGCCGAGACGCAGAACCGCATCCTGCTGCGCCTCCACTACGCGCTCAACGACGCCGGCTTCCTCTTCCTCGGCCGCGCCGAGATGCTGCTCACCCACACCAACCTGTTCGCCCCGCTCGACATGCGCAACCGCGTGTTCAGCAAGGTGGCGCGACCCGCCGCGCGCGAGCGCCTGATGGTCCTGGCCGGCGGTGAGCGGCTCCTCGACCAGGCGACTGTCAACGGCGCCGAGGTCCGGCTGCGCGAGCTGGCCCTGGACGCCGCACCGTCAGCCCAGCTGGTGCTCGACAGGGACGGCACCATGATCGCCGTCAACCATGCGGCGCGCGACATGTTCGCGCTGGGATCCCGCGACGTCACCCGCCGGCTGCAGGACCTGGAGCTCTCCTACCGTCCGGTGGAGCTGCGCTCGCGACTCGACGAGGCGCAGAAGGAGCGCCGCGCCGTGGTGGTACGCGATGTCGAGCGCCAGGTCGGTGAGGGCGAGATGCAGCACCTCGAAGTCGTGGTGACGCCGATGTTCGAGGACGACGGCAGCTACATCGGCGCCACCGTCGCCTTCATCGACGTCACCTCCGCGCGGATGCTGCACGACCGGTTGCAGCGCAGCAAGCAGGAGCTGGAGACGGCCTACGAGGAGCTGCAGTCGACCAACGAGGAGCTGGAGACCACCAACGAGGAGCTGCAGTCCACCGTCGAGGAGCTGGAGACCACCAACGAGGAGCTGCAGTCGGCCAACGAAGAGCTGGAGACGATGAACGAGGAGCTCCAGGTCACCAACGGGGAGCTGCAGACCATCAACGTCGAGCTGCGTGATCGGGGCCTGGAGCTGGACCGTCTCAACAGCTTCATGGAGTCGGTGCTCACCAGCCTGCGCGTCGCCGTTGCCGTGCTCGACGTCGACATGCGGGTGCAGGTCTGGAACAGCCGCGCCGAGGACCTCTGGGGACTGCGCTCCGACGAGGTGCTCGGCCACAGCCTGATCAGCCTCGACATCGGCCTGCCGGTGGGCGATCTCACCGCGCCGCTGCGCCGCTGCCTCAACCGCGAGCGGGACGGCGAGGAGCGCATCTTCACCGTGATCAACCGCCGCGGGCAGACGATCGCCTGCCGGGTGGTGCTCTCACCGCTGCTCGACCGCGGCGCCGTCACCGGCGTGGTGGTGCTGATGGAGAAGGTCCAGGCTGAGGCCGAGGCTGCGGAGGTGGCCCGGGCGCAGGCCTGAGGCGGCGCGCTACAGCCCGAGGGCGATGCGCGTCAGCCGGTCGCGCAGGCCGGTGGGCACGACCCGGTCGTACATCATCACCGCCTGCGCGTCGTAGCCGACCAGCCGTCGCGCCGGCGGGCGCCTGGCGGCGATGGCGCCGGCGATCACCCTGGCCACCGTCTCCGGCCGGCCCATCAGCGGACCGGTGAGGCGCACACCCTGCATGCTGCGCCGGTAGGCGGTGCCGTAGCGCGAGCCGTCGAAGCGGTCGATCTCGCTCTGCGCGCTGTCCCAGATACCGGTGCGGAAGCCGCCCGGCTCGACCAGCACCACGCCGATGCCGCTCGAGGCCACCTCGACGCGCAGCGCGTCGGAGAGCGCCTCCAGGGCATGCTTCGAGGCCTGGTACCAGCCGGTCAGCGGCGTGGTGGTGCGGCCGTAGATCGAGCTGACGTTGACGATGCGGCCCCAGCCGCGCTCGCGCATGTGGGGAATGGCCAGGCGGGCCAGGCGCATCGGCGCGAAGACCATGGTCTCCATGGCCAGGCGCGCCTCGCGATCCTCGACGTCCTCGATGGCGCCGGTGGAGGAGAAGCCGGCGTTGTTGACCAGGACGTCAGGACGGACCTGCTCGATCACCCGCTTGCAGGCGGCGGCGTCGGTGACGTCGAGCAGCACCGTCTCCACCTCGACGTCCGCCTCGCGCGCTGCCTCGTGCACCTGGCGCGCCTTGGCGGTCGAGCGCACGCTGCCCACCGAGCGGTGGCCGCGGCGGGCCACCTCGACGACCGTGGCCAGTCCGATCCCCGAGTTCACCCCGGTGGTGAGCACCGTCCTCTGGTCAGGCATGGCGGCGAGCATAGCCCCGCGGGGCCGCGGCGCATCGGGACGGTCGTGAGCGGACCGTGACCGCCGCGTCGCCACCGGGCCGTGCGGGCGGGGCAGAGTTGGGTCGAGGCGAGACCCTGCCCGCTCGCCCATGGAGCTACATTCGACCAGCCATGACCGCACCGCTCCGCGTCGAGCTCCTCACCCGCCAGGGCTGCGGCCTCTGTGACAGGGCGCTGGCGGCGCTCACCGCCGTGGCCCGCGAGGTGCCCCTGCAGGTCGACCCCGTCGACGTCGACGGCGACCCGGCGCTGCTCCGCGAGTTCGACTGGCGGGTGCCGGTGGTGCGCCTGGCGGGGCGGGTCGTCTGCGAAGGGCTGGTCACCGAGGCGGACCTGCGTGCCGCCCTGGGGCGGGAGGTGGCGGCGCCGTGACCACGCTGATCTGCGAGGGCTGCGGCCGCGCCCCGGCCTCGCGCGACGTCTACTGCACCGCCTGCGGGCGGGAGCTGCCCGGGCGCCAGGCGCCCGCCGCGGGCGACGCGGCGCCGCCGGGATGGCTGGTCGCCGCCGGGCCGCGCGGCGAGGGCGGGCTGTTCGAACCGCTTCCCTCGGTGCCGGTGAGCACCGCCGACCCCCTCGCGCCGCGCAGGGCGTGGCCTGGAGCGACGGGGGCCGTGGCGGCGGCCGCGGTCGCCGAGCTCGAGGGGGAGGATGACTGGGCTCCCGAGGGTGGCGCCGGTGACACCGTTGTGACCCTTGCGGGCGGCCCCGGCTGGCGGGTCCGGGAGAGCGCCCGGCCGCGGGTCCCGCTGCCTCCGACCCTGCGCACCGCGGCCGAGGCCGCCGCCGGCGAGGCCGGCTTCGCCGCCGCCGGTGGCGCCGGCGCGCTGGTCGCCGGCACCCCGCGCCCGCCGCTGCGCGCCCTCTACGTCCCCCTGCTCGCCCTGGTCCTGCTCAGCTCCTGCGGCGCCGTGGCGCTGCTCGTCCTCCACGTCCTGCTGCACCGATGAGCGGGGCGCAGCCGCTGCTGCGCCGGGAGGGGGTGAGCCGCGGGGAGCGTGCCTGGCTGATCCGCCCCACCCGCCCCGACGAGGATGCCGCCGCACTGGTCGCCATCCGCGACGAGATCGCCGTCGAGGGTGAGCTGATCGCCGGCGTCCCGGGCGAGCGCAGCGTCCTGGAGGAGACGCTGGCCCTGGCCGGCCTGATCTCGGGCGGGGGGCTGGCGCTCACCCTGGAGGTCGAGGGCCGCGTCGCCGGCAACCTCATGGTCGAGCGCCGGCGCGGGCGCTACGAGCAGCACCGCGGCGACCTCTCCATCGCCATCGGCGCCGGCTACCGGGGCGAGGGCCTGGGGCGGGCACTGGTCGAGACCGCGGTGGCCTGGGCGCGTGCCGTGGGGCTGGCCAAGCTGACCCTCGGCGTCTTTCCCTCCAACGTGCGCGCGATGGCGCTCTACCGCGGGCTGGGGTTCGTCGAGGAGGGGGTGCTGCGCGGCCACCTGCGCCTGCCCGAAGGCGAGCGCGACCTGGTGCTGATGGGCCTGCGCCTCTGAAGGGGGCGTGACGCCCGGCTGGTATCCTCGCCCCCGAGATGAGCGACGTGCGCCCGATCGGCGTGTTCGACTCCGGGGTCGGCGGCCTCACCGTCCTGCGCGAGCTGCGTCGCCAGCTTCCCGGTGAGCGACTCATCTATCTCGCCGACCTCGCCCACTTCCCCTACGGTCCGCGCTACCAGGAGGAGGTGCGCGGCTTCGCGCATCGCATCATCGAGCACTTCGCCACCCACGACGTCAAGCTGGTGGTGATCGCCTGCAACACCGCCAGCGCCGCCGCGCTGAACACCGCGCGCGAGCGCTACGACGTGCCCATCGTCGGCGTCATCGCGCCGGGCGCGCAGGCCGCCGTGCAGCAGACGCGCAACGGGCGCGTCGCCGTGATCAGCACCGAGGGCACCTTCGCCTCGCAGCAGTACCTGCACGCCATCAAGGAGGCCAATCCCGGTGTGGGCGTGCTGGCCAGGGCGGCGCCCGACCTGGTCGACATCGTCGAGCAGGGCGACGCCGACACGCCGCGCGCCGACGCGGCGCTGCGCGCGCACCTCGCCGAGGTCTTCGACTGGGGCGCCGACACGCTGGTGCTCGGCTGCACGCACTATCCGTTGCTGCGTCCTGCCCTGGCTCGCGTCGTGGGGCGGCGGATGCGCATCGTCGACTCGGCGGAGACCACGGCGGCGCGGGTGAAGCGCATCGTCAAGGTCAACCGGCTCTCCTCACAAACCTCGAAGAGTGAGCCGCCGGTCGTGCTGACCACCGCAGCTGCCGAGCGCTTCGCGGGCGTCGCCTCGCTGTTCTACGGAGCGGAGCTGCCGGCACCGCAGGTGATCGACCTCTGGGGGGAGACGGCCGGGTTCGCGGCGCAGCCCGTCTCGGGTGGGCGGCTGGCCTCGTGACCACCGACGCGCAGACGGAGAACCTGCTCGAACCCATCGCCGCCGAGCTCCGCGAGTTCGAGCAGAGGCTGGCCACAACCGTGGCCGAGGACCTCGGTCCCATGAGCGCGGCGATGAACCACATCGTGCGTGCCGGCGGCAAGCGGCTGCGCCCCGCGCTGGTCATCCTCAGCGCCAAGCTGGGCGAGGCCGATCCCGACCACATCTACAACACGGCGATGGGGATCGAGTTCATCCACACCGCCACCCTGGTGCACGATGACCTCATCGACGACGCCGAGACCCGCCGCGGCATGGCCACCATCCACGCCCTGCTCGGCGTCAACCCGGCCATCATCGTCGGCGACTACTACTTCGCCAAGGGCGCCAACCTCACCGCCGCCATCGGCATGCCGATCATCGACGTGATCATCTCGCGCGCGGTGATGACCATCTGCATGGGCGAGCTGCTCCAGCTCACCAGCAAGCGCGACTACGACCAGTCGGTCGAGGAGTACTACCGCAAGATCGAGCGCAAGACGGCGGCGCTGCTCTCGGCGTCGTGCTACTGCGGCGGCATCGTGGCCCGGCTCGACGAGACCCGCGCGCAGGCGCTGGAGCGCTTCGGCCACCACCTGGGCATGGCCTTCCAGATCGCCGACGACGTGCTCGACTACGTCGCCACCGAGGCCCAGATCGGCAAGCCGGTGGGCGCCGACCTGCGCCAGGGCACCATCACCCTGCCGCTGATGTACGCGCTGCGCGACCTCGACGGTCCGGGCCGGCGCATCCGCGAGCTGCTGGGGCGCGATCCGATGGGGGAGGAGGCGTACGACGAGGTGGTCGAGCTGGTGCGCACCTCGAGCGCCATCGCCCAGGCGGAGCGCCACGCCCACGAGTTCGCCGACCGCGCCAGCGCCGAGCTGGCGGTCTTCCCCAAGTCGGAGCCGCGCGACGTTCTGGAGAAGGTGTGCGACTACGTGGTGGAGCGGCGTCTCTGACCGAGCTGCAGGCTCCGTCGACGATGCGCGAGTTCGTCGACATGCTCGACGCGCGCGGCGAGCTGCGCCGGGTGCGCGCGCCGGTGAGCGCGGAGCTGGAGATCAGCGAGATCACCGACCGCCTGTCGAAGGGACCCGCGGCGGGCAATCGGGCGCTGCTCTTCGAGAACGTTTCGGGGCATCGCATTCCCGTGGCCAGCAACCTCTTCGGCAGCGCCGCGCGGATGGCGCTGGCGCTCGGCGCCGAGTCGCTCGACGAGGTGGGGGAGAGGCTCGGTGCGCTGCTGTCGCCCGAGCTGCCGCGCGGTGTGCGCGCGGTGATGGACCGGCTGCGCGGCGGCCTCGAAGCCGCGCGCGCCTTTCCCCACCGCGTGGATTCGGGCAAGGCGCCGTCCCAGGAGGAGGTCGTCACCGGCGAGGCGGTGCGGCTCTCCGACCTGCCCATCCTCAGGTGCTGGCCACTCGACGGCGGTCGGTACATCACACTGCCCCTGGTCATCACCCGCGATCCTGCCAGTGGTGTCCGCAACGTCGGCATGTACCGCCTGCAGGAGTTCGACGACCGCACCCTGGGCATGCACTGGCAGATCCACAAGGGCGGCGCCGAGCAGTCGGAGCGCTACCAGCCCGGTGAGCGCATCCCCGTGGCCGTTGCCATCGGCGGCGACCCGGCGGCCACCTACGCCGCCAGCGCGCCGCTGCCGCCGGGCATCGACGAGTTCCTCTTCGCCGGCTGGCTGATGAAGCGGCGCATGCGGCTGGTGCGCGGAGTCACGGTCGACCTCGACGTTCCCGCCGACGCCGACATCGTCCTGGAGGGCTACGTCGACCCCGCCGAGCGACGCGTCGAAGGTCCCTTCGGCGACCACACGGGCTACTACTCGCTCGAAGACGACTACCCGGTGCTGCACCTCACCGCCATGACCATGCGCCGCGACCCCATCTATCCCGCCACGCTGGTGGGGCGGCCGCCCATGGAGGACTACTGGCTCGGCCACGCCACCGAGCGCATCTTCCTGCCGCTGCTGCGCCTGGTGCAGCCGGAGGTCGTCGACTATCACATGCCCGCCGAGGGCGTCTTCCACAACTGCGTCATCGTCAGCATGCGCAAGCGCTACCCGGGACACGTGGCCAAGGTCTGCTTCGCGGTGTGGAGCACCATGCAGCTCGCCAATAGCAAGATCGTGATCGCCGTCGACGCGGACATCGACCCGCACGACCTGCGCGAGGTCGCCTTCCGCGCCTTCAGCAACGTCGACCCGCGGCGCGACACCATCATCGTCGACGGTCCGCTCGACGTCCTCGACCACGGTGGCCCCTCCTTCGCGCGCGGCAGCAAGATGGGCATCGACGCCACGCGCAAGGGGGCGCTCGACGGCTACCAGCGCCCCTGGCCGCCCGACATCACCATGGACCCGCGCATCGTCGAGCTGGTGGAGCGGCGCTGGGCGGAATACGGGTTGGACAGGCTGTGAGCACCGCCGCCGCCGCGCGCAACCGGGGCACGCCGCTGGACACCGTGCGCACCCTGCTGCACCTCGTCCAGTTCGAGCACACCATCTTCGCGCTGCCCTTCGCCTACGCGGGCGCGCTCATCGCCGCGCACGGCAATCCCGGCTGGGCGCGCGCAGGCTGGATCGCGCTGGCCATGGCGGGCGCGCGCTCCTGCGCGTTCGCGCTCAACCGGCTCATCGACCGTGGCATCGACGCACTCAACCCGCGCACCGCGTCGCGGCCCAGCGTCACCGGCGAGGTCAGCGTCGCGGGCATGGTCGCGCTGGCGCTCGTCGCTGCGGGAATGCTGGTGCTCGCCGCCGCCAACCTCAATCGACTCTGCCTGGTGCTCTGCCCCATCCCGCTGGCCCTGTTCGTGCTCTACCCGTACTGCAAGCGCTTCACCTGGCTGGCCCACTTCGTGCTCGGCGCGGGCATCGCCGGCGCGCCGGCCGGCGGCTTTCTCGCGGTGCGCGGCGCTTGGGACGTCAGCGCCGTGCTGCTCGGACTCTGCGTGCTCTTCTGGATGGGCGGCCTCGACATCCTCTATGCACTGCAGGACATCGCCGTCGACCGCGCCCAGGGCCTGCACAGCGTTCCCGCGCGCTTCTCGCTGCCCCACGCATTCCTCATCAGCGACGCGGCGCACGTGCTCTGCGCGCTGTTCCTGGTGCTCACCGGCGTCGCCGCACACATGGCGTGGCCGTACTACGCCGGTGCCGCAGCAGGCATCGCACTGCTGGTGTACGAGCATTCGCTGGTGTCGCCGCGCGACTTCTCCCGCGTCAATCGCGCCTTCTTCACCGTGAACTCGTACTTCGCGGTGGCGGTGTTCTGCGGCGTCGTCGCGGCGGTCGCGGTGTCCTGATCGACGCGATCGCGCAGGCGGTCCCACGCTGCGGCGTTTGACGCCGTGGGTACGCGCCGCTATACACGGTGAGGGGCAGTGGAGGGGCTGCCGTCGCACCAACGATTTCGGAGGCGACGCTCGTGGACAAGCGACCCGCAACGGAGAGCGGGGGGACCACAGCTCCCGCGGCCGAGCGGCGCACGATCGGCGACCCGATCGGCGTCCCCGTATCGCCCGTGGGAACCGGCCGGCGGATGAGCCTCACGCTCATCGGTCTGATCATGGCGGCCATCGGCGCGTGGGCGGCGATCGTTGCCTTTGCCGGACCCGCCTTCGGCTTCTCGCTCGACGGCGACGCGGCCTGGCACTGGAGCGGCCACCGCGTGCTGCTCAGCTTCGCGCCGGGCGTCGCCGCCGCGGTCGCCGGGCTGCTGGTGATGAGCACGGCGATGCGCCTGCGCCGCAGCGGGCGCGCGGCCGGCGGCATGCTCGTGCTCTGCGGCCTGATCGCCATCGCGGCGGGGGGCTGGCTGGTGGTGGGCCAGGACGTCTGGTCGACGCTGCGCAGCCCCAACCCGACCTACTACGACTCGCCGAGCCAGTGGATCCACTTCACCCGCGTCGTCGGCATGCACCTCGGCCCGGGCGTGATCCTCTGCGCCCTCGGTGGGCTCTCGATTGGCCTGGCCATGCTCGGCGGGCGCCGCATCCCGGCCACCGCGATGGCCCCTGCGGCGCGCCCGGCGGCCGAGCTGCAGGGCGCGCCGGCGCGCCCGGTGCGCTCCGAGGAGCGCGCGGCTCGCACCGAGGAGACCGCTGCGCGCTAACCCGGCGGTGATGCCGTCACAATCCGCAGCGGCGTGACCGGCCGACCCCGGCGCGCCGCTGCGAACCCCTATGACGACATCTCCTGACTGGACAGCCCCCAGCCCCTGGCGCGACAACGCGAATCCGCCATCGCCGCGCGAGTCGCTGCCGCTGGTGCTCGGCATCAGCGGAGCCAGCGGCGCGATGCTGGCGCGCAGCACCCTGCGGCGACTGCTGGCGCGCGGCGAGCAGGTGGAGTGCATCGTCTCGCGTGCCGCGCACGAAGTGTGGCAGGACGAGCTGGGCGAGCCACTGCCGGACGGACTCAACGCGCTCGGCGGCAACCTCACCGTCTACACGCCCGACAAATTCAACGTTCCCCCCGCGTCGGGCAGCCACCGCACCAAGGGCATGGTCGTGGTGCCCTGCAGCATGACCACCGTGGGCGGCCTGGCCACCGGCGCCGGCGACGACCTGCTCAAGCGCGCCGCCGACGTCTGCATCAAGGAGGGGCGGCGGCTGGTGCTGGTGCCACGGGAATCGCCGATGAGCGCCATCCACCTGCGCAACCTGGCAACCCTCGCCGAGCTGGGCGTGCGCATCGTGCCGCCCATCCCGCCGTTCTACCGCCACCCGCACACGCTCGAGGAGGCGGTGGAGCAGGTGGTCGACCGGGTGCTGCAGGCCCTCTACGACTAGAGGGCGCCCCAGGTCTCCAGCTGCCGGCGGAAGGCGAGCATCCACCAGGTCAGCGCCGCGGCCGCCAGCACCAGCCCGCCCGCCTCGACGCCGACGGTGACCAGGTTGGACCGGGCCACGTCGTCGCCGGTCAGCGACCCGACCAGGTAGGCCAGCGCGCGGGCGGCGTCGAACATGGCGACGACGTCGACCAGGGCCAGGCCGAGGCGCACCAGGCGGAACTCGCGGCGCAGTGAGGCGCGCATCTCCGCCACCGTCCAGTCCTTGCCCGAGGGACGCCCGGCGGGCGGCTCGGGGCTGCCGCGCAGCAGGCGCACCACCGAGAGCAGGAAGAAGAACGCCGCCGCCCAGCCCGGCCAGGCGGTCGCCCAGGACGAGCCGTCGGCGAAGAAGCCGGGCAGGCCCCGGAGGTCGCGGCCGTCCGCCTCCATCTCCAGCAGGCGGTGCTGCAGCACCAGCATGCCCACCCCCCAGCCGCCCGCGAGAAGCGTGACCACGGCGACCAGGGTGAGCTGGGCGCGTGGCGGCAGCCGGTCGAGCAGGGACGTGGTGGGGTTCGACACAGATGCTCCGCGGGGGCGGCGACTCCGTGGCATTGTAGGGTGCATCCGCCAGATGCCCACCACGAAGTCGAAGGGCGGCCCGGCCGGACGGCTGCGCGTCGTCACCTACAACATCCTGCTCGGCGGCAACGGCCGCGGCGAGCGCATCGCGGCCGTGCTGGAGCGCACCGGCGCCGACGTCGTCGCCCTGCAGGAGGCCAGCGACCTCGAGCTGGTCCGCGAGCTGGCGGCGCGGCTCGACATGCGCATGGTGGTGGCCAAGCCCAACGACGCCTCCAGGCTCAACCTGGCCGTGCTCAGCCGCCTGCCGCTGACCCGCTGGCGCGCCCACCGCCACCCCGGCCGCATGCTGCGCGCGCACCTGGAGTGCGAGATCGCCGTGGGCGTGCCCGGCCTGCCGCGGCTGCGCATCCACTGCATCCACCTGGCCGCCCGCTTCGCCGAGAAGAACAAGGGCGAGGCGCGCCGGCTGCGCGAGCTGGAGGCCATCCTCGGCGACATCGAGCGCTCCGGCAGCGTGCCCCACCTGCTCATGGGCGACTTCAACACCCTGGCGCCCGGCGAGACGGTGGCCGCCACCGCCTTCTTCACCCGCATGGCCGAGCTGCGCCGCCGCGGCCTGCTGGTGCGCGGGCTCGACGGGCTGGTGGTGCCGCTGGAGCTGGCCGAGGACGACCAGGTGCTCGCCGCGCAGTGGCGCGAGGCGGGCGTGCATCCCGAGCTGCAGGGCGGGCTGCCCCGGCTGCCCTGGGTGGTCGGTCCCCTCACCGGCGTGCTGCCCCGGCACCCGCTCACCGACCGCGTGCTCAACCGCTTCATCGAGCGCTGGACGGTGCCGCGGCTGGAGGAGGCCGGCTACGTCGACTGCTGGCGCCGCGTGCACCCCGACGGCGACGGCTACACCTGCGCCACCTGGCTGCCCGCCGCGCGCATCGACTACGTCTTCGCCGACACGCTGATGGCCGATCGCCTGCTGGCCTGCGACGTCGTCGGTCTCAACGGCACCGCCGACGCCGACGTGGCCGGCGCCTCCGACCACTTCCCGGTGGTGGCCGACTTCCGGCTCTGACCGTCGCGAATCTGTCATCCCCGTAAGCGTTCCGGGCGCACCGGCACGTCTTTGCAGGCAAGGAAGGGATTTCGACTTGGAGGCGGCCATGGCTCAGCATCGTCGGTTCACGCGCGCGTGGATCGCGCTCATCTCGCTCCCGCTGCTGGCGGGCGCGGCGGCGGCCCAGGGCATCGGGGGCACCGCATCACGTCCGGTGGCGGCACACGACGCGACCACAGCGAACAACTCCGCGGCGGCAGCAGCCGCAGCGGGCGATCCGCTGGTCATCCGCGGCGCCGCGACGGCGACGGGTGCGCAGGCGGCTGCGGGCTCGGCGAGCACCGCGGCGTCGAACGGCTGGCACCTGCTCGCCAACGACGTCATCCCCAACCTCGCGGCCGCGAAGCAGATCGACACGCTCTCGCCCAAACAGCGCATCCAGGTCGGCGTGGCCCTGGCCAATCCCAACGCGCGCGCCGAGCAGGCCGCCGCGGCGGCCGTCTACGACGTGCACAGCGCGAGCTATCACCACTACTACACGCCCGCGCAGTGGCAGGCGCGCTTCGGACTCAGCGCGGCGGCGCTGCAGAGTGCACAGTCGCAGCTCACCGCGCAGGGCCTGCGCACCGTCTACACCGCCCCGACGCGCGACTACCTGACACTGGGCGGCACCGTCGCGCAGGTGGAGCGCACCTTCGGCGTCACCCTCGATGACTACGCCACCGCGAGCGGGCAGCGCTTCTTCGCCAACGCGCAGGCGCCGCGCGTGCCCGACGGCGTCAACGCGGTACTCGGCCTGGAGTCGCTGAGCCGCCAGCTGCCCACGCGGCACCTGCCCGCGCAGGCGCCCAGCAACGCGGGCGGCCCCTGCGTGCAGGGCAACTGCATCGGACTGCTCGGCCCCGCCGACCTGTGGTCGATCTACGACCTGCCCGGCAGCAACCGCGGCCAGGGCCAGAAGGTGGCGGTGATCGGCGAGGGCGACATGTCGGTGCCCATCTCCGACCTGCGCTCCTGGGAGAGCCGCTTCAGCCTGCCTCAGGTTCCGGTCAGGACCGTCAACATCGCCGACGACCAGAGCGACACCTCCGGGCTGCTGGAGTGGGACCTCGACACCCAGGCGACCACCGGCATGGCCCCCGACGCGCTGGAGCTCGACCTCTACTTCACCCAGAGCCTGGGCGTGAGCACCGGGGCCTTTTCGGCCTGGGCCAACGACGCCAGCGGCCCGCTGCAGGCCAACGCCTCCTTCGGCGGCTGCGAGTCGCTCAACCTGGCCCTCGGCGAGGAGCAGGCGGAGGAGCCCATCTTCGCCCAGGCGGCCGCCGAGGGACGCACCGTCTTCGCCTCCAGCGGCGACAACGGCGGCTCCTGCGGCGCCGTGGTCAACGTCAACGGCGTGGTCAACACCGGCGTGCCGCAGGTGGAGTGGCCGGCGGCGAGCAACTGGGTGGTCGCGGTGGGCGGCACCGAGCTCTTCGCCAGCTCCGGCGCCAACCCGCACCGCGTGCTGGAGAAGGCCTGGGAGTACACCGGCGGCGGCAGCAGCATCAGCATGCCGGCCCAGCCCTGGCAGTCGAGCAACCCGGTGGTGGCCGGCCGCTGCGCCGTCGACGAGAGCCTCGCCCCGCGCACCGCGCCGGTCTGCCGCGGCGTTCCCGACGTTGCTGCCATGTCCGGCGACATCCTCTTCAACCAGTACGACATCACCAGCGGCGGCTCGCAGAACTTCGGCGCCGGCACCAGCCTCTCCTCGCCGCTGTGGGCGGGCATGTGGACGCGCATCCAGGCCGCCGCTCCCGCCGGGGGCGAGGGCTTCGCCGCGGCCAGGCTCTACCAGCAGGGCAACAACGCGACCGCCGACGCCAGCGACTTCTTCGACATCAGCGTGGGCAGCAACGGCCAGTTCACCGCGCTGCCGCGCAACCCCGCGGACGCCAACGGCTGGGACTACGTCAGCGGCCTCGGCGCGCCCGACGTGGCGCATCTCATGCAGGACATCACCGGCTCGCTGACGCCGAGCAACACCTCGGCGCCGATCGGCGGCGGGGGCACCACCTCGACGACCGGCACCGGCTGCGGCCCCAACGGCACCATGAACCAGCCCGACGGCAACGAGCCGTTCGTCCTCGGCCCGGCCACGGTGACCAAGGTGGTGCCGTCCTACTCGTCGGGGACGCAGGCCGTCACCGTCACCTGGACCGCACCGAGGATGTCCAGCGCGCAGGGCACCAACGAGCTCGACTTCTACTACCTGTTCACCTGGCAGGGCCACCAGTACGAGCTGGACGCCTCCTACGACCCCGTGCTCGGCAACAGCTTCCTGCTCTACAGCGTGGACAGCACCGGCGTGGCCACGCAGATCTCCAGCGGCCTGACCGGCGGCTTCGACTTCAGCGCCGAGACCGCGGCGATCACCATGACCCTCAGCCTCTTCAACGGCGCGGCCAATCCCAGCCCCCACCTGGCGGGCGGCAACACCATCACCAACACCGAGGCCGCCAGCGGCTACGAGTACACCGGCTACAGCAACCTCGTCGACCCCGGAGCCTGCTCGTTCACCCTGCAGTGATCTGACTTCGCGCGTGCGCCCGGGTCGCCATGGTGCGGCCCGGGCGCACCTGAGTCACAATGCGCTGCGTCGCGGGCGTGGTGATGAGAGGAGGTCGTGCGCATGGCGGGGCAGGTGACCGGAGTCAACCAGCTCGGCACGGCCGACGGACGCCGCTTCCAGCACGAGGACTGCGGCCTCTGCTGCTCGCTCGGTGAGGCGGTCGACGCCGGGCTGCCGCGCGACGACACCGTCGCCGGCATGGAGCAGTGGTACATCGCGCACGGCGACAGCCCGGTCGACGGCACCGGTCTCGACGTCAACGTCGCCTGGTTGCGCAGCCGAGGGTTGCAGGCGTCGACCTTCTTCGGCGGCATGGACGTCGTCGACGGCTTCCTGGCCCAGGGCTTCCGGGTGACCCTGCTGATCTTCTCCAACCACGCCGGCTACCCGTTCAGCGGCGCGGCCTGTGTCGGCCACTTCATCGAGATCTGCGGCCGGACCACCGGCGGCGGCTACACGGTGATGCAGCCCGTCGGCGGCTACGTCACCGAGTACAGCCGGCCGCTGCTGGCCGGCACCGCGCAGAACATGGGCATCGTCGTCCGCCACGACTACGGGCAGGGCGGCGTCACCACCGTCGTCGGCACGACGTCCGGAGGCATTCCCTTGAGCTTCGACCCCAACAAGACCCGGCGCGCGCTCAACGACCTGGTGCGCTACCTCGGCGGCCTGGACCCGGCCTCCGCCGCCGACCTCGACTTCGACGACGCCCACGCCGCCTCGCTGGGCGCGGGCGAGGAGGAGTTCCTCATCGAGGGCGCGGTCACCGGCAGCGACACGGCCCTCGACCCCCAGCTCCACCGCGGCCTGACCATCCTGCACACCCTGGCCAGGGGCGAGATCCCGCCCGAGCTCGCCCCGGCCATCAAGGCCCTGGTCAACGGCGGCTGACGCGGGGCGGGCGGGGGCGCTCAAGGGTCGGACCGGCGCCCTCCGTATACTCGACCGCAGATGCCCCCCGCACTCCCCAGCACCTCCCACGCCATCGTGGGCGGCTCCGGCACCGCCGCCATCGACTTCCCGGAGTCCCTCGGCGACGAACGGGTCAGGGTCATCAGGCAGGACATCACTGCCAAGACCCCCTTCGGCGAGAGCCCGCCCGTCAAGCACGCGGCCGTCAAGCTCCCCAACGGGGACGAACGCGAGTTCCTGGTCGCCCACATGCACGGCTGGCGGCACAACGCCACCCGCCACGAGGCCACCCTCGCTCTGTTCTGGTTCTTCCGCGAGGCGGGCGTGCGCCGCGTCCTCGGCGAGGCCGGCTCGGGCAGCATCACCCAGCACTTCCGCCCCCGCGACCTGGTGCTGCCGCACGACGTCATCGACCTCACCCCGTCGGTGGGCGGCCGCCTCGATCCCGGCGCCGTGGTGCTGATGCGCGAACCCTTCTGTCCGGACATCCGCGCCGCCATCTGGGAGCACGCCGCGCCCTGGGCCACCGACAAGGCGACGCGCGCCTTCAACCGCGCCGTGTACGCCACCGGCCAGGGCCCGCGCTTCGAGACCGCCGCCGAGGTCGCCGCCTTCGCGCGCATCGGCGCCGACATCATGGGCCAGGCCATCGCCCCCGAGGTGTTCCTGGCCCGCGAGATCGGCGCCTGCTACGCGGCCATGACCATCGTGCTCAACTACGCCGAGGGGGTGCGGCCGCACTGGGACTTCGAGCTGCTCCAGGAGATCCTCGCCGAGGACGCGCGCTCGCTGGGACAGCTGCTGCTCGACGCGCTCGTTGACGTGCCCGAACAGCCCGGCTGCTCGTGCGCGTCCTACCGGCGCCGCCCCGTGTCCGAGGACATGGCGGCGATGACCGACACCGCCTGAGGACAGGGTTCGAGAGATGACCACCGAGCTGCTCCCCCGCATCGCCGATCAACGCCTGGAACCGATCGCCGAGAAGGTGGAGCGCGGCGAGCGTCTCAGCGCGGACGACGGCGTCCTGCTGCTGACCACGCCCGACCTGCTCACCGTCGGACGCCTCGCCGACACGGTGCGCGCGCGCCTCTGTGGCGATGCGGTGTTCTACAACGTCAACCGCCACCTCAACGCCACCAACATCTGCGTGGCCGGCTGCAAGTTCTGCGCCTTCGCGCGGGTGAAGGGGGAGGAGGGCGGCTGGCTCAAGTCGTGGGAGGAGATCGAGGGCATCGTCGGCGGGCTCTCGTCGCGCACCACCGAGATCCACACCGTCAACGGGCACCACCCCGACTTGCCGCTCGACTGGTACGAGGAGTACCTGCGGCGCATGAAGTCGGTGCGTCCTGACATCCACCTCAAGGCCTTCACCGCCGCGGAGATCCACTACTTCAGCGAGCACGACTCAGTGCCGGTGCCGGAGGTGTTGCAGCGCTTGCGTGCTGCGGGTCTTGGCTCGCTGAGTGGCGGTGGCTGCGAGGTGCTCGTCGAGCGCGTGCATCGCAAGATGTTCCCGGGCAAGTGCGGCGCATCGGAGTGGCTCGACGTTCACGCCACGGCGCACCGCATGGGCATCCCCACCACCGCGACCATCCTCTTCAACCACATCGAGACCCTCGAGGAGCGGGTCGAGCACCTCGTCAAGCTGCGCGAGGCGCAGGACGAGGCCCCGGGCTTCATGGCCTTCGTGCCGCTGCCCTTCCACCCCGAGAACACCTTCTTCGCCAGGCGCTGGCGCCCGGCCACCGGCTACACCGAGCTGCGCATGGTGGCGGTGGCCCGGCTGATGCTCGACAACTTCCCCCACGTCAAGGCCTACTGGCTGACCCTGGGCACCGAGATCGCCCAGATCGCGCTCAGCTTCGGCGCCTCCGACATCGACGGCACGGTGGAGGAGGAGCACATCATGCACATGGCCGGCTCCGACGCTCCGCAGCTGGTCACCGAGTCGGGCCTGCGCCGCATGATCGAGGAGGCCGGCCGGGTTCCGGTCGAACGTGACACGATCTACCGGCCGGTGCGCCGCGCGGAGATGGCCCAGGCGCAGACGCCGCCGCTCGACGACCTGCCCCACGCGCTGCGCGAGGCATTGCTGGTGGCCTGGCGGTCGGAACCAGAGCGCCTGCAATGACGATCGAGGTCCGACCGCAGCCGACTGCGCCACAGGCGCCGCTGCGCCCGGTGCGCCTGGGCCGGGTCGAGTACATCAACGTGCTGCCCGTCTACCTGGGCCTGGAGCGCCAGGGCACGCGCTGCGACGTCATCTCCGGTGTGCCCACCGAGCTGAACCGCCAGCTCGACGCGCGGCGCATCGACTGCGCGCCGGTGTCCGCCATCGAGGTGGCCCGCCACGCCGGCGCCTACGCGGTGCTGCCCGGACTGAGCATCAGCAGCGTCGGCGCCGTCGGCTCCTCGATGCTGATCAGCAAGCTGCCGCCCGAGCGGCTCGGCGGCCACAGCGTGGCCCTGACCACGCACTCCGCCGCCTCGCTCGCCTTCTTCCGCATCCTCTGCGCCCGGCTCTGGCACGTGCAGGTGCGCACCGAGGACGCCGCGCCGGACCTCGACGCCATGCTCCGCGACCACGACGCCGCGGTGCTCATCGGCAACCCCGCCATCGTCGCGGTCAACCAGGCGGAACGGCGCGGCAACCTGCACGTCGTCGACCTCGGTGAGGCCTGGCACGAGCTGACCGGGCTGCCCGCCGTCTTCGCGGTGTGGGCGCTCTGGAACGACTGGGCGCGGCAGCAGCCCGAGGCGGTGCGCGTGCTCCGCGAGGACCTGGAGCGCGGCCGCGCCTGGGGCCTGCATCCCGACAACCACGCCGCGCTGGTGCAGCGCGGCGCCTTCGACACCGGCCTGCCCGAGGCGGACATCGACGCCTACTTCGCCAAGCAGGACTACCGCCTCACCGCCGACCACGAGCGTTCGCTGCTGCGCTACTTCGCCCTGCTCGCCGAGCTGGACCTGGCGCCGCCGCTGCGCTCCCTGGAATTCGCCTCGTGAATCGCGCCGCGCGCATGCCCGCACCGCGGCCGATCCCGCCACTCATGGCCACAACCCTGCCCCTGCAACGCGCCCTGGAGCGCGCCGCCGACGGCGAGCGCCTGGCTCCCGAGCTGGCCGTGCGGCTGCTCGAGTCGGCGCCGCTGCTGGAGCTGGCCGGCGCAGCGCACGAGCGCCGCCGCGCCGTCACCGACCCCGGCCGCGTCACCTACCAGATCGACCGCAACATCAACTACACCAACGTCTGCGTGACCGACTGCTCCTTCTGCGCCTTCTACCGCCACCGCGGCCACCCCGAGGCCTACACGCAGTCGACCGAGCAGATCCTGCAGCGCTGCCGCGAGGCCGTCGAGCTCGGCGCCACCAGCGTGCTGATGCAGGGCGGCCACAACCCCTGGCTGCCCATCTCCTACTACGAGGAGCTCTTCGGCGCCATCAAGACGGCCTTCTCGCAGCTCCACGTGCACGCGCTCTCGCCGACGGAGATCGGCTTCATCGCCGCCAAGGTGGAGGAGAAGCCCGTCGCCGAGGTGATCGCCCGCCTGCGCGATGCCGGCCTCGACTCCGTGCCCGGCGGCGGCGCCGAGATCCTCGTCGACCGCGTCCGCGACGTGGTCTCACCGAAGAAGCAGCGCAGCGCCGACTGGCTGGACACGGTGCGCGAGATCCACCGCGCCGGCCTGCCCACCACCGCCACCATGATGATGGGCCACGCCGAGACGCTCGCCGAGCGCGTCGAGCACCTGCGCCTGCTGCGCGAGCTGCAGGACGGGCAGCCCGGCATCCTCAGCTTCATCCCCTGGACCTACCAGCCCGACCACACGGAACTCAAGGGTGAGCGCGCCAGCGGCACCGACTACCTGCGCACCCTGGCCATCGCACGGCTGATGCTCGACAACGTGCTGCACCTGCAGGCCTCGTGGCTCACCGTCGGCGCGCAGATCGGGCAGCTCGCGCTCAGCTTCGGCTCCGACGACCTCGGCTCGGTGATGCTCGAAGAGAACGTGGTGACTCTGGCGGGCGCACCGCACGCCAGCAACCAGGCCGAGCTGATCCGCGTCATCGAGGATGCGGGCTTCACCGCCGCGCGCCGCGACACCTACTACGCCATCCTCGAGGTGCACGAGCGCGACGACGCCGCCGCGTCGATGCTCGACCGTCGCCGCGTCGGCCGCATCGCCGGGCCCGGCATCGCGGGCAGCACGCCCGCGCAGTCGCCGGGCACCGCGGGCGTGGTGCCCGAGGGCGACACACCGAGCGGCCGCAAGCGTCGCGCGGCGGCGTCCTCGACGCGGGAGTAGCCCGACCGTGACCGCCGACGCCACGGCGCCAAGCCTGGCCGCGCAGGCGCACGCCCTGGCCCGGCGCCTGCCCAAGGCGGAGCTGCACGTCCACCTCGAAGGCACCATGGCGGGCGGGCTGCTGCAACGCCTCGCCGCCAAGCACGGCATGGAGCTCGACCCGGTGGTGCTGCGCCCGCTCGGCGCGGACGGCGGCGAGCGCAGCTTCACCGCCTTCCTGGCCTCGTTCGTCACCCGCCTGCGCGCCCTGCGCGACCCCGACGACTGGTGCGCCCTGCTCGACGACTTCCTTCGTGCCCAGCATGGCCACAACGTCAAGTACACCGAGGCCTTCGTCACCTTCTACGGCGCGCTGCGCGGCGACTACGTGCTGCGCGACGTGCTGCGCGCCATGGCCGAGGTGGAGCGCGACTGGCACGCGCGCGGCTGCGCGCTGCGCCTGGTCATGGACTCACCGCGCCAGTTCGGTGCCGAGATGGCCATGCAGCTCTTCCGTCTCGCCGCCGCCGACGAGAGCGGGCTGTTCGTCGGCGTGGGCATCGGCGGTGACGAGCTGCTCGGCCCCGCCGAGATGTTCGCCCCCGCCTTCGGCTTCGCCGCCGAACAGGGCATGCTGCTCACCGCGCACGCCGGTGAGCAGGGCGGACCCGACTCCATTCGCGCCGCCGTCGACGTGCTCGGCGTGCACCGCATCGGCCACGGCGTCGCCGCCGCCGGGCACGAGGACCTGCTGCACCACCTGCGCACCCGCGGCGTGGCCGTCGACGTCTGCCCCGGCAGCAACCGCGCCACCGGTGCCTGGGACCCCGCACACGGCCCGCACCCGGTGCGGAGCTTCGTGCAGCACGGCGTGCGCATCGACGTCGGCAGCGACGACCCCGCGGTGTTCGGCACCGACGTCAGCGGCGAATGGGCCGACCTCATGCTGCGCGACGGCTTCACACCACACGAGTGCTTCGAGCTCACCCTGGGCGCGCTCGACGTCGCCTACCTCGACGACGCGCATCGCGCGCGGCTGCGCGCGTATTTCGAGGCTGAGCTGGAAGACCTGCGCGGCGACGCGGCCGCGCTCGAAGAGTCGCTGCACCAGGCAACCGCGTGACCGAACAGACCTCGACCCCGTCGCCGCAGGTCGCACCCGAACAGGTGCGCACCATGTTCGACCAGATCGCCCGCTTTTACGACCTGCTCAACACCGTGCTCAGCCTCGGCCGCGACGCCGCCTGGCGCCGCGCCGCCGCGCGCGCCACGCAGCTCGATGCCGGCGACAGCGCGCTCGACGTCTGCACCGGCACCGGCAAGCTGGCCCGCCTGCTGCGACACCGCGTCGGCACCACGGGACATGTCACCGGCGTCGACTTCAGCGAGAATATGCTGGCCATCGCGCGCCGCCGCGTCGACGGCGTCGCCTTCCACGCCGGCGACGCCACCCGTCTCGACGGCGTCGACGACGAGAGCGTCGACGCGGTCACCGTCGCCTTCGGCCTGCGCAACGTCGTCGACCGCGCCGCGGCGCTGCGTGCCGCCCACCGCGTGCTGAAGCCCGGCGGGCGTTACGTCATCCTCGAGTTCGCCCAGGTCGACGTGCCCCTCTTCGGCCGCGTCTACGGCTGGTACATGACGAAGGTGCTGCCGCGCATCGGCCGCGCCCTCAACCCGCACAGCGGTGCCTATTCCTACCTGCCCGCCTCCATCGCCGCCTACCCGCGCGCGGAGGTGGTCAGCGAATGGCTGCGCGAAGCCGGGTTCAGTGCGGTGCGGGTGCGGCGGATGACGCTGGGGATCGTGAGCCTCCACGTCGCCACACGGCCGAGGGCAGCACGGTGAGCACCAGCAGCGCGCCGCCCGCACCGGCCACGATCAACCCCGGCTGCACCGAGACCTGGTAGAGCTGCGCACTCACCGGCACGAAGCCGCCGGTGGAGGTGAAGAGCCCGGCGCCGATGGCCAGCAGCGCGCCGGCGAAGGCGACGCCCGCTTCGCGCACCGAAGAGCGGCGGGGGCGGAGCAGGCGGTCGGCGCCCATCAGCAGGGCCAGGGCGGCGCCGACACAGGCGGCCAGGCCGCTGCCGTGAAAGCCGTCGAGCGTCTGCGTGTGGGTCACGCCTCCGGCGCGCACCACCACGTTCTCCCAGGGGAGAAGGCATCCCGCCACCGCCGCTGCGCCGGCGAAGACGGCGAGCAGCGGTCCCGCGCCGCGGCGTACCCGGATCATCGCCGCCCATTAGACACGACGGCGCGCGCCTACCGTGGAACGCCGCCCTGCCGTGCCTCGAGCTGCTTGACGTAGCCACCGGCCACCGTCACCGCGCCGCCGACGACGGCGACGAAGACGCCGTACTTGACGCCGCCGACGAGTCGCTCGTTGTTGACCAGCCAGAACACCACCGCGCCGGCGATCTCCACCGCGCCGCCGATGATGTAGGCGACGGGATCGTTGACCGACAGCTCGGGAAGGCGCGCCTCCGGCACCAGGTTGCGCACGCACAGCAGCGTCAGCACCATCAGCATGCCGAGGAAGGTGAGCCAGCCCCAGTCATGCAATCCGTTGGCGGTGTTGCCGTAGCCGTTGTCCCACCAGGGCAGGAAGATCGACAGCAGGACGATCGCCGACCCGGCGATCAGCACCCGATCCCCACCCGTGAGCTTGCGCAGGGAGTCGAGTGTCATGCCCTGTGCGGCGTCCTCCGCGGCGTGCTGCATCCGTCGTTGTCCCCCGTATGTCGTGCCGCATGCTACGGACGCCGTCCCCCGCCGGTCAAACAAGTTCCGATGAAGGTTTGTCGAGGCGGGGAGCGGATGCAGCGTCCCCGCCTCGACAGCGCCGGCTCAGCGGCGGCCGTGCAGGCGGCGCGGCGCCGCGGCCTCGCGCTGCTGCCAGCCGCCCAGCAGCATGCCGGCGCCGGCCAGGAAGGCGACCACGATGCCCAGTGTCATGTGATGGAAGGCGCCGCTGCCGTTGACGCCGATGAGCATCTGCAGCACCACCGCGCCGAAGGCGACGCAGCCGAGCAGGAAGAATGCCTGGCCCTCGCGGATGGGCAGCGTGTTGCGCACCACGATGACCTCGTGGCGGATGAGCAGCAGCAGGACGGTGGCCGCCGCGGTGAAGAACAGCACGTCGCCGAGGAAGCCGGTGCCGAACGCGTTCTGGGTCACCAGCGCGCTGCCGGTGTCGAAGTGGTACCAGGGCAGGAAGGTGGCCAGCAGGGCGAAGGGCGCGCTGACCGCGCAGACGCGGTCGGGCTGGGAGAGGCGGTCGAGCATGCTCTCACTCCTTAGTCGACGGACCCGGCTGCGTGTTGGATGGTGTGCGCAACGGATCGACGTCGACCGAAGACCCGTGCTGTGGCGGTGTGGTGTGTGTGGGTCCGAGCGCATGGTAAGGGTGTCCCGCTCGGAATGTCAACGCGTCTGCGGTAGTGCGCCTGCCGAACGACTCCGAGACTCCGGCGTGGAGTCAGTCCGTGGGCGACTGCGCCTGGGTGGTCGAGCCGCTGTCCGCAGCGCCCTCGGTGCCGGTGCCGCGGCGGCGGCGACGGCCTCCGCGGCGGCGGCGTCGCGTCGAGCGCGGGCGGGTCTCGGCGGGCGCGTCCTCGCCGGTCTCGGCGGGATCGCCCTCGCCGGCCGGCGCGGCCACGACCGGGGTGCCGCGCGTCCCGCCCATGCGGCGGCGGCGCTCGGGCAGGCCGGGCACGGGAAACCGCGGGGGCGGCGGCTGGCCGTCGCGGAGCAGGTCGCCGAGGGTGTTCCAGCCGAACTCCTCGCTGCCGCGCTGGAGCAAGGCCAGGAAGCAGGCGGCGGTGGCCTCGGCGTCGGCCAGGGCGTGATGCGGGCGGCGGTGGGTCACGCCCAGCTCGGCGCAGAGCCGCTCCAGGCCGATGGTGTCGCGCAGCCCCCAGAGCTTGCCGGCCAGGCGCGAGGTGTCGATGTTGTCGGCGTCGAGGGGACGCCCGATGGTGCGGCCCAGCAGCCGGGTGTCGAAGGCGTCGGCGGAGTGCTCGACCAGCACCGCCCCGGCGGCGAAGCGGCGGAAGCGGTCGACCACGTCGTCGGCGGGCGGCGCCCCGGCCAGCACCGCGTGCGAGATGCCGTGCAGGCGCCGCGCGTGCGGGTTGATGCGGTCGTTGCTGTGCACCAGCGTCTCGAAGGAGCAGAGGTGGCGGTCAAGGGTGAAGGCCACCGCGCCCAGCTCGACGAGGCGGTGCGGGGTCTGCCCGGTGGTCTCGCAGTCGAGGGCCACGAAGCGGAGCTGCTCGACGGGCGTCTCGGCCGGCGGGCGGCCGCCGGCCCAGGGATCGTCGCCGTCGTCGAGCGCCGCGAAGGGCTCGCCGTTGGCGGGTCCGAGGCGGAGGACGAAGGCTTCGCCGACGGGCACGGTGCCACGCTGGCGACCGTAGCGGCGTCGCCCGGCCTGTCGGTCCGACCCTTCCTGCGCCACACCGGGAGGGGCGGCCGCGCTGCCCGGAGCGGGTTCCGACGGCTCCAGGCCCGCGGTCCCAGCATCCGCGTGCAGCATGGAAAAAGGGTACAGCATCCCTGGGAGATCACCCTCGACCGTTGCGCGCATGTTGCGCCCGGCGGGAGGGCGCGATCCGGCCCCGTCGCCGCCGCTCCTATACTCTTGGGTCATTCACCCCATGGCCAGCCAGCCACGCCCGGCCTACTACCCGGCCATGCTCGATCTCGCCGGCCGCCTCGCGCTCCTCGTCGGCGGGGGGGAGGTGGCGGCCCAGAAGGCGGGCCCGCTCCTCGAGGCCGGAGCCGAGCTGCGCCTCGTCGCCCCCCGGCTCGTCCCCGCCCTGCAGGCGCGGGTGGAGGCGGGGGAGGTGCGCTGGGAGCAGCGCGCGGTGCGGCCGGGCGACACGGAGGGCTGCGCCGTGGTGGTCTGCGCCACCGATCAGCGCGAGGTCAACAAGCAGGTGTCCCAGGAGGCCCGGGCCGCGGGGATCCCCGTCAACGTGGTCGACGATCCCGAGCTCTGCACCTTCATCGTCCCCTCCACGGTGCGGCGCGGCCCGCTGCAGGTGTCGGTGAGCACCGGCGGCCGCAGCCCCGCCTTCGCCAAGTTCATGCGCAAGGAGCTGGAGCGCGCCGTCGGCGAGGAGTACGGGCTGCTCGCCGAGATGGCCGGCCGCATGCGCGACCTGGCCCGCGACGCCGGGATCGGCTATGCCGACCGCGACCAGGCCGCGGCCGCGGCTCTCCCCGAGCTGCTCGACCTGCTCCGCGCCGGCCGGGTTGCCGATGCCTGGACGCTGGCCGAGCAGCGCGCCCTGACCACCCCGGCGAGCCAGGCCTGAGCACGCCCATGGAGCTCGTCGCCACCGGCCTCACCTTCCGCACCGCGCCGCTGGCCGTCCGCGAGCGCGCCGTGGTGCCCGACGGCGAGGCGCGCCACGTGCTCCGCTACCTGGTCGGCCACAGCGGCCTGGGCGCCGCGGCGGTGCTGAGCACCTGCAACCGCACCGAGTTCTACCTGGTCAGCCCCGACGCCGAGCTGGCCGCCGAGGCGGTGCCGCGGCTGGCCCGCTACCTCGACCCCTCGGGCGGCGGCGGCGTCGCCGAGCACCTCTGGTCGCTGCAGGGCGCCGACGCGGTGCGCCACATGTTCCGCGTCGCCGCCGGGCTCGACTCGATGGTGCTCGGCGAGGCGCAGATCCTCGGGCAGTTCAAGGCCGCGCACCGCGTGGCCCGCGCCGCCGGCACCCTCGACGCCCACCTCGACTTCGTCATGCGCCGCGCGGTGAGCGCGGGCAAGCGGGTGCGCACCGACACCGGCATCGGCCGTCGTGCGGGCAGCCTCTCGGAAGCCGCCGTGGAGTACGCGCGCAGCGCCTGCGGGTCGCTCGACGGGTTGGGCGTGCTGCTGCTCGGCGCGGGCAAGATGAGCGCGCTGGCCGCGCGGCGGCTCGCCTCGTCCGGCGCGCGGCTCTACATCACCTCGCGCGGCGGCGAGAGCGCCGTCGACCTGGCCGCGCAGCTCGGCGGAGTTCCGGTCGCCATCGACAACATCCTGGACGCCGCCGGCGAGTACGACGTGGTGCTCTGCTCGACCTCGAGCCCGGTGCCGGTGCTGAGCCGCGCCGACGTGGACCGGCTGCAGTCGCTGCGCGGCGGGCGCGCGCTGTGCATCGTCGACATCGCGGTGCCGCGCGACGTCGACCCGCAGGCGGCGTCGGTCGAGGGCGTGACGCTGGTCGACCTCGACGGGCTGGGCGAGCGGGTGAACGAGAACCTCGAAGGACGGCGCCGCGAGCTGCCCGAGGCGGAGCGCATCATCGACGAGGAGCTGCGCACCACCGTCACCGTGATCGGGCAGCGCGACGCGGCGGGACCGACCATCAGCGCGCTGACCCGTCGCGCCGAGCAGCTGCGCCGCCGCGAGGTGGAGCGCACCCTCCAGCGCCTCGACGTCGACGACGCGGTGCGCGCCCAGGTCGACGTGCTCACCCGCAGCCTTGTGCGCAAGCTGCTGCACGGGCCGATCACCCATCTCAGGGAGAGCGCCGACGACCCGGCGACCGCGTTGCGCCTGCGCGAGGTCTTCGATCTGGACGAGCACGGCGGCGGGTCGAACGGCTCGCCGTACGAGTGAGCCCGGGCGCGTCCGCATCGCCGCGGGTGCTGCGCGTGGCCACGCGCGGCAGTGCGCTGGCGCGGGCGCAGACGGAGATCGCCGTCGCCGCACTGCGCGGCGCCGCCGGTGTCGAGACGGAGGTGCTGGTGGTGCGCACCAGCGGCGATCGCTCGCAGCACGTCCCCGCGGCGTTGATGGAGGGACAGGGCTGGTTCACCGCGGAGCTGGAGCAGGCGCTGCTCGACGGGCGCGCGGACGCGGCGGTGCACAGCGCCAAGGATCTGCCCACGGAGCTCGCTGACGGGCTGGTCGTTGCGGCCTACCTGCCGCGCGCCGATGCGCGCGACGCGCTGGTGACGCGCGACGGTGCGTCGCTGGTCGAGTTGCGCGCAGGTGCGCGCGTCGGCACCAGCAGTCCGCGGCGCGAAGCCTTCCTGCGCGCAGTGCGTCCGGATGTGCGAGCGGTGCCGATGCGCGGCAACGTCGACACGCGGCTGCGCAAGCTCGACGAGGGCGAGGTCGACGCGCTGCTGCTCGCTGCGGCGGGACTCGACCGCCTCGGGCTCGGTGAGCGCGCGAGTGAGCGGCTCGATCCGGCGCAGTTCGTGCCCGCGCCCGCGCAGGGCGTCATCGCCGTCGAGACGCGTCGCGTCAGCGAGACCGCGGCGCTCTGCGCAGCCGCAAACGACGCCGACGCCGCCGCCGCGGTGCGCGCCGAGCGCGAGGTGCTGCGCCGGCTCGGTGCGGGCTGTCGCCTCCCGCTGGGCGCCTGGGCGCGCATCGACGACGGTCGACTCGTGGTTCTCGGAGCCCTCGCCGTCGACAGCGGGACGTCGGTGTCCATCCGCACGGCCGAGCGATCCGGCGACCCCGCCGATGCCCAGGCGCTCGGTGCCGCGGTTGCCGAGGAGCTGCGGGGATGACCGCCACCGCGGGCACGGTCTACCTGGTCGGCGCCGGTCCCGGCGATCCCGGGCTGCTCACCCTGCGCGGCCAGGAGCTGCTGGCGAGCTGCGACGCGGTGGTCATCGACGCTCTGGCCAGCCCCGAACTGCTCCGACACTGCAAGCCGGGCACCGAGGTGCACCGGGCCGGCAAGCGCGCCGGGCAGCACTCGGCGACGCAGGACGAGATCAACGCCCTGCTCGTCCGCCTCGCCCGCGAGGGCAGGTCGGTGGTGCGCCTCAAGGGCGGTGACCCCTTCGTCTTCGGCCGCGGCGGCGAGGAATGCGAAGCCCTGCGCGACGCGGGCATCGCCTTCGAGGTGATCCCCGGCGTCACCAGCGCCGTCGCCGCGCCCGCCGCGGCGGGCATCCCGGTCACCCATCGCGACTGGGCCGGGCACGTCACCATCGTCACCGGGCACGAGCGCGAGGGTGAGGAGGGACGCATCGACTACGCGCCGCTCGCCGCGCTTCTGCCCGAGGGGACGCTCGTCTTCCTGATGGGCGCGCGCACCCTGCCGCGCATCGTCAGCGGCCTCATCGAGGGCGGCGCCGCACCCGACACGCCGGCCGCCGCGGTGCAGTGGGGCACCGATCCGCGCCAGCGCTCCTGCGGCACGCCGCTGTCGGACATCGCCGCCGCGGTGGATGCGGCGGGCATGGGCTCGCCGATGGTCACCGTGGTCGGCCGTGTCGCCGGGTTGCGCGAGCGCCTGCAGTGGTTCGAGCGCCGGCCGCTGCACGGCCGCCGCATCGTGGTCACCCGCGCCCGCGCCCAGGCCAGCGGCTTCCTCGAACGCCTCCGCCGCATGGGCGCCGACGCCGTGGAGATCCCGGTCATCGCCGTCGAGCCCGCCGCCGAGCAGCGCGACCTCGAGGCCGCCCTCGACCACCTCGCCGCCCCCCACAGCGGCGACCGCTGGGCCGTCTTCACCAGCGCCAACGCCGTCGATCTGGTCTGGGACGCCGTCGAGCGCTCGCGGCGCGACGCCCGCCTGTTCGCCGGTGTGCGCCTGGTGGCCATCGGCCCCGAGACCGCCGCCGCCCTCGCCCGCCACGGCCTGCGCGCCGACCTCGTTCCTGAGGAGTACGTCGCCGAGGCGGTGGCCGACGCCATGCTCGCCGCAGGCGTCGCCGGTGCCCGCATCTGGCTGCCCCGTGCCGCCATGGCCCGTGACGTCCTGCCCGACCGCCTGCGCGAGGCGGGCGCCGAGGTCGACGTGCTGCCCCTCTACCGCACCGTCCTCCCCGACGACGCGCGCCACGCCCTGCACGAAGCGCTCGACCGCGGCCCGGTCGACGCCGTCACCTTCACCTCGAGCAGCACCGTCCAGCATTTCCTCCAGGCCCTCGACGGCCGCCCCTTCCCGCCCGGCGCCGTCGCCGCCTGCATCGGCCCGGTCACCGCCCGCACCGCCGAGTCCGCGGGCCTCCCCGTCGGCATCGTCGCCGCCGAGTACACGACGGCCGGCCTGGCCGCAGCCCTCGCCGCCCACTTCGCCACAGCCACCCGCTGATCCTTGCCAGCCGGCGTCCTTGTGAAAGGATCGCCCCGCAACCTTTCATACAGCGACCCGCAAGGCAAGGATCGCGCCCGGGACACGAGACCCCGCCCAGCCGCTACCCTGACCCACCGCCATGCCGTTCCCCACCGACCGGCCCCGCCGGCTGCGCCGCACGCCCGCGTTGCGCCGCCTCGTCCGCGAGACCCGGCTCCGGCCCGACGACCTCATCCTCCCCGCCTTCGTCAACGAGGCGCTCGACGAGCCGCGCGCGATCGCCACCATGCCGGGCCAGCATCAGGAGTCGCACGACTCGCTGCTGCGCAGCGTCGCCGAGGCCCGCAAGCTGGGCATCAACGCGGTGATCCTGTTCGGCATCCCGCGTGACAAGGACGCCGAGGGCTCGCAGGCCTGGCACGACCGCGGCGTGGTGCAGACGGCCATCCGCCGCGTCAAGCACGAGTTCGGCGACGAGGTGGTGGTCATCGCAGACAACTGCCTCGACGAGTACACCGACCACGGCCACTGCGGCGTGCTGCGCGACGACGGCACCGTCGACAACGACAGCACCATCGACATCTACGCGCGCATCGCCGTGTCGCAGGCGGCCGCGGGCGCCGACGTCATCGCGCCCAGCGGCATGATGGACGGCCAGGTCGCCGCCATCCGCCAGGCGCTCGACGACAACGGCTTCGAGCACATCGCCATCCTCGCCTACAGCGCCAAGTACGCCTCGGTGATGTACGGGCCCTTCCGCGAGGCCGCCGGCTCGGCACCGCGCTTCGGCGATCGCCGCTCGTACCAGATGGACGTGGCCAACCAGCGCGAGGCGGTGCGCGAGGCCCTGCTCGACGTCGACGAGGGCGCCGACATGGTCATGGTCAAGCCCGCGCTGACCGCGCTCGACGTGGTCGCCCGGGTGCGCGACGCCACCGACCTGCCCCTGGCCGCCTACTGCGTCAGCGGCGAGTATGCGATGCTGCGCGCCGCCGCGGCGGCGGGCGCCTTCGAGGAGCGCGCCGCGGTGCTGGAGGTGCTGACCGGCATCCGCCGCGCCGGCGCCGACCTGGTCATCACCTATCACGCGCGCGACGTGGCGCGATGGCTGTCTGAGGAGGCATAGGGGAGAAGTGGCTACGGCAGCACCGGAAGAGCCCAAGGGCGGCGGCGGGCGCATTGCCGCCATCGCCGCGCTGGTGATCGTCGCCGCGGCGCTGGTCGCGCTCGGCTTCGGCCTCAACCGCATCGCCGGCGCCAACACCGCGGCGGGCGTCATCACCCCGCCGCCGACGCCGACCCAGTCGACACCGCCTCCCACTCCGACCGCCACACCGCTGCCGACGCCGACCCCGTCGCCGATCGCCTACGCCGACTGCAGCAAGGCGACCTTCGCCGCCACGCCGCTGGCGGCCCTCAACCCGCCGGCCGACGTGCACAAGTACAGCGCGGTGCCGCCGATGACCATCGACACCACCAAGCTCTACCAGGCCACCATCCACACCGCCAAGGGCGACATGGTGATGTGCCTGCAGCCGGACCTGGCGCCGACCACCGTCAACGTGCTGGTGACCCTGATCCGCAACCACTTCTTCGACGGGCTCAAGTTCCACCGCGTCGTCGCCGACTTCGTCATCCAGGGCGGCGACCCGACGGGCAGCGGCAGCGGCGGTCCCGGCTTCAGCTTCGCAGACGAGCCGGTGCACAACAGCTACGTCGACGGCACCCTGGCCATGGCCAACTCCGGCCCCAACACCAACGGCTCGCAGTTCTTCATCTGCATCGGCTCGCAGTGCTCCTCGCTGCAGCCCAAGTACAACCTCTTCGGCAAGCTGGAGTCGGGCCTCGACGTCGCCAAGAAGATCGCCCAGAACGACGTCATCGAGTCGATCACGGTGCGCCAGCAGCAGTGAGCGGCGCGCGGGAGCGGTCGCGTGCGCTGATGGAGCGCGCGCAGCGGCTCCTGCCCGGTGGCGTCGACAGCCCGGTACGGGCGTTCCGCGCCGTGGGCGGCACGCCGCCGGTGTTCGCCGGCGCCGAGGGTGCCCGGCTGCGCGACGAGGACGGCAACGAGTACGTCGACATGGTGCTCGCCTACGGCCCGCACATCCTCGGCCACCGCCATCCCGCCATCGTCGAGGCGCTGGCCCGGCAGCTCGAACGCGGCACGGCGTACGGCGGGCCGACCGCGCTGGAGCTTGAATTGGCCGAGCGTGTCATCAACGCGGTGCCCTCGGTGGAGATGGTCCGCTTCGTCAACAGCGGCACCGAGGCCACCATGTCGGCGCTGCGCCTGGCCCGCGCCTGCACCGGGCGCGACCGCATCGTCAAGTGCAGCGGCGCCTACCACGGACACGCCGACATGCTGCTTGTCGAAGCGGGCAGCGGTGTGGCCACGCTCGGCATCCCCGGCTCGCCCGGCGTGCCGGCCGCCGCCGTCGCCGATACGCTGACCGTGCCGTACAACGACGTCGAGGCGGTGCGCACACTCTTCGCAGCACAGGGCGAGCGCATCGCCGCGATGATCGTCGAGCCGGTCGCCGGCAACATGGGCTGCGTGCCGCCGCATCCCGGCTACCTGCAGGCGCTGCGCGAGATCACCACCGAACACGGCGCGCTGCTCATCTTCGACGAGGTGATGACCGGCTTCCGGGTCGCCTACGGCGGCGCCCAGTCGCTCTACGGCGTCACCCCCGACCTCACCTGCCTGGGCAAGGTGATCGGCGGCGGCCTGCCGGTGGGCGCCTACGGGGGCCGCGCCGAGCTGATGAACCAGGTGGCACCCTCCGGCCCCGTCTACCAGGCCGGCACCTTGAGCGGCAACCCGCTGGCCATGGCCGCGGGCTGCGCCGCCCTCGACGTGCTGCACCACGGCGACGCCTACGACGGCCTGGAGCACCTCGGCGCCCGGCTGGGCGCGGGTCTCGCCGCGGCCGCCGAGGACGCCGGGGTGCCCTGCGCGATCAACCGCGTGGGCTCGATGGTCACCCCGTTCCTCGGCGTCATCGAGGTGCACGACTACGAGGGCGCCAGGCGCGCCGACGTCGACCGCTTCGCCGCGCTGCACCGCACCTGGCTCGACGGCGGCGTCTTCTGGCCGCCCTCGCAGTTCGAGGCCGCCTTCCTCTCCACCGCCCACAGCGACGCCGACGTCGACCTGGTCGTCGACCTCTTCGGCCGCGGGGTGCGTTCGTAGCGTTTGGCGCGGCCGCATCCGGCAGGGATTTCTCGTCGTATTCACAGAGGGACGGCGCGAAAGCCGGTGCTACACTGGCCCTCGCTCCCGGCCAACAGGAGCACGGCCGCGCCAGCGGCCATCACCCACGAGGTTCAACCCCATGTCCTTCGGCGCAGGCCACTGGCCTTTCCTCCTGATTCTCCTGGTGATCGTCCTGATCATCTGGGGCCCCGGCAAGCTCCCCGAGCTGGGCTCCGGCATGGGCAAGGCGATTCGCGAGTTCCGCAAGGCCTCGACCGACGTCAAGGACCAGATCGTCCAGGCCACCGCCACCGAGCCCGCCCAGCCGCAGGCCCAGGCGCCCGCCCAGCAGTCTCCCGCTCCGACCGTGCAGCAGCCGGTGGCCCCGGCGGCTCCGTCCGCGAGCGGCGAGCAGCAGCCCTCCGCCTAGTCCGCGGTCGGTCGTGGCGTGCGGCCGGCGCCACCGTGCAGCGGCATCGATGACCCCGGCCGCCGCGGGGGGCAAGCCTGAATGACCACGCTCGCACCCGAGCCGACCACGGTGCCGGTGCCGCCGCCCTCACCCTCGCCGCCGCCTGCGGCCAGCGAGGAGGAGAAGCGGATGACCATCGTCGAGCACCTCGAGGAGCTGCGCCGGGTCCTCATCGTCTCGCTGGTGGCCTGGGCGGCGACCACCATCGTCGCCTTCGTCTTCAACGGACGCGTGCTCACCATCCTCGAGCACCCCTTGAAGGACGTGCTCGCCAAGGGCAACCACCTCAGCCCCCTGCCCATCGTGACCTCTCCGACCGAGCCGCTGACCATTCCCCTCAAGGTGTCGGCCGCGGTCGGCTTCATCGCCGCGCTGCCCATCATCGTCTGGCAGATCTGGACCTTCGTCGCCCCCGGGCTGCGCCCGGTCGAGCGCCGCTTCGCCGGGCCCTTCATCGCCTCCTGCCTGGCCCTCTTCGCCGTCGGCGGCACCTTCGCCTACTTCGTGATGCCGATCGGCCTCAACTGGCTGGCCGGCTTCCTGGGCGGCAATGCCACCTTCCTGCCCGACCTCAACGCCTACCTGAGCTTCTTCACCCTGCTCATCGTCATCTTCGGCGTCACCTTCGAGCTGCCCGTGGTCGTCGTGCTGCTCGGGATGCTCGGCATCGTGTCCTCACGCCGATTGCGCTCCTGGCGCAAGGGGATCTGGGTGGGCATCATCTTCGCCGCCTTCGTGGTCACGCCCGGCGCCGACCCCTTCACGCCCACCGCGCTGCTCATCCCGCTCATCGCGCTCTTCGAAGCCAGCGTGCTGGTGCTCGACAAGGTCCTCAAGCGCTGAGACCAGTATGACTCTCGCAGTGCGAGCGGTATGATGGAAACGTGGCCAAACGATATGCGCAGACCGTCCGCCATCGCACCACGCTGATCCTCCCGGTGGAGCTGCTTCGGGAAGCGGAAGAGGCGGTGGGCTCCACCTCGGCGACGGAGACGGTCACCCTCGCCCTGCACGAGCTGGTCGCCCGACGCCGCCGCGAGCGGCTGCTGGCCGTCGAACTGCCCGACCTGACCCCGCGGAGCGTGGAGGAGCTGCGGCGGTCCCGCTTCCCGGCCGATGCCTGAGCTGGCGGACACCTCGGTGTGGGCGCGCCGACGCCACCCGGCGGTGGCGCCGTGGTGGAACGAGCAGCTCCTGGCCGGAGAGATCGGCACCTGCGAGATGGTCGTTCTCGAGTTGCTCCACAGTGCCCGGACCGGTGAGGAGATGCGCGCGCTGCGGCGGGACCTGTCCGCACTGCCGACACACGCCATGAGCGCGCATGCCTGGACCCGCGTCCTCGACGTCTATCAGGCGCTCGCCGACCAGGCTCCCCAGCATCATCGCTCGGTCAAACTGCCGGATCTCGTCATCGCAGTGTGTGCCGAGGAGGCGGGGTGGGCGCTGGTGCACTACGACCAGGATTACGACGCCATCGCCACCGTTACCGGTCAGACGACCCGCTGGATGGCGCCCCGCGGCAGTCTCTGACGCCGCACGCACCTTCCAGTGTTATAGCTGGGTCTGTCAGTAACCCGCGCCCGCGCCACCTGACGACGAGGAGGCGCCGCTGCCACCGATGCTGATGGTGCCGGTCATCTGCGTGGGGTGGTACTTGCAGTGGAACTGCAGCGAGCCCGACGACGGGGTGGTGAAGGTGAGCGACTTGGTGCTGCCCGGGTCGACGTCGACGGAGCCGCTGCCGTTGTCGAGGGTGAACGAGTGCACGGTGCTGCCGTTGTTGGTCATGTTGACGGTGACCGAGGTGCCGCCCGCCGCGGAGAGCTGGTTGGGGCTGAAGCTGAAGTCCATGGCGGTGAGGTTGAGCGACGACGAACCGCCGCCACCACCGCTGTTGCTGCTCGACGAGGAGCCGCAGGCCGCAACGGCCAGCACCGTGATGGCCATCGAGGCGACGGCCCCCACACCTCGCGCGCTGCGCATGGACAGAGCCGTGCGGACCATGTCAGACCTCCGCTGCTGCTGCGATGCCTTTCGCTCTGCGATACCGCGTGCGGTTACGCCCAGCGTACGCGCATGGACGCGCGCCAGGTGTCGAGCACGCTCGCGTCGCCGCTGACATCGAGCCCGGTGCGATCGCGTCGATTCCAGAGCAGCAGGTAGAGATCCGATGCGCTCGCGGCGACGCTGCAGTCGGTGCCGTCGCGCGCATCGCGGGTCGCGCTGAGTCCATCGGGTCGCATCTCGACCGACCAGGTCGCGTCGAGGTCGGTCGCTCGCAGGGCGAGCGAACACGATCGCGCGAGCTGCACCCGGCGCCGCCGGGACAGGAAGCCGAGCAGCAGCTCGTCGACGCCGTCGGCAGCGAACTTCGCGGGAAGGGGAGTGATCGGTCCTGATGCGCATTCGGCGTCGGCGCGATGGATGGCCGTCTCGTGCGCCTGCCGCCGCGCCCAGAAGGCCAGCGGCGAGGGCGCGGGAAGGAACGACCAGCAGGCCACGTCGGGCGCGGCATCGGAGAGCGTGGCCGCCAGCGCCGCGTGCCCGTCGCGGTACCAGTCGAGCAGGCCGGCGTCGTCCGGCCACGACCGCATCAGCTCCGCCTCCTGCTCATCCCCGACCGGCGCGGCGCTGGGATGGCCCACGTTCCAGGCGGCCCAGCGGTGCACGCCGCCGATGTGCCGCACCAGGTCGCGCAGCGACCACTCTGGGCAGGTGGGCACCGCCGCGTCGAGAGGGGCGCGCGACGCCGCGGTCGCCAGCAGCGCGCCCTCACGGCGCAGCGCCGCGATGTGCTCGGCAACCTCCATGGGCCGCCGAGTCTACGACCTCAGGCGGTGAATACCTGCACCCGCCCGTCGACCACCCGGGTGCGCAGGGCGGGCAGCGGCCGCAGCGCCGCGGGCGCGTAGCTGGCACTCATCGGCTTGCCGTCGAGCCCGAACCAGGCGGGGTGGCAGGGGCAGTCGAGCCGCTGGGCCGATTGGTTGAGGTTGAGCGTGCAGGGCAGGTGGGTGCAGATCGCCGACACCGCCGCGATGCGGTCGCCGTGGTTGACCACGAAGCCCTCGAGGGCACCCGCGGAGAAGCGCAGCGGCCGCCCCACCGGCACGTCCGCGACGGCCGCGACGTCGACCCAGTCGCCGGCGGCCGGCACCAGCTCGGCGGTGGTGGACGATCCGCCCGAGCCCTCGATGCTGCGGTCGACCACCCGGTCGACCCCGGCCCCCAGTGCCGCCGCGGCCGCCGCCACCGCGGCACCGCCGAGCAGCCGCCGCCGGGTCACCAGCGGCGCGCCCGCGGCCGCGCCCTCCTGGCCGTCCATCTCCCGCCGCAGCCGCCGCTGCAGCTTCTCGACGAACTCGGGCCGCGGCGCGTCCGCCCCCGGGCGCCCGGCGCGCAGCGCAGAGGCGACCAGCAGCTGCCGGGCCTCCTCGTCCTCGGCGCCGAAGCGGGGCGGCCGCCGGTCCTGGAGGATGGCCTCGACGTAGCCCTCGACGTCCTTGCGGCGGCGCCTCACGGCAGCTCCTCCTGGGCGGCCCGGCGCAGCGCCCGGTGCTGCAGCACCTTGGCGTTGGTCACGGTGATGCCCATCGCGCCCGCCGTCTCCCTGACCGAGTAGCCGCGCAGGAAGCGCAGCTCCAGGACGCGCCGGTAGTGCTCGGGCAGCGCCGCCAGCACCCGCGCGGCGCGGGACACGCCAGCGTCCTCGCCGGGGCGCCTCTCCTCGACCTCGGGCGAGGCGACCTCCTCGTCGAGCAGGCCGACGTCGCAGCCGTAGTGGAGGGTCCAGTGCTCGGCGAGCACGCTGCGGGCGGTGGCCATGAGGTAGGAGCGGATCTCGGGGGCGCTGGCGCGGAGGCGCAGCCGGGGCAGGGCGCGGAGGAAGGCCTGCTCGGAGATGTCCTCGGCGTCGGCGCGGTTGCCGGTGCGCGCGTAGCAGTAGCGGTACACGGGACCGACGTGCTCGCGGTACACCTCCTCCCAGCCCGCGGGCTCGCCGAGGACGTGGATCGCCGGAGACGTCGACGGCGACTGTTCCACGCGTGGCTCCCACGGCTGCTGCACGGCTGGGCTCCGGGCGTCCACGGCGGACGCCAACCCCTGACGATAGCGGGTACCCGGCGCAGTTACACCTCTAGGTGGAGGGCAGGCTGGCCGTGAGCACGGGATCGCTGGTCGGCCGGGAGACGCCGCCGGGCTTCTCCACGGTGGCCGCGACCATGGCGTAGCCGGAGATGCTGCCGTGGATGGCGGCCGTCCAGCTCCCGTCGGGCTGCTGGGTGAGGAACCCCGCGGGGGTGACCGAGGTGGCCGAGCGCAGCAGCCAGATCTCGTAGACATGGGCCGGCTGGGGGCCGAGCCCGCGGACGCTGAGCACGCCGGTCTGGGTCTGCGGGTAGTAGGTGAAGCTGCCCTGCACGGCGGGCTGGGCGATGGAGGCGCTCACCGGCGACGAGAGTGGGGCGGTGCCGCCGCCGCGGGTGACCGACACCACCAGCAACGCCACCGCGGCCGCCGCCGCCAGCGCGCCGCCCAGGGTGAAGCCGCGCCCGCTGGGCACCGACCGCCAGAGCCGCGCCAGCCGCCCGCGCAGCGACGGCGCCGGCGGGGTCCGTGCCGCCTGCCGGGCCACCACCGCCGCGCCCGCCGGCGAGGTGGCGTAGACCTCGGCCAGGATGCGCGCCCGCAGTCCCGCCGGCGGCGGCACCTGCTCGACGGCCACGCCGAGCAGGTCCGCGGTGGCCGTGTAGTCCGCCGCCGAACGGCGGCAGCGCGCGCAGCCGGGGACGTGGTCGCGCACGGTCTTCAGGTCGTCGTCCTGGAAGCCGCCGCTGACCGCGCCCACGGCGAGGATCAGATCGACGTCGTCGCAGCTGGTCACGTTGTCACCTCGCCCAATCCCTTCCCTTCCAATGCCGTGCGCAGCCGCCGCAGAGCGGCGCGCGTGCGGCCCTTGACCGTCCCCAGCGGGACGCCGAGCAGGCCGCTGATCTCGGATTGCGAGTATCCGCCATAGTAGGCCAATTCAATTGTCTGCCGCTGGTCGGCGGGCAGCTCGACGAGCGCGGACCGTACGTGGTCGCGCTCGATCTCCAGCGACACCGTCTCGAACATGTCGGGGACGCCGTCGCCGGCCGGCGCGCCCTCCAGGGGGAGGTCGGTGCGGGCCCGGCCGGCGCGTCCGCGCAGGCGGTCGAGGGCGCGGTGGTGGACGATCGAGCAGAGCCAGGTGCGCAGGCTGCCCCGCTCGGGGCGGTAGCTGTCGGCGCGCCGCCAGATGGAGAGGAAGGCGTCCTGCACCACGTCCTCGGCGGCGCCGGCGTCCTGGAGCACCCGGTAGGCGAGCGAGTAGGCGAGGCCGCCGTAGCGGTCGTAGAGCACCTCCATGGCCTCGGGCCGCTCCTCGGCGAGGAGGGCCAGGACCCGGTCGTCGCTCGCGATCACCCGCTCACTCCATCGCTCGATGCGTGGTCGGACACGCCTCTGCATACGCCGTCCCCCCGCGCCGCGGATCATGCGCCACGGTGCGCCACTCCCACCACGTAGACTGCCAGCCCGATGCGACCCGACGGACGACGTCCAGACGAGATGCGCCCTGTCTCCATCGAGCCGGGCGCCGTTCCCTACGCCGAGGGCAGCGCGCTGGTCGGCTTCGGCGAGACGCGCGTGCTCTGCGCCGCGTCGGTGGAGGAGAGGGTGCCGCCGCACCGCAAGGGCACCGGCTCCGGCTGGATCACCGCCGAGTACGCCATGCTGCCGCGCAGCACCCAGACGCGCACCGAGCGCGACGGCCGGCGCGGCCGCGTCGACGGGCGGGTGCAGGAGATCCAGCGCCTCATCGGCCGCTCGCTGCGCGCCTCGGTGGACATGGACACGCTGGGCGAGCGGACCATCGTGGTCGACTGCGACGTGCTGCAGGCCGACGGCGGCACGCGCACCGCGGCCATCACCGGGGGCTACGTGGCCCTGGCGCTGGCCATCGACCGGCTGCGCGAGGCGGGCCTGGTGCGCCGCGAGCCCATCCGCCACGCGGTGGCCGCGGTGAGCGTGGGCATCGTCGGCGGCCAGCCGCGGCTCGACCTCAACTACCTCGAGGACTCCGCCGCGCACACCGACATGAACTGCGTCGCCGCCGAGGACGGGCGCTTCATCGAGCTGCAGGGCACCGCCGAGCAGGAGCCCTTCAGCCGCGAGGAGATGACCGCGCTGCTGTCGCTCGCCGACAAGGGGCTGGGCCAGCTCTTCGCCGCGCAGCGGGAGGCGCTTCGCCACTGAGCCCGCGGCTGACGCTGGTGGCGGCGACGCGCAACCCGGGCAAGCTGGCCGAGCTGCGGCGGGTGCTGGGGCCGGGCGTCGAGCTGCTCTCCCTCGACGACGTGGGGGTGGCGGGTGAGCTGCCGGAGCCCTTCGCGACCTACGCGGAGAACGCGCGCGCCAAGGCGGAGGCGGCGCGCGACGCGACCGGCAGGGCGGCCATCGCCGACGACAGCGGCATCGAGGTGCCCGCGCTGGGCGGCTGGCCGGGACACGAGTCGGCACGCTGGATGGGAGACGGCGCGCATGACCGCGACCGGCTGCTGGGGTTGATCGACCGCGTGCGTGCCGAATGCCCCGACGACCCGCGGGCGCGCTATGTCGCCGCGGTGGCGCTGGCCCGGCCCGGCGCGGAGACGCGGGTGTTCCACGGCTCCTGCACCGGTGTGCTGGTCCCACCGCGCGGCGGGGCCGGGTTCGGCTACGACCCGTCGTTCCTCTCCGACGACCTGGGCATCACCTTCGGCGAGGCGAGCGACGCCGCCAAGGACAGCTGCTCGCACCGCGCCCGTGCCCTGCGGGCCCTGCTGGCCTCCGGCGCGCTCGACGCAATGTCAGGCGAACCTCGCACGTCATAGGACAGGGGGGTGGGGCGTGTCTCACGCCCCGCGATGGTGAGTTCCGAGGAGGACGGGTTCGATGCAGGCACGCCGCCTGGCTGCAGTCACGACCGCGATCGCCGGCATCGCCGCGGCGGCACTCAGCTCCCCCGCGGTGGCGCGGGCCGACGACTCGGGCACCCACGTGCGGCCGGGACCGGCCATCCTCTACCAGCAGCCGGCCACCGCGCCGCAGCTCACCAACACCGACCCCTGGGAGGCGCGGCCGCTGCTCGTCTCCGGCGCGCACGCCTACGTCGACGGCGAGTTCCTCTACCAGGACTTCCTCTACGACGACTCCGGCGCCAACGGCCGTTTCAACGACCCCAACGACAAGCGGCCCCAGAACGACCTCTTCTCGCTGCGCACCGGCACCTACTCGTACCCCTCGGATCCGCGCTACGCGGGCAACGCCGCCGACCTCGTCGAGCTGCGGCTGCGGCCCAGCGACGGGTCGACGCTGTTCCGCATCACCCTGACCGAGCTCAAGGACCCCTCGGTCGTGGCGGCCACCATCGGCATCGGCACGCCCTCGTCGGCGTCGAAGCCGTTCCCCTACGGGGCCAACGTCAGCGGCCCGGCGGACCACTTCCTCAGCGTGCACGGCGGCAGCGCCGACTTCGACGGCGCGGCGGTTCCGGCCACCATCGACCAGAAGCGGGCGCAGATCACCCTGTCGGTGCCCCACGCGCTCTGGGACCCGGGCAGCTCGGTGGTGCGGCTCACCGCCGGCGTCGGGCTCTGGGACGCGGCGTCGAACAGCTACCTGCTGCCGCAGCAGGCGTCCTCCGCGACGACTCCGGGCGGCGCCGGTGTGCTGACCACGCCCGCGGCCTTCTTCAACGTCGCCTTCCGCGAGAGCGAGACGCAGGCCAGCGTGTTCCGCTTCATGCAGCCGCAGCAGAGCCCGACGCAGTGCATGTGGCGTGACTGCCTTCAGGCCGCCGCGCTGGCGAGCAACGACATCAGCTCGCTGCACGAGGACGTCTCCTTCGCCAAGCTCGACTCCGAGGTCACCGACCGCAGCGGCGTGCCGGTGCGGGGCAGCATCGACCGCATCATGTCGTCGCACTTCGACTTCGGCGACGACGTGACCTACGCCAACTCCAACTCGCAGGTGAACCCCGCCGACTACGACGGCGAGTACCAGGGCCAGCTCCAGCCCTACAACCTCTACGTGCCCACCACCTGGCAGCCGGGCACGGCGCTGCCGCTCACCCTGCTGCTGCACTCGCTCTCGGCCAACTACAACCAGTACATGGCCACCAACAACCAGACCGAGTTCGGTGAGCGCAACGCCGGCACCCTGGTGGCCACCGACGAGTCGCGCGGTCCCGACGGCTGGTACTACGACAGCGCCGAGGCCGACGTCTTCGAGATGTGGGCCGACGTCGCCCATCACTACCAGCTCGACACCACCCGCACCGCGCTGACCGGCTACTCGATGGGCGGCTACGCCACCTACAAGCTGGGCACCCAGTTCCCCGACCTGTTCTCGCGCGCCTTCGTCACCGTCGGCCCGCCCGCCGACGGCATCTGGACCGGCCCGCCCGGCGTGGTGCCCGCCACCGGCGGCGACCAGACCAACACGTACTTCATGCTCGACTCGCTGCGCAACCTGCCCATCCTCATCTGGCACGGCACCAACGACGAGCTGGTCCCGGCCGAAGGTCCGCAGCTGGTGGCGCAGCAGCTCGACAACCTCAACTACCGCTACGAGAAGGACACCTTCCCCGGCTACGACCACTTCGCCTTCGCCGAGGCCGACAACTACACCTTCCCCACCCAGTTCCTCGACGACGCGACGACGCCGGTCAATCCGCCGCACGTGACCTACGTGGTCAACCCGACCATGGACTTCGAGGACGTCGGCGTGGTCGCCGACCATGCCTACTGGCTCAGCGGCCTGACCGTGCGCGACCCCTCACAGACGCGGGGCAAGGTCGATGTCCGCTCCGAGGGCTTCTGCACCGGCGACGCGCCCGCCAGCGCCACCCAGTTCGGGGCAGGGGTGGCGGCAACTCCCTACACGCGCCAGTACAAGACCTGGGGCGACGCGGCCAGTGCGCCCTGCGCCGACACCCTCGACGTCAACGCCAGCAACGTCTCCAGCATCGTCGTCGACGTGCAGCGGGCGCGGGTCGACTGCAACGTGAAGATCAACCTGCAGTCGGACGGCCCGGTGACCATCACCCTTGTCGGCGGCGGGACCTCGCCGTGCGCGGGAACCGTCGTGCCCGCGTCGGCGACCAGGGCGGCCTCGGTGACCAACCTCGCTGCACTGCCGAACACCTCAGGCGCCGGGTCGGGTGCGGGCGGCGCGGCCGGGGTGCTGGCGGTGATCGGTCTGCTGGCTATGCGCGTCCGTAGGCGGGGATCGCGGCGCCGCTGACCACCTCGGACTCCGGGCTCACCAACCAGGAGATGGCCGCGGCGACGCGCGCCGGCGCCACCCACTGGGAGTGGTCGGCGTTGGGCATGGCGAAGCGGTTGGCCTCGGTGTCGAGCACGCTGGGCATCACCGCGTTGACCGTGATGCCGTGCTCGCGCAGCTCCAGGGCCATCACCTGCGTGAGCCGCACCATGGCCGTCTTGGCCACCTGGTAGGCGGCCTGCCCGGGTGCCACGTCGACCGCGGCGCGGCTGGCCACGTTGACGATGCGGCCGCCCTGCTTGTGCTCGATCATCGCCCGGGCCCCGGCCCGGGCCAGCCGCCAGGGGCCGAGGAAGTTGAGCTCGAGGTGGTCGAGCATCTCGGCGTCGTCGATGCGGTGCGCCTCGCCGCCGGTGTACCCGCCCGAGGCGTTGACCACCGCCCTCCATTGACCCTGCTGTTCCACCGCCCCGGCCAGCGTGTCGACCTCAGTTGCCGAGCGCAGGTCGCAGCGCACCACCGTGGCCTCCTTGGGCAGGCTCGCATCCTGGGGACGCCGCACCGGGACCACCACCGCCCAACCGTCCGCGAGCAGCCGCTCGACCACCGCGCTGCCCAGCGCCCCCGCGCCTCCCCCCACCACGACGACGTCCCGCTCGGCCACCTGAGCACCTCCTCTGGCGCACGCCCGCTCGCCCGACCCGGAGATTCAAGCAGGGTGGCCGGGGCGGGTGTTCAGGGGTGATCCATTTGTCCCGACGCGGTGGTGCTCGCCGCGGTGCGTGAGCCCGAAGCGGGCGCTCGCCCGGCTGCGTGCAGGTATCGTTCGCGCTGCGCGGCTCGCATGCGGCAGGGTGGGACGCGCTCGCAGGAGGTCCGACGATCCCGACACACTCTCCGGCGCGCCCGGTGCGGGCCGCTCGATGAGCGACACCAGCCCCCCGGAGGACACGCCTCCCCAGGACCCCCAGCCCCCGGAGCCACCGGCCTCGTCTGGCTCTGAGGACGGCTCCCAGCCCGTGGCGCCCCCGCCCGCGCCGGGACCGGAGGGTGGCACCTGGCAGGCGCCGCCGCCGCCCTCCGCCGTGCCCGGAGCACAGGTCCCCGCGTCCACGCCCAGCGCCTCCGGCCCGGTGCAGCCGCCCTGGTCGACCCCCGGCTACAGCCCGCCGCCGCCCGGCTGGCACCCGCCGCTGTGGGCCGGTCCGCGCAGCACGCCGCTGCCGCCCGTACCGGCGCCACCGGGCACACCCCCGCTCGGGGTGCGACTGCAGCGCTGGCTGGTGCCCGGGATGCTCATGGTGCTGGTGCTCTCGGTGCTGGTGCCGCTGCTGGTCAGCTACCACCAGTCCGCCGTCAGCACGGACGAGATCGGCCGGCTGCTACCCCGCGCGCTGGCCTCGCCGACGGCGTCGGCCACGGTGCGGCCGCTGCCCGACGTCGCCGCCGAGGCGCTCAGCCGGGTGGTCACCATCGAGACGCAGACGCCCGACCACCAGGAGCTGGGCACCGGCTGGCTGCTCGACAACAAGGGCGACTTCATCACCAACGCGCACGTGGTCGAGGGCGCGCTCAGCGTGCGCATCCGTGACCGGCGCAACGCCACCCACGTCGGCCAGATCATGGGCGTCGACCACGACCAGGACGTGGCCGTGGTGCGCTCGCTCGACGGCTTCAACGAGAAGCCGCTGCCGCTGACCACCGAGGCCGAGCCGCCCGTCCCCGAGGACGTGGTGGTGCTCGCCTCCGGCCGGGCCACCGGGCACGTCGAGGAGACCAGCACGGTCGAGACCATCGCCCGCCTGCACCAGGACGTGCCCGTGCGCGGCAACGCCGAGATCGACCCCAGCGACGCCAGCACCGTGCTCTACCACGACATGATCGCCATGCGCGGCCACCAGGTCTTCCCCGGCAACAGCGGGGGGCCGGTGCTCGACGGCTACGGCGTGGTGATCGGCATCGTCACCCTGGCCAGCCGCTCCACGCCGCAGGCCTACGCCATCCCCATCGGCAGGGTCAGCGCCGAGCTGCTCGCCTTCGCCGCCAAGCCGACGTCGTCCTGAGGGCAGCCACCCCGCAGCGCCGCCCGGCCGAGGCCCTAGACTCCGGACGGGGTGCCGGGCGGCCGGGTTTGGACCGGCGCGGTGGGTGCCCATACTTCCTCTGACCGGATCGACCGGCCGGAACGCATCACACGAGGACCGTCGTGGACGACCGCACCTTCGACATCGCCATCATCGGTGGCGGGCCCGCGGGCCTGACCGCCGCGCTCTACGCCGGCCGCAGCAAGGTCCGCACCGTCCTCTTCGAGAGCAAGGCCCCCGGCGGCCAGCTGCTCAACACCGAGCTGATCGAGGACTACCCCGGCTACGTCAGCATCACCGGCGGCGACCTGGCGGTGCAGATGTGCGAGCAGGCCACCCGCTTCGGCACCGAGCTGGTCATCAGCCCGGTCAATCGCATTCGCGTCGAGGCCGACGGCATGAAGGTCATCGAGACCGACGACGGCGAGTGGCGCGCCCCGGCGGTGATCGTCACCGCGGGCGGCAACCCGCGCAAGCTCGGCGTGCCTGGCGAGGAGGAGTTCGCCGGACGCGGTGTCTCCTATTGCGCGGTCTGCGACGGCGCCTTCTTCCAGGGCGAGCACCTCGCCGTGGTCGGCGGCGGCGACGCGGCCATCGAGGAGGGGCTCTTCCTCACCCGCTACGCCAGCAAGGTGAGCATCATCCACCGCCGCGAGGAGTTCCGCGCCCAGCCCATCCTGCTGGACGAGGCGCAGCACAGCGAAAAGGTCGAATTCGTCCTCAACACCGTGGTCGATTCCATCGAGGGCGACGGCCGCGTCACCCACATGAAGCTGCGCAACGTCAACACCGGCGAGGCCACCGACTTCACCGTCGGCGGCGTCTTCATCTTCATCGGCTTCATCCCCAACACCGGACTGGTCGACCGCCACGTCGACCACGATCCCGGCGGCTACTACCTCACCGACCCGATGACGATGATGACCAGCGTCCCCGGCATCTTCGCCGCCGGCGACGTGCGCGCCCAGCTCACCCGCCAGGTGACCACCGCCGTCGGCGACGCCACCACCGCGACCATCGCCGCCAGCAAGTGGGTGGAGGAGTGGCACCGCGACCGGTCGCGCGCCGAGCAGGCGCTCGAGGTGCTGGAGAGCGCCTCGCGTGAGGGCGGCTGGGTCGCGTGAGCGGCAGCATCGTCACCCGGGGCGGCGACTCCGGGGAGACCTCGCTGCTCTACGGGGGCCGCGTCCCCAAGGACGACCTGCACACCGAAGCCTACGGCGCGCTCGACGAGGCGATCAGCGCGCTGGGCCTCGCGCGCGCCTCACTCGCCGACGCCGGTGACGCCGCGTTCGCCGCGCGCATCCTCGACCTGCAGCGCGAGCTGTTCACCGCCGGCGCCGAGCTGGCCACCGGCCGCGGCGAGCACGCCCTGCTGGAGAAGCACTTCGCCACGGTGACCGCGACGATGGTCGACGCGCTGGAGACCGAGGTGCACGACATCGAGTCGCGCGTTCCGCTGCCGAAGGCGTTCGTCATCCCCGGCGGCAGCGTCCCCGCCGCCGCCCTCGACATGGCCCGCACCTTCGTCCGCCGCGCCGAACGCCGCGCCGTCGCCCTGCGCCGCGCCGGTGAACTGGAGAACCCCGAGGTAGTCCGCTACCTCAACCGCTGCAGCGATCTGCTGTTCATGCTCGCCCGCCAGGCCGAGCAGGGCGCGACGACAGAGAAATAGCCGCGCTGCTCACTGCAGCAGCCGCGCGGCCTGCAGTGCCAGCCAGAGCCGGTGGCGCTGCACGGGGTCGTCGAGGTCGACGCCGAGCAGGTCGTGGAGGCGCTGCAGGCGGTAGACCACGGTGTGGCGGTGGATGCCGAGCTGGGCGGCGGCCTCGTTGAGGCCGCGAGTGGTGACCAGCGCCTCCAGCGTGTCGAGCAGCATGCGCGAGCGGGCGTCGCGTGAGCCGTCGAGCAGGGGGCCGAGGACGTGCTGCACGTGCGCCTGCAGCTCGTCGGGGTTGCCGGCGAGCAGGGCGTAGAGGTTGAGGTCGCGGTCGTCGTGGAGCAGCGCGTCGGGGGCCAGGCGGGTGCCCGCGGACAGCGCGCGGCGGGCGCGGCGGGCGGCGTCGGCGACGTCCTCCAGTCGCGCCGCGACGGGGCCGACGCCGACCCGCAGCGGAGGCGCGGCGTCGGGATCGGCGTGCAGGGCGCGGGCGGCGCCGGCGGCCAGGCGCGACACGTCCGCGTCGCGCGGCACCAGCGCGATCCACGCGCCCGGCTCGTCGCCCACCAGCAGCACGCCGCTGCGGCTCCACGCCGAGGCCAGCGCCACGTCTGCCCCCGCGGCCCCGCCGCCGACCGTGCAGGCCAGCACCCGGTAGGGCGGCGAGAGGTCGAGGTCGAGCGCGGCGGCGAGCCGGCGCAGGTCGGGGGTGACCTCGCCGGCCAGCAGCCGCTGCAGCACCCGGTCGCGGTCGCGGTCGCGCTGGCGGACCAGGCGCTCGCGGGTCTCCAGGTAGGCGCGGCCGACGGCGCCCGAGACCTCGTCGAGGTAGTCGAGCACCTGCTCGGACACGGCCACCACGGTGGCGGGTTCGAGGGACTCCAGGCGGGCCGCCTCGCCGATCACCTCCTGCCAGACCACGCGCGCGGCCAGGCGGTAGGCGCTGAGCAGGACCTCGAGGGGCACCTCCATCTCCGCCTGGCGCTCCCCGGCGCGGCCGAGGCGGGCCAGCTCGGCCGAGTGCTGGCGGCGGCCGTCGTGGAGCTGGACCAGCAGGGTGCGGATGCCGTCGCGGCAGGCCTGCAGCACGGTGCGCAGGTAGGCGCGGCTGCGGAACTCGGCGGGGAGGTGGATCTCCTCGGCCAGGCGCCGGGCGAGCACGGCGGCCATCTCGTCGACCCGGCCGAGCAGGTGCTCGGTGAGCTGTGGGGGGAGGGGAGAGGCCGGGGCAGCCTGCGGTGCGGCCATCAGGCCACCCATCTTAGGCCACGGTGGCCAATTTTCGCCCGCCAAAGTCGTCGCCCTGGCCGATGTATTGGACAGCACGGCACAGCCAGAATGGGATCCATGCTGTACGACGAGCTGTTCGATCCGATGGAGCGCGTTCGCTGGACGCTGAGCAGGGACATCCCCCTCGACCAGGTCGACGCCTCCAAGCTCGACGCCCAGTGGATCAGCGACCTCCGCCAGATCTGCCTCACCGAGCTCAGCGCGCTCTACGCCACCGAGATGTTCATCCGCGACTTCTACGCGGACCTCGACTTCTGCAGCTTCATCTCCATCTGGTTCTACGAGGAGATGAAGCACTACCTGCTCTTCCGCCGCTACCTGGAGCGGGTCGGTGAGCGCTTCGACGACGCCGAGCTGCCCAAGCTGCGCCTCACCTTCGACGAGGGCCCGGCCATCGAGACGCTGACCATGCACTTCGTCGGCGAGCAGCGCCTGGCCCACTGGTACACCGCGTTCAGCCGGCAGGCGCCCGAGCCCGTGCTCGGCCAGATCTTCAAGACCATCGCCGCCGACGAGCTGCGCCACGCGGCCGCCTACGCCAAGTACCTGCGCCGCGCCGTGCGCAACCAGCCCTCGGTGCTGCCCAACATCCTCAAGATGGCGCTCTGGATGCTGCGCACCACCAACGACGCGCCCAAGCACCCGACCACCATCACCAGCCCGTCGGTGGTCGACATGCTCGAGCAGCCCGACTACATCCCGCGCATGCTCAACACCTACCTGCCCGGCCGCGACCACGAGGCCCCGGTGCAGCGCCGCGTCCTGGCCATGATGAGCGAGCTGAGCGGGACCAAGATCGACACCATGAAGGGTCTGCTGGTCGCCATCCGGCAGTCCGAGCCGCAGGAGCGCGAGCTGGTGGCCCAGCCGCAGGTGACGGCCAAGCCGGCTCCGGCGGCCTGAGCCCGAGCCCGCTCCCCGCGGGGGGCCTGGTTTGGCGGGCGCCTATAATCGCTTGCCTGATGGCTGACGAGGAGGTCGTGCGCGTCCGCGCCATCGCCCGAGGGCGCGTCCAGATGGTCGGATACCGCGCCTTCGTGCAGCGGCATGCCCAGCAGCTCGACGTGCGCGGCGAGGTGCGCAACCTGCCCGACGGCAGCGTCGAATGCCTCATGGAGGGCCCGCGCGCCGCGGTCGACCGGCTGCTCGAGCTGATGCGCGAGGGGCCGTACCACGCCCGCGTCGAGCACCTCGAGGTGATCCGCGAGCCGGCCACCACGCCGCTGCCGCCGGTGATGGTGGCCCAGTGAGCATCCGCCTCGCCTCGCGCATGTCCAACCTGGGTACCGAGGGCGCCTTCGAGGTTCTCGCCCGCGCCCGGGCGCTGGAGGCGCAGGGGCGCCAGATCGTCCACATGGAGATCGGCGAGCCCGACTTCGCCACGCCCGCGAACATCGTCGAGGCTGCCTACACCGCGCTGCAGAACGGCGCCACGCACTACACGCCGGCAGGCGGGATCATGGAGGTGCGCGAGGCCACAGCGCGCTACGTCGGCAAGTGGACCGGCGTTCACCCCGATCCGGCGCAGGTTGTTCTGGTCCCCGGCAGCAAGAACATCCTGCACTTCGCGCTGCTCTCGCTGGTCGAGCCCGGCGACGAGGTCATCTACCCCGATCCCGGGTATCCGATCTACTCGTCGCTGGCGGCCTTCGTCGGCGCCAGGCCGGTGCCCATTCCCATTCGCGAGTCCAACCAGTTCCGGCTCGACGTCGAGGAGCTGCGCTCGCTGGTCACCGACCGCACCCGGCTGCTCATCGTCAACTCGCCGGCCAATCCCACCGGCGGCGCGCTCACCCGCGCCGACTGCGAGGCCATCGCCGAGCTGGCCCAGGAACGCGACCTGGTGGTGCTGAGCGACGAGATCTACGGCCGCCTGGTCTACGAGGGGTCGCACGTCTCGCTCTACTCGATTCCCGGCATGGCGGAGCGAACCATCCTGATGGACGGGCTCAGCAAGGCCTGGGCGATGTGCGGCTGGCGGCTCGGCTTCGGCGTCATGCCGCCCGAACTGGCGCCGCGCTTCGAGAAGCTGATGATCAACACCTCGTCGTGCGCCGCGGCGATGACCCAGCTGGCCGCCGTCGAGGCCTTCGAGTCGCCCGAGTCGGACCGCGCCGTCGACGTCATGCGGGCCGAGTTCCTGCGCCGCCGCGACATCGTGGTGGACGGGTTGAACGCGCTTCCCGGCGTGCACTGCCACAGGCCGGTGGGCGCCTTCTACGTGTTCCCCAACATCGAGGAGACGGGCTGGGACGATCGCGAGCTGGCCCGCGCCCTGCTCGAGGAGGCGGGCGTGGCCTGCCTCTGGGGCACCGCCTTCGGGCAGTACGGCAAGGGCTACCTGCGCTTCTCCTACGCCAACTCGGTGGAGAACCTGCAGCTGGCGCTGCAGCGGTTCACGGCGTTCCTGGCCGCAACTCCCGTGCCGGCGCGGTGAAGGTGCGATGGCATCGTGGCCGTGACATCCTCGACTCCCGCATGCCGTCCGTCGCTCGACGAGGTCCGCGCCCTCGCGGCTGAGCACGACCTGGTCCCGGTCGTCACCGAGCTCCTGGCCGACTGCGACACGCCCGTGAGCGCCTTCCTGCGCCTGGGCATCGAGCCGGGCTCCTTCCTGCTCGAGTCGGTCGAGGGCGGTGAGCGGCTGGCGCGCTACAGCTTCCTGGGGCGCGACCCCGTCTGCAGCATCACCCTGCGCGACGGCCTGGCCACCGTGGTGCAGGCGGACGGCAGCGTTGCGACCGAGCCGTACAGCGATCCGCTGCTGCCGGTGGAGCGGCTGGTGGCCCAGCGGGGTGTGGCGCCGCTGCCTGGCGTGGCGCCGCCGTTCACGGGCGGGGCCATCGGGTTTCTGTCGTACGAGGCGGCAACCCGGTTCGAGCGCATCCCGGTGGCGCCGGGCGATCCGCTGGGGCTGCCGGAGGGCTGGTTCGCCCTGGTCGACACGCTGATCGCCTTCGACCACGTCACCCACCGCATGGTGCTGCTCACCCACGCGCGCACCCCGCGCGGTGCGGACGTCGAGCGCGCCTACGCCGAGGCGGTGGCGCGGCTGGAGGCGCTGCGCGACCGGCTGCGGCAGCCGCTGCCGCCGCCTGCGTCGGTTCCTGCGGACGCTGCCGGTGTGCGCGAGGTCCATCCCGACCAGACCGCCAACTTCTCGCGCCCCGACTTCATGCGCGCGGTGGAGCGCTGCAAGGAGTACATCCTGGCCGGCGACATCTTCCAGGTGCAGGTCTCGCGCCGCTTCGCCGTGCCGCTGCGCGCCGCGCCCTTCGACGTCTACCGCGCGCTGCGCAGCATCAACCCCTCGCCGTACATGTTCTTCATCTCCTCGCCCGAGTGCGACGTGGTCGGCGCCTCGCCGGAGATGCTGGTGCGCGTCACCGGCCGCAGCGTCGAGTACCACCCCATCGCCGGCACCCGCCGCCGCGGCGCCACGCCGGAGCGCGACGCGGCGCTGGAGCGCGAGCTGCGCGAGAGCGAGAAAGAGCGCGCCGAGCACCTCATGCTCGTCGACCTGGGCCGCAACGACGTGGGCCGTGTCTGCCGCACCGGCAGCGTCAAGGTCACCGAGTTCATGGAGATCGAGCGCTACTCGCACGTGATGCACATGGTGTCGAGCATCACCGGCGAGCTGCGCGACGACTGCAGCGCCGTCGACGCGCTGCGCGCCTGCTACCCGGCGGGCACGGTGACCGGTGCGCCCAAGGTGCGGGCCATGGAGATCATCGCCGAGCTGGAGCCGGAGCGCCGCGGCATCTACGCGGGCACGGTCGGCTACCTGGGCTTCGGTGGCAACCTGGATACGGCGATCACCCTGCGCACCCTGCTGGTCAAGGACGGCGTCGCCTACGCGCAGGCGGCGGGCGGCGTGGTCGCCGACTCGACGCCGCACGAGGAGGCGCTGGAGATCGACAACAAGGTGGCGGCGCCGCTGGCGGCGGTGGTGGCGGCGAATCGAGGGCTGGAGCTGTGACCCTGGGCTCGCTGCGCGGACGGGTCGCCGTCATCGACAACTACGACTCCTTCGTCTACAACCTGGTGCAGCGCCTCGGCGAGCTGGGTGCGGACGTCGCCGTGTTCCGCAACGACGCCATCGGCGCGGCGGAGCTCTCCGAGCTGGAGCCGTCGGCGGTGGTCATCTCGCCCGGTCCCTGCACGCCCGACGAGGCCGGCATCTCGCTCGACGTGGTGCGGCTCATGGGTGCGCACACGCCGCTGCTCGGCGTCTGCCTCGGGCACCAGTCGATCGGGCAGGCGTATGGCGGGCGGGTGGTACGGGCGCCACACGTCATGCACGGCAAGCTGAGCGCGGTGCATCACGACGGCAGCAGCGTCTTCGCCGGGCTGCCCGAGCCCTTCGAGGCCACGCGGTATCACTCTCTGGTGGTCGAGCGCTCGTCGCTGCCGGATGCGCTGCAGGTGACGGCGTGGACGGACGACGGGCTGGTGATGGGCATGCGGCATCGCGAGCATCCCGTGGTCGGCGTGCAGTTCCACCCGGAGTCGATCTGCACCCCTGACGGCTACCGGCTGCTGGCGACCTTCCTCGACGAGGCGGGCGTGCCGCGCCGGACCACCGAGGCGGTCGCGTAGATGAGCGTCGAGGCGCGGCTGGGCGCGCTGGGACCGATCGTCGAACGCAAGCGGCACGAGGCCGCGGAGCTGCGCTGCGCCGCCGGCGCGCTGTGGGCGAAGGCGGAGAGCATGCCCCCGGCGCGCGGCTTCGTCGATGCGCTGCGCGGCGGCATGGTGATTGCCGAGATGAAGCGCCGCTCGCCGAGCGGCGGGGCGCTGCGCGGTGACCTCGATCCCGCCGCCGTGGCCCGCGGCTATGGGGATGCGGGAGCCGCCGCGCTGTCGGTGCTCACCGACGGCCCCGACTTCGGCGGCAGCCTCGACGACCTGGTCGCCGCCCGCGCCGCCGTCGAGATTCCCGTGCTGCGCAAGGACTTCACCGTCGACCCGGTGCAGCTCGCCGAGGCGCGCGTGGCCGGCGCGGACGCGGCGCTGCTCATCGTCGCCGTCCTCAGCGACGACGAATTGAGCGAGTGCCTCGAGGCCGCGCAGCGCTGCGGCATCGACGCGCTCGTCGAGGTGCACGACGAGCCCGAGGCGCGGCGCGCCGCCGGCGCGGGCGCGCGCTGCATCGGCGTCAACAACCGCGACCTGCGCACCCTGGCCACCGACCTCGACACCTTCGCCCGGGTGCGTGCGCTGATCCCCGAGGACGTGGTCTGCGTCGCCGAGTCCGGCGTGCGCAGCGACGCCGACGTGCGCCGCCTCATCGGCGAGGGCGCCGACGCGGTGCTGGTGGGCGAGACGCTGATGCGCAGCGACGACCCCGCCGCCGCCTGCGCGGCGCTGGTGCGGGCCGCCCACCAGAGCGCGCTGCGATGATCGTCAAGGTGTGCGGCGTGCGCGACCCGCAGATCGCCGAGCTGGCCGTCGACGCCGGCGCCGACTGGATCGGCCTGGTCTTCGAGCCGCGCAGCCCGCGCTGCGTCGACGAGGCGCAGGCGGACGCGGTGGTCGAGGCCGTCGCCGGCCGCGCCGACCTCGTCGGCGTGCTGCTCGACCCCTCCGCGGAGCTCTGCGACCAGCTGGCCACGCGCTTCCGCCTCAGCGCGGTGCAGGTGCACGGCCGCGGTGTCGACGCCGGGCTGCTCGCGGAGTGCACGGTTCCGGTCATCCGTGGCGTCAACGTGGCGAGCGCGGAGGAGGCGTACCACATCGACTGGCCGCCGTCGGGCCTGGTGCTGCTCGACGCCGCGCCCGAGGCGCAGGACGCCCTGCCCGGCGGCACCGGGCGGCGCGTGCCCACCGAATGGGCGCAGGGCGTGGCCCGGCACCGCCGCATCGTGCTCGCCGGCGGGCTCGGTCCCGAGAGCGTCGCCGACGCCGTCGAGTCCGTGCACCCCTACGGCGTCGACGCCAGCAGCGGCCTGGAGTCGAGCCCCGGGGTCAAGGATCCCGACAAGGTGCGCGCCTACGTGCGCACCGCCCGCGCCGCGTTCGACGTTGTTGCCAGCCAGGGGGAACGCTGGCGTTCGCCACTCCAGGCGAACGCTGGCGTGGGGGAGTCCCCCGCCGAAGGCCCGCGTCAGCGGAAGGATGGACAGGAGAAGAGGCGTGCCTGAGCCGACGACGACGCAAGCTCCGCCGCACCCCGGCCGCTTCGGACCCTACGGCGGCGCCTACGTCCCCGAGACGCTGGTCCCCGCCCTCGACGAGCTCAACAACGCGGTCGCCGAGGCCTTCGCCGATGCGGACTTCCGCGAGGACCTGCACCGCTGGCTGGCGGACTACGCCGGCCGTCCCACGCCCATCTACCACGCCCGCCGGCTCACCGAGCACCACGGCGGCGCGCAGATCTGGTTCAAGCGCGAGGACCTGCTCCACACCGGTGCGCACAAGATCAACAACGCACTGGGCCAGGTGCTGCTCGCCCGGCGCATGGGCAAGCGCCGCATCATCGCCGAGACAGGCGCGGGACAGCACGGCGTGGCCACCGCGACCGCGTGCGCCTGCTTCGGCTTGCAGTGCGTGGTCTACATGGGCGCCGAGGACATGCGCCGCCAGGCGCTCAACGTCTACAAGATGCGCCTGCTCGGCGCCGAGGTGCGCTCGGTGGAGAGCGGCTCGCGCACCCTCAAGGACGCCACCAACGAGGCCATCCGCGACTGGGTCACCAACGTGCGCGACACCCACTACGTGATCGGCAGCGCGGTGGGCCCGCATCCCTACCCGGGCCTGGTGCGTGACCTGCAGCGCATCATCGGCGACGAGGCGCGCGACCAGGCGCTGGACCGCTTCGGACGGCTGCCCGACACCGTGGTGGCCTGCGTCGGCGGCGGCAGCAACGCCATCGGCATGTTCACCGCGTTCGTGCCGGACGAGGCAGTAACCCTGGTCGGCGTGGAGGCTGCCGGGCGCGGGCTGGGCTCCGGCGAGCACGCCGCGCCGCTCAGCGCGGGGCGGCCCGGTGTCCTGCATGGCTCGTTCAGCTACCTGATGCAGGACGAGGATGGCCAGGTGCAGCCCACCCACTCGATCAGCGCCGGCCTCGACTATCCGGGCGTCGGTCCCGAGCACAGCCTGCTGCGCGACATGGGACGGGCGAGGTACCTCGCCGCCACC
>Ga0207699_10000101_pt1 | contig 61332 bp, 96 predicted proteins | sample LARL51metaG_FD_184344 | JGI IMG/M metagenome (GOLD analysis project Ga0207699, IMG submission 184344) | Corn, switchgrass and miscanthus rhizosphere microbial communities from Kellogg Biological Station, Michigan, USA - LAR L5-1 metaG... | ecosystem: Host-associated > Plants > Roots >...
GGATCCTCACCCACCAGGGAGAAGCAATGACCAAGCTCGAAGGCCCCTGCCTCGAACGCTCCGAACGCGCCATCAAGCACATCCGCAACAACCCCGAGCGGCACAACCAGTCGACGTGGATCCGTCCTCTCGGCGTCACCCAGACTGCCGCCGACCGCTTCGAGGCCGCCAACACAACCCGCGTCCCCGTCGACATCAACCTGACGGAATTCGTGGCCGACATCGAAGAGGGCGACCAGGCGTTCTCGTGGACCTGCGGCACCACCCAGTGCTACGCCGGCCAGATCGCCCTCGACATGGGCGCGATCCCCATCGTCCCCGAAGACCAGCTGGGCCGCACCGCCTTCTACGTCGCGTACCACGGCCGCCCGTACTCGATCGACCTGTTTGCCGCCGCCGCCCTCGACATCGACCGCTCCACCTGCACGGAGGCCTTCTTTGGCGGCAACAGCATCGACGACATCGAGCGCGTCACCAGCCACTGGGCCAACGGTCGAACCGAGTTCGGCCGCACGCTCATCCACCACCCCTCGCAGTGCCTCCTCGGATGCTCCGAGTGCGAGGGGATCCGGGTCATTCAGGCCCACATCGCCGAAGTCGAGGCCGCCGCGTGACCAGCCCGAACGTGCCGTCGGCCACCGTCTCCGTCGTCGTCACGCCCAGCCCCGAGCTGGAGAACCTGATGCGCGCCTGCGGCTGGACGCCACCCCGGCCGGCGCCGGGGAGCACCACGAGCGAGAAGAACCAGCGCCGCGCCGAGCTGGAGAAAGCCGCAACGCTCGGCGAATTGGCCGGCTTCCGGCAGGCTCTCGACATCCTCAACGGCCACCTGAACCCGCTGGTCAATGAGGCCCTGAAGGAACAGCTGCGTCGCGTCCGCCAGCAGATCGTCAACGCCCGGGACGCGCTGTCGTCCAACATGCTCGAAGTCTCGGTGTGCACCTGCGGCCACCTCCGCTTGAATCACGGGCACAGCGAAAGCAGGTCCAACGCCTGTAGCGAGCCCGGCTGCGGATGCGGGCGGTTCCGCCCCGACGTGCTGCACAACTTGACCTGACCGTGGCCACCTACGTGGCGGCGTGGCTCGTCATCGCGAGCCCCGCCGCCCTCACCTTCATCGCCGGATACCTGGCCGGCAGAAAGCGGGCACAGCATGGCCCTGAACACGTACATCTCGATCGGCAACTCCAACGACCGGCTCAGCCAGCGCGAGTGGGCCAGCTTCATCGCCGACGTCAAGCAGCTGATCGAGCTGCGCTCGGACGCCGGCATTCTCCAGATCCACGGCACCTGGTACAGCGGCCCCGACCAGCCCCAACAGAACGCCAACTGGTGCGTGGAGATCCTGCCGCCCACCTGGTACGCGAAGACCGAACCGACGGCTTCGTTGGTGTCCAGCCACATCGCCGCGCGGGAGCGTCGGCGCCAGCTGGACATGCACGAACGCCGCATTGCGCTACAGGAGGAGCTGGCGACCCTCTGTCGCCGCTACCGGCAGGACACGTTCGCCTGGGCGACCGCCGAGGTGGAGCTGGTGAAGACCGGCTGGCCGGAGATCGAGATCGGCACGGACATCCCGATGCGGACCGACACCGAACGGGACCACCCGTACCTCGACGCCCGGATGCGCGAAACCCTGGCCATGAACCGCCGGGACGCCAAGGATGCGGCCATGGATCAGATGATCCGGGAGGGCTGGGCCACCCCGGAGGGGGAGCTGATCCCTGGAACGGCCAGGGACTCGGACCGGTCGCAACCCGCCTCGACTGGCGACGCCCCTGACCAGCTGCCGCTCCTCGACGACTTCAGTACCGGGGGGCAGGCGTGAAGACCGGCTGGCGGGCCATTGGCCTGATCCTGTTCCTCGCCGGCCTGGCCACCGTTGCGTCGGGGCACCCGAGCCTGGCCCGGGTCGTGGCCGGCTCGGCGGCGGTCGCCGTCGGGTCGGTCCTGCTCGTCACCGGCGGCCGGCGGTGAACGCCGACCTGCGCGGCTGGTGCCGGATGGCCCTCGCCATGCACCGCCGCATAGTCCAACCCGTCCAGACGGACAGCCCGCTCGCGAAGGGACCGATCCAGGTCGAGGCCTGCTCCTGCGGCCAGCTGGAGTTGAATCGGCCCGTCACGGGCAACGGGCGCGGCCGGACCGGCGACGCCGTCGCCGCCACCAAGTCCATCGAGCACGAGTGGACCGGCCACGTCATCGACGTGGTGGCCCTCGCGGTCGCCGAGTGGCTGGCCAAGGGCGGCCCCGGGTGCGCCCTGGAGGCGGCCGACGTGGAGCGAGCCGTGGACGCCATCCGGGGTGCGCCGTGAGTCCGCCCAGGAAGCTCTCCAGGGCCGCCAGGGCGCGAGCGGTACCCGGGTGGGCCCAGGGACGCAACTCGCGTCCCCTGCGGGCACTGGAGGCCGTCGAACGGCGCGCCATCGTCCAGCGGTACGCCATGCTGTCGGCCAGCCGGCGGCCCGTCCTGTGCCAACCGCCGCTCAACCCCACCGCGAGCGACATCGCCAGCCGGGGGAAGGTCGTCTTCCGGACCCTCATCGACGCGACCGACTGCGCGCTGGCGCTGCACTGGAAAGCGGGCGCCCAACCGATGCGCCCGTACCGGTGCCGGGGACACTTCCACCTGAAGACGGACCTGGAGAACGGGCTCCGCTGAAATCCCAGGAGGACGGCTCCTGGCGAAGCGTTCCACAGTGGACGCACACGGAGCGTATTTCTCCTGCAAGATGACTGTTACTGGCCGGTATCTGTGCCGGGATTCCCGGGCCGACACCGGCCAGCGATCGATCTACGCTAATGGAGCGTGACGCACAGTGACGATTGACGAGGTCAACCAGGCCATGAACGACGACACCACGGTCTACCTGGAGGGAGTCCCGGTTTTGGTGGACGATGTGCAGCCCAACCGGGTCGCTGCCCGCCAGGGCCGCACAGTGTGGGATTGCTGGGTCTCCGGCAACGGGATCGACACGGTGGTCCAGCCGGAGAGGCTGTCCGCGACGCCCTGACGGCTGGCTCTCCGCCACCTGGATGTGCTACCATGTACGGTAGTTGCATACAGCCCGCATCCAGGGAGGGACATTGGGCTTCATCATCATCATCGTGCTCGCGGCGGCCGTGGTGGTAGGCGGATACGTCTACATCCACGGCGCGCCCGGACACGGCGGCGTCGACGTGCCGCTGTCGAGCCTCAACCCGCAGGACATCCCCGGCGCCATCGGCGACCAGATCGCCCAGAACCCGCACATCGTGGCCCTGGCCGTGGCGTCCGGGATCGTGGCCTGGCTCGTCTACCGCACTTGGGGCAAGATCGGCAACTGGGGGCGCGGCATCGCGCTCGTCGGACTCGGGATCTTCCTCGCCTACTCGGTGGGGCACCGATGAGGACGGGTACGCGCGTTCCGGGCGGCGTCGTGCTGTTCCTCGCGGTCCTCGTGGCGGCCGGAGGGGCCGCCCTGGCCATCGGCGCCAAGGGCCCCAACGAACGCAAGATCGTCGTCAACTGCTCCGTCGGTGACGGGACCGTCTGGGCCGGCGGTTTCGTCTGCGGGTACGCCATCGGCACCGAGGCCAAGCGGTACAAGGTGTCGCCCCTCGACCCGAAGGACGTGCGCGTCAACACGTTCAGCCGTCCCCTGACCGTCGAGGTGGGCCAGGTCGTCTCGGTCAGCTGCGTGGCCGACTGGGCGGGCAAACCGGTCTCGGTCTGGATCGTCGGCGGCGGGCACACGGCCAAGAAGAACAACGCGGTAAGCCCAGGCATCGCCTTGCAGACACGCACGATCAGTTGAACCGCCTGGCCCGACCCCACTTCCCCGGGGCCGGGCCAGGCCCGTCACCAGGGAGAGAGAGCATGTTGAAGACCCGTCGCCTACCCGGAGGCATGGTCGCCGCTGGGGCCACCATCGCCGCGCTCGGCCTCGCCACCGTCGCCACCGACCTGGCACGCCGCGACCCGAACGACCGGGCGATCACCCTCACGGCCACCTGGTCGCCGTCGATGAGCCAGTCCGTCGAGCCGTCCACCGTACGGTGGGAGATCGGCCCGGCCGGCGCGCCGACCGCCCACGGCGACGCACTGGTCACCAAGAACCACTGGCAGGCCGTGGTGCACGCCAAGCGCGGCGACCGTGTCGCCCTGTACCCGGTGCCGACCGAGGACCGCACGCCCGCCTGCGTCATCCTCAATGGCCACCAGGTACTTGTGAGCGGCACGTGGTCCTGCGTGGTACCGGTCGTGCCGTAGTACGGTGAGCGGTAGCCGGTAGCACGGAGCCCGACGGCCCCGGTCCATGTGGCCGGGGCTGTCTTGTGTCCAGGGAGGACGCCATGGTTCGTCTCGCATCTGAGCCCACCCCGGGCAGGGCGCTCAGCATCAGGTGGACGGGTTCGAAGGGCAACGCCCAGGAGATCGTCGACTGGGCGCGCGGCGAGGGCGGGAACACTAGATTCCAGCCGCCCATCAGCGTCGACCAGCCGGCCCGCGTGCTCGTCGAACGCGAGCACCCCCACTCGGCCGAATGGGTCGCCTGCCCGGTTGGCGCTACCATCCACCGCGAGTCGACCGCCGACGACGCCCGCCTGTCCGTCGAGCTGCCGCCCGTGACCCCGGCAGCCGTGCCGGCGACCGTCGACCCGCTACGCATCTTCGACACCCACTAGGCGGCGTAGGCTGGCCGGCATGACCATCAACCCTGATCTTCACCCCTCGGTGGCCGCCAAGTTGGAGCTGTTCGTCTCCGACCACCTGTCGCCGAAGCTGGCCCACATTGCCATCCGGTTCGAGCAGCTGGCGCACGCCATCGCCAGCGAGATCGCAGCCCACCCGCAGCTCACGTTGGCCCTTCAGAAGCTCCTGGAGGCCAAGGACGAGACCATCCGGGCGAAGTCGGTCGAGCTGCGCGCGGCCGGCGAGAAGCTGAAGAACGCGCCCGAGCCCGGCGTGGCCGGCGACGCGGTAGGCTGAACCGCTACGACGGGCCGCTCTCGGCAAACACGACGAAGCCCCGACCCTTCCACCTTCAGGGTCGGGGCTTCGTCATGTTCCCGATCAGCTGGGCAGGTACCGCCAGGCCCGGACGGCCGCCTCGCGGGCGCGGCCGGCGGCGGCGTACGCGGACAGGTCCAACTGCTGCATGCGCAGCACCGCTTCCCTGGCCGCGTCCTCGTCGGCCGCGTGGCCCTTCGTCAGGAAGTCGTACAGCGCGGCCCACTCGGCGCCCGCCCGGACCTGCGCCAGGAACGGCAACACCTCCGCGTGCATGTCGGCCACCAGGAACGTCATTCCCAACCATCTCCGATCTCGTCCCGGCGCCGCTCCCGGCGCTTCGGCCACGTCCGCCACGTCTTACGCCACCGCCACGTCTTTTGGTGCCCGGTGTGCCACGAGCCGCAGATCGGGCACTCGTACGCGGTCATCTGGCGCCAGTCTCCGTTGCGCACCCCGATGCTTGTCGCGGCGGCCTGGGCGGCGTCCCGGTTCGGGAACGCCGCTTTCGGCTTGCCGTCGGCCGTGAAGCACGGCGAGATGCGCTCCTGCCGGCTCACAGGTCCGGCCCGGAAAGGCTCACGCCCTGCGGCAAACCCTCCGACTGGCGCGTGCAGTTCCAGCTGTCCGCCCACGCGTCCGGCAGGAAGCCGTCGTTCCTCAGCGACTCGTCGAGCGCCGTGAACAGCTCGGCGGCATACTCCAGGGACGCTTCCCAGTCCACGGTGTTGCCCGCCATGATCAGCCGTCTGCCTTCGAGTAAAGCGCGCAGCCGGCGTAGGGTCTCGTTCGGGTCCATCGGTCTGTCCTTTCATGGATGGGTTGCGATCACTTGCCTACTCACGATACCATGTATGCCATGACCATACATAGTGGTGTACGGTGAAGGGCATCAAGACGGCCATGGTCGTCTTCTTCGCCGTCGCCATCGGGGGGTTCTTCGTCTTCTGCGTCCTGGGGCGGGTGCTGTGATGGTCTTCTGGGTGCTCCTGGGTGCCTTGCCCGTCCTCATCGTCGCGTACGTGCTGCTGGTACGTCGCCGGCCGCCAAAATGACCCGGCGCACGGCGATCGCCTGGGGTATCGCCATCGCCATCCTCGTCGTCATATGCCTGCTCTAAGCGGGCAAAAAGGGAGAAACCATGTCCGCTGGGCAGCGCTGGGCCATCCTGATCGGCATCCTTGTCGGTCTCGGCCTGTTTGCGCTCGTCGTGTTCCTCGGTCAGCACCCGGACTTGCGTCCCGGGTGCATGCCGCACCGTCCGTCCGTCTCGTGCACCACCAGCCCGGCGCCGACCCGGTGAACGCCGGTCGGCACCGCAACGAGGGCCCTTTGTGGTGGAAGGCCCTCCAGCTGATGTTCTGGGTGGTGATACTCCTGATCGGCCTGGAGGGTCTTCGGGAAGTTCTCACGGGGCACCTGCGGTGAGCACCGCGCACGCCACCTACGCCGCGCTCAGCTGGGCACTGTCCGCCTGGGCCGCGTTCTACGCACTGTGCGGCCTGCTTGCCCTGTTCACCAAGGTCCCCGCCGGGGGCTGGCTCTGGGCCGGGCGCACCGGCGCCGTCATCGGTATCCTCGTCGGCCTCGTCGCCCTGTCCATCCACGCCGACTATATCTGGAGAATACCGTGAGTGAGCGTTCGTACTCGTTCAGTGTGAGTGGGTTCGGTTGCCTGTTCGCGCTGTTCAACCTGTTCGTCATGGCCCCGATGGCCGTGTGGATCATCACGCGGTCGACGGACGTGCACGTGCTGGCGCGCGGCATCCTCATCTACTGGGCCGTCTCGGCCGGCGCGATGGTGCTCGCCGCGCTCGCCAGGATGCGGCGGCGCCGGTGACGTTCATCTGGCTGATGGTCATAGCCGGACTACTCGGCCTAGGTATTGGCGTGCACTTGAAGTGGTTCAGGTAGGATCACGAAGTAGCAGAGACGAACAGGCAGAAGGCCCGTCCCCTCGCGGGGCGGGCCTTCTGCCTGTTTTGGCCGCAGGGCGGTTCAGCTGGTGAAGCGTACCCGGCTGCGCCGACGCCGGCCGAGCCACAGGGCGGTGCCGCCCGCGCCGAGCGCCGCGACGCCGGCCGCCGCCATCCAGTCCTCGCGGGCGCCGGTCACCGGCAGCGCACCGGCTGCGCTGCCGCTCACCGAGGGCGTCGGGCTGGCCTGGGGCGGCGCGGTGGTGGCGCTTGGCGTCGGGCTGGCCGGCTGCGTCGGCGCGATCGTGGGCCCGCTGGACGGCCCGGACACAGGGCCCTTCCAGTGCCAGGCGCCGTCGCCGTGCTTCGGCGGGAGGCACTGGTACCAGAGGCCGTTGTCAGCCTGGGCCAGCTGGAGATGCCGGTCATGGGCGCACGGCGAGCCGGGGTGGATGGTGGCCGGCGCGGTGTGCGCGGTGGCGATGGCCGGTACGGCGAACAGGGCGCCCAGCGCGAGCGCCAGGAGTCCGATCAGCTGGAGGATCTTCCACTTCATGGTCAGGTGCTCCGGGTGGGCTGGGCGCTCGGGTAGTAGAGCGCGGTGTGGGTGTGCCGGTTCGGCACGTGAACAACATGGCGGTGCGGGAGGCCGGCAACCCCGACAACCGCACCGGCCGCGATCAGCGCGGTTGCGGTGATCGCGAGGAAGCCTCGTCTCATGGCCGCAGTATGGCTCAGGCATACATGACCGTCAAACGAACAGGTGTTTCAACAGGCGCACATCAGGGTACTGACCTGGGCATGTTTGCCATCCTGGCCCTGATCTGCTTCGTCCTCGCCCTCTTTCACGTCGCGCTCGGCCAGGTGGACCTGACCGTGCTCGGCTTCGCCTTTCTTGCCGCGCACTTCGTGTGGACCGCCGCGCCCTGGACGGCCTGGCGGCGCCCGTAAGAATCTACAAAGCCCTGGTCAGAAGCACTTGCTCGAGAACGCAAGGGGGGTGTATGCTATGGGTACACCAAGACGAGGGAGACCGAGATGACCGAGTTCGAGATCACCGGAGCGATCCGTACGGGCGAGTCGCTGCACCTGGTTGGCTTCGGCATGGCCGTGCGCCCGCTGGAGATCGAGGCCGACGCGTGGGCCGGCGCGTACGCCGTGCTGGTGCAGGTCCCGAACGGCGACGAGGTCTGGTCGGTCTCCAGCGATGACCTGGCGCCACTGGTGACCGAGGACTGCTGACTTACCAGGTCAAGCCCAGGGAGCACCCGAGCGATATGGCGAGAGCCGTGTGACCCGCTCACAGTGTGTGGCCTGAGGGGTTCGAATCCCTACTGGGCACAAGCATGAGATATCCGCCACAACGGCCCCCGACCACACTGGTCGGGGGCCGTCTTGTCGTACATCGGCGGTACGCTCGCCGCAGAGTTTGAGCCCGCACCGTGCGACCGGCCGGGCTCATGGATCGCACCAGAGAAGGTGATGCTCTCATGTCGCATGATACCGAAGTCCAGCTCTTCAAGCTGTCGCCGACCGTCTTTGAGGCGGCAGCGGTGCACGAAGCCATTCATCTGCGCGGGTTGCAGATCAGGTCCATCCTGATCGACGGGGAGCCGTGGTTTGCGGCGCGCGAGGTGTGTTCGGCGCTGGGACTCTCCAACGTCAGCATGGCCTTGGGCCGGCTCGACACTGATGAGCGAGTTGATCATGCTATCAGCAGTACTGACACCCTCATGGAACCGCTGGTCAGCGAGTCGGGGTTGTTCTCGCTGGTACTCACCTCTCGGCGACCACAGGCCAAGGCGTTCAAGAGGTGGGTCACCCACGAGGTGCTGCCGGCCATCCGCAAGACCGGCTCTTACGCCGTGCCGACTCAGCCCAAGTCGCGCGTCGAGCTGGCCCGGGAGCTGCTGGCCGCCGAGGAGCGCGCCGAGGCCCTGGCGAAAGACCTGGACGCCAAGACGAACATGCTGAGCGGCGCCATCGCGGCCATCAACGAGAACAAGCCGAAGGTGGAGGCGTACAACGAGTTGATGGACGCCGACGGTTCACTGTCCCTGGCGCAGGCTGCCCAGACGCTGCGCATGGGACGGGATCAGCTGATCGAGAAGCTGGCACTGTGGGGCGGCATCATGGTCCGGCCCGGCCACTCCGACCACCTGCGGCCCTACCAGGAGCACGTGCGCGCCGGCCGGTTCGTCGTCAAGGTCCGCTCCGTCGACATCACGCACCGCGACGGAAGCTCCGAGGTCATCACCCAGGGCACCACGCGGGTCACGGCAAAGGGCCTGGAGTGGTGCCGACAGAAGGGCCGCGTCGGCACTCTCGACCGCGCCCACGCTCAGAAGATCCGGAGCGCCCTGACCGAAGCCGCCGAGGCGACCGCGTGAACCCCGGAACCGGCCGGTCCAGCTGGATACGCGTCGTTAACCGGGCCTACGAGAACCTGCCGAAAGACACGACCGTGACGCGCGCCCAGATCCGCGCGGTCCTCATGAACTACGCCCGCGCCTGGGTCGCGGTAGATCTCGACCGCCCACGCCGGCTCGCCATGATCGCGGCGGCGGCGGCCGAGGCCTACGGCATCACGATCGACCAGGCGGACGCGATCCTGTCCTGGTGCGGCGACGACGCCGCACTGGTGCTCGCCTCGCCCGTTCAGGAGCGCCGCACGGCGACCCGCCGCCGCGCCCGCATCACCGCCAGCGTCCTCGCCGAGGTCGCCGAGGAGCGCGTCCGGCAGTTCGACAAGTGGGGCGAGCAGAACTGGCCCGACGGAACCGGCCCCAACGTCGTGTGGTGGCAGGCTTTCTCGCCCGAAGCGGCCAACGCGGTGTCGGAAATCCGGGAGCGCACCGACGCCCGCGCGGCGGCTGGCATGTTGACCTGGCTGGACATCGCCGAGGAGGAGTTCGCCGAGTCGGCGGCCGAGAAGGACTCGGAGAAGCTGCGCGCCGAACTGGTCCAGCTGGTCGCCGTCGGCGTGGCGTGGATCGAAGCGATCGACCGGAGGAAGTCGTGAAGGCCGGACCGCCGCTGTGGTTCTCGATCCTGGTGATCGTGCTGATGCTGGCCGTGGCGGTGTGGATCGACCATCACATGATCTCCAAGGGGTGTACCGGTCAGCTGATCGGTAAGACCGTCATCTGGCACTGTCCGGATCCGCACCCGAGCGTGACCCCGTGAGGCGGCACGCGCTCGCTGTCGACAGCCTTCGGCTTGAGGGCGAGACCGAGCCCTGGGCCGGGTACTGGGTGGGCAAGTGTCGATGCGGCGAGGCCTGGATAGGCAACGAGTGCGTGACGTGCTGCGCGTCGTGCCATAAGCCCCAACATCAGGGTCAGGGGACCGTGTGCGGGGAGTGCTACCACGTGTGGCGCTGGCGCTGGCAGCTCAGCTTGCACGACGCGCGGGTCACCTGGCGCCTGGGAGGCTGGCAGTGGCACGGTGATCTGGTGGCCGACCCGTGGTGGCGCCGCATCCGCCTGCGGCGACCGTCGAAGGTCTGGGTCTGCCCTTGCTGCTCGCACGACCTGTGACCGTACCCTGATCTTGTGTCACTCTCCGCTAAGTCCCGCCTGGCCACCATGCGGCCCGAACAGCAGGCCGCATGGTTGGCCAGCCTGGACGACTGGGCGCTCGACGAGGTCGTCCGCGAGGAGTGGTGGTACGTCGGGCGGCCCGAACAGCAGACCCCGTCCGGGAACTGGTTCATCTGGCTACTGCTGTCCGGCCGTGGCTTCGGCAAGACCCGCACCGCCGCCGAGTGGCTGGCCGAACAGGTGCTGTCCACCCCGTACGACAAAACCGGGTTCCGCACCGAATGGCTGATCGTCGCCGAGAGCCTGCCGGACGCGATGCGTCTGTGCGTGAACGGCCCGGCCGGCATCGCCCGCGTCCTGGAACGCCGGCTCGGGCCGGAGAAGAAGAAGCCGTCCGACCACGCCCGGTGGCGGCGCGGCTCCGCCGACGGCAAGCCGTTCATCCAGATCTACGACGAAGACGGCGCCCCCTGTCAGGTGATCTATATCGAGGGCGCCCAGGACGAGGACGTGGGCCGGGGCTACAACCTGTCCGGCGCCTGGCTCGACGAGTTCGCGAAGTGGCCGAAACCGGATGGCTCGTGGTCCGAGGGCCTGATGCCGTCGCTGCGCGCCGACCTGCCCGACGGCAAGTACCCGCGCGTCATCGTCGCCACCACCCCGAAGCTAGTCGTTCAGCTGGTCGAGTGGTACGACCGCACCGACGGCTCCGTCCACGTCACCACCGGCTCGACGTACGACAACGCGAGCAACCTGGCCGCGCCCACCCTCGCCGAGCTGCACCGCCGGTACAACGACACCCGCCTGGGCCGGCAGGAACTCCTCGGCCAGCTGATCCGCGAGGTCGAGGGCGCGCTGTGGTCCCTCGACCACATCGAACGCTGGCGCGTCGACGCCAACCGGCTCCCTGGCCTCGGCCTGCGCATCATCGGCATGGACCCGGCCGGCTCCGGCCTACGCGACGAGACCGGCCTGGTCTGCGCGGCCCGAGGCGAAGACGGCGCCGACTACGTCCTGGGCGACTGGTCCAAGAAGGTGGCCGGCGCGGCGGCAGCCCGGCGCGCCTGGGAGATGTTCCGCGAGTACGACGCCAGCCGGCTCGTTGTGGAGGAGAACTTCGGCAAGCGCTGGCTACGCGACGTGCTCGTTCAGGAATACATGGCCATGCAGAAGGAGGGCCTGTTCCCGTCCGGCGGCACGGCGCCCGTCCAGCTGCTCTCGGCCAAGGTCGGCAAGAAGCTGCGCGCCGAACCGGTCGCGGCCCGCTACGAACAGGGCAACCGCGTCCACCACGTGCGCAATCAGGGCCTCGGCGACCTGGAGACCCAGATGATCTCGTGGGTGCCCGAGGACACGCCCGACTCGCCGGACCGCGTCGACGCCCTCGTCTACGCCCTGCTCGCCCTGTTCGACCGCGAACGCGACCGCGCGCAGGCCGCACGGCCGCCGCTCACCGCGTTGCCCGGACAGGCCACACTCGGGCCCCTCGCCGGCCCGACGCGGCGGTAGGATGGGATACATGGACGAGTACGACGGTCGCAGCGGCAAGCTGCTGGACGAACTGGAGGCCGAGTTGGCCCGCCAGGACGACCTACTGTGCCGCTGCATGGCTTGCTGCTGCCCGCCCGGCCGAGGCCACAACTCCGACGCCTACATGCGGTACGAGGACGCTCTCAACAAGTTGGAGGCGGCGTGATGCTGGAGGCGGACGGGAACGCTCAGCCGGCGCTCGACGGCCTGCCGGCGATAATCTGCGTACCGCGCGCCCGCCTCGTCGTCGCCGGTCGAGGTTCGATCAAGTGCGACCTGGAGGCCGCTCGCGCCTTCGCGGAGTGCTATCCAGCCGTGACCCGCGTCGAAGTGAGCACGGTCCGGCTACTAGAGAACGGAACCGAGGTACTGGGGCCATGGCGACCCGACTTAGAGCGGTAGGGTGGCCGGCATGGGAGAGACTGAACTGCTGAACTTCGGGGGCGCCCTGGAGGCGCTACGCGACGGCGAGAAGCTAGCCCGGGACGGCTGGAACGGCAACGGCATGTGGGTCGTCCTGTCGCCAGGGTTCCGGATTCCGCGCACCCAGATCTACGCCCGGCACATCGCCGACGAGGTCGGCGGCGGCGAGGGCACGTTCCGGGAATACCTGATGATGCGGACCGCCAACGGTGAGTTCGTGCCGTGGGTGGCCTCACAGACGGACCTGCTCGCCGGGGACTGGCGGATCGTCTGAAGCGGTAGGATGGTTGGCAATGCGGTGGGGTCAGCGCAGACACCACTGATCAAGTCGTGCCGAGTCGACAGCACGGCGGCGGGTCCAGCCAAGCCCACGGGGGTGACGAGCTGGGTAGTCCGTATCCCCGGGCGTAGTGGCAGGGTGCCGGCCCCCGGGGGTTACGGCGGGATGCAGCAGTGGTAGCTGGCCAGCCTCATAAGCTGGATGCCCCTGGTTCGACTCCAGGTCCCGCCTCGTGACGCGACGTGAAGACCGGGCGGGTCTTGACTAAGCGGTGAGAAACGACCCCGCCCTGAATCGGATACCCCTGTAGCCGCACATCGCCCGGCCGGGCGCTCCGGCCTCTGATCACCCCGTTGGGTCAGCCCCGGGCGGAAGATCTGCTTCCGCGCTGTCGGACCTTGGGGCAACCGACTGGAACGGCCGACACGCACTCAGCGTGTCGGCCGCTACCATTTCGGCATGACCCCAGCGATCTCCCTGCTCATGTTCGCCCTGGCGGTCGCCCGCGTCACCCGGCTGATCAACGAAGACGCTCTCCTCGACGGCCCCCGCGCCCGCGCGGTCGCCTGGGCATGGCGACGTCGGTACGGGGCTGCGATCACCAGCGCGCGGCGCGAGGACGGCGAGATCATCGGACAGTTCCCGGCCTGGCGGGTTGCCCAGATGGCCGGCGCGTTGGAGCCGAAGGTGGCGTACTTGATCGGCTGTCCGTGGTGCGCGAGCATCTACGTGGGCGCGGTCGCCGCGCCGTTGTGGTACTGGGCCGGCTTGTCGCCGTGGTGCCTGGTGCCGGCGGCGGCCCTGGCTTTCTCGTACGTTACGGGCCTACTGGCCCAGGTCGGGGGTAAGTGAGGATGCGTCGCCGCCCCCAGAGTGAGGCCGTCGTCCAGGAGACGGTCAGCTGGTCGGATATCCGGGATGCTCAGGCCAGGTTGCTCGCGCAGCCGGGCATGCACGAGGTGGCGACCCAGCTCCGGTCGCTCATCGCGGCGGCGGCGGCCGTCCCGCTCGAAGCGGACCCTAAATCCCCGAATTCGTCCCCAGCTCGGCGTCGAATTGGCCATCTTGAATGGCAGTTCGAGGCCTGGAGAATGCACGACATCATCGGGGAACTGCGTTTCGCCGCGAACCGGCACGCGGGTGCGTTGTCCCAGATCCGCCTCTACATCGCGGACATGGACGAGACTGGATCACCGGGCGAGCCGACCACCGACAAGAAAGTCTCTCAGCTGGACCGAACCATCTTCGGGGGCGCCACGGCGCGCGCCGAGATGCTACGCACCATGGGCGTCCAGTTGTTCATCGGCGGCGAGAGCTACATCGTCGTCGAGTCCGTCGCCGACGCCACCTCCGACCGCTGGTACGTCGTGTCCGCCCGCAACGTGCAGCGCACCGACGACCGCACCAGCGGCATCAAGGTCCGACGCCCCCAGATGTTCGGCGGCGACTGGTACACGCTGAACCCGAAGGCCGACCTGATGATGCGGGTCTGGACCCCGCACCCGGACAACTTCGACCTGGCCGACTCGCCGACCCGCGCCGTACTGCCCATCCTGCGCGAGATCGAGCGCCTGTCGATGCTCACCTTCAGTCAGATCGACAGCCGGCTCATCAGCGCGGGCCTGCTCCTGCTGCCGCAGAACATCGAGTTCCCGACGAAAGACGGCACGAACGGCGGCATCACCGAGCTGATGCAGATGATCCTTGAGGTCGCTACCGCCCAGCTGACCGGCGCGGGCACGGCGGCCGGACTCGTCCCGATCCTCGCGAGCATCCCGCCCGGCACCGGCACCGACATCCAGCACCTGAAGTTTGAAAGCCCCCTCCAGGCCGAGTTGACGCAGAAGCAGGACGCGGCCATAAAGCGCCTCGCGACCGGCCTGGACATCTCCCCCGAAGAAATGCTCGGAATGGGCCGGGCCAACCATTGGGGGGCAAACCAGATTGATGAGAATAGCGTCAAGCTATTCATCATGCCCGTTATGCAGCGCATTTGTGATGCGCTGAATCAGGGCTATCTGTATCCGGCCCTGAAATCGATGGGGCTCGACCCGGAGAAGTACTCCGTATGGTTCGACGCTGCCGCCCTGGCCACCCGGCCCAACCGCTTCGAGGACGCCCTCAAGCTGCACGCCGAGGGCGTGCTGTCCTCCCAGGCCGTGCGCCGCAGCGGCAACTTCACCGAGGACGACGCCGGCACGCCCGACGAGATCACCCAGTGGCGCGCGTGGCAGGTCGTCACCGCCACGGCCGGCGCGGTCCTCCAGGATCCGAACTGGGCGAAGCTGGTCGGCCTGCCCGTCTGGAAGCCGCCCGCACCCCCGGCTCCGCCCACGCCGCCTCAGCCCCAGACGGACCGGCAGTCTCTCGACGCCGGCTCGACCGGCGATGGGGGCGTCAGTGACACCGTGCCGGGTACGGCGTCCGGCGGCGCCAGCCCCGCCCAGGAGGGCCTCACGGCGGCCGGCGCGCTCGTGCCCGGCGCGGAACAGGCCGTTCTGCACGCCCTTGGCGTGGCCGGCGCCCGGCTTCGCGACCGCCGCAACCGCTCTCAGTTCGCCGACGTGCCGATCCACCAGCTGCACACCCGCGTGCGCCCCGCCGACCGGGAGCACGCGCGGCGGCTCGTCGACGGCGCGTTCCCGTACGTGCCGTCGCTGGCCGGCGCCTACGGCCTGGAGGCCGCCCAGCTGGCCCACCTGCTCACCGAGTACTGCGTAGAGCTGCTGGTGCGCGGCTACGCCCACGAGACCGACTACCTGCGGGCCGCCCTCGACGCCGCACGGACCGCCCCGCCGGAGCTGTCCCGTGGCTGACTCGGGCATCCCCGCGAAGTTCCAGGCGTTCGCCGCGATCGTCACCGCCGAGAACGGCCTGTATCGCCGCATCATGGACCTGCTCGGACGGTGGGCGACCCGGCTGCGTACGGCCGTGTTCGGCGCGCGGCCGGCGGCCGGGCCGCTCGTGCACGCGCCGGACCCGATCGGTGTGCGTTCCACCGCGTCGTGGTTTGCCACCCAGCTGGACGGCGTCCTCGTTGAGGTGAAGGAGATCTTCGACGACGCCGCCGAGCACGCGACCGACCTGGACATGCCGGACGACACGTTCCGGACCCGCCAGGCCGTCGACGCCGCCCGCAACCGCCTGGTCCGCGTACCCGACACGGTGTTCCGCTTGGTCAACGCTGAGGTCATGAAGGCCACCACGCAAGGCTGGAGCATCGACGAGCTGGCCGGCGAAGTCGACTCGATCCTGGCCGAGGCCGGCGCCGAACGCTGGCAGAACCGGGCCAGGACCATCGCCCGCACCGAGGCGGTCGCCGCGTACAACGCCGGAACGTACGCCGGGTTCCAGTCCTACGCCCAGGCCGTCGGCGGCCAGTGGGACAAGGTGTGGCTGGAGACGCACGATCACCGCACCCGCACCACCCACCGCGAGGTGACGGGCTTCGGCGGCCAGCGTGTACCGCTCGGCGCCATGTTCGTGGCCAACGGGGTGGAGATGCCGTACCCGGGCTGGCCCGGTGGCCCGCCGCAGGAAGTGATCAACTGCCGTTGCTCGCTCCTGCTGGCCCGCCGGGATGAGACGATCGACTACAGCAACCGCCACTACAAGGGGAACCGGTGAACGAAGCCTTCGCCCTCGCCGCCTACGGACTTCGTCCCGGCCCGCTCGGCGTCGTCGCCGACCCCTTCGAGCGGGCCGTCTACGCCTCGTCCTGGCAGCTCCAGATGCGTACGGCGCACGACGGCTGCGACCTGTCCGCGTTCTGCCGCAACCCGTTGCACCCTGGTCCGTGCAAGGGATGGAAGCACCACCTGGGCCTGGTGTCGCCCGGTGCGCTGCACGCCCTGGAGAAGGCCCGTCACGACAAACTGGAGGAGAAGCGCAAGGCGAAGGTGGCCGCGCTGCTCGCCGAGGGCAAGAAGGTGCCGGCCCACCTGAAGAAGCCGATCGTCTACGACCCGGCCAAGAGTCCGTTTATCAACAACCCCGAGCACGGCAAGGTGACGCCGGGCCTCGGCATCCCCACCCAGGGCCTGACCGAAAAGGCTGCCCAAGAGACCCTGGCCAAGATCCCCACCAAGGCTCAGGTCGGCGAGAAGCTTGACGCCAAGCACGCGGCCGAAGCGGCGGCCGAAGCCAAGAAGATCAACGTTGGTGACGCGGTCCAGCACAAGGGCTCGTGGAACCACCACATCGTGGTGCAGCACAACCCAGACGGCACCACGACCCTGGAGCACGCCGGCACGCCCGGCAAGGGCGTCACCAAGGTCCCCACGGCCGGCCTGGAGAAGCTGACCGGCGAGGACGCGAAGAAGGCGCTGGCAGCCCACGAGAACGCGAAGCTGGCCGGCAACCCGACCATGCTCACGATCTCCAAGGCGGGCCTCAAGGACGGTGATCAGGTCTTCCTCCACGGCACCGGCGACGGCTCGCCCAAGCTCGTGACGGTGCGCAAGGTCATCGGCGGTGGGGGAGGCATGAAGGCCGGCAAGTCGGTCAGCTACGAGTTCGTGGGCGAAGACGGCAAGACGCTGCCGCAGACCGCCGGCGCTTCGGCGAAGTGGGCGCTATCCCCGGCGCCCGGCAAGTCATTCCCGGAGGCCGGGGAGTCAAAGCTGGGCAAGCTGGCCGCTGTCGCGGAACACCAGGACAAGGCGAAGGCCGGCGCCGACGCAATGGTGCTTGCCGCGAAGCTGATGAGCGGCAAGCACCTATCCGACCAGGCGCACGGTCACCTGGTCGTCCAGTTGTCGGGGCATCACGAGGCCGGCTCGATCGCCGACCAGGCTGACCAGTTCGCTCCGGCCGCCGCGAAGAAGCTGGCAGCGAAGGCCTGGAAGCAGACCGACATCAACAACCACGTCCACCAGGCCGAGTTGGAGAAGGCGCTAGAGAAGGACATCCACGACGGCATTGTCAAGGGCGGACCGACGCCGGTGCTGCACGCCCTCGCGGACTCGTTGAAGACGCTCGGCCAGGACGAGCAGGGTGCCGACGAGAAGCTGGCCAAGGCGGTGGCTGCGAAGCTCGGCACGAAGGGCTCCGGGCCGGACGTGCCGAACCTCGGCCCTTCAGAAGTCCATGTCGCTACAGACCCGTTCGAGCAGTTCAACACACCGGCCCACGCCGAGGCGGCGGCCATGGTGGCCGACACCCTGAGCCCGGATGAGCACCACGCGGCGATCATCAACGTGGCTCACAACATCGATAAGGCCGAGTTTGAGAAGGCGCTGACGACCGAGCAGCAGCACAAGTTCCTGACCAAGCTCGACGATGCGGCCCAGGTGGCCCACGAGAAGCACGATCCCGCCATGACCCACAAGGCGGACGAGGCGTACAAGAAGTTGACCGGCGGCTCGGCGCCCGCTGCTGTGCCGATCGCGCCGAACCCGTCGGTCAGCTCGCCCATGGACGACATCTCGCACGTTACGAAGCCTCAGACGCACGCCCCACACGTCCAGGAAGCCGTCGACTACGCCAACGGCTTCAAGGCCGGCACCGATACCAAGAAGCTGGCCGCGTACCAGAAGCTGAGCCAGGCCGACATCGACCAGCTGGACCCGAACACCAAGCAGCTGATGAAGGCGAACGCCAGCAAGATGGCGACGAAGTTCCTGGACAAGAAGAAGAAGGCCGCCGCCGTCGATGTGCTGGCGAAGCTCAACGCGTCCACCGGCGGGGCCGGCGCGGGCGGGGCCGGCGCGGCGAACATCGGTCAGGCCGAGAAGATTAAGGTCGGCCTGGAAACCATGGAGAAGTTCCACGGCGCCCTCGGTCAATCCCACACCCCGGAGAACACGGCCGCGTACACGAAGCTGTTCGAGGACCAGCACTCCAAGAACAACATGCACGCCTTCGCGCCGACCCTCGCCGACTACTACGCGAAGGAGATCTCCAAGGCGAACGGCGACAGTCTCCCAGAGGTGCACGCCGAGTTGGCCAAGGAGATCGAGCACGGCCTGAACGGCGAAAAGCACCCGACGCCGCTGCTCGACGCCGCCGCCACGGGCGACACCTTCAATTTCGTTAAGGCGGTCCACGACCACCCGATTACCGGGCCGGCGTTGAAGAAGGCCGTTGGCCTCGATTCGGGCGGTGGTGCCGGCACGGGGGGTACGTCGACGCACGTCCCGCCCGTATCGACCGTCCCCGCACAGTCGGCAACGACGACCCTCAAGTCCGGGGTGATCCTGCTCAAGCACGGGCAGGCGTTGAAGATCGTCGGTCAGATGAAGTCGTTCCCGGAGGGCCAGTACCTGGAGTCCCCGCCCGACAAGATCTGGGACAACCTGATCGCGATCGCCGCGCACGAGCAGGTGACGCCCATGCAGGCGCTCGCCTCGATCGACGCGCAGAACGCGGTGAAGCTCGGGCTGACGAACAAGAAGCTCCTGGAGGAGAAGGTCCGGAGCTGGTTGAGCACGGCGGACGGGAAGACGTACGCGGAGGCGCACAAGGTCCCCGCGCAGAGCAAACTGGACCACCTGAAGGGGCTGGAGAAGGGCGCCAGTACCAGCTTCACCAACACCACCGGTATCAAACTGGAGCCCGGCGAGAAGGTGCAGCGCATCGGCGGCCCCGGCGTGTTCGACACGAGCAAGACCGAGGCCTCGTTCGCGAAGGTGTCCACGCCGGAGGCGGCGACCGACCAGGACAAGTTGAAGAAGGAACTGGGCGTTAAGTTCAGTGCGGCGCAGAAGGCTGCCCTGCGCGACTACGTCGAAGGGTCGTACGCGATCAACGGTTGGCTGCGCGACGAGTACAAGCCGGACCAGTCGTCTATCGACCACGCCATTCTCATCCAGTCGATGATGCTGCCGATACCGAAGGACCAGCTGCTTCTTCGCGGTACGGGATGGACGCAGTTCCCGCCGGAGTACCGGTCGTTCGAAGGACTCAGCAAGCTGGTCGGCGAGACCGTCCAGGAGCCGGCGTTCCTGTCCACGTCGGTTTCGGGTTCGGCCAGCGGATTCGGTGGCGATGTGAAGATGCACATCGAAGCGCCCAAGGGCACGATGGGCGTTTTCACGAAGGACGCACAGTTCCCGAACGGCGTTGTCCCGTCATTCCTGGGCGACGAGGCCGAGATGCTCCTGGCGGCCAACACGCAGCTGCACATCCAGAAGGTATGGAAAGAAGGTGGGACGGTGCACGTCCTGATGCGGGTGGTCTCGCAGTGAGTCAGCCGAACCAGCCCAACCAGCCGGGCCACCCGATCAGCGGAGACGACGTGATGCTCCGGGTGGTGCCCAAGCCGGCGAAGTCGACCGGACCCGGCTACACCCCGGACGAGATCGACGAGCTGCTGGCCAGCCCGGTTCCGGCCGTGGGACGATCTGACGCAGAAGAAGAGGTGGGGAACGGTGCCTGAGACCGAAGACTGCGGCTGCGACGAGTTCGCCGCCCTCGCTGACGTCGCCGACGACGGCAGTGTTGACCTGCACCCGGACCCGCGCGGCACCACGGTCCGGAAGTGGTCCGGGCTGATCGCGCCGTACGGCGTGCCGACCGGCGACGGCCGGCGCTTCGCCGCGCAGGCGCTCACCTCCCGCGAGCTGCCGGCGCCGGTGAAGTGGCAGCGCACCGACGCGCAGGGGCACACCTCCAGCGTCGTCGTGGGCCGCATCGACCACGTCCACTTCGCCGACGACGGTGTCCACGCTGAGGGCATCTTCTTCACCCCGGATCCGGAGCGGCTGCCGCGCCTGGCCGAGGACGCGAACGAGGCCTACACCCTCACGAAGGAGAAGGTGATCGGCCCGTCCGTCGACCTGGACGCGATGGAGTTCCACCCGCTCGAAGAGGACGGCGCCGACTTCGCCGCCGACGGCCGGCGCCCGGAGATCGAGGTCACGGCGGGCCGCATCAGCGCCATCACGCTCGTACCCATCCCGGCATTCGCCGAGGCGCGCCCGTTCTCCCTGGAGGACGTCGACGCCGACGAGTACGCGTCGAAGGACGTGTCGTTGACGGCGGCCGGCGTGCGCGAGGGCATGGAGGCGCTGCCAGTGCTGGCGGACGGCTCGGACTGGGACCTGATGTCGTGGTTGCTCGACGAGCAGACGGACGGCGCCCTGTACGCGTCCGGCGACGTGGTGCTGTTCCCCGTGGCCCAGGCCGGCGAGGATGGCATGTACCGGCTGCACCCGGGCGCGGTCGCCGACGCGATCTCCGTCCTGGCTTTCCAGTCCGACGCGGTCGACCTTCCGGAGGGCACGAAGGACGCCCTCAGGGCTTCGCTGGAGACCCTGGCGGCCGAGTGCGACCTGCCGAACCCGCCGTGGGCACAGGACGCCCTGGTGGCCTCTGCGGGGCTCGCGCGGACCGTTCTGCCGGCGGCGGCATTCGCCGACCCGAAGCTGACCGGGCCCACCCCACTGCGGTTCGACCAGCTGGCCGACGGGTCGACGCGGGTATCGGGTCACGTCGCGACGTGGCGCACCTGCCACATCGGTTACCAGGATCGGTGCGTTACCGCGCCGAAGTCGCGCAGCGGGTACGCCTACTTCCACGTCGGCGAGGTGCTGACGGACCAGGGTGCGCTGTCCACTGGGAAGATCACCATGGGCGGCGGGCACGCCGACACCCGGTCCGGGTTCCAGGCGGCGGCCGACCACTACGACCGTACGAGCGCGGCCGTGGCCGACGTGCGGGCCGGCGAGGACAAGTTCGGCATCTGGGTGTCCGGCGTCGTGCGTCCCGGCGTCTCGGCCACCCAGCTGGCCGAGTTCGCGGCGTCCCCGCTGTCCGGTGACTGGCGACGCGTCGGCGGCGCGATGGAGATGGTGGCCGCCCTCGCGGTCAACGTGCCCGGCTTCCCCGTCCCCCGGGTGGCGACCGACCGGCGCGGCGACCTCGCGCTAGTCGCGGCCGGCGTCGTGACCGAGTTCGGTTCGGCCAAGTTCGACAAGCTGGCGACCAAGGTGGGCAGCCCGGCCCTGGCCGGCTGGATCACCAACCACGAGCCGGCAGTGAAGGCCCGCGCCGAGGCAACCCGCGCCAAGCACGCCGCCAAGCGGGCGGCCCGGATGCGCGGCAAGGACAACGACGGCGACCATGACTACTCTGTGGACGAGGTGGCCGACGCGGTCTACGCGCGCATGCTGGCGGGCCGGGCCGAGGAGCTGGAGCGGGCCGAGGCCGTCGAGCTGTTCGCCAGCCTGACGAGCGACCTTGCCACACTCGACCAGCTGGAGCTTTCCAGCGCGGCGGCCGTGTTCGAGGAGTAAGGGGAGGGCAATCCATGGCGTGTTCATGCCAGGGCTCTAGCGGGTCCTACCAGGTAGTTCAGGGCGACGGGACGGTTCCCGGCCAGGTGAACGGACAGCCGAACAGCTTCGCCACCGCGCAGGACGCGCAGGCGGCGCTGACGGCGGCCGGCACTGGCGGCTGGGTGCGGCGGCGGCCCGGCGCGTAGCCAGGACAGCACGAAGGCCCCCAGCGGATCGCTGGGGGCCTTCGTCTTGGCTGTTCAGGCCATGGCGCTGATGCCGGCCGAGCGGAGCAGGTGCGTCACCTCGCCCCAGTTGCCGGCGCGGGCCGCCTCCAGGATCGGCATGTACAGCGGCGACGTGTCGAGCGCGGTGCGCTGCTTGTGGGTCAGGTCGAAGCGCTTGCTCACTTCGGCGTAGGCGTCGGACATCCATTGCTCGCGCATTCTGGTCTCCCTGTGGTGGTTGTGTACAGTAAGCATACACCCCACTTGTCGGTAACCGCAAGTCCTACTTGAAGGGGCGCCGGAGGGCGCGCGCCAGCAGGGCGGCGGCGATCAGGCCGGCGATGACCAGGACGATCAGCAGGCCCATTCGCGCCGCCAGCGAGAACACTCACGGGCACGGGCGCGACGGCGCATGGCCCGCCCATCACGGAGCCCGTAGTTCTTCCAATTGCCGGCGTGCCAGGTCTGCACGCAGAGCATCTTCACGACGGGATGCCCGCCTTACCGTGCTCGGTGGGCCACTCGCCGGTAGCGATCTTGTGGTAGTCGGCGCACAGGCCGCCGGGGCTCTTGTGGACGTACTTGCCCAGCTCGGCGATGCACCGTCGCATCGCGCCCTTCGTACCCCAGACGATCTTCGCGGCGCCCTGGCCGTGCGTCCAGTAAGCGGCCAGCCGGGCGGCTGACGGCTTCGCCAGGCCCACCCCATGCAGGTCTACACCCCACGTGCCGACAGTGTTCAGCCCATCCTCACGCCGCATCCGGTCGGCGATCTCGTCCCAAGCCGCCCACACCCGCCGGGCCCCGTCCAGGTCGACGCCGAAGAAGTCCAGCGCGTACTCGTTCAGCGTCTCCAGCACTAGCCAAGCGTAAGGCCCGGCCCCCGTCATGGAAACCGGGCCCTTGCTATGTTCGAGCTAGTCAGTCCAGGTCGAGGGCGAACATCTCCCGCATGCGTGCGGCCAGGGACTCGCGGGTTACGCCATCCGGCCCGGCCACCAGCTTCCCGTCGAGGATCAGCTGGCCGACTCGCGTCCTAGTGACGCCAAGCGCGCGGGCCGCGCACAACCGGCTGACCATCTCCGGGACCGCGTCGCTACCGAAGTAGGCCATGACCTGCCCGACGGGCGTACCCCAGAAGGTCGGATCGGCCAACCAGGCGTCATCGACGAGGCCCTGGCGGGTGATCCTCGCCGCGTCCGACGGGCTCAGGTGAGACTCGCCGGTGCCGAAGAGCGACGAGGCGAGGGCCAGCGGCCTCCACATCAGGCTGTCGGGGTCGAACGACGGGGCGAGCGCCTGGAGCGCCTGGACGCGCACCCGAAGCTCCTGCATCAGATTCGCCAGTTGCACGCGTACGTCGTCGAGGCCGATCGTGTTCTCCATTGCGTTCCTCCAGGTAGACGAACGGCGCCCCGGGCTGTGACCCGAGGCGCCGCGATGTCGGTCAGACGTACAGGTCGGTGATGAACCGGGCCGCGCGGGGGGCGACGTACCCGAAGACGGACTGGCCGTCGATGTGGGTCGAGCCGTCGTGGGTGTAGCGGGCGGCAAGGCCGTTCGTGGTGATACCGACCGTCTCGCCCGGCTTCACGATGAACAGCGCGTGGGTGGTGACGGCGCCGAACTTCGGGTGGGTCTTGGTGTCCAGGACGGCAGCGTTGTCGGCGATGACGTCGAAGACGCGCTTGCCGTTGACGAAGAACGCGTACCGGCTGATGCTGCCCTCGTCGCCCGCGTAGGACAGGCCGTCGTGCTTGGCGACCATCGGCTTCGCCGGGGCCGGCTGGAGCGCCTTGTTCATCTCTTCGGCCAGCTCGCCGAGGCCGGCGGCCTGCATGATCTCGTCGAAGTCGCTCATCTTGATCTCCCTCTGGTTTGTGGTGTTCCTTGCTGTCTAGGTAAAGCATACAGGCCCTTGCCGTGTAGCGCAAGGGCCTGTAACCAGGTAATACGTCAGAACTTCCGTGACCAACTGGTTGACCCGATGGTGCGCCCAGAGTCTCCAACTACCCGCAAGTCGCCGGTGAAGTAGGCGAACGAGTCATCCCGCCAAGACCCGGTCGGCTCGACCGTGACCAGGTCCAGGCCGCCGGTCTCGCTGCGCACCCACAGCGACACCTCGTCCAGCGTGAAGGTGGACAGCACCTCGGGCAGCTCATCGGCCGCCAGCACCTCCGGTTCGTTCGGCCCGACCATCACGACAAACTTTGTGTGCCCAGAAACTTTCCACCGGCGCACCTCGGCTTTGACGGTGGTGTACGCATCCTCCAGGACGCGGATCTCCTGGCCGAGCTTGACGATACGTTCGGCCCGCTCTTCTACGGGCGGGCGCATGCCGCCGCTCGTAGGGTTGGTCAGGTTGCGCAGCAGGCGTGCCCAATCCTCGTTGTGCTCGTTGATGCGCCCGCGAAGCGTCTTCAGGATCTTGTCGTGCAGTGCCATCGGTCAGTCCTCCCAGGTGGTCTTACGGTCGGCGATCAGAACGGCCAGGTTGTCCGGACAGATCGAGGTGCGCAGCACCAGGCCGCCCTCGCGGGTGACCAGTTCGAACGGTTCGCAGCGGTTCGTCAGTCGCCAGGTCAGGTAGCCCATGAGCGCGCGGTTGTCCGGCGTGTCTCGGACGTCGAGGCGGTTCACCAGCTGCGGCCCTTGATGCGCAGGGCGACCACGATCACGGCGGTCCAGGCGGCGATCGAGGCGAGCGCGAGGCCGCCGCAGACCAGCGGGTGCGCCCAGATCCATCCGGGCGTCTGCTCGAACACGTCGATGAGTTTGTGCATCTCGTCTCCCTGTATGTGGTGTGTGCCATAAGCATACACCCCCCTTGCCATGAACACAAAGGGGGTGGTGACGGATGCGGGCCGCCTCCGGAGGAGGACGGCCCGCGCGCCACCCGCCTGGATGCGCCATCCGACCGGCCAGGGAGGAGCCGGGGTATCGGCGCCGAGCGTCGCTGCCTGCTACTGTATCCGTTGACCACTGGCAGGTGCTGGCGTGAGGGCCGACCGGGTGTGTGGTAACGGGTAGAGCGTGAGTTCCCCGGGCCACGTCCGACCCTGGAGTCCGCAGATGTTCGAACTGAAGGTCCCCACAGACTTCAGTGTGGTCACGGACGAAGACCTGACCGCGCTGGAAACCCAGGCCCGCGAGGCCGCCGCGCCGCTGGTGAAGCGCCACAACTCCACCGACGCCGACAAGGTCGAATTGACCACCGAGGAGCGCGACACCCTGCGCGGTCTTGCCGACGTCGTCAGCAAGGTCAAGGGTGAGCGGACCCGTCGGGTCGCCGCCCACGCCGCGTCCGTCGCGGATGCCAAGACGGCCGCCGAGGCGGCCAGCGTCTTCGCCGTCGCCGACGCCCCCGCCGCGCCCGCCGTCGAACCGGCGCCGCGTGCTGCCGACATCGCGCCGAGCGCCCCGCCGACCGCAGTCGGCCCGGCCACCGAGGGCACCCAGGGCGTCGACCTGGCCGCGAAGCTGGTCGCTCCGCCGAACCTGACCAGCTTCGGTGCCGGTCACGTGTTCTCCGACCTGGACCAGGTGGCCGTCGCGGCCGAGGCGGCGTTCTCACTGTTCCCGCGCAACCCGGCGCCCGGCCAGTTCATCCGCACCCCGGTGATGCAGCTCCAGCGCAACAAGCCGGCTGAACTGACCGTCTCCGAGTCGGCGTCGGCCAACGACATCCTGCGCATCCTGGACTACGCGGGCTCCGAGTCGCGCCTGGAGTCCGGCTCGCTCGTCGCGGCGGCCGGCTGGTGCGCGCCCTCGCAGATCGACTACGCGCTGTTCGAGCTGGAGACGTCCGACGGCATGCTGGATCTCCCGGAGATCCAGATCAACCGTGGCGGCTTGCAGTTCACGACCGGTCCGGACTTCTCGACGATCTTCGCGGGTGCGGGCTACTGGCACCAGACGGAGGCCCAGGTCCAGGCGGCCACGTCGAAGCCGACCATGGTCATCTCCTGCCCGTCCTTCACTGAGAAGCGGCTGGAGGTCGAGGGCGTCGCCATCACCGGCGCGTTCCTCCAGGACCGTGGCTACCCGGAGATGGTCGCGCGGTTCATCCGGGGCGCCCTGATCGCGCACGCCCGGAAGATGAACATCTTCAAGATCAACCAGATCATCTCGGGCTCGACGCTGTTCGACTACACCAACCCGGCGAACGTCCCGAACACGGACCCGCTCTTCAAGGACCAGACGGTCATCTCCCAGATGCTCGCCGTCCTGGGCACCCAGGTCATGGACTACCGGTACAAGTACCGGATGGCCGCCAACGCAACCCTGGAGTGCATCCTTCCGATCTGGCTTATCGAGGTCTGCCGGCAGGACATCCAGCGGCGCTTCGGCCTCGACTCGGACGACGCGTTCAACCTCACCCAGGACGCCCTCAACTCCTGGCTGGCCGTGCGCGGCGTCCGCGTCCAGTGGATCTACGACTGGCAGGACGCGTACAACGCGACCAACACCAGCATCGTCGGCCAGAGCGCGGGCATCTACGTCTTCCCGCAGGTCGTCGAGGCCGTGCTGTACGCGGCCGGCACCTGGGTGGCCGGCGTGTCGCCCGTCGTGCGGCTCGACACCGTGTACGACTCGACGAATTTGGCTTTGAACCAGTACGCGGCCCTCTTCTCCGAGGAGGGAATCCTGCTGGCGAAGCGCGGCTTCGAGTCGCGGCGCGTGAAGTTCCGCATCGTTCCGTCGGGTGCGGTCGGCGCGACCCGGGACATGACGAACGGCTGATTGAGCTGAGCCCGGCGCCCGCGCGGCGCCGGGCTCGCCCGGTCCCGTACGTCACGAAAGGAGAGCCATGTCCGCAGAGGCAGAACGTACCGACGTCCTGTACACCGTCGTCGAGGCCCCCTCGACCACGGCCGGCGACACCTCGACCGTCACCGTTGGCAACATGCCGCGCGACGGCCACGTCGTGTCCCTCCAGCTGGTCCCGCGAGCGGCCGTCACCGCGAACGCGACAAACTTCGCCACCGTCACGCTCCAGAACAAGGGCACCCAGGGCTCCGGCTCCACCGCGATGGCGTCACGTACCTGGTCGGCAACCAACTCGGTGGCCGGCACCAAGGAGTCGGGCACCCTCAACGGCACCCCGGCCAACCTGGAGTTCAAGGCCGGCGACCAGCTGATCTACGTCCACACCACGGCCGGCACTGGCCTGGCGCTCCCGGCGACCGCCGTGATCGTCGGCTGGCAGCCGCGCTTCTAAGGGGCAACCGTGGCGATCCCCGCCTTCATACTCGAACCGCCGACCCCCCCGGCCCGGCGGGGCGGGCTGCTGGAGGCGTGCACCGGTCCGATGCCGATGCCGGCGCACGCCCAGACGTCCGGGGCCACCTGGTGGTCCACGGCGTGCGGGTCGGCCCACCTGTACCCGCCCGCCTGTCAGTCCCCGCCGTACCCGGCGTTCACCTACGACGCCGAGGACGGCCTGGTTCAGGCGTTCCCGTTCGTCGTGTACGGCTCGGAGAAGTGCACACCGGTCGCGAACGACATCTCGCGTGCCCAGGACGTCGTGCGACAGCGCTTCGAGCTGGGCAAGGGCCGCGCCATCGAGAAGGCTCTGTGGGGTGGCGGCGAGGGTGTGACCGGCATCTTCGAGCAGCTGGTGGCGCTCGGTGGCTCCGCCAACCCGCAGGTGACGGCGCTGGCCGCGACCGCCAACGTGGTTGACGCCATCTCGCTGCTGGAGCAGCAGGCGGCGGCGTCCGGGTACAACGGGCCGCTGCTGATCCACGCGCGTCCGGCCATCGCCCCGTACATGGCGAAGTACTCCCAGTTCCGGACCCGCCAGGCCAGCGACGGGTCGCTGGTCTACACCTGGAACGGCTCGTGCGTCGTCTTCGGCGACGGTTACTCGGGCAACTCGACGACCGGCACCGCGCCGACCACGACCGAGGGCATCTACATCACGGGCCGGATCCTGCTTTGGGAAGAGGACGACGACCTGTTCATTCCCGGTGACGTGGTCCTGGACCGGACCCTGAACCAGCGGTCCATCTACGGGGCGCACGCGTTCGCGCTGGGCGTCGAATGTCTGGCGGCGGCCACGGTCGTCACTCGGGCCGGATAAAGGAGAAGAGCATGGCTGAATACGTACTCGGGCCGACCGATGACCAGGAGACCGTTGCGCGGGCGCTGCTCGACGCGGCCGGCGACCCGGACCTGGTGATGTGGTCGCCCCGGCCGAACATGCACCCGCACGGTGGTGTGTACGTGATCAACGACGAGCACGCGGACCGGATCATCGCGGCCATGTACTCGTCCAGCGCCACCGTCGAAACCGTCCCGGGAGTCCCGGCCGGCGAAGACGACGTCGAGACCGACGAGGAGGAGGCCGAAGACGACGCGGACGACGCGATCGTTGACGACCCGAACACCCCGGAGGACGAGCACCAGCAGGGTCAGGACCGCGTGGCGGCCCGTAAGGCCGCGCGGGCGGCGGCGCGGGCTGCGGCTGAGCAGAAGAGCGAGTAACCATCATGGCTTCGACCTGCATGAAGCCCTTCCAGGGCACGGTCATGCGCGTGACCAAGCTCGACGCGTGCGGCGCCCCGGTCCACGGGTCGAAGTCGTTCGTGGTCACCGACGGGTTCGTCTCGGTGGAGTTGAAGGCCCAGATCGAGGCGGCGACCGAGTACAAGGTCAAGGGCGCCAATGACCGGTTCATCATCAACACGACCGGCCGTCCCCAGCTTCAGTGGTACGACGTGACGCTGAACTTCGCGTCCGTCGACCCCGAGGCGTACTCGATCATGACGGGTATGCCGATCGTGCTCGACGACGCGGCCACCCCGAACAGTGTCGGCTTCCGGGTCGACGACAGCCTGTTCCAGGACTTCGCCCTGGAGGTGTGGACCCAGTTGGACGGCCAGGCGTGCGTCGGTGGCAACGTCGCCTACGGGTATCTGCTCCTGCCGTGGGTGACGAACGCCGTCCTCGGCGACTTCACCGTCCAGAACCAGCTGATCGACTTCCCGATCAGCTCGGCTCGGACCAAGAAGGGCGGCGCCTGGGGCACCGGTCCCTTCAACGTCAACAAGGGCATGGTCGACGGCCTCGGCCACCCGCTGCTGACGTCTATCGGCGCCAACCAGCACCTGGACTTGCACGTGACCTACCTGGCCCCGCCGGCTGCCCAGTGCGGCGCCCAGAATCTCCCGTAAGGACGGACGAACATGCCCTACGACAGCCAAGCGATGTCTGTCCAGATCGCGGGCGTCCTCAACAGCCAGCTCGACTTCCAGCTGGCCACCGCCGCGCTCAGCCGGGCCTACTCGCTCGGCTGGTCGTCCGGCGTCGGCGCCAACCAGGCCGACAAGGTGTTCGCCGACCAGCGGACCATCGCCGCGTCGGGCAACGACGACCTGGACCTGAACGGTGTCCTGGCCGACGCGCTCGGCGTGACGATCAACCTTCTGCGGGTGAAGGCGCTGCTGGTGGTCGCGTCGGCGGCCAACACCAACAACGTGGTCATGGGCGGCGGCTCCAACCCGGTCACCACGATCATGGGCGGCACCACCCCCACCCTGAACATCCGGCCGGGCGGCCTGATGTTCCTCCTCGCTCCGGACGCGGTCGCGTACGGTGTCACGGCCGCCACCGCCGACATTCTGCGCTTCAGCAACAGCGGCGCCGGCACGTCGGTCACGTACGACCTCGTGATCGTGGGCGCGAGCGCCTAAGCCAGGCGAACAACGGGATCGACCGGCGTCCCGCCCGCAGGGGGGTGGGACGCCGGTTCCACGAGAGGGGGTAGGACATGGAACAGCCCGGCACCGGGTGGGCGCCGAACACGGAGCTGTGCAGCCGCTGGGGCAACTATTCCGGCCCCGTACAGACTCGTGCTCTCGCCATCGCCACGAAGGTCATCTGGGCGGCCACGGGCCGGCGCTACGGCCTGGAGTCGGTCACGGTCCGCCCGTCACGGCCCGTCCAGTCCCCGCTGTACCGCACGTACCCGGTCGGATTCGCCGGCTACGGCTTCTGGACGCTCTACGGCATCAACGGCGGTGACGCGTTCCAGATCGTCGACACCTGCGGCTGCGGGGCGTCCTCTGTGACCGGCATCAGCTCCTGCTCGTGCGGCGCGATGGACATCGCCATCCCCGACAACGTCTCCGCGATCACCTCTGTGACCGTGGACGGCGTGCTCGTGCCCAGCGGTTCGTACGTCCTGGCCGGCGGCTACCTGACTCGTATCGACGGGTCCGCGTGGCCGTACGTGCAGAATTTCGCCATCCCGGCGGGCCAGCCCGGAACGTGGTCGATCACCTACCAGCAGGGGTCGGCGGTCCCCGACGACATCCAGGACGCGGCCGGGCTCTACGCCTGCCAGATCGGCGCGGGGCTCAGCGGCGGCACGTGCGCCCTGCCGAACCGGGTCCAGTCCATCACCCGCCAGGGCCTCCAGATTGACCTGATCGACCCGGGCAAGTACCTGGAGGAGAACCGCACCGGGTACGACCTGGTCGATCAGATCCTGGCGGCCGACAACCCGTACGGACTGCGCCAGCGCACCCGGTTCCTGTCGCCCGACATGCCAAAATTTCGGAGGTAGGTAGTGTTTTCGATCGACTCAGCGCGCGGTACCACCCTGTGGCGGGTGGACCGGTGGGACGCCGAAGCCACCGAGCGACTCGCTCGCCTGCTCGGCCGTCAGCCGCTTGGGGCCGACTTCGCCGAACGGGGCGTGCGCCCGTACCTGACCACCGTGGTCGACGGCAACCTCATCACGACCAACGGCTGGACGCGGTTGTCCAACCTGCTCACCAATCAGGGTGCGACGCAGGCCCTCGACGCGACCCACACCCGTATCGGGGTCGGTAACTCGAACACCGCCGAGACCTACGCGGACACCGATCTCGGGGCCGCCGCCGGATCCGCCAACCGTTGGTTCCAGCTTGTCTCCGGGGCCGGCTCACTCGGCACCCGGACGCTGGCGTTCAGCGCGACGTTCGGCACCGCCGACGGCAACTTCACCTGGAACGAGTTCGGTATTGACGTCGGCAACACCGCCTCCGGCAACACGGTCGCGGCGTTGCTGTGGAACCACAAGGCCGGCATCGCCCAGGGCACGAAGGCCTCGGGGCAGACCTGGACCGCCACCGCCACCGTTACGTTCAGCTGATCGGGGTATGCGATGAGCCGCCAGTACTGGGTTGCACCCCTTTCCCCGCTCCAGACCGCTGATGGAACGGCATACAACACGTCCGTAACCCTGACGGATGTCTCGCCCACCCCGAACATCGTCCTGCCGGCGAACCTGCTGGAGGTCGGCTCGACGCTTCGCTTCGAGGCGATCTTGCGCTACTCCACGACGGGCACGCCGACGCTCCTCCTCGGGGTCTACTACGGCGGCGTGGCCGGCGTGGCAATCGCCGCCACCGCCGCCCTGACAACCCCGTCGGGCGTAACCAACAACACGGCCTACGTCCGGGGTAGCGCGCGAGTCCGATCGGTCGGCGCCACCGGGACGATCCTCGGCGCGATCAGCGTCGAAGGCGTTTCGGGTGCCACGGCGCTCAACCTGGGCCCGGCGACCGCCCCGGCCACGGCCACGATCGACACGACCACGGCCAAGTCCGTCACCCTCGGCGCGCAGTGGGGTACCAGCAGCGCATCGAACACGTTGACCGTGCACCACTTCTCCGTTGAGCTGCTGGGCTGAGATGGGCTTCGGCGTCAACGTCAGCCCGTACCTTGACCAGGATCTTGACGGTCAGGGCAACGTGAACATCTCCATCACTATCCCGTACGACGACGGCGTGACGGGTGGCAACACGCGCGCGATCACCGGCAACGCCACGATCTTCCGATCCGCCACGAGCACGCGGACCAAGGCGGTCATTGGCGATCCGACCAACCCCGACCACGTGATCTCGATCCCGGCCGGCACCCACACGGTCACCGTTGCGACAATGGCTGGGCTCGGCATCACCAACCTGGACCAGATCACAGGCACGCAGATCACGTTCGCCTGAGTGAGCCGAGGAGGCGGACGTGACCCTGACTGTCGACGCCAGCAGTCCGGCGGCTGCGCGGGGCGCCGGTCCGAACACCGCCACGACCGGCGTCACACCCCCAGGTAACGCGCTGTATGTGGCGTTCTGTCAGGGTGACGCCAACAACGGGTCGCTCGACGAAGACCAGACGGTCGTCGACAGCAACGGCATCACCTGGACCAAGAGGGTGCTGCACAATGGCAACGGTGGTGCCTGCGCCACCGTTCACTACTTGCGCAACACTGGCGCGTCGCCCGGCGCCAACTACATCGCGACCCTGACGGACAACAAGGGCAGTGTAGCTAAGAGCATCTTCTTCCAGGTCATCACCGACCCGGCCACCGGGATCGCCCCGGACATCGGCGCGGTCGCCGTGTCCGGCTCGGCCAGCGTCTCGCTCATCACGACGATCGCCAACAGCTGGGTGTGGTCCTGCGGGCTCGCCGCGAACGCCACCCTCACCGCCGGCACCGGTTGCACACTGCGGGACGACTTTGGCGGCTTCGATTCCGGTGATGCTGTATTCACTCAGTCTCAGACCTCCGTCACCCCGACCGCCGGTACAAGCGTCACCAACACGATCAACGGCACGGCGACGGTCCCGCACAACATCGCAATAGAGATCATCCCGGGATCCGCAGGCGATAGCGCCGGGCCCTGGACCGGGCCCACCCCTGGTCGCATCGGTCCGACCGGCCAGTGGGCGCCACAACTGTTCTCGGCGGACAGCGGCGTCACGTTGGTGGCGCTTGCCGACGCGGGGAGCAGCGTCGAGGCGTTGGCCGTCTCGGCCGCCGTCTCGCTGGCGGACGCGGGCGCCTCCGCCGAGGCTCTGGCCGTGTCGGCCGCCGCAGGGCTGGCCGACGCCGGCTCGTCTGCCGAATCGGTGACGGTTGCTGCGACGGTTCCGGTCGCCGACTCGGCGGCCGGCGCCGACACCCTGTCCGCGTCGGCCACTGTCCCGCTGGCGGATGCTGGCGCGGCGGCCCAGGTCCTGACCGTCGCCGCCACCTCGCCGCTCGCCGACGCCGGCTCTGCGGCCGACGCGATGGTTGCGGGGATCACGATCGCGCCGTCAGACACCGGCTCGGCGGCCGACGCCCTCGGCGTGGCCGCGACCGTCCCGCTGGCCGAAGCGGGGTCGGCCGCCGAGGGCCTCGCCGCCGCCGCGACGGCCGCCCTCGCCGACACGGGCGGCGGCGCTGATGCGCTTACCGTTGTCGTGGTCAAGACGCTTGCCGACGCGGGCGCCGCCCAGGATGCACTCAGTGCGTCCTCGACTACCCCTCCGGTGGTGAATGACAACATGGTGATGCCGGTGATGCTCGGCGCGCTGGCGTGCCTCCAGCTGAAGGCGCCGCTTACCACGAACCCGCCGCAGGTTTTCCGGCTGGCGTCCGGGAACGCGTTCGTGGCGTCGGCGGACTTCGCGGCGGACGAGTGCTGCGCGGGCGTGGCCTGGGTCCGGTTCGTGACGATGTACCCGACGAACAACTTTCCCATTCAGCTGGTTGACGTGACGTCCGGGCCCGAGACCGGTTTTGCCGTCCAGCTGGAGCTTGGCATCCAGCGATGCCTGCCGACCCAGGGCGACGACGGCATGTACGGCTCGATGGTCACGCCGACCCAGTGGACCGGCATCGTCCAGCAGGAGATGAACGACTTCATGACCCTGCGCAAGTCGGCCTGCTGCCTGCGCGACGGCTACGTCTCGCCCGTCACCGGCTTCCCGTTGGGCCCGCGCGGGCTACTCCTGGGCACCGAGCAGCCGCTTGAGAACTCCGGCCCGTGTGGCGGCGTGAGCCTGCTCGTGTCGGTGTTCGTGCCCTCGTGCGACTGCTGAGCCGTAGGCTGGCCAGTATGCAGGGACGCTACCGGGTAGAGGGAAACGTCGAGCCGCACCGGGCCGGCGACGAGGTGATCCTGGACGACATGGTCCACGGGGGCCTGATCGGCTCCGGTTGGTTCACCCTGCTGGAGGTGATGAACAGTGGCGAAGGTCAAAGTCCGGATCGAACTGGACCGGACGTGGGTGCTGGCGGTCGGCGTGAGTCTCGTCGCCCCGCACGTCGCCGAAACAACCCGGGCGGTGCTCAACCGGGCGCGGGTCACGACACCGAAGGACACGGGCAACCTGGCCAACTCCCTAACGATGACGATCCGGGCGCGGCGGACGTCGGTGTCGGGGATCGTCCAGACGCGGGTTAAGTACGCCACGTTCGTACACAATGGCACGAAGCCGCACATCATCCGGGCCCGGCGGGCTGGCGCGCTGAGGTTCTTCTGGCCCAAGGTAGGGCTGGTCACGGTCGTCCCGAAGCTGAAAGGTGGCCTGACCGGGGTCGTCAGGACCAAACACGGCTCGTACTTCCGGATCGGCAAGGGGTTCGTCAACCACCCCGGTACGAAGGCCCGGCCGTGGCTGTACGAGGCCCTACGGCACGTTGCGGAGAAGGACGGGTACACCGTGACCCGGCTGGGCCTGGGTGCGCCGGAGGAGCTGTAGCATCGGCGCCATGGTCGAAACCCCTGATACCGACCCGGTTGGCTTCTCCGTCGGCGGCGCGCCCGTGTACCTGCGCAAGCCAACCGACGGCCAGATGTATGTGTTGTACGGCGTCGGCGCCGTGGTCGATGCTGGCGGCGTCGTCGAAGACGTGGCCGACGCGATGCGGCTCATGCACCACGCTGAGGATGTCCTGCGTTACCTGGCGGTCCCCCCGGCGGAGACCGACGACGAGGACGCGGTCTCGCTCGCCGAAATCGGCCGGCGGCTGCGTGCCGGCACGCTGGAACTTGAGGACTACTTCGGCCTGGTGCTCGGTGTGATCGAGCGCTGGGGGGACAAGGATCAGGTCGAGGCCAACCGGACGGACCGGCGCGCGGCGGCGCGGCGGCCGGCGGCCAAGAAGACCGCCGTGGCCCGGCCCGGCCGGACCCAGCGATGAAGGCCGAGGACGTCCCCGACGAACTGCTGGTGTTGTTGGACCGGGCGGCGGGCCGGCGGCACTCCCGTGACGGCGCGGTGGCCGGCGCCCTCGCCGAAATCCTGACCCGCTACGACGACGCCGTGACCGAGACGACCAACTACCGCGCGCTGGCGTTGGAGATGGCCGTCCGCGCCTCGCCAACCCTCACCTGGTCCGCCGATACCGAGCATTTGCTGATCGAGCGGACTCGGCGGTTTGAGGCGTTCCTGCGGGAGGGCTGATGCCCGACTTCCGGACCGCCCTGTGGCCGTGTGAGGTCGATGTGGAGATCCGGGGCGTCCTGTACACCGTGCCGGCGCGACCGGCGGCCGACTGGCTCCCGGCGATTGTCGGCGAGGGTGGCCAGTCGATCATCCCCGGCCTGCTCGATCCGTCCGACGCCAACGACCTGGGGTGGCGGTTCAAGCGTGGTGCGGTGGACCCCGTCGACATCAACCGGGCGTGGCGCGACGTGCTGGAGGCGGCGTCCGGACGCTCGTGGTGGTCGGCGGCCAGGTTGTGTCAGGGCGCCGTGCATCCGGACGCCCTGGCGATCGTCCAGGGCAGGCTGTGGGACATGGGCTTCAACATGGGGACCGCGTCGATCGCAGGCCTGTGTAACGCCCTCTTCTTCCTGATGGTGTCCGGTGCGACCGACGACGCCGAGCTGTCCAAGGCGAAGTTTGAGCTAGAGGTGCCGCCACCCGGGGAGATCAAGAACCTCGATCCCGTTCAGCTGGAGGAGAACTTCATGGCGGCGCTCGCCCAGTTCCAGGAGCTTGAACCACCCAGCTGATCACCCGGCCGGTACCATCGCAGCATGCCCCAGCTCGGTAAGGCGTACATCGAGGTCCACGCGGACCTGAGCGCCTTTCCGGCCGAGCTGCGCGAACAGTTGAAGCGGGCCCTCAAGGAGGGCACGGCCGGGCTCAGCTTCTCCGAAGTCGAGGAGAAGGCCGAGAAGGCCGGCGAGAACGCCGCCGAGGCCATCGGCACCGGCATGAAGAAGAAGTCGAAGTCGGGTTCGTCGCGCAAGGCCGGCGAGCAGGTCGCCGACGATATCGGCGTGGGGCTTTTCGGGGCGTTGAAGCGGCTGTTCTCCCGCACCGGCAACAACGGCTCCCAGGGGTTCTTCAAGGACATCGGGAACCTGTTCTCCACCGTCGGCACGGGCGCCTCGGACGCGGCCAAGCAGGTCCAGTCTTTCGGCGAGAAGGTCGGCGAGATCGGCGGCAAGATCGGGTCGACCTTCTCGGCGATCGGCTCCGGCGTACAGGGCATCTTCTATGCCCTGCTGGTACCGGCGGTGGCGGCCGGTATCTCCCTGCTCGTTCAGCTGGCCGGCGCCCTGCTGGCGCTGCCGGCGGCCATCGCGCTGGTGTTGGCCGCAGTGGCGCCACTCGTGATCGCGTTCCAGGGCCTCGGTGGGGCCATCGCGGCCGGCTTCTCGGGCGACCCGAAGAAGTTCGCCGATGCCCTGAAGGGCCTGGCGCCCGCCGCGCGGTCGGTGGTGAAGGAGATCGTCGGGCTTAAGTCGGCGTTCGACGGGATCAAGAACTCCGTTCAGCAGGCGTTCTTCGCCCCCCTGGTGGGCGTGTTTAAGCAGGTCGGCGGGACGCTGCTACCCGTGTTGAAGGCGGGCCTGACCCAGGCGGCCGGCGCACTCGGCCAGTTCGCGGCGGCGTTTTTGCAGGCCTTCTCCGACCCGAAGGTGATCGCCGCCATCACGGCCACCTTTTCCACGCTGGCGGCGATCATCGCCGACATCACGCCGACGGCGATCGAGCTGTTCACCAGCGTGTTCGGGCTGATCAAGACGGGGCTTCCGTTCGTCCAGAAGTTCGCCGACTACCTGGCCGTAGCGGCCCAGAAGTTCGTCGACTTTCTGGACGCGGCCAACCAGTCGGGCAAGATCGGCCAGCTCATCCAGGACGCGTCCCAGCCGTTCGGTGAGCTGATCAAGCTGATCGGTGTCGTGGGCGACCTGTTCTTCACGATCTTCGCCAATCCGGCCATCAAGGCGGCGTCGAACGACTTCCTCAACAGCCTGATCAAGGCTGTCGGCCTGCTCGACCAGTTCTTCCATTCGGCTGAGGGCCAGAAGGTGTTGGTCGACTTCGCGAACACGATCAAGCGGGCCGGACTGGTGCTCATCGCCTTCGCGGGCATCATCATCGGCCTGCTGGAGGCGCTGCACTACACCGAGGTCGGACTGAAGACGGCTGGCAAGGCGGTGCTGGCGTTCTTCCAGGCGATCGGCCAGGGCGCGGTCGACGTGGCGAAGGCCATCGGTGGGTTCTTCGTCTCCCTCGGGTCCGCCATCGGTGACTTCTTCACCAAGACGCTCCCCGGATGGTTCTCCGCCATCGGCGACTTCTTCACGAGCCTGCCGAAGAAGGCCGGCGACGGCGTGTCGTCGCTGCGTTCGACCGTCTCCAAGGCGATCAGCGACTTCTTCAGTTTCCTGTTCAACTCGATCACCGAGGGCTTCGGCCGGATGATCGGCTTCATCCTGGGCCTGCCCTACTTCATCTCGCAGGGTTTCCAGGCGCTGGTCTCGACCATCTGGAGCCTGCTCACCTCGGCGTTCACCGCTGCGGGCAACATCCTGCAAACGCAGTTCCAGGCGACGCTGCACCTGATTGCCGGCGTTCGCGACGGGATTGAACACTTCTTCGTGGAGATCTATCACGCGATTGTCGACAACGCGGTGAACGCGGCGAAGGACGCGTACCGCTTCTTCGTGGACGGGTTCAACTCGCTGATCAGCTTCTTCGGGAGCCTGCCTGGCCGTGTCGAGGCGTTGGGCCCGAAGCTGTTCAACGCCGCGAAGAGCCTCGGCCATGCGATCGGCGACGGCCTGAAGGACATCGGCAACTTCGCGAAGGACGTCGGCAACGACATCGTCCACACCGTCGTGCACGGCATCAACGACGTGATCGACGGGATCAACCGGGGCATCGGCCAGATCGGCCGGCTCATCCCCGGTGGTCTGCCGCAGATCCCGCACCTCGCCAAGGGCGGCGTGGTCGACTCGCCCACCGTGGCCCTGATCGGCGAGCGCGGGCCGGAGGTTGTCGTGCCGCTGAGCGACCCCGGCCGGGCCGCCCAGGTGGCCCGGGAGTCGGGCCTGGCGGCCATGCTGGCGCGCGGCGCGTCGGCCCCGATCGTCAACGTCACGGCCATCCTCGGCACCGGCCAGATCCTCGATATCCTGGACACCCGGATCGAGGCGGCCCTGAACGGTCAGGGCGCCGAGCTGGCGTACGCACGCACGTGACGGAGGGTTGACCTGTGGGCACCATCACCGCCACGGCGCAGCAGGACAAGGGCCGCGTCCGGCTCGACATCGACTGGACGTCGCACCCGTCGCCACGCTGTCGGGTCTTCCGCTGCTTCCCGGGGGCGATCCCCCCGGCGCCGGTGCTGATCCGCGAGGGCGCCCCGTGCGTCCTGTCCAACAACAAGGCGACGATCTACGACTGGGAGGGCCCGCTCGACACGCCGACCTACTACCAGGCAGTCGTTCAGCTGAACGACAACGCCGACATGGAAGCCAGCGTCGAGGAGTGGCAGAGCACCAACACCACCGGCGGTGTCGCGACCCAGTCGGACGACTACTTCTACGCCGGTTCGGCGTCTCTGAAGTTCACCCCGACCGGCTCGGCGGCGGCCCCGCAGGTGCTCAGCGAGCAGTTCGCGGTCACGGTCGGTACGTCCTACACCGCGACCGCCCAGCTACTGGCGGCGGCCACCTGGACCGGCGGTATCGGCATCATCATCAACTGGTACACGTCGGGCCTGGTGTACCTGTCCACCACCGGATCGGCGTCGGACCTGTGGCCAACGGTCGGCGACTGGGAGTCGTACACGGTCACCGGCACCGCCCCGGCCACGGCCGCCTTCGCCCGGTTCGGGTTCCTGCTGGCCGGCACGCCACCGGCGGCGAACGTCTTCTACATCGACGAGGCGTACGCGACGACGCCGCTCGGCACCATCGACACGAGCGCCACCCCGATCGTTCTGGCGTCGGCGGCCGGCGGCTGGTGGAAAGACCCGCTGCGCCCGGCCACGGCGGTGAAGCTGCTGGACGACCTGACCTCCGTGTACTACAAGTTCCCGTACGGTGAGCTGGTCGAGTCCGGCCTGGCCATCGTGGGCGTGTCGCGGCCCAACCATCCGGCAGACGCCGCATTGCTGGAGGTGCCGAGCCAGGCCCTGGGCATCGGTTCGTTCTCGACCCGCAAGGGGGCGCGGCGCAGCGTCCAGGTCGCCTCGGGGACCTTCGCCGACGCCGACGCCCTGCGGTCGTTGCATGCCGGCGGCGCCCCGCTGCTGTTGCAGCTACCGGCGCGGTTCGGCATCCCCGAGGAATACTCGCTCTGCGCGGACCTGGACTCCACTGCGCTCGGGCCGGACATGAACCGGCAGTTTCAGATCCACACCGTCCAGGCCACGCACGTGGCGTCGCCCGCCGGTCCGGCTGAGGGTGTCGCCGGGTGCCGGTATGCGGACCTGCGCGTCAAGGGCGCCAAGTTGACCTACGCGGCGGCCACCTCGGCGGGCTACACGTGGCTGGACGCGTTGAAGGGCAACATCTCGTGATCCCCGCCGCCAACCCGGCCTACCGTCCGGCCCTGGCCACGGCGCACCAGCCGTACAGTCGGGTCGAGGTGTGGCAGTCGGGCATTCAGGTGGAGGAATTGACGCTGGCCGACCCGGTGACGCCGTCGACCGTGGGTGCGCCGGTGTTCCTGGCCGGCAGTGTTCGTGCAACCCTGGCCAGTCAGGTGGCCCGGGTGCTGACGCTGAGCGTCCCCGACTGGCTATACCCGTGGAACGCGAACGACCTGCTCAACCCGTACGGCCGGATCCTGAAGGCATACCGGGGGATCAGGTACGGATCAGGCCTGGTCGACGAGTTCCCCGTCTTCGTCGGGCCGATCGACAACGTCCGCCCGCAGGCCGGCGGCACGGCGACCGTGACGGCCAACGACATGGCGGCCGACGTCGTGGGGGCCTCGTTCCCGGCGCCGAGCATCGCGGACGTGGGCGCGCCGGTCGCCGCCGAGGTGAAGCGGCTCATCCTGGGCGCCGTTCCGGACGCCACTTTCGGCACGTTCGACACCTTCACGGCCACCGTGCCGAACATCTCTTACGACGTGGACCGGGGGCAGGCGCTCGACGGCCTGGCGAAGGTGGCCGGTGCGTACTGGTATCCCCTGGCGAACGGCAGCTTCGTCCTGAGGTCGATTCCGTGGACCGTGCCGGTGCGAAGCGGCGGGTTCCCGCTGACGAACGTCGGCGGGACACTGCTCGCGGCGTTCCCGCTGCGCAGCCGGGCCGGCGTGTACAGCCGGATCACAGTGTCGAACGAGCCGGCGGACGGTTCGGCGCCGTTCCACGCGACCGCCGATGATTTGGACCCGACGAGCCCGACCTACGTGAACGGCCCGTACGGGGTCAAGGCGGCCCAGATACGCATCACCCAGGCCGTGAACCAGGGGACGTGTTTCGCGACCGCACAGACGCAGCTACAGCACTCCAAGGCCCTCACCGCATCATGGGCGCTGACGTGCGTCGCTGACGGCTCGATCGAGCTGGGCGACATAGCGAACGTGCTGTTCCGCGACCGTTTCGGTGTCGACCACCAGGCCACTCAGGTGGTGTCCGGCTACACCATCCCGTTGGACCTGCATCAGACGATGACGATCGACGGCCGCGATGCCCTGTCGGTGGGGGTGGGCACGTGACGAGCCCGATGGGTGGTCCGACCGGGCTGACGCAGGTCGCCTCGGCACGCACGGATGGCCCGTCGGATCTGCGGGTCGGCCTCGTGACAGCGGTGACGGCCCGGGGCATCACCGTGGCAATGGCCAACGGGGAGGTGTCGGCGTCGCACGCCAGCGGGTACGCCCCGGCGGCCGGCGACGCGGTGGCCCTCATGAAGTACCGGGACAGCTGGATCGCCCTGTGCCGGGTGGTCGGGCCGGGTACGCCCACGGACTACTCGGCCGGCGGCTCGTCGGCGGGCCTGGCCGTCCTCGCCGGGATGCGTACGAGCGGCACGGCCACGCTGGCCAGCTCGTCCGGCGCGGCGGTCGCGGTGCCGCGCTACAACCTGACCTACTACCACCCAGCCGGGCACTCAGTCATGATCATGGCGTTCTTCCTGTGGGGCAGCACGCAGAACGCCGACTGGATCCTGGTCGACTTCACCGAGCTGGTCTCCGCAACGGCCGTCGGGGAATGGGTGCAGCCGCTCACCAGCGCCAGCTTCGGGCGCGGCGACACCATCAGCTGCCTGGTCGGCGACAATTTCGGCGGCGCCCGGCGTGTGGTCTCCATGACGATGAGCAGGCTCACCGGCACCGGCACGACCTCGATCAGCTGCCTGCCCAGCCGGCCCGGCTATATGATCGCCGTGGACCTCGGCGACCAGTCCGTGATCGTCCCGACGTAGGAGGGAACCCCGTTGGGCATCACCGCGACACAGAACCTCCACTACCCGGACTCGACGGACTTCGTCGAGGACCACGCCGCCAACCTGGAGACCCTCGCGCGACAGCTGGACGCCCGGATGCGCGCCCACGACCTGGACGTCGCACGGATCGGCGAGGGGCGCCCGTTCTGCGTCATCGACCGCGTGGCCCCGCAGATCCTAACCCTCACGGCCGACAACTCGACCGCGACGATCACCTTCGACACGGTCCGTGCCGACACCGACAACATGGCCCAGCTCGACGTCCTCGGCCAGGCGATCTTCATCAACACCCCCGGCTACTACCATCTGGGCTTCTATGCGATCGTGGCCGGCACGGGATGTGTGGCCGGCACCGGGGCCATGCTGTGGACGGCTGGCACCTCGCCGAACGGCTCCTGGACGCCGATCATCAGCGGCCGGGTCATCGAGCAGACCGACGGCGGCAACGGCGTCCTGCCAGGCTCCGGGAGCTACTACGGCAACGCCCGCACGCCGCTGCCGCAGGCGTGGGGCTGGGTCCGTCCGTTCGCGACCGGTACCAACTGTGCGACCAGCTGGACAACCACGTTCGCGCGGTTGTGGGCGTACAAGGTGCGCGACCTGTGAGCGCCGGCCTGACGCGATACCAGCAGTTGCCCTACCCGGCCTCGGGCCGGGTGCGCGGCAACGGCGCGGCCGACGACGAGGCCCTGGCCACCAAGGCGGACGCCCAGCTCGACCGTATCGGCGCGGCGTGGACCGTCGTGCAGACCCCGGACAGCGCGATCTACGTTCTCGGCTCGACGTTCACCGGCGTCCTGGCCAACAACACCTACACGAACGCGTTCAACCTCGGCCTGGGGCAGCGCTGGGGGACGCACCCGCCGCTGGATACGACCGGCCCGGGACAGGGCGTTTTCTCGGAACAGTGGGGTTGGTACGCGGTATCCGTGTGCATCTCCAGCATCCCATCTGGGACGGTCAACACCGGCAGCCGGCGGGTCGTCATCGCCAACGTGTACGACGCATCCGGATCGGCCACTCCAGCGGCACAGTTTGTCAAAGAGGACTACGAGACCGGTTCCGGGGAGTGCGTTCTCTCGCTCGACTTCGTGGCATATTTCGGCCAGCTGTACCGGCTCTCCGTGGACTTCGCGCACGGCAATACGTCGTCCACTCTGAACATCACGACGACGAGCACCTTCACCGCATTCAACCGGATCATGGGGACGGGCTGAATGGGCGGCACGACGAACTCCCAGGCACTTCGGTTCGACTTTGTCGACGAGGTTATCGGCAACGCGTCCATCCAGAATCTGGCCACGGACTGCGCCACCAAGCTGGACGCCCAGGACGTCACCCGGGCGGCCGTGTTGAAGCGCCCCATGGCTACCGTGGCGCGCAACAGTACTGTGCAGAACATCGCGATCAACACGGACACCACGCTCATCTGGGACACCATCAGCTTCGACCCCAACTCGATGGTGAACCTCGGCACGCAGCCGACCCGTATCACCGTCCCGGGCACCGCGACCGGCCTCTGGCACGTTTCGATTCAGGGGAATACGAACAACACGTGGTCCAGGACAACTCTCAGCTTCATGGTGACCGGCGTCGTTAAGGCAGTGAAGACGTTCTATTTCAACGACTTTCTCTGGTACAACTTCGCCGCCATGCTGGTAGTCCCCAACGCCAACGACTACATCGAATGCCGCGTGCGCCATTCCGGCGGCGGCACGGACCCGATGCAGTTCCAGACGGTGACCGCCAGATTGGTATCCAAGACGTGATCATCATCGCGTGCGTCGACCCGGCCGAGGCCGTCGAGTACCAGAGGGTGACGGCGGCCATGGCGGCAGCACCGGTCCCCGTCGGCCTGGACGGCCAGCCGCTGCGTCCGCCGGTGGACACGGACGAGGTGGTCGTTACGACGGTGGAGGCCGTGCCGGCAACCGCCGACGGCGCGGTCTTCCTGGGCGAGGTCGGGGCCGAGCTGCGCGAGCGGGTCATGGCGGCCCTGGGGGCGCTACCGTCGGGGGCATGAGCACCCTGGTTGCGGTGGTGGCCGACTCCGACGCGGAGGCCCGCGAGTACGTGACGATGGTCGGCCAGCTGGAGCGGTCCCGGGTCGCGGCGGGCGAGCCGGCGAGCGACCGGGAGTTGGTCGTCATCACCGACCCGATGCAGGTGTCAGGCCGGCTCTTCGCCGCCGCCGTCTACCTGACCGCCAACGTTCGCCTGTACCAGGCTGTCTCGGCGGCGCTGGAGTCGAGCCAGCTGGGCGCGTAGCAGGACGCGGCACCCGTTCACCACAGCCATGGCGAACGTCGTCACGACGACTACCCGGATCTCGTCGCGGCCCGGGTAGTGGGCCCAGATCGAGTTGGGCACGGCCATGGCCATGAAAACCACGAGCGAGACCCGCAACCACATCTGGTCGCGGCCGATCGCGGTGCGGGCCCATTCGCCGCCGGTGGACCAGGCGTAGCCGATCACCCACGTGAGCAGGCCGAAGAAGGCGAGCGCGAACGCGCCGGTGACTTCCCAGTCGGCCCAGTTGAGCTGTCGCATCAGGACCCGCTTCCCAGCGCGTTGCGGACGAGTTCGGCAAAGCCGTTGCGGGACAGCTCCCGCTGGATGGCGTGGCCGGCGGCGGCCACGGCCGGCGCGCGGCGGGCGGCGGCGGCCTGCGCGGCCAGGGCGGCGCGGTGGGCGGCCCTGGCGCGGGCCAGATCGTCCGTGACAGCCTCGTCGGCCGGCACGGGGGTCGATACCACCACGGGGGCTTCCTTCCTGCGCCACGGCCACTTCATCGGTGTCCCTCAGATCGGATGGTCTCCAGTAGCCGCACGGCCGTTTCGACCGCAGGTACGACCCGGTCCAGCTGATCGGCCTGCTGGGCGTTGGTCTTTTGCAGGCTCTGGGCCGTGTCGCGCCAAGCCTGGGCGACTTCCTTCTGGTCCGTCAACCTGGCCTCCTGGATCTTGGCCAACCGTTCCAGTTCTGCGGTGTGCTGCGCGCGGTCCTCGGTGATCCTTCTACCCACGTAGTTGACGTACTGGCGGAACAGCAGGGCCAGCATGCCGGCGGATCCGGCGCCGAGACCGATCTGGCCCCACCAGGAGGATTCCACGCGATCCCCATCCCCCCATGCTTGCTCGATTACTGCCTGTCATGGTAGGGCAGGGCGCCCTGAATCGGCGATACGCTGGTCCCCATGACGCTGTTCGGCTGGGACGCGAGCGATTACGACTGGTCACGGTCGCGTGGCCTGATGAACCTGGCCGGCGCCCGCGCGGATGGCATGTCGTGGTTCACGCACAAGGCGACTGAGGGCGAGACCGTGCGTCACGTGCACTATGGGGAGGCGTTGGATCGGGCACTCGCGGCCGGCTTCCCCGTGCTCGGCGCGTACCACGTCGTCCGTTCGGGCGCCGTGCAGCCTCAGGTGGACGCGTTCTTCTCCTACCTGGATGAGGCAACGCCGTGGTGGCGCGATCACCCGAACTTCTTCCTTCAGGTGGATCTGGAGGAGTGGAGCTACGACCGGGTAACGGCCGTTACCGGCGAAGCGTTCGCCGCCGCGATCGGTAAGCAGTCCGGCAAGGTGGTCATCACCTACGCGAGTCGGGGCCAGTACGGCGATCAGCTGATCGGCAACGAACCGCTGTGGAACGCCAACTACCCGAGCAACCTCGGCGGCCACTACCCGGACATCTACAACCGCGTCGGCGGCGACCACGGCCCCGGCTGGGTCACCTACTCCGGCCGGACGCCCGTCTTCTGGCAGTACACCAGCTCCGGCACGATTGCCGGGCAATCCAACTGCGACTGCAACGCGTTCATTGGCGACCTGGACGCGCTACTCCGACTCACCAGCTCCCGCCCTGGAGGGGACATGCTGCTCATCCGACCGACCGGCCAGCCGGCGGCCCAGACCGACCAGGCCGTGTGGCTGTGGGCGCCGGGCGCCCGCGCCATGTGGATCTCACCGTCGCAATTCAAGGCCCTGAAGGCGGCCGGCATCACCTACATGGACGGCACGATCACCTGGGCGGACTTCCAGGCGCTCGCGGCCGGCACGGCCCAGCCGGCGCCCGTCGTCCCGACGCCGCCCGCCGCGATCGTGGACCCGTCGAGCATCGCGCCGGGCGTGATCGCGGCGCTCCAGTCGGCGGACGGCCAGAACGCCCTCGTGCAGGCCGCCAACTACGCCGAGGACCACTGACGTCGACCAGACGCGCAGAGGCCCCCAGGACGCTCCTGGGGGCCTCTGCTGTGCCGGCGGACTACGCGCCCGCTATGCCTTTGCGGTGACCGCCTCGGCGACCTGGGGAACGAACACCCGAACCACGATCGCCAGGTCTTTCCGGATTACGTGGTTGTCCCTGCGTCGTTGCACCTGGACCGAGACAGTCTGGGCGCTCAGACCCTGCCGGATCGACGGCGAGTTCACGGCGAACCGGCCCATCTTGCTCTGCGTGTGGTTGGTGCCGTCCGCACCGCCAACGGTCCAGCTGATCGAGTAGTCGCGGTCGCCGTTGGGCGCGATGCCGATCCGGGCGGATCCGTTCACTGTGCGGCCGGTGGAGAGCGGCGTCCGGTCAGCGTGAACGGACAGGAAGATCCCCGTGGTGCCGAGGGCGATGGCCGGGTCGTTCACGGTCGCGGTGAACTTCTCGATCTGGTGGTTCTCGGTCACGACGTCGCTCGGTATGAACAGCGTTGCCGGGCCCAGCCGGTACGTGGCGCCCTTCACGGTGCTTGCACCGGCGCCCCGCGCAGCCGCCGGACTGCTGGCGTCGACAGTCAGGGTGGCCGACTGGGCAGCCTCGGCGGCCGGCGAGGCTGTTACCCCGCCGATGCCCGCGACCAGGCGGGTGGCCCAGTGGGCCAGGTCGGCCAGGTCGATGTAGGCGTCCATCGCAGTGAAGGTGTCGCTGGTTGGTCTGGCGTACAGATTGACGATCATCTGGCCCGGCACGCCATGCGTGACGACGCCCTTCACTCGGCGTGTCTTGTTGCTGTCGTCGAACAGCTCGGCGGTGGTACCACCGTGGCGCCGGAGCCACGAGGCGAACTCGGCGGCCGTGGTGATGCGGGGTACGGAACTCAAGGTCGGTCTCCCTAGTCGTTGCGTTCTGCGGCCTGTTTGCCGGCGCGGCGTTCCCGGCGGCGGATCTGCCGCTTGATGCCCGACGCGACGCCGGGTCGGCCGAGGTAGGCCAGGACGTGGCGCCAGCGGCTGACCACGCCCTGTTCGGCGGCCGTTCGGACGGGCCGCTTCACCGCGCGCCGGCCAGGTCGTTGGTGATGTGGGCAGCAAGCTCGGCGTCTTCGATGGTCATCGGGAAGCGCTCCAGAAGCTTGGTCCAGAGGGCGTCGAGGCGGCGCATGCCGGCACCAGATCCGATGAACGCGTACCCTCCGGCCTCGATGGCGATCCCGTGCAGCTGGTCGAGGTCGCTCACGCCCGCTTCGATGGCCTGCCGCAGGGTCTTGGTGCGCCAGGTGGCCGAGGCGTAGCTGTTGGGGTAGCCGGTGGACATAACGCGGTCGATCATGTCGATGTTCGCGGTCACCTGGGCGGCATCGGCGAAGGTTTTCGGGAGCGTGGCCATCTTCTTCTCCTCGGTCAGCTGGGGCTGTATGGAATGAGCATACAGCCCCTTGCGTAACGCGTCAAGGTTACTCGTGTGAGTACTCGCTAATCGTGATATCGGTCGGCTTCACGATCACTTCGGCGTGGTCGCCGAAGGCGTCCAGCAGCGCGTTTTCGAACGCCCTCGACCGCCTCGGCCAGCGCGGCCGACTTAGCGTGGTGCCAGCTGTTCATCCGCCACTCCGCTTGTACCCGGAGCCGATCTGGCGGGCCGCCGCAGCCGTCCTGCGGCTCAGCTTGATGCGTTCCACGCCCCGGCGGAGGCGATCGGAGAAGTTCTCCACGCCCGCGATTCGCACATCGGTCAGGTCGTCGAGCAGTTTATGGAGGTCCGGGTCGGTCGCTTTGCTGTTGACGACGTCCATGAAGACAGCGGCCAGCCGGTAGGCCAGGGCTTCCACCTCCAGCCGGTCGGCCGCCTGAAGAGCTGCGGCTGCCAGCGACGCCGGCCCCATGTCGACGGCGGCCCGCCGTAGCGCGTCGTGCTCGGTGGCGTCCATTCAGGCCTCCCGACAGAGCAAGGCGACGGCCGCCGCGCGCTTCACGGTGGCCTCCACAATGGCCGAGGCTTCCTGGGCGGTCGTCTCGTCCGGGTGGAAAGTGACGACGCCCATGTCTCCGGCGACGGCGGCCGGCGTGACGCTGCGCTCCAGTCGCTCGGCCACCTCTTCGGCGACGATTCGGCGCATGGCGAGCGTGCGCTGCTTCAGTTCGGCGGTGCGTTCCGGGTCGGACCAGCCGAGGCTACGCAGAAGTCCGGCCAGCTCATCGGGTACGACCAGCTGGAGCTGGAGCTTCACGTCGACCGCAAGTTCAGTAAGTGCCATCTCAGGCCTCCAGGATCGGCATGGTGGGCGTGATGCCGGCGGCGTAGGCCTCGGCGGTTTCGGCCAGCCGGCGCCGCGTGTCGGGGGCCGGCGTGAACGTGAGGGAGTGGAACTCTCCGCCCTCGACCCGGGCCAGGAACGGCGGCAGTTCGTTGGCCTGCTGGCCCCACTCGACCAGGATCATGTCGCGGACGGCCCGATTGCGGAACTCGACCACCGTGCGCTCGATCAGCTCTTCGGGGAACTTCACGCGCGCCCAGTCGATGAACGCTTCTTCGTCGGTGACGACGACGCGGGCCTGGGTCAGCCCGACGGATACCCGGGAGCCGTCGGACGTCTTCCAGGTGGGCGCGGTGCCGGCCCGGGTCAGCTCCTCGCGGGCGGCGTCTTCCAGGGCGGCCCGGAGGGCCCTGGCGGCGGCCTGGTGAGCCGCCAGGGCCTGGATCATGTCCGCACGGTTCATGACGTCTCCACCTGTATGCCGAGGGCCGTGGCGAGGTTCCCCGTTGCGCGGATGACCGCCCCCATCCCGGCGTAGCCGTGCTCGTCGTGGGTGACGTCAATGACGCGCAGCCGGCGACGGCCGGGACGCTTCAGCCAGATGGTGACGTGCTCATCGCTCGCGTGGTGGATTTCCAGGCGGGTGGTGGTGTTCACTCGTTCACCAGCTTCGCGTCGAAGGCCTTGGACGCGTTTGCGGCCAGCTGAATGACATAGCGGGCGTAGTCGTGGAGAGCCTGCTTCTCGGCGTTGAAGGCGAGCTGGTCGATGTGGAGGAAGCCGGCGATCAGCTGTTCCGGGCTGAACGTCTCGTAGTCCCGAGACCCGTCGGAGTCGAACTTGACCACCTCCATACCCTCATCGGCCAGGTGTTCCAGGAACTCCGAGATGGCGACGGCCTGCCTCTCGAACGTCATCAGCTTGTCGTGGTACGGCGTCAGCGGGGGGTTCACAGCACACCTTCCAGGGGCATGAGGCCAACGGACTGGGCCGCGTTGCGGATGCCGACCGCAACGGCCTGGTAGTCGGCGCCGGTGATCGAACGGTCCCGGTGCAGGGAGGCCTTCAGGGCGTCAACGACGCGCTGGATGCCGTCCATGCCGAACTCGGCGGCGGCCACGCCCTCCTGCGCGTCGCCGTATCCGCCGTCGAGTGCCCGGCGCAGATCCTCGGCCTTGAGGTTCTTGCCGGCCAGGTACGCGACCAGCAGGTCCCACGCGGTGCCGACCGGCGGCAGGAACTCCGGCGCCGCGTCCGTCCAGGTGGGTAGGTTCGCGGCGGTGGCCTGGGCGAGTCGCGCGGCGCGTTCGGCCACGATCTCGATCAGCTGGGTGGCCTGCTCCTGCGAGATGGGGCCCGAGACCAGGTCGACATCGATGTGAAGGCGGGCGGCCTCCAGTTCGTCGATCGTCTCGGCCTTGGTGACGATCTCCATCAGGTGGTCGAACGCCTTGGCCTGCAGGGCCGTCAGGTCCCGCGCGCGGTTGTTGACCAGGTGGCCAAACGCTTTGCCATCCACGTCCGGCGAGTCGATGAAGCCCGTTTCCTTGAGCATCTTGTACGCCGCGCGGGCCTCGTCGAGGTTCGCCAGAACCGCGATGTAGCCGGCGGCCCGCTGGGCGAAGGCGATTTTCCAGTGGGTGGCGTTCTCCTCGCTGATCGGCTCGTTCCAGGCGCCCTTTGGGTTCAGGACGTCTTTCGCGAAGATCAGCAGGGCCTGGAGTCCGGCCGTACCGGTGCCGCCCAGGGCCAACAGGCCCGCCGCGCGCTCGTCGGCCGTGATCCGGGAACGGAAGACCTGGCTGCGCTCGTGGTAGTGGTCGTCGTCGTCCGGGGTCGGGTCGTCGGTCGGCAGGGCGAACGTCTGCAACAGGGCGATGCGCAGGGCGACGGAGAACGCCTTCGGTAGGCCCTTGTCGCTGGTATCGAGGGACTCGGCGGCCACCTCGGTGGAGACGCTGGAGCCGTCCTCGGCCCAGAAGGTGAACCGGACCCGGATCCGAACCTCGCGGGTGTTCTTGCCCTTGGTCGTCTCGGCGTCCGCGTAGTGCTCGCCCAGGATCTCCGAGGTGACGAAGACGCCGGCCTTGCGCAGGGCCGGACCGACCACGTTCAGAGTTCCGTCGATGCCCCGGAAGCTGTAGCCCTGGGTGCTGTTGCGGCCGTCCTTGCCGACGGCGAGGGCGTTGCGCATAGCGGTGATCATGGCGCCGTGGATGGCGGGCTGGTTCGCGGTGAGCCGCTTGTTCTCCGCCTCCAGGCGGGCGATCAATGCCCCCATCTCGGCGGCTTCCTCGTCTTTGGTGATCGGTTCGTGATCCACAGATCCCCTCCCTAGGGATGTATGTGCCTTGCATACAACCCTAGCATAGGTCGGGCCCCCGACGCCAGCGCGGTCGGGGGCCCGGTTTCCCAGGGGAGGGTGAGGTTGAGGCTACAGCGCGACCGGCTGCCGGTCACGGGCGTGAACGTTCTTCGAGTGCGCCGCCGCGCGCTCCAGGGCCTCACGCAGCAACGCCCTGGCGCGGGCGGACTGTGCGGCGGTGCCGACCGTCTCCGGCGAGCCGGCGGGCAGCTGGCGCCGCTGCGCACGCTCCCGGGCCTGCCGGATACCGGTGGCCCGGCCCTTCACGTCGGCCGGGATCATGCGCTTCACGGCGCCCGAGGAGTCACGAGAGCCGAGCACCGTGTAGTGCTCGGTTACGGCCTGGGCGGCGTCGTCGAAGTCGACGCTGGACAGCGCGCGGTGCCAGGCGCTGGCCGCGTCCGGGGGAAACTCGGTCCGGTCGTAGGCGGTGATCAGGCCGAGCAGTTCGAGGATCTGCGAGTACTTCACGAGGTCACCTCCCGGGGGCTCGTCACGTCGGTCACTACCCCATCAATGTACCCCGCCATCGTACTTGGCGCTACCGTTTGCCGTTCGATGATCTCCCGGGCCAGCTGAACGGCTTGTTCCACGGTCGCCTCGGGCGCACGTTCCATGATCGCGTCAACCAGCTGGGCCTCGGTCTTCTTCGCGGCGGCGTGGTCCTCGCGCATCTCGGCGAACGTCTTACGGGTCGCCGCACCGGCCGGCGCGCCGCTGGTCGGCTTAGCCTGCTGGACGGCGACCACCTCGGTCTGGAGCAGTGAGGGGCGGTGGATCAGGTCCTTTTCGACGAGGGAGGCCAGGGCAAGCTTGATCGTCTTCTCGGGGAAGCCCTCGGTGAGGAGCTGCTTCACGTCCCGGCCGAGCCTGCCGATCACCTGGCCGGGCAATTCGAGCGGCTGCGGGCGAGTCCTCAACCAGTCGATGAATCCCTTGATGATCGTCTGTGCGGTCGGCTCGTCCGACCCCCCGGAGGGCTGATCTTCTCTGGTCTTCTTAGGGGTGGTCTTCTTAGTGGCGTGGTTATCCAGGCTGGGTTTCCGCGTCTGGTTCTGAGCTGCGGAAACGTCGTCTTCGCCCTGGTCGTCACCAGACGCGGTTTCCTCGACTGGGTCACCCAGGCGGTAGTCGTACTCGCCGAGGCGGCCGTCCGCCGCGCGGCGGCGGGTCCGGGTCAAGTAGCCGGCGGCCTCCAGCTCGGCCAGGCCGGAGCGGATCGCGGTCTCGCCGTCGGTCATGTCGGCCAGGATCCGGTCGGCGGTGAGCCGGAACCCGACGGCGTGTGAGGCGATGTAGGCCAGGAGGCCCTTCGCCTTCGCCGAGGTCCGGGGGTCGCGTAGCCACGCGTTACTGATGATCGTGAAGCCGTCGGTCGGGATCGGTCCGCGTGTGATGGCCATCTCGCACTCCTCGCTGGGCGAGGTCACGTGTTACCGTGGCCGTACCGCCCTTGGTCTGGGTTCGGGACTCACGACGCCGCCCCCGGCAAGGGGCGGCGTCGATCTTTTTGGGTAGCCTACTGCCCGGCCCGCGCCGCGCGCCGGGCTGCGGCGGCCGCCTGCCGGGCTTCGGCGGCGGCCCGCTGGCGGTCCTTCTTGTCGGCGTACTGGGTCCATTGCAAGATCGACCGGGTCCGGCCGTCGTCGATGTTGGCGAGGCGGATCCGCTGGCCGAGCTGTCGGCTGCTCGGAAGGTTGAACAGCTGATCGGCGGTGACTCGGCCGGCGACGCCGAGCGGCCAGTTGCCGACGGCCACGAAGTAGTCCAGGACGGGGAACGCCGGGAACATGAGCCGGCGGTACCGACTCAGGGCGGCCTCGTCGGGGCGCGGCCACGAATGGGCGCTCTGCCCCTTCTTGGTGCGGGCGTGGGCCTGCTCGATGGCGAACCGGCTGACGCCGCCGAGTGCCGCGCAGTCCAGCACGCTGAGTAACGGACCGTTCTCGTCGGCCGCGTCGAGGGTGGCGTCGAGCATGTTCAGGCGCTCGATCAGCGCCGCCTCGTATTCGACCAGGCGCTGGTCGGGCGTCCATTCAGGCATGGTTGCCTCCCTGTATGATATCGTCGTACTTGACATGTACCGGGGTATCATACAATGATGACCCGGTCAGAGATCAAGCTCTAGACCACACAGGGGAAGGGAGGGCGTTGACGGGTGGACCTGCTGGAACGGTCCAGGGCAACGGTGCTCCTGCGCTGCTACGGCTTCTGCGAGGGATGCGGGCTCTCCAGCGTACAGCTGGACGTACATCACCGGCAGGCGCGCGGCGCGGGTGGAGTGAGCGGGACGGCGGCCGAGGTCGCCAACAGCGTGCAGAACCTTCTCGCGCTGTGCAGGTCCTGCCACGACGAGACCGAGCACGCCGAAACCTGGATCCTCACCGAGCAGCTGGGTTGGCGCATCCCGCATTGGGTGCCCGACCCGCGCGAGGTGCCGGCGCTGATCTACACCGTCAACGGACGAGCATGGTGGCAACTGAACGAGGACGGGTTTCGTTGGCTCGACTGGCCAGCGACCCACAGACTTACCTGGGACAGCCGTTCCAGGTAACGGCCGACCTGATCGACGCCTCCACCGAGGCGCATCGCCGAACCATGGATCAGACGGAGTTGTTGGAACTGGCCGTCGACCTGGAGAGCGCGTCAACGTCTTGGCTGCGCCCGCTGGTGTCGGTGCGGCGCCGCGACGGACGGTACACACTGCTGGCCGGCGAACGGCGGTTCGCCGCCTGGGTGCGCCACGGCCAGGCAACCGAGCTGTACGTGCACCAGGCGGTCACGTTCGAGAACGTCTTGGCTTGGTTCATGCTCGACGAGGCGGCACCGGGCGGAACCCCGATGACCGCTGGCGAGGTCGCCCGGTTGGAAGCCAAGCTGAGCCGGTATATCGCGATGTCCGTCCGGCTCGACGTGCCGGTCCTGGAGGACACGCTCAGCCAGATGTCGGGCGTCAGCGTGGACGATCTGCGTAGCGGCCGGTCCGCCTACCGGATCGCCGGCCGAGCACCGGAGGGCATGCCCCGTTCGATCCTGGACCGCACGCTCGAACCGCTCGACACCGGATCGATCCGGCCCGGCTCGGTCGCGGCCAACGTGAGTCTGGCGGTCAAGTCCTGGACCGACACGCAGGGCGCCCTGCCGGCCGACCAGCAGGGCCAGATGCTGGCCAACCTGGCCACCACGCTGGCCGGCGTGACGGCCGCCATCGAGGCCATCGGGCCGCTGTCGCCGAACCTCGGCACGTCGGCCCGGATCCTCGCGGCCGGCAACCTGCGCCAGCACGCGCGCAGGTTGAACAAGATGATCGCGGAACTGGATCCGCCAAAGCCCAGGGAGAAGAAGGCATGAACAAGGACGAAACGGAAGATTTGACGGTCGAGGAACTGGCGGCCATCCAGGGCAAGCGCACCATCTCGCCCTACCGCGTGATGGACATCAGCGTCGATCCCCTCGTGCAGCGCGTTCTCGATGTGAAGCGCGTGGACGAGATCGTCCGCGACTTCGACCCCGAAGCGCTCGGCGTGCTCACGGTCAGCCTGCGCAACGACGGCACCCTGATCTGCCTCGACGGCCAGCACCGCGCCGAGGCGCTGAAGCGGCTCGGCCTGTCGATGGTCGAGTGGCGCATGGTCACCTACGAGGGCCTGACGCTGCGCGAGGAAGCCGCCCTGTTCCGCAAGCTCAACAACACGAAGCGGCTGGACGCGGCGACGCTGTTCCGCGTCGGCGTCGTCGAGGAGGTGCCCCGCAACGTCCAGTGCAACATCATCATCGAGCGCAACGGCTTCGTGGCCGACCCGGCCCGCGCCAACGGCCTCGCCGCCGTCCGTACCGCCCTGTGGCTGTACGAACTGGACAACGGCACCAGCCTCGACCGCACGCTCTACATCGCCCGCAACGTGTGGGGCCACCGCAAGGCCGCCGTCAACCAGACGATCATGCGCGGCTTCGGCGCCGCGATGTTCGCCCACCGCGAGGCCGTCAACCTTGACAACGCGGTCAAAAAGCTCAAGACCGACACGCGGTCGGCCGACCCTGACTCGATGGTCGGGCAGGTCCGTGCGACGTCGCGCATCACCGGCACATCCCGTACCAACACCATGGCGGGCCTGTTCGTCACGATCTACAACCGGGGACTGAAGACCAACAAGCTCCCGAAGTGGGGCATCTCGGATACGAGCGACGAAGACTGACCAGTCAGGCAACGGGGGCTGTACGCGAAAGCGTCAGCCCCCGTACCGTCGAAGCAGGAGGTACGTCATGGACACGCGCACGTGGGTTGTCTTCTGGTGCCTGGCCGGCGCCGCCCTGTCCCTGCTCATCGGCCTCGGGCTGTCGATCGTCCCGCCAGAGACCCGTCGCCGTCAGCTGCGCCGCGCGGTGCAGGCCTGGTACGACCTGGCCGGCGACGTCAGGTCGTGGTGGCTGCGCGGTATCCACTACGGCACCCCGACCCCGCCGCCGCCCCCGCCGCTGGTGATCATCCGGGCGACCGACGTGACTCAGGAAGTGCCGGTGGTGGCCGTCTTCGCCACCAAGCCGGAGCCCGCCCAGATGGACGAGGTCGAACACGAGGGCGCTACCCCGGACTGGTCTCCGATGGCTGAGCTGGGCGGGGATCCCGCGCCGCGCGCCGCCGAGCTGGACGGGCCGCCCGCGCCGCGCGCCGCCGAGCTGGTGCGCACTGCCTTGGACCCGGAAGCCGAGGCAATCCTGCGGGCCTTCGATGCCGTCGTGGACGGTGCGCTGTTCTTCGATCAGGGATGGCTTGACTTCCAGGCGAGCGTCGACCGGGGCCTGGTCGACGCCGGGCTGGACCCAACCACACACCAGGCGTGGCGGGCGCTGGCCCTGGTCTTCGACACCGACGAGTACCGACAGATTCTTTCCGGTCAGCTGGTTGCATCCTGAGGGGCTGGGGGTGTACGGTAGTCACGTACAACCCCAGCGTTCCTAGGGAGGGAACCTAAAATGAGCCACGACATCGACCTGACGGTAACCGGCGGCGCCTTCGCCAGCCTCCGCGAAATGCCCTGGCACGGCCTCGGCACCATCGTGGAGAACCCGCTGAACACCCTGGACATGCTCAAGGCGGGGCACTGCGACTTCCCGGTCCACGGGGCGCCGCTCAAGCTGGACCACGAGATCAACCTGGGCGACTACACCATGCCGGTGTACGTGCGCTACCAGGCCCAGAGCGACCGCCACATGATCGTCTTCCGCGAGCACCCCGAGACCGGCGAGGCCCAGGTGCTCGGCGTCAACGGCCCCGACTACCAGCTGTGGAGCCCCCGAGACGTCTTCGTCGGCTTCGGTGACGGCCTGCTCAACTACCTGGGCGAGATCGGCGAGCGGGTCGAGCGGGCCACCGTCGGCGCCCTCGACGAGGGACGCAAGGTCTTCATGTCCTTCCAGCTGCCCAACGACATCAAGGTCGCCGCCGACGACACCGTTCAGCTGTACCTGACGATCTCGACCAGCTGGGACGCGTCGGCCTCCACCTCGGCCCGGATCACCCCGATCCGCGTCGTCTGCGCCAACACCCTGGACATGGCGATTAAGTCGTCCATCGCCTCGTTCACGATCAAGCGCACCCGCAACGCCAACCTGCAAGCCGCCCAGGCCCGCGCCGCCGTCGAGCTGTTCCCCCAGTACGCAAAGCAGTTCAACGACACGGCCGCCAAGCTGCTCGCCACGCCGATCTCCAACTCCCGCTTCCAGAAGCTGGTCACCGACCTGTGGGGGCCCGGTGACGACGCCAGCAAGAAGGCGATCACCACGTGGGAGACCAAGCAGGACGAGCTGATGGCCCTGTTCGCGTTCGCCGAGACGAACGCGTCCGGCCGGGGCACAGCCTGGGCCGCGTACAACACGGTCGTCGAGTACGCCGACTGGAAAACCCGCGCCACCGGCGACAACCCCGACACCACCCGCTTCGCCCGTAGCCTCGGCCTGGCCGACGGCCGCGCCATCGCCCAACCGAAGACCGACGTCCTCGGCGCCCTGATGGCCATCGCGGGGGCATGAGGAATGGAAGCCACGAAGCGCGCGGCGGCCCCAGTGGCACCCGAGGTCGCCGCGCTGAAGGTCGGCGACACGGTGGTTGTCGCGGGCGGCTATGGCTCCCGAGGCGACTGGCAGGCAAAGATCATCAAGGTCGCTCGCGTCTGGATCACGGTCGAGGGTCGCAACGGCTACCACGAGTTCCGGTTCCGCAGGGACAACCAGGGCGACAGCTCCGACTACTCGCCCCTCTACCGCTTCTGGACGTTGGAGCAGTGGGAGGCCAAGCGCATCCGGGACGAGGCGAGCACGTACCTTCGTGACCAGGGCATTGACCTGCGCGGGTACAGCCCGTGGTATGACCGCAAGGTGGAACTGGCGAACATCCTGAAGGCCGCCGAGGCGGCGGCCAGCGCGAAGTAGCAGAACGGCCCGGCACCCCGCTGAAGGGGTGCCGGGCCTCTGTTCGATCTGCGGGGTACCCGCCCTCGGCCTGCGTTCCTCGGGCGTCCCTTGAGTGCCGACAACGTTACCCTGTACGGAAGAACCAGACAAGGGAGAAGATCATGACCGACGGCGAGGATTTCGACGCCTACCTACAATCCAGGGCCGAAGAGCTGATCTCCCGGAGCCTCGGGCCGGTCGTCGCCAAGTACGAGCCCGGCGAGAACCTGGACACGCTCATCGTCGACCACCGCGCGGACGTCCGCCGCGCCCGCACGCCGGTCATCTGGGCGCCCGTCGAGGACGCCCTGTGCCGCACGCTGCGGCTGTCGCCGGACCGGATGCGGCTCTTGTCCGCGACCGAGACGGCCGGCGGCCCTGTGACGCTCTGGGAGCTGCTGCACGCCGAAGGCCAGGCGACCGCCGAATGGGTGGTGGCGTCCCCCGGCGACGCGCGGCCCAACACCGACCTGGCCGGCGCGCCGCGCCTGCGGCTCGGCTTCGCCTGGAGCGAGCAGCGCGCCCGCCAGATGTTCGCCGAGAAAGTCGACCAGCTGAACGGTACCCAGGATGGATGAGGAACTGGAGCTGTTCGCACCTGAGCCGGCGCCACCCCTGCCACCCCTGAAGGAACGCGTCTTCGGCGCTGTGGACGTGAAGTGGACCCGCTACCGCCAGCCGGCACGCGAACGCGTGCACTGCGCCGACTGCACCAAGCGCATCCACGAGTCCGGCGCCGCCGCTGCACCGCCGCCCCGGCTGGCCTCCTGGCGCCGCAAAGGCCCCATGGGCGACCTGTTGCTGTGCAGCGAGGACGCCGAGACGCACAAGAGCCGGGACGCGGAAGCTGAGCGCGAACGCGCCCGCCGACTGGCTATCGACCACCACCGGGGCGTACGGTGACGTTCTACTGTCCAGGTAGGGAACCGCGACCCCGCACGGAGCCACATGGCCCCGGCGGGGTCGTTGTGCAATCTGGGTGTACGATGAAGCCATACAACAGGGAGGGATAGACATGAGTAACAGCAATGCAAGATCGGCCAGCGGCGGCGTCACCCCCGGCGTACTGCTCTTCTTGCTCTTCCTCGGCCTGAAATTGGGTCACGTCATCAGCTGGTCCTGGTGGTGGGTCTCCGCCCCACTGTGGATCCCGGCGGGAGTCGCCGGGATGGTCCTGCTGGTCGCCGGGGTCGTGTTCGTGGTGAGGGGCATCTCCGAGGGGCGCGCGCATCGCCGCTGGCTCCGGGAGACGGATGGCCGAGTTGACGTCTGGGACTGAGGGGTGTACGATAGTTCCATACAGCCCGGGGCACCGGGCATAGGCACCGCTCCGGGCCAAATCCGAATCCGGCCGTATAGGTCGGTCTAAGGAGAGCCCAGGCGCCCAGGGTCGCGAACCTGGACCCCGTCCACTACGGGGAGTGCCGGAAGGTGGTGGAGGCGGTGTCCCGGACGATGGGCCGGCGGAGGAGTCACGACCTTGCACCGCACGCACGGTAACAAGTCGGGTGACACACAAGCCCGGACGCGACGACAGCTGTCCTACGGCACGGCATGGAAACCATCGGCCCGTCCCCCAGGTCCGTCCGATGGTCCTCCCCCAAACCCGTTCGAGGCTGATCTACCGTCCGGAAACTCCAACGGACCGTGGACCCAAGTGCGGAGCCAACGTCGACAACCGTTGGTGGTAACAGGGCGACGGCATAGCAGGACGGGCGGTAGCGCTGCTTCCCGGACCGATGATCCCGAAGCCCGTCAGGTGCAGCATGGTTGGAGAGATGCGCGGGGACCAAATCCCCGAGACCCGGTTCGAGTCCGGCCCTGACACGAGTACAGCTCCGGCGCCCTGGCGTAAGCCCCCGAGCTGTGTAATACCCCGGTTGTGCGCCTGCTCCGCTTAGGTCTGTAAATGGCATCACGGGCTGTCATGCCGTGCGGAGCGCGCAACCGGGGACTCACGAGCTGGTACCTCAGAGGCAGAGGCCCGCGTTCAGGCGGGAAGGCGCGGGTTCGAGTCCCGCCCAGTTCACGGACCAGGCCCCTGTGTGTCGACCTGTGGGGTGTGGTTAAGGCGGTGACCTGCAATCACCGTACGGGCCTGCGGCTGATCACTGTGGGCAGAGGCGCTAGCTCAAGTGGTAGAGCCGGGCCCTTACCGGCCTTGATCCGGGTTCGAATCCCGGGCGCCACACGTGGGGTACCGACCGACACCGAGAGCCGCGAGCGTGATGCGGGCATCAGGACGGAGCCGGTCGTGATCCCGACCGGCGAGCGCACGACGTAACCGCTCGCCACCTGGCCACTAGCTCAAGGCAGAGCACTTCGTCCCGGACGGGTTGACACGTCTGGGCGCCGGGAGGATCCACCTGGCGAGGAGCGGTTCCGGGGTTCGAATCCTCGGGTGGCCTCTCGGAGACCCCGTAAGTCGGGGATAGGAGGACGTCCGGAAGATCGCCGTGGTGCCCGATGCGTCGGAACGCGCTCGGCGGCTCTCCGTAAACCACCACTCTCAGGGAGGAAAGTCGTGGATCTGCTCGGCGTTATCGCGATCGTGGCGGTCATCATCCTGGTCGGCTCGGCCGTCCACACGATCGTGACCCGGAAGCACAAGTGACCCGAGGCCTTCGGGTGTTGCTCGCGGCCGGCGCCCTCGTGGCGCTGGCCGCCTGCTCCCCGGCGCCCACCAGCGGCATAGTCGAGCACCGGCAGTACAGCTCGGCGTACTCGTACAACACGTACCCGTGCCTGGTGTACACGACGACCCGGACGCGCATTGGCAGCACGGTCTACACCAGCACGTCATGCGCGGCGTACGGGCTGCACGTGAACCACCGGCCGGCGGTGTACGGTTTGTGTCTCAAGCATGACAAGCCGGGCGAGTCCGATGGGTGTTTCGACACCGATCAGGTTACGTACGACCGGTATCCGGAGGGGACGCACTACCCGTGACCGAGTTCCGCACCGAGACCACCCGGACCGAGCCTGTGCGCCCGGCCCGGGTGGTCCGCTTCAACGACATGATCATGGAATACCTGATCGCGCTGTCCAGGGCGCTGACCGTCGGCATGCTCGGCTGGTCCGTCCTCTCCGTCTTCGCGATCATCTGGGCCTACAGCTGGCACTGGCTGGCCACGCTCGGCTTCTCGCTGATGGTCGTCGCCGGCTGCGGCTGGTTCGGCTTCATCCAGCACTACAACGAGGAGTGGAGGGAGAAGAAGGATGGCACGACCGAGTAACGCCCAGATGGTGACCATCTCGAACCTGATGGCCGCCCGCGCCCTCGCCCGCGCCGCCGACCCGGCGACGCGGGACCACATGATCGCGGCCCTGCGCTCGTGGCTGCCGGAGACCGACGTCCTGACGCTGCGGGAGTTGGCCGATGGTGTCGCCGCCGACTTCATGACAGTCGCTCAGCTGGTCGAGGAACGCCTGGCGCGCCTCCAGGACAAGGGCCTGGCCGACGCCTTCGGCGAGCCTGGCTCCGCCACCCGGCGCCGGACCGAACTCGGAACCAGGTTCCGTGCAGCGGCCGGTTGACCTGTCCGAGGGCGTCATGACGGCCGGCGAGCTGGCCCGGTACTTCCGGGTGACGATCCGGTCCGCCTACGGGTGGGCCGCGCTCTACCAGGCCGGCGGCGGCCCCGTCGAGGCGTACAAGGCCGAGGGATCCTGGTACTTCGGCGTCGCGAGCGTGCGGCGCTTCGTGGAGGGACAGATCAGGTGAGCGGATCCGGCGCGGCGGCCCGTCGTCGCAACATGCGCATCGAAGCGCGCGCGGCCATGGCCGACGCCGCCCTGCGGGCCTACGCGGCCTCGGCCGACTACACCGAAGCCCTCGGCCGGCTCGCCGACGAATTCCCCCACCTGGGCCGCACGTCCGTCGTCGTCGTCAAAGACCTCGTCCGCGAAGCCCTCGATAACCGGCGCATCGCCACCGAGGAACAGGTGGGCCTCGTCCGTTCCCGGATCCTCGCCCACCTCGACGCGCTCCTGGTCACCTGGATGCCGCTCGCGGCCGGCACTGCCCTCGACCCGACGAACCTCCAGCAGCTGCCGCCCAGCGTCAAGGCGGCCGAGCTGGTATTGAAGCAGCTGACCCTCTACGCCGAGCTGTCCGGCGTCAAGGCCGGACAAGTGGTGAATGCAACACAAATCAACGTAAACGTTCAGATTCCCGCAGACGCACCCGGGAAACGTGACATCGCGCTCGCACGACTCGCCGACGAAGCCGCAAAACAGCAGGTCATCGACGGCGAACTGGCACGCGCCGGAACCAGCATCGACCAAGCCCGAGGAACCGACCGCACCGGCGAGGACCGGATCCTCTCACCCACCAGGGAGAAGCAATGACCAAGCTCGAAGGCCCCTGCCTCGAACGCTCCGAACGCGCCATCAAGCACATCCGCAACAACCCCGAGCGGCACAACCAGTCGACGTGGATCCGTCCTCTC